>Ga0310345_10005531_pt1 | contig 11186 bp, 6 predicted proteins | sample HC15DNA20500_MG_FD_204667 | JGI IMG/M metagenome (GOLD analysis project Ga0310345, IMG submission 204667) | Marine microbial communities from station ALOHA, North Pacific Subtropical Gyre - HC15-DNA-20-500_MG | ecosystem: Environmental > Aquatic > Marine > Oceanic | place: Pacific Ocean: North...
TGCGCGGCTCCTTCCCGAACCGTGCCTGCTCGACGGCGAGATCGTGATCGCGCTGGGCGAGCCGGGCTCTCAGCGCCTGGACTGGGACGCGCTGACGCAGCGCATCCACCCCGCCGAGTCGCGGGTGCGGATGCTGAGCGAGCAGACCCCCGCGATGTTCATCGCATTCGACATCCTGGCGCGCGGGAAGCGCGATCTGGCGAGCGAGCCGTTCCAGGCCCGGCGGGCTGAGCTCCTCGACCTGCTGCGCGACGTGCCGCATCCGGTGCACGTCACGCGCACGACTGACGACCCCGACCGGGCTGCTCGGTGGCTCGATGAATTCGAGGGGGCGGGCCTTGACGGCGTGGTCGCCAAGCCCCTCGCCCAGCCCTATGCGCCGGGCAAGCGGACGATGTTCAAGATCAAGCACGCGCGCACGGCGGATGTCGTCGCGCTCGGCTACCGGGTGCACAAGAGCGGGAGCGGGGTCGGCTCACTGCTTGTCGGTCTCTATACCGACGAGGGTCAGCTCGTCCAGGTCGGCGGGGTGGCAGCGTGGTCGGACAAGCGCAGACGGGAGCTCGTCGACGAGCTCGAACCGTTCGTCGAGCGCGACGAGGCCGGCGCCGCGGTGACCGGCGAGGGGGAGCGGTCTCGCTTTGCCTCGGGCAAGGATGTGTCGTTCGTGCAGCTGCGCCCCGAACTGGTGCTCGAGGTGCGCTACGACCAGCTCGAGAAGTGGCGTTTTCGCCATACCGTGCAGTTCGTGCGGTGGCGAGAAGACCGCGATCCCCGCTCCTGCACCTATGAGCAGCTCGAGACGGTGCGAGCGTACGACGTGGGGGCGGTGCTCGAGAGCTGAGTGCTGAGCGGCGGGATCAGCGCGAAGGCGGGGTGAACTCGACCACCGGGATGGTCACCTCTCCCCCGTTGAGTTCGTCCATCGCCCCCTTTAGGTGTTCCCAGGCATCCGGATGCACCCGGGCATAGCGGGCAAGCGCCGCCGCAGCGTCAATCTCGGGCAGGACGCGGGCCATAGCGGGAACGCCCTTGGATCGACCCACCCAGAGCCGTGCGGCGGGGTTAGCGGCCAGGTTCTTGAGCCACTGCGCCCGCGGGCCGTGGCCGGAAGCCACGCGGAGCGCGTTGGTCTCACGCTCGATCACTTCGAGAACGACATAGCGCGGCTCGCCGCTCTTGCGGCCGATGTGCTCGACCATCACGAACCTGCCGCCGAACAGCCAGCCAAGCCCCGCACGGAACAGCGGGATCGGGGCACGGACGATCCAGCGCGTCTGAAGCAGGCGCGCTGCCCACTGATCGCTCGTCGCCGGTGTCTCGGAGCGCGCCCCGTCGGTAGTCTTCTCGGTCACGCGGTCTCTTCCGTTTCAGGATCGCTCGTGTCGGGTTTGCGTGCCCGGCTCGGTTGCACCCGTGGGGGTTCGCCGGGCATCTTCGGGAACTCGGGCGGGAACGGCAACTCGCCCAGGCCCTCAGCGAGGTCACGCTCCCACCATTCCAGCAGCGTGTCGATTCGCCCGGGGGATGCTCCGAACTCGGCCCACGGGTCGCCGAGCTCGGCAAGTCGCTGCGGCACCGTACGCACCGTGAAGGATGCCGGATCGACGGAGGCCAGCTCCTCCCACGTGATCGGTGTGGCAACGGTGGCGGTCGGGAGGGCACGCGGGCTGTAGGCCCCGGCCATCGTGCGGTCGCGATTTGCCTGGTTGAAGTCGATGAAGACGCGCTGCCCGCGCTCCTCTTTCCACCAGTTCGTCGTGACCCGCTCCGGCATCCGTCGCTCCAGCTCGCGACCGGCAGCGATGACCGCGTGGCGAACGTCGAGGAACTCCCACTCCGGTTCGATCGGGCAGAACAGGTGGATGCCGCGGTTCCCGCTTGTTTTGATCCACGCCTGGAGGCCGGCTTCGGCGAGGACATCGCGTAACGCCGGGGCGACGGCCGCGGCATCCGCGAAGTCGGTTCCGGGCTGCGGGTCGAGGTCGATGCGCAGTTCGACAGGGTTGTCGGTGTTCTCGGTGCGCGATGCCCAGGGATGGAAGACGACGGTGTTCATCTGTGCCGCCCAGACGACGGCGGCGGGCTCGGTGAGCACGATCTGCGGATGCCGACGCCCGCTGTTGTAGGTCACGGTGACGGTCTCGATGAACGACGGCGCGCCCTTGGGCGGGTTCTTCGAGAAGAACATCTCACCCTCGATCGAGTCGGGGTAGCGCTCAAGCGAGACGGGACGGTGGCCGTTGGCGGCGAGGAAGGGGCCTGCGACGGCGAGCAGGTACTCGGCCAGCTCGCGCTTGGTTATGCCGACCGCTGGCCACAGCACACGGTCAGGACTGGACAGCCCGACCTCCCGATCGCCGTCGGGGCCGGGGATGGTGAGGGTGATCCGGTCAGTCGCCATCGTCCGGGGCCTCGACCATCAGCGGGGCGAGGTGGTCTCGGTTCAGTCGAATCCAGGGACCGGCGGGGTCGATGAGGATGCCGGCGAGCTCGGGGTCTGCGCGAAGCGCCGCGCCCAGTTGCGCACCGGTGACGGGGGCGGGGCGGTCACCGCGCCCGAGTGCTGCGATCTCGATGGGGTGCGTAAACACTTCGATGAGGCGGTCGCCGTCGGCGGTACGGGCTTCGGCGACTCCGACCTGATCGGACCCTTCGGGCTTGTTCACCGCGATCCACAGGCGTGAGGAAGGGATGGCTGCCACCACCTCGTCGGGCGTGGACTCGGTGCGGCGGGCAGCGAGCAGCTTCTTGACGCTGAACTCGGGGTCGGCCTGCTCCATCATCTGAGCGATGAGGTCCCGAGAGAGCAGCGCCCTGGCAGGGGCGGATGCCGGGTCAATGATCAGTCCGGCGTAGGTGCCCGACAGCAGGAACCGCAGCACCGCCTGCGCGGGCTGCGCCATCGCCGAGGTGTCGGTCGCGCCGTCTGCGGCAAGGCTGGCACGCAAGGCCGCGACACCGCTGTAGGCAAGGACGTACTGCTTGTCACCGATCGTGGTGATCGCCAGCGGAATGTTCTCACCCTCGGCGAGCATTCGCTTGGCATCTCCCTTGACGCGCAGGAAGAGGTGTCCCTGCAGCAGCTGACGGGCAACCTGCAGGAGTTCCGCCGGCTCGGGTCGTTCGGGGAGCTTTGACAGCGCCGTCACCAGCGGGCCGTTGTCTTGGACGCTGGGCCGGGGCGGCGCTTCTGCGTCGTCATCGGCCGCCGTTTCTGCCGCGGCGTTCGCCGCGGGCGCGGGGGCCCCGAGGCCCTGGAACGACGACATCGAGATCCCGACCACCGCGTCGAAGTCTGGTTCGTCGTCAGCGACCGCCGAGGGCTGCGAGGCTGCCGGGTCGGCGTCGGATGCGGCGTTGGCGACTCCCGTGTCGTCAACGGATGTCGTGTCGTCGGAGGCGCCCTCGGGCGTCTCGGCAGGCGTTGCTGCGGGGCGTCGAGAGAACAGAGCCATGCTTCGAGGCTACCGACGTCGCGCGTGGATCAGGACCAGGGTTGTCACAGTTCGGGAAACGCGGTAAGCGTGGATGCCGTCTTCGGCCGGGACTACAGCAGCGTGAGCAGCTGGGCGAGCAGGATCTTCACGACCAGCGCCGTGGGATAGACGAGGCTGTAACCAAGGGCGACGCGGACGTCGTGGCCAGTGCGTTCCTGGGCGAAGGCGAGGATCGCACTGTTCGTCTGCGCGCCGGCGATGACACCCGACAGCTTCGTACCCCCCAGGTGCAGGATGTGCCGCACCAGCAGGTAGGTGCCGAACATCGCGAAGGATGTCACGACCAATCCGATCCCGACGAGCGCGACGATCTCTCCCGACGCGATCGCCTGCAGGATCTGCGATCCCGCCTTCGACCCGGCGTAGGCGAGGAAGATCAACAGGCCCAACTCGCCCAGCGCGGTGGCAGCGGCGTTGGGGATCGTCGTCACAAAGCGGCCGATCCGCCCGATCCTGCCCATCACGAGGCCGACAATCAGCGCTCCGGCTGCGGCTCCCAGCGACAGGTGCGATCCGCCCGGCAGCGGCACTTCGATGAGGCCGAGCAGCATGCCCGCGGCGATACCGAGGCCGAGAGCCACGGGGTTCAGGTCGGCCATGCCGCGTTCAGAGTCGCCGAGAAAGGCCGTGACCGCGGGCAGCTGGTCGCGGGGAGCGACAACACGAAGCCGGTCGCCCTGGTGCAGCACGAAGTCGGGGGTCCCGAGGAACTCGACATCCCCGCGCCGCACCCGCACGATCGTCGCACCGAAGCGCTCGGCGACACCGAGCTGCGCGATCGTGCGTCCCGACCAGCGCGAGTCCGACAGGATGATCCGCCGGTAGTCCAGTCGGCTGCGGTCGTGCGTGATGTTGAGCGTCGACGGATGCCCCAGTTCCTCGGTGACGGCTGCCACGACCCGCTCCGGGCCGACCACATTGATGATTGCGCCCTTCTCGAGCACCGTGTCGGGACCCACGACGACGACCTCTCCGTCGGGGCGACGCAGGCGCGAGACCAGCACCCGGCCGCCGTGCCGCCGCGTGAGGTCGGTCATCGTGGGGGTGCTGTCGGTGTCGATGCGGATGACGAGGTCGACGATCCGTGGTGGTGCGTCAGCGTCTGTGCGACTGTGGCGAAGCGCGAGTACGACGGCTCCCATCGCCCCGATGACGCCGAAGATGTAGGTGCTCGCGTACCCGACTGTCGCTGCTGGGCTGCCCCCGGTAGCAGCGAGGGCGGGTGTGCTCGTGACCGAGCCGGCGTACGCACCGGCGATCGTTTCCGGCGACAGGTCCAGCATCGTCCCCAGGCCCAGCGTCAGGGCTGCCGCAGCGATCATGATGGCTGAGACGAGCAGCAGCATCCAATACGAGGTGCGAAGCGCGTTCACGAACCCCGGCCCTGCGATGACGCCGATACTGAAGGCGAAGAGCACCAGACCGAAGTCGCCGACGTACGAGGGCACCTCAATCGTGACGCCCTGGGAGACGCCCCAGGCGGTGAGCGCGATCATCGTGAAGAGCACGGCTACGGCGCCGAGCGACATCCCCCACAACCGGATGCGGCCGATCGCCGCGCCGATACCCGTGACCAGGAACAGCACGAGCACCGGGTGATCGGCGAGCACAGTGAGGACTGACGCGAGGGTCATGGGCCTCCTTCTGCCAGCGGGCCTGACCTTCTGTGGGCCCTGGGCGCCGGTGCACCCTCGCTCACGCCGTCATCGCGATCGTACGCGCGCCCACGGGTGGCGCTCAGGGGCGAAAGTCCTGGCGCCCCCTCCCAGACGCGACCCTCAGAGCTTTTCGATCGGGGCGATCTTGATCAGGAGCTTCTTGGCGCCCGCGCTATCGAAACGAACATGCGCGACGCGCTTCGCGCCCTCGCCGGTGACAGCATCCACTCGACCCTCGCCGAAGTCGTCGTGACGGATGCGATCTCCTGGCGCGAGCTCCATGTCGCCGTTGTCGCGCACCTTGGCCGGGATGCGGTTGGCGAACTTGTCGATCGATGTCGACTTCGGCACGAGCGCGTCTCCGTAGCGGCCCGAGCCCCCGAAGCCTCCCCCCGCGCCAGACCCGAACCCGCCCCGCACTGGCCGGGCATTGAGTGCGCGGGACTGGGAGCCTCCGCGGGAGTTCACATCACCCGGGGACTGGCGCCAATCGATGAGCGTCGCAGGGATCTCTTGCAGGAACCGGCTGGGCATCGCTACCGACACTTCGCCGAACTGCGCTCGGGTCATCGCGAGCGTGAGATAGAGCCGCGCTCGAGCACGCGTGACGCCGACGTAGAACAAGCGCCGCTCTTCCTGCGGTCCGCCCGGTTCCCCGGCCGAGATGCGGTGCGGGATGAGATCCTCTTCGACGCCCGTGATGAACACGGTGTCGTACTCCAGCCCCTTCGCCGTGTGCATCGTCATGAGAGACACGGACCCGCTCGCATCGTCGAGGTCGTCGGCATCCGCGACGAGGGCGACCTCGGTGAGGAAGTCGATGATCGTGCCGTCGGGGTTGTTGCGGGCGAACTCGCGTGTGACGGCGACGAGTTCGTCGAGGTTCTCGACGCGCGCTTCATCCTGCGGATCGCGGGAGGCGCGCAGCGCGTCGAGGTAACCCGACTTGTTCAGAAGCAGCTGAAGCCCTTCGGCCACCGTGGTGGGCGGCGGGAGCTCACCGGAGGACGGGAGCATCAGGGCGCTCGCCTCAGCGAGAACGGAATCCAACTGCGCGATCGCGGCTTGGATCTTGGGGCCGACGCCGAGGGCCGAGGCGTTGGCGAGCGCATCGCGGAACGTGATCTGCTGGTCCGCCGCGTAGCGGGCGATGGCCGCCTCGGTGACGTCGCCGATGCCGCGCCGCGGCTTGTTCAGGATGCGGCGCACCGCCATCTCATCGGCGGGGTTGGCCACAGCGACCAGGTACGCGAGGGCATCCTTGATCTCGGCGCGTTCGTAGAACTTCGTGCCGCCCATGATCTTGTAAGGCACTGCCGAGCGGATGAAGATCTCTTCCAGCGCACGGGACTGGGAGTTCGTGCGATAGAAAACTGCCATCTGGCCGTACTCGACGCCGCGGCGGTGGAGGGCTTCGATCTCGTCAGCGACGAACTGGGCCTCGTCGTGCTGGGAGTAACCGGTGAAGCCGACAATAGGATCGCCTGCCCCGACGTCCGTCCACAGCTTCTTGTCTTTGCGATCGAAGTTGTTGCCGATGACGGCGTTCGCCGCCGAGAGGATGTTCTGTGTCGACCGGTAGTTCTGTTCCAGCAACACGACCTTCGCGCCGGGGAAGTCGCGCTCGAACTCGCTGATGTTGCGGATGTCGGCCCCGCGGAACGCGTAAATCGACTGGTCTGAGTCACCGACGACGGTGAGCGAGGCACCCTCGAGTTCGGGAGCCTCGTCGGGCTCGAAGATCATCATTCCGCCGACGGAATACGGCTCGGCTGCAGCCCCCGTGACAGGGCGAGTGAGTTCGTGAATAAGCGCGTACTGCGCGTGGTTGGTGTCCTGGTACTCGTCGACGAGGACGTGCCGAAAGCGCCGGCGGTAGACATCCGCAACCTGCGGGAACGCGCGGAACAGATACACGGTCTGGGCGATGAGGTCGTCGAAGTCGAACGCGTTGGCGCGCTGCAGAGCTCGCTGGTAGTCGCCGAAGATCTCGACGAAGAGGCGCTCGGCGGGGTCGCTCATGTTCGCCTGTCGCGCGAAGGACTCGGCATCCGCGAGTTCGTTCTTGAGCTTGGAAATCCGTCCCTGCACGCCCGCGGGGGTCAGCCCGAGAGCGTCGGCTTCGTGCTCTTTCACGAGGCGCTTGATGAGAGCACGGGAGTCGCCGGAGTCGTAGATCGTGAACGCCTTCGTGAACCCGAACTGCTCGGCCTCGCGACGCAGGATCCGCACGCACGCGGAGTGGAACGTCGAGATCCACATCCCGCGCCCGCGTTCACCGACGAGCTGCTCGACACGTTCGCGCATCTCACCGGCTGCCTTGTTGGTGAACGTGATCGCGAGAATCTGACTCGGATAGGCCTCGCCACCGCGCAGCAGCGACGCGATCCGGTGGGTGAGCACCCGGGTCTTGCCCGACCCCGCGCCCGCGACGATCAGGAGCGCCGGGCCCCGGTACAGCACCGCCTCGCGCTGCGGCGGATTCAGGCCGGTCAGCAGCTCGTCATCCACCACATCCATAACCCCGCAAGTCTATTCGCGACCCCGGACATCCGCCCGGCCCGTCGACTCAGCGCGGCGAGAGGAAGATGACGCCGCGGTAGCCTTCGGGTCCCCAGGCGACGAGGCGTTCCAGGTCATCGATGTGGATCGGAAGATCATGGGTATCGACCCAGGTCTCCCCCGTCGCCTGGTTCACCCACGGGTCCTCGACGACGACATAGGGGCCGGCAGCGGCGTGAGCCACGATCCAGTGCGGTCCGGGGTCGGCGTGCATCGGCGCCTCGTCGATGAGAAGCAGGGCCTGCTCGCCCGCGGCCACCCGCGCCGCGACGTCGGTCATCGGGATTCGGGCCGTGTCGACCGGGATGCCGAGATCTGCCGCGCGTTTGCGCGATTCCCGCTGCAGCTCTGCCCGAAAGTCGTAGTCGAAGCCGGTGAAATCCTCCAGCAGGACAGGTCCTGGGTGATCGAGTGCGACCTCCACCGCGCCGCGAGAGCCGACGTGCTCCTGCACCGTGACGGCCAGTCCGAGCGGTTCACAGGCCGGGTAGTTGCTGGCGCGACGCCAGAAGTCGATCTCGAGATCACGATCTGGCACGGTCTCGCCCCCGAAGCCGGGGCTGCCGTGGCGCTCGGTCGCGATGAGGGCCGCTACCGCTCCGCACGTGAAGAGGGTCGTCTGTCCGTAGTAGCCGGGCTCGTCATGGGTCAGGGGAATGAGCCAGTGCACGAGCCCCTGCGTCGCCTCGGTGCCGACAGCACCCCAGGGGGCGCGCAGAGGCGCGAACCCGAGCGCTGCGGCCGACGCGGGAACCGCGGCATCCTCGGGCAGTTCCCACTTCACGGCGGCGTCGCCGCGCTCAGCTGCCGCAGCGATCACGCCCGCGATGAGGCGATCGGCAGCGTCAGTCGGAGCCTCGGGCGAGGTCCACAGGTCGACGATCTTGGTCGCAGCTGTCGCGGGGCGACCGGACGTGAGCACGGCAGCCAGGATGCCGGCGCCGCTACCGAGCATGTGCGCCGTGGGGCGGTACCCGGCGCGCTCGACGCGCCAGCGCGCGGCTCGCTCAGCACCCAGAGCATCAGCCAGGCCGGCATCCAGAACCGCGGTGACGGCTTCTGCGCCTTCCGCGAGCACCGGTTCGATCGATTGCACGTCAGTCTTCTCTCTCGCCGGTACCCACCGACGTGTTCTCGCGGTGCGCGGCGGCAACCAGCATCCGGGTGTATTCGTGTCGGGGCTCGGTGAGCACCTGTTCGCACGGTCCGCTCTCGATCACGCGGCCGTCCCAGAGCACGGTTACGGAGTCGGCGAGCAGTCGCACGACTGCCAGGTCGTGCGAGATGAACAACAGCGAGATACCGAGGTCGTCACGCAGCGTGGTCAACAGCGCCAGGATCTGGGCTTGCACCGAGACATCGAGTGCTGAGACCGACTCGTCGCAGATGAGGAGGCGCGGCCTCGGTGCCAGGGCACGCGCGATAGCGACGCGCTGGCGCTGACCACCCGACAGTTCGGCCGGGCGCTTGCCGGCGAAGTCGGTGGGAAGCCCGACGGTCTCGAGCAGCACAGCCACATCGGATGCCGGGCGGCGCGCGACGGCGAGGGCTTCGCGCAGGATCGACCCGATCGACATCATCGGGTTCAGCGACGAGTACGGATCTTGGAACACGATCTGCATCTGCGCTGGTGTGCGCGAGCGGCGTCCCGGGGCGAGGTTCTCACCGACAAAGGAGATGACTCCGCCGTCTTCGCGCTCCAGCCCCGCGATACAGCGCGCGAGCGTCGACTTGCCCGACCCGGATTCTCCGACCACGCCGACGATCTCGCCTTCGCCGATGCGCAGGTCGACGCCATCGAGCACCGTGCGCTCCCCGAAGTGCTTCGTCACTCCCGTCGCCTGCAGGAGGGTCGGAGTCTGGTCGGCCTCGGGCGCAGCAGTTTCACGCGGCGGCGCGAGGACGGGGTCCGCGTCGATGAGCGCACGGGTGTACGGATGCTTCGGAGCAGACAGCACATCGCCGGTTGCTCCACGCTCGACGATGACGCCGTGCTGCATGACCAAGACGTCGTCGGTCCGGCCGCGCACGAGTCCCAGGTCATGCGAGATGAGGATGACCGACAGGTCCCGACGTGCCTGCACTGCGCGCAGCAGGTCGAGGATCTCGGCCTGGTTCGATGCGTCAAGCGCGGTGGTCGGCTCATCCGCGATAAGGAGCTTCGGGTCAGCGGCCAGCGCCGCCGCGATAGCTACCCGCTGCCGCATGCCGCCCGAGAGCTGGTGCGGGAAGGCTCGCGCGACGCGTTCAGGGAGCTTCACCTCGGCCAGCCGCGCGGCCACCTCGCGAGCGAGGTCGGATGCCGCGATCCGCCTGTCAGATGCCGCCTGCAGCGTCCACGCGATCTGATCCCCGCACCGGTGCACCGGCGAGAGGCTCGTGAACGGATCCTGCAGCAGCAGCGCGACGGTGGACCCGCGCACCGACGTCCACGCTGCAGGTGCGGCATCCAGCTCAAGTGACCGGTCGCCGATCACGGCGGTCCCTGCGGCGCGGAAACCACGGGGCAGGAGGCCGATGAGGCTCTTGGCGCTGAGGGTCTTGCCCGATCCGGATTCACCGATGATCGCCAGAGTTCGACCCGGGGCTATGGTCGCGTCGAACGGCTCGACCATGACCCCCTGGGGCCCCTGGACGGTGAGCCCCTCGATCTTCACGCCGGTCATGCCTCTTCTCCTACCTGCGAGAGGCGCTGACCCAGCCAGTCGCCGACGAGGTTCACGGCGCACGCGACGAGGATGATGAGGGCGGCCGGCACCATGACGGCGGCAGGGTTGTCGAACATGATCGCCCGGTTGTCGGTGAGCTGGCGCCCCCAGTCGGCAGTCCCCGGCGGCACCCCGACGCCGAGGAACGACAGCGACGAGAACGCGACGATCGCGAACGCGACGTTGAGCATCGCGTTCGTGATCACCAGGGTCGACACGTTCGGCAGGATGTGGCGGAACATCACGCGCCACCGCGAGAGCGAGAGCATCTGGGCAGCCTCGATGTAGGGCCGGGCCGACTGCTCGAGCACGCCCGCGCGCACGATTCGGATGTCCGACGGCGAGAACAGCGCGATCAGCAGAACCACGGTCACCCAGTACCCGCCGCCGAACACACCGGCGACGACGATCGCCGCCAGCAGCACCGGAAGGGCGAGCAGCAGGTCGGTCCAGCGGCTGATCAAGAAATCGAGCCAGCCGCGCTCGTAGCCGGCGAGCGTGCCGAGCAGGATGCCGAGCAGCATCGACCCGAGGGCGACACACACCGGTCCGACCAGGGCCGACGCGGTGCCCGCGACCGTCATGGCGAACACGTCGCGACCGAGCTCGTCGGTGCCGAGCAGGTGTCCGTCCTGTCCCGGGGCCAGGAGCGCGGAGAGGATGTCTTGGCGCATGGCGTCGGGGAACAGCAACGGACCGAGGACGGCAGCCAGCACCACGAGAGCGATCAGGCCCCCCGACAGGATGATGAGAATCGG
>Ga0310345_10005533_pt1 | contig 11185 bp, 10 predicted proteins | sample HC15DNA20500_MG_FD_204667 | JGI IMG/M metagenome (GOLD analysis project Ga0310345, IMG submission 204667) | Marine microbial communities from station ALOHA, North Pacific Subtropical Gyre - HC15-DNA-20-500_MG | ecosystem: Environmental > Aquatic > Marine > Oceanic | place: Pacific Ocean: North...
TTTTACCGCTTCCTTTACCCTGGAAGAAGATTCTGCCAATGCCGGTTATCCGAATGATACCCAGGGTTTCTCCTTCGGAGTGGCACACGATCCAGCAATCCTGACGGTGACCGACGGTGCCGGTGCCCAGGTCATCGGTGACCTGAACGGTGGTACCGGACCGGACTTTATCGATGTGAATCTGTTTGTCGACGGCTTCACTGTCGGTTGCGTATACAGCTTCATGGGCACAGAGACGATTCAGTTCGCTTCTGCCACGGAGTTGACGACGGCTAACTACGATACAGTACCAAGGGGACTGGCGGGCTCGAGCGAGGATGTGACGACAACGTTGTCCATCTCAGCGGCTCTCGGAAATCCTCCGGTTGAGATTGTGGTGGTGGTCGGATCTGGATCGGCGGGTGTGACCGGTGTCGACGGCACCATCACTTTGACTCCTTCCGTCGGTGGATTTGTCCGTGCTGACGTCAATGACGACGGGCTCATCAACTTGGCGGATGCCATTTCGTTACTGGAAATCCTCTTCCTCGGTGGAGTGATTCAGTGTGGAGATGCGTCGGACGCCAATGACGATGAACTCGCAAACATCGCGGATGCGATCTATCTGCTCGCGTACCTGTTTACAGGTGGAGATGCGCCACCTCCTCCCTTTGGTGGTGCTTGTGGGCCGGATCCTGCCGGGGCAGCTCTTGATTGTGCCGAGTACAACTCTTGCGATTAACGGAACGTGGATGTAGTAGATCGAGTAGCCGGGGCAGAACGGAAGAGCCGTTCTGCCCCGGCTTTTTACTGGAATGCAGGGTGTTTCATTCGACCGGAAACGGGATAATGGGGTCAGAGGCAAGTTATTGGGAGTATTCGAGATGAGATTCAATTCCACAGCCATCATATTTACTTTGCTGACTCTACTTTTCTCTCCTGCCATGGTTATCGCCGCAGACCCCGTGATTGGTTGGTTGGACAGTACCCCTGATTCCTTCGAGGGATATACCCTGATGTCTCCAGGCAGTTCGACCACCACATATCTTCTCGACAATTCGGGTCGGGAAGTTCACAGCTGGCAGAGTAATTACCGACCGGGATTGTCGGTCTATCTGCTCGATGAGGGCAAATTGTTGCGTAGCGGTAAGGTGCCGGTCACTCCTGCTGATATGAACTCCGGCGGCTGGGGAGGCCTGTTCCAGGTCCTGGATTGGGATAGCAACGTTCTCTGGCAGTTTCAATACTCCGATGACCAGGTCCAGCAACATCACGATGTGGAGATGCTTCCAAACGGGAACGTGCTGGTGCTGGCCTGGGAGATGAAGAGTGCGGCAGAAGCGATAGCTGCGGGACGGAATCCGTCACTACTCAACAACGATCAACTGTGGCCGGATCACGTCGTCGAGGTGGCTCAGACGGGTCCGAGTTCGGGCGAAATCGTCTGGCAGTGGCATGCGTGGGATCACCTGATTCAGGATTTTGATCCTATCCAGCAAAACTTTGGCGTTGTGGCCGATCATCCTGAGTTGGCTGATATCAATGCGATCGGCAATACGGGTTCCGACTGGCTCCATGGCAACTCCATCGATTACCATCCGGGGCTGGATCAGATTGTGATCAGTGCGCGAGCGATCAATGAAATCTGGGTAATCGACCACAGTACCACTACCGTTGAGGCTGCCAGTCACTCCGGAGGAAACCAGGGTAAGGGCGGGGATTTACTGTATCGCTGGGGTAACCCGGAGAACTACGATTCGGGGGTGGGCACGGATCGGTTTCTTTACGGTCAGCACTGTGTCGAGTGGATCCCGCCCGGTTTTCCCGGCGAAGGAAATATCACCATCTTCAATAATGGCAATGGTCGACCGGGCCCTGATTTTTCAGAGGTGCTGGAGATCGTTCCTCCGGTCGATTCGACCGGAGCTTACTTCCTCACCGCTGGGGGAGTGTATGGCCCTGAGGCTCCGATCTGGATTTACAGCGATCCTGTCCCGGCTAATTTTCAGGCTGGTTTCATCAGTGGTGCTCGTCGTTTGGCTAACGGCAACACCATCATCTGTGATGGGCCGACCGGTTTTCTGTTTGAAGTGACACCGGACCAGGAGATCGTCTGGAGCTATGAGGTTCCTGTTTCAAATGGGATCCCCAGGGCGCAAGGAAGCCAGATTGTGGCTGGAAATAGCCTCTTCCGCACCCACCGTTTTGCTCTTGATCACCCATTTCTGGCTGGAAGAGATCTCACTCCCGGTGCTCCTGTCGAGACCTATCCTTCTCCTGCCGATTCGGACGGGGATGGGGATGTCGATCTGCAAGATTTCAGCTGCTTCGAACAGCATTTCACCGGTTCTGGCCCCGGTACTGGCTTACCCCTTTACGAGAATGCAGGGGGGTTTTACTTCGATTTCGATTTGGATGGAGATGTCGACTGTGACGATGCGGACTCGATGGAATTGATCTGGACACCCGACCCGGCTTCCTTCCCGGAAATCCCTGGCTGTACTACCGGTGTTGAGTTTGTCCGAGGGGATGCTAATGATGATGGAAGCCTCAACATCGCTGATGCTGTGGCGATTCTTCAGTACCTGTTTTCCAATGGATTCTTGAACTGTCTTCAGTCGTCAGATCTCAACGACGACGAATCTCTCGACATCAGCGATGCGATTTCGTTGCTCCAGGTGTTATTTGGCTCCGGTAGTACCATTCCGGCACCAACAGGGAGCTGTGGTCTGGATCCAACTCCTGGCGGGCTGACTTGTGAGAGTTCGCTCTGTTCTTGATCGGTTGCGTGGCTGTGGGGGAAAAGGGGTGGTCGTGCGTCGTTTTGGCCAGGTGATCGGGCTTGATCCTGAATGCATCGAGGAATATCGACGGTATCACGCCAGGATTTGGCCCGAGATTGAAGAAGCAATCCAGCAGGCGGGAATCCGAAACTACTCGATTTACCTCGACCGGGAGCAACTGTTCGCATACTTCGAGTACCACGGTCCAGACGCCGAGTTCGATCAGCGGATGGCGGCTCTGGCAGAAGCCCCGAGGATGCGCGAGTGGTGGGACATCATGGAACCGATGCAACGACCACTGGAGGATCGGGCGCCGGATGAGTGGTGGAAGAATCTCGATGAGGTGTTCCACCAGGATTGAGCTACTTTTCTTTTCAGCAGTGAGCCCGGCTGTAATCAAGATTCCTGGTCAAAGATCGCCCGGTTCATGATCTCCATGATCTCGTCGTCGATGCCTCGTCCTCTTGGTTCTCCGTTCATCAAAAGGATGAAGCCCACTTTTTTATCCGGGTCGTAGTACATCATCGTCAAGACGCCAGGGTCGCTGCCGTCATGTCCGATGAGTGTCCCCTCCTCGTCTTCTTGAGACTCGCGAAACCACACCAGGCCTTGAGTCTCTTCCAGTTCTGGATACTGGACTCGTAACATCTCACGAACTGTTTTGGCCTCGAGGATGCGCTTGCCCTGATATTCTCCCGAGCCCATCACGCAGAGCAGGAACCGGGCCAGTTGCGGTGCACTGGTACGAAGAGTTCCGGCGGGATAGTCAAGATAACCATGGTGTCCCAGTGGTTGCTGCTTCCCTTTCTTCCACTCGTGAGGGATGGCGATTTCCGCCCGGTCGAGTGGCTTGAGACGGTAGGAACTTCGCTTCATCGCGAGTGGTTTGAAGATCCCTTGATGGCACAGTTCCTCGAAAGGCTTTTTTGCCGCTACTTCGGCCACGTGGGCAGCCAGTGCAACGCCGACGTTGCTGTACTCATTGCGTTTTCCCGGTGCCCACCGCTGGAAATTTCGGCGTGCCTTGTACCACTCACCATCTGGGACCAAATAGCGTTTCAAGGAATCTCCCAGCGATACGGGGAAGTCGCCATCTTTGACCCAGGTGCCCTCCAGCAGATTCCAGTTGTCACGGATTGCAGCGGTGTGGGTTAGTAATCTCCGCAGAGTGATCGGAATTTTCGGATGCTCAGGGTGTCGCACCTTGAACGGCAAGACATCGTTGATGTCGGTGTCGAGGTCGATCAGTCCCTGTTCCACTTGCTGAAGGATGGCGCAGACGGTCACCGTCTTGGAAACAGACGCGAGTTGGAACAGGGTATCGGAGGTGACCGGTCTTTTGGCGGCGACATCAGCCCAGCCAAAGGCACCGTTCCAGAGGATTTTCTGATGCTTGACGATGGTCACCGCAAGACCCGCCACATGACGACGTTCCATCAGATCCTTGAGGCTGCTTTCCAATTTCTTGGCCCCGGGGAAAGCGGCCTTTTCGCTTTTCGATCCGGAATCCGCTGGTTTTTCAGCCTCAGGGGGTACCTGAGACCAAACTGAGGAAGTCAGTAATAGGAGACACAGTAACGACAGCAGGGATCTTGAAATCTTGAGCATGGCGCAGTCCCTAATCGGAGGAGCAGGCCGTCTGGCGTTGAGTTCCGAGTCCCTCGATGGAGAGTTCCATCACATCTCCTGCTTTCAGGAAACGCGGTGGGTCGAGACCCAGACCGACTCCCGCAGGTGTACCTGTGGATATGACGTCACCTGGTAAGAGAGTCATGTACTGGCTGACGCTGGAGAGAATCGTTGGGACATCGAAAAATAGTTCTCGTGTGTTGGACTTCTGCAGCATTTCACCATTGACGGTCAACCACATGTCGAGGTGGAGAGGATCTGGTAATTCGTCTGGTGTCACCAATTCCGGTCCCAGTGGAGCAAAGGTGTTGCAAGACTTACCCTTGACCCATTGCCCGCATCTTTCGAGCTGGAATTCTCGTTCAGAGAGATCGTTATGAAGACAGTAACCCGCGATTCCCTTGGTTGCAGTTGCTTGATCGGCGTAGCTGAGGGTGTTGCCGACAACCACCGCCAGTTCGACCTCCCAGTCTGACTTGGTGCTGGAAGGTGGAATTAACACGTCATCGTTTGGACCGACGATGGCGGTGGTGGATTTGAAGAAAATCACCGGTTCGGCGGGAAGTTCAGCACCTGTTTCCTTGGCATGGTCGCGGTAGTTGAGTCCGATGCAGACGATCTTGCTGGGACGCCCGACGGGTGGGCCGAGCCGGACACCCTGCGGAACCTCGTCAGCAGTGGGGCCCTGTTGCTCGAGCCATGAGGCCAGACGCGACAGTCCATCTGTTTCGAAGAATTGTTCATTCCAGTCTTCACCAAAGCCGCTGCAATCGATGCGTTTGCCATCGGGTAGTACAGCACCGGGCTGTTCCTGGCCGGGATGGCCGAAGCGAAACAATCTCATCAATCCTCCTAGATCACCATCACGCCGCCATCGATGGGAAAGGAATGCCCGGTGATGAAAGCAGATTCATCGCTGCACAGAAATAGAGCGAGATCTGCCACTTCCTCTGGTCGAGCCATCCGGCCCATCGGTTGATAGGCGGAAAGTTCCTCGAACTTTTCCTTCTCCTGACCGGGATAGTTTTCAGCGATAAATCCATCGACGAAAGGGGTGTGTACCCGACAGGGGGCGACGCAATTGCAACGGATCCCCTTCTTCATGTAGTCGGTAGCAATGGAACGAGTCATCGTCCAGACCGCTCCCTTGGTCATCGAATATGCGAAACGATCTTCCAGACCGATGTGGCTGGCGATCGAGGCAAGGTTCAGGATGACACCTCCTGAATTATCGAGCATCCGGCGCACGGCTTCCCGCGAGCACAGGGCGACTCCCTTGACGTTGACGGCGTAGAGTCGGTCCATATCTTCTTCTTCGGTGTCGAGAAGATCGCCGACATGAGCGATTCCGGCGTTATTTACCAGCACATGAGGAGTGCCGATGGTCTCATCGATTCTGTTGAAAGCATCGATTACTGAGCTTCGCTGGGAGACATCACAGACGATCGCCTCGACACGGGTTTCCGGGCAAGAAAGTTCTTCTCGTACCGACTCGGCGCTCTCCTGGTTGACTTCCAGCAGTGCCAGACGGGCGCCCTCGGCGACAAATCTGCGGGCGATGGAGAGGCCGATCCCGGAGCCAGCACCGGTGATCACGGCGTTTTTTCCCTCAAGACGACCATTGGCAGACATCGAGCCTCCTCCCGAGCCGGGAGGATAGCATGGTCCGGGCCTGACCGGGAGCGGGGCACCCTTGACCGCAGGAAGACCTCCGGCAGGATACACGCCGGGGTGTTTGATCATCGGAGAGGAGCCGCGGGTGCCAAATCGATCTCTATGCTGCTGGCTGTCGGGGTTGTTCCTGATCTTGCTACTGGGGGGGTGTACTTCCCAGGTCGGTTCCGCGACGCCAAGGATCGCCGTGATTCCCAAGGGCACCAGTCACGAGTTCTGGAAGTCGATTCACGCCGGAGCCGAGAAAGCCCGACAGGAGGTGGGGGGATTCGAAGTGGTTTGGCGTGGACCGGAACGCGAAAACGACAAGAGTCAGCAAGTCGATCTGGTCCAGAACTTTGTCGCCTCTGGCATCAGTGCCATCGTCATCGCGCCCGCCGATGATCGAGCGCTGGCTTCACCCATCGCGGCAGCGAGCAAGGGGGGAACACCCGTTATCGTCATCGATAGCGGTGTTCAGGGAACTCCGGGAATTGATTACGCATCCTACATCGCCACCGACAATGTCGAAGGGGGGCGGATCGCAGCACGCCGGATGCTGGAGTTGACCGGAGGCCAGGGACGGGTTCTGGTGCTGAGATATCAAGAGGGCTCGGGTAGTACCAGACAGCGAGAGCAGGGTTTTACCGAAGTGCTTCTGGCGGCCGCCGGTATCGAAGTCGTCGATCCGGGTCGATACGCCGGTTCGACCCGAGGGAGCGCTCTGGAGACTTCTGAGAATCTATTAGAAGCCGATAGCGATTACGCGGGCATCTTCTGTTCCAACGAATCTGCCACTTTTGGCATGTTGTTGGCTCTGAGAACCAGGGAGCTGGCTGGAAAGTTGTTTCTGGTTGGCTTCGATGCCAGTGACGGTTTGATCGAAGGGATGAGGGCGGGTCATATCCACGGTTTGGTCGTCCAGGATCCTGTCGCCATGGGCGAACTGGGCGTCAAGACCGCGCTGGCTGTGTTACGGGGGGAAAAGGTCGAGACCCTGGTCGATACCGGGGCCAAACTGGTGACTGGTGAAAATATCGATGAGCCCCAGATCCAGGATTTGTTGACTCCGCCGCTGAAGAAGTACCTCGGCGAGTGACCAAGCCACCTCTTCTCGAGATGCTCGGGGTCGACAAGGCTTTTGGAGCGACGGTAGCACTGGCCGGTGCCTGCCTCCGTGTCGAGGCGGGTGAGGTACGGGCTCTCATCGGTGAAAACGGTGCGGGTAAATCGACCCTGATGAGGATTCTCAGTGGTGTCGAATCTGCCGATTCGGGAACGATCCGTATCGATGGAAATTTGTTTTCTCCGAATAACCCACAACAGGCGAGAGAGGGTGGCATCGCAATGGTGCACCAGGAGCTTGCGGTCGTGGAGGATCTTACAGTAGAGGAAAATCTGTTGCTGGGCAGGGAGCCTTCCCGGGGAGGAGTGTTCCTTCCGGGTCGGATGCGAGACCGAGTGGTCTCGTCACTGGCTCTTCTGGGTCGCGAGGATATTCAGCCAACGACTCCGGTGTCACAACTGTCTGTTGCTGCTCGACAACTTGTCGAGATCGCGAGAGCTCTGGTTCACGATGCTCCTGTCATCGTTTTTGACGAGCCGACCAGTAGTCTCGGAGCCCAGGATATCGAGCATCTTTTCGAGGTGATCGGTCGGTTGCGTCGGGATCGACGTGCCGTGGTTTACATCTCCCATTTTCTCGAAGAGGTACAGAGTGTTGCCGATAGCTGGACCGTGTTGCGCGATGGCGTGGTGGTGGGCGAAGGGCTTATCTCGGAGACATCGACCGAGGATCTGGTCAGCCAGATGATTGGGCGTCGTCTCGAAGAGATGTATCCCCGGGTGCCTCGTGAGAGAGGCGATGTACTGATCGAGGTCCGAGACCTGAAGACGAGTACGGGATTACAGCGTGCAGGCCTGACATTGCACCGTGGTGAGGTGCTGGGGATCGCAGGGCTGGTCGGATCGGGACGATCTGAACTGCTTCGTGGCATCTATGGCCTGGATCAGATGGAATCAGGTTCGATTCGCCTTGAGGGAAAATCATTTCGTCCCGATCCGACTCGTAGCATCCAGTCAGGACTGGGGTTCGCCAGCGAAGATCGCAAGGAAGAGGGCCTGGCAGTAGATCTGAGCGTGGCGACCAATCTGACCCTGGGAGCCACCTCGGCGCGTAACTTTTTTTCGATCCTCGGTCTCAAGAAAGAGCGAGAGCAGGTCGAGGTGTGGATCAACCGGTTCGACATCCGCACATGGGGACCCGATCAAACGGTTCGTACTCTCAGCGGTGGCAACCAGCAGAAGGTAGCGTTGGCGCGGCTACTGCACCTGGATGTGGATGCCGTGCTCCTCGATGAACCGACCCGTGGCATCGATGTCGGTTCCAAGACAGAGGTGTTTCGCTGGATCGGAGAACTGGCGGCTCAGAATAAGGGGGTGCTGGTGGTCTCCTCTTCGATGCAGGAGCTGCTGGGAATCTGCGATCGGATCCAGGTGATGCATCGTGGAGTTCTCGGACCTGCACGACCGGTTGAGCAATGGGATGAACATTCCTTGATGGTCTGCGCAGTCGGTGGGGAGGAAGCAGCTTGAATTATCCTGCTCTTCGCCAGCTGATCTCCTCCCTGGCTCCTTTTCTGGGGGTGGTCGTGGTGGTCTTGCTCTTCTGGGTTTTTTACCCTGACCAGCCGATGACTCTCAAGGCTTGGCGGTCCGTGGCGGTTCAGACCGTTGTGGTGGGACTGGCTGCGGTCGGGATGACCTGGGTGATCATGTCGGGAGGCATCGATCTTTCCGTTGGATCTGTCATCGCGCTTTCAGGAGTCAGTGCGGCACTGGCGGTGGAAGCGGGTTGGGGCTTCTATGGCGGGGTTCTCGCCGGTGTCGGGACCGGAGCACTTTGCGGAGCCTACAACGGAATCCTCATCGTAGGTTTGCGGCTCCCTCCCTTCATCGCGACTCTCGGAACGATGGGCTTTTATCGAGGAGTGGCGAAATGGGTCGCCGCCAATGAATCGGTTCGTCCTGAGGATGCGACCGGGCTGTCCTACACCGCCGGGATCGCCGAATGGGTCAAGCAACTGGCCGACGGGCAATGGCTTGCGCCTGCTGTGTGGTTGCTACTGGCGACCACCCTGCTGGGAGCCTGGGCGCTACGCTGGACTGTTCTGGGCCGTCATACCGTTGCCATCGGTTCCAACGAACTCACAGCCCGACTGTGTGGGGTTCGAATCCGACAGACCAAGGTGGCCATCTATTCCCTGGCGGGATTGCTGGCGGGGCTTGCCGGAGTGATGCTGTTTGGAAGACTGACAGTTGGCGATCCAACCAGTGCGGTGGGAATCGAGCTCGATGTCATCGCCGCGGTGGTGATTGGAGGAGCCAGTCTGTCTGGTGGAAAAGGTTCCGTGATGGGAGCCTTGGCGGGAGCTCTTCTGATGACAGTGCTGCGCAATCGATGTACTGCGGTCGATTGGCCAAACTTTGTTCAGGAGATGATCGTTGGCCACATCATCATCCTGGCGGTCGCCATCGATCAGTGGCGAATCCGCCGAACTCGTCGTTGAGGGGGGCCGGTGCGAGTAGCGGTTTACTGTTCTTCTAGTGTGATTGCTGATGAGTGCTTTCGTCACGATGCGGAAGCACTGGGGAGATTGCTGGGGACCGGTGGCCACGATTTGATCTACGGTGGGGGTAATATCGGTTCGATGGGTGCCTTGGCGTCGGCCGCCAGCAGTTGTGGTGGAAGAGTGGTCTCGGTGATTCCGCATTTCTTCAACGACCAGGGGCTGACCTATGAGGATTCGGACGAGATCCACCTGACCGACAATATGCAGCAGAGACGCAGGATGATGTGGGAGCGAGCGGATGCCGCCATCGCATTACCTGGTGGATTCGGAACTCTCGAAGAGATTTCGGAAATGCTGGTCCTCAATCAGCTAGAGCTAGAAAAAAAACCGATGGTGTTGGCCAATGTGGATGGTTTTTGGGACCCCCTTCTCCAGCAGTTTGACCGGATGGTGTCGATGAAGATGGCGATCGACGATCACCGTCGCCTGGTTCAGGTCGCCGAAGATGGTCCTTCGGCACTGGCATTGTTGCAACAGAACTTGAAGGAAGGCCGATGAACGATTCATCCGCCCCTCTTCAGCTGAGCAGTGCAGAACATCTCTCTCGTAGTCTCGCTGCGATCACAGCTTTGTGTGAGCAAGTGCCGGAAGATCAAGGCAGTGTCAGACCCGAAACCGACAGCTGGTCTCTCAATGAGATCCTGGGACATCTTCTCGATGAGGAACGAGAGGATTTCCGGGCTCGTATCCAATTATTGCTGGAAGATCCGTGTGAAGAATGGCCCGCGATCGATCCCGAAACCTGGGTCGAGGAGCGACAATATCGCCATCGGTCTACCAGGGAGTTGTTGCGTCTATTCCAGGATGAGAGGCAAAGATCGATCGGTTGGCTACGGTCTCTGGATGATCCGGATTGGTATCGAGAAAAGGAGCATCCTTCTGGCTCCTTCTCGTTACGAGCGGGAGATCTTCTGCTCAGCTGGGTGGCACATGACTTGGCCCATATCAAACAACTGACCCGGTGGCATCTGTCACAAAATGCAGAGGGATTTGATCCGTTTCGAGATGATTATGCCTTCTAGCCGCGCCAGATAGCAGCTCTTGGTCTTGCGGATCGCACAGAATGTCAGGAATTAGATCAAGATCGAAGTCGTTTCTTGTCAGTGAACCCCCTTGAGGTAGATTGGATGAGTACGCCCATCTCATTGAGGTAGTGGCATCCATCTTCTCCGAGTTCCCAAGGGAGATTCTTCAGATGATCAAGTTCCTTCAATTTCCAGGCAACAATCGTGCGGTAGCCCTGGTCGTATTTACCACCTTGTGGATTGCCATCTTTCTCGGTTCCTTCGCCGTCGGTGAGGTGTTTTCCAGCACTTCTGGACCCACTCAGGATCCACAAGAGGTTGTCGTCAGGCCTAACTTCAGACAGGCACAACAGTATTCACCCGAATACTTGCGCCAGCGCACCTACAGTTCTTCTGTCCAGCCCAGCTGGATCGGCAAGACCGATCAGTTCTGGTACAGCTATCGCACCAGCAACGGCACCGACTATTACCTCGTTGACCCCGA
>Ga0310345_10005536_pt1 | contig 11181 bp, 14 predicted proteins | sample HC15DNA20500_MG_FD_204667 | JGI IMG/M metagenome (GOLD analysis project Ga0310345, IMG submission 204667) | Marine microbial communities from station ALOHA, North Pacific Subtropical Gyre - HC15-DNA-20-500_MG | ecosystem: Environmental > Aquatic > Marine > Oceanic | place: Pacific Ocean: North...
GAGCGGCGACGGTAGGTCATGGCGAGACCGACTAATTAGGGGGCTCCACATGCATGCCATGACACCCCAGGGGGGGTGGGTGCCTGCCCGCCCGCATATGTATAGATATCAAAGGACAGTGCGTTCTAGTTTTTTTATCTGCTTGCTGCCGTGCTTGTGGTTCTGTGACCGAAGGTCACCAGATCGCGTGCTCGCGCTAGCGCGTCATTCATTATAGCAGCGTGTCCCAGATTTGCTGCTAGTTTTGTTGGGACAGACTGAGCTTTGTATGACGACTGGAGTTTTTATGCCTCAGAATGGTGGCGGTAAGGGTTGGATCACTGACCCTGAGAGTGGTGTGCAGGTTATGCCTGATTCGTGGCGCAAGTTTTTGGATTGGTTGCTGTTGGGTCTTGATCGGGCTCCTAAGACGCAGAAGGATTGGGCGGCTGCGAATGGTATCCATGAGGATTCTTTGCGTCGTTGGAAACGTGACCCACGGTTCCGTCGGGAGTGGGAGGCTCGGGCTGCGGAGTTGAATGTGCATGTTGAGCGTGTGCAAACGGTGATTGATGCGGTGTACAGGGAAGCTGCTCAGGGTGATGTGAAGGCTGCTTCGTTGTATTTGCAGTATGTGGATAGGTTTACTCCGAAGCGTCAGGTCATTCTTGATGAGGCTGAGGCTGCGTCTCTTACTGATGCTGCGTTGATTACGGAACTCGAAGATCTTTTGGATGGTCTTCGGAGTGACGATGAGTGAGCTTCAGGATTTGCGTGATGATGGGATGTGGATGCAACTTGAGGAGATGGGTGAGCGACCTGAATTGCTGGTTGACCCGTTTTTAGATGATGAACCTGTTGACTGTGGGGTTGATGGGGTTGAGGTGTGTGATTCGTGCCAGTAGGGGGGCGTTTTGTCAATAGAGGATGTGGCCGAGAAGGCTGATGTTTGGTCTGAGGCTATTAAAAAGATTGTTAGGGCCATTACGGCGGCTGGTGTTGCGTTGGCGGCAGCGATTGGTGGATTACTTATGTGGTGGCCCTCTGGGGTGAATGAGTCTGTGGATGATTCCCCTAGTGATGGTTGGGGGTCGCAGTGTTCGCAGTTGTATAGTGCTATGGATCACACATGGACTGAGTCACAGTGGTCTGTTTGGGAGCAGTTACGCAAAGATTTGGATTGTTAGCGGAAGGGGTAACCGTTGTACCACATGACTGCGGCGTGTCGTTCACCTGAGAGTACGGGTGTTACCCTGTGTTCCATGAAGCTGGGGAACACTACTATCGATCCTCGGGGAGCGTCGTTGAATACATGAAGTTGGTCATAGAAGCGAATTTGGAGTTGTCCTCCTTCGTAGGTTCCCAGGTCGGAAAGGTTGACTGTTGCTGAAAGTTTTCGTACGGTTCCCTGGAACTCTGGGAATGGGGTTATATTCAGGGGTATTGGGGGATGAATCTCTGAAACGAGTTTTCGTGCAGCGTGGTTGTCGGAGTTTCCGTCGATATGCCAGTCGTACTGGTCGCCTGTACGGTACTGCGTGTATTGGACGGTTTCGGTTTTGTGTAGGTCGTACTGCCAGCCTGCTTCTTTGTTGGCTTGACGTATCCATGCGCCGAGTCGGTCGTTTATTTTTTCGTTGTAGAGCCATGAGATTTGGGACTTACGATGTCCAGCTTCGTGTCCGAAGTGAAATCCCTCTACTTTTTCAACGTCTGCGGCGGCGTGCTGGATTTCGTCGCACTGCTGTGGGGTTAATGCCCCTGGGATGTACCAGTAATGGTTGGTGAGCATGGGGTCTAGGTTATCAGAGCTTCGACAGGAAGTTGAGTGGCGTAAGTGTTCTCGTGATGAACGATATTTTCTTGAGACTTACTGGTGTATTGCCCATCCTGGGCATGGTCGCATTTTGTTTACTTTGCGTGAGGCTCAGCGGGTGGCGTTAAAGGAATGGGATTCTGAGCGGTATTCGTTGACGTTGAAGGCCCGCCAGATTGGGTGGACGACGTTGGTGGCTGCCCACCAGTTTTGGTTAGCTTTCTTTAAGAGCGACCAGAACATTATTGATCTTTCAAGAACGGAACGTGAAGCTGTTTTGTTGCTACGCAAAACGAAGTACGGGTTTCAACATTTACCTAAGTGGATGATAGATCGGGGACCGGTGTCTCTTGTCGATCATCAACAAAGGATGCAGTTTGGGAATGGAAGCCAGATCACATCTATGCCATCAGCTTCTGATCCTGCTCGAGGTGAGTCGGCGACTCTTGTTGTTGTTGACGAGTGGGGGTTCCTGCCGAACCCTGAGGAGGCGTGGGCTAGCATTGAACCTGTAGCAGACGTTGGTGGTCGTATCGTTGGGCTCAGTACCGCTAACGGGTCAGGAAACTTTTTTCATGATCTTTGGGTGGGTGCCACAACGGGGGCAAACAAGTTTTCGCCAATGTTTTTTCCGTGGTCAGCTACAGAGGACCGTGGTGATGCGTGGTACCAGGAGAAGGTCGACTCGATGCTGCCGTGGCAGCTTGCCCAGGAATATCCGACGACAGCGGAAGAGGCGTTCATTAAGTCGGGTAATCCTGTTTTTGATTTAGATGTTTTAGATGAGATGGCTAAAAATGTGCGGCGAGGTAAAGAAGGATACATGTGGCGCACAAATAACCATGTGGAGTTTCGGGTATGAGCTTTGTTGTATTTGAGCCACCAAACCATCAGCACGCCTATGTCATAGGTGTTGATACTGCAGAAGGTTTGAAACATGGTGACTTCAGTGTGATTCAGGTTTTGGATATAAACACTGGTGAGCAGTCAGCTATTTGGCATGGACGTATTGCCCCTGATGAGTTAGCTGGGGAAGTGTATTCTGTGGGTCTGTACTATCTGGATGCTTTGTGTTGTGTGGAGTCGAACAATCATGGGCTGACAACGATCACTGAGTTGCGTCATTTGGGGTATCCGCGGTTGTTTAGGCGCAGGTCGTTAAATCAGGCAAACAGTCGCATCTCTCAGGAGTACGGGTGGAAGACGACAAGAACGTCGAAGCCGTTGATGATTGACGAACTGAGCTCTGCGTTGCGGAACAATGAACTAGCGATTTACGATAAACATACTCTGGCGGAGTTGCGAACATTTGTGCGAAATGATCGTGGGGGCATGTCTGGATCTCCGTTTGATGATCGAGTAATGTCGTTAGCTTTAGCTAACCAAATGAGAAAGTACGTTAATGCACCTGAGTATGCTGAAAAAATTGATGACTACTGGACTGTTGACTGGTTTGCTCGTCTTGCTGGGAGTAATCTTGACGAAAAAGCTGCTTTCCAAATAGGAGCTAACAGCATCCGTGGGACACCCTGACCATTGGGTAGTCGACTTTATTGGAGTTTAGATGGGAAGAAATATCGCTCATACCCCTGGTGTAACCATAGACGGGGCAAAGGGCAAGAACGCTAAGATGGAACGCGGGTCAAGCGTGTCATCGAATCCGATTTGGAGCCCAGGAGGTCCACAGTCACCTAAACAACGCTTAGGGGACAAGAAATACGCTAATCAAACTGGCGGATACGGGCAAACTGGGGTACGCGATACACCCAAAAATCAGCACGGTATTACTGGCAAAGTGGAACCAGGCAGGCAGCCTAATCTCCGCGGCCATAACGCTGACTGATCATGGCCGTCCTGCCTGACGGGGCGACCTTTGAGGAGTTCACTGGCTACGTTCTGAAACGGCGTGGTCAGCTTCCTTTGACGGAGCTTCACGAACTTTACGAGCGGCACCTGCGGTTGAAATCGGTAACGGTTTCAACTGGGCAGGGCTACCAGTCGACTCTTCCCCCTGATGAACAGGGGTTGACGAAGCGCGAACGTGGGGCAAAGGCTTTCGCTGAGGCTACGGCAACTGGTCGCAACATCGAAAAGCTACCTGAGAAGGCACAGTTCTGATATGGCTCGAAAATCGCGGCAACAAAAACTTGAAAGTTGTATAGATAGAGTCGAAAAATGTCAGCGCTGGCGGGAACAAGAACAATATGAGCAAACTTGGGGGCGGCTAGTTGATCTCTATAAAGGGAAACATTGGCCGTCAACAACGACAACTAAATCTGATCTGATCGCTGTTAACCTCGCATTTTCTACAATTAATGTTATTGCTCCCAGTGTTGCTGTCAACTACCCCAAGATTGTTGTTCAAGCCACAAACCCTGAGAATCGTGACCGTGCAGCGTTTGTTGAAGCTGTAGCAAACTATTTGTGGAAACATCACGACTTTCGGACACCGTTTAGGCGGGCAGTAAAAGATTTCCTAATATTTGGTCATGGCTGGATCAAAACTGGGTGGAAGTTTGTTGAGCAGGAACAATCCCTTAATGAAGACGAATGGTCAGGGATGCTTGATTCAGCGCTTTTTGAGGCTGATGCGTTTGCCACTGAAACTCCAGATCTGGCAGGTTCGTTGCCGTCTCCTGAGGAGATAGCAGCAAACATTCCTTCAACGATTATGCGTGTTGTCGAAGATCAGCCATTTGTGGAACGGGTGTCACCGTTTGACATGTTTGTGGACCCTTCAGCTACTTGCATCGAAGACGCCAAATGGGTGGCGCAACGTCTGGTTCGGCCACTTGCTGAAGCCCAAGTTGACCCTAACTATAAGCCTTCAGTAAGGAAACGTCTCACTGCTAACGGATCGTACAACCTGAATGAGACCACTCGCGCTGACTTGGATGACCGTTGGGAGTTCCTTGAGGACCAAGTTGTCATTTGGGAGTTCTACGATATTTTGTCAAACTCTGTTGCCGTTTACGCTGACGACGCTGACGAGTTTCTGGTCGATCCTGTACCAATGCCTTACGCCTATGGGCACCCATTTTCGATGCTTCGAAACTATGATGTTCCAGGGCAGTTCTATCCGATTGGTGACCTTGAGTCGATTGAGTCACTACAACTCGAGTTAGATAAAACCCGTTCCCAGTTGATGAACGACAGGAAACGGTACGCAAGAAAGTATTTGTATCACGAACGGTCGTTTGGGCCAGAAGGCCGTGAAGCTCTCGAATCTGAAGAAGATGGGCGAATGGTCCCTGTTCTCGATGAGAACAAGCCTCTTTCGGAAGTCGTGGTTCCGATGCCTCAAGTCCCAATTAGCCCAGAAATTTATGCTTACTCTGACATAATTGAGCAAGACATCAACACGGTTTCTGGTATTTCTGAGTACGCCCGTGGAGCTATGCCTGAGATACGGCGTACAGCTACAGAGGCCAGCATTGTTGCTGATGCACAGAATGCTAGAGCGGCTGACAAACTAGCGGTTGTTGAAATGGCAATTTCGGCGGTAGCTCGCCGTGTGCTTCAGTTGATGCAACAGTTTATGACCGGTAACCAGATGGCTCGCGTAACAGTTAGCGGCGAAGACATGTTCATTGATTACACGCGTGAAGACATTATCGGAGAGTACGATTTTGCGGTGCAAGCAGGATCAACTCAACCAATGAACGACACTATTCGCAAACAGCAAGCAATTTCTCTTATGAACGCTATAGCGCCTCTCGTTGGTACCGTTATAGACCCACAAGCGCTCGCAGTTCATGTTCTTGAGTCTGGGTTCGGTATCAAAGACCCTGAGAAGTTCTTGATACAGGCACCTGACCAAGCGGTCGCTGCAGAAGAAGGCCAAATGCCGCCCGAAGGGGCGCAACCTCCGATCCCTGGGCCAGTTGATCCAGGGGTGATGGCACCGCCAGGTGGGGCGTTCGCTCCGACGGGTGGAGTGCCCCCAGAGTTGCTGATGCAACTCCAAAATCAGATGGGAATGGACCTTCCTTCACTGTAAGTGGGACACCCTGCGTATACGAATGAGCAACCATTTGGACTCACAGGAGGGGCTTGTGCCCGAATTAGAAGAATCAGCAATAGAACCAGCCAATGATGGCCTTCTGGAAGCTGAACCCGAAGTTTTACAGGAACCTGGAGAAACGTACACCATTAAGGTGGACGGTGAAGAATTTCAGGTCAGCCTAGACGAACTTCAAAATGGATACCAGCGTCAAGCGGACTACACCCGCAAAACGCAGGAAATATCTGCTGAACGTGATCGGCTTCAGCAAGCGGAAGCAATCGTGTCTGCCCTCGAGGCAGACCCCAAAGCCACATTAGAAGCATTAGCTCAAACGCTTGATGTTTCTGTGGATCTAGGTAGCGATTCTTTCGAAGAGGACGAGTATCTGGACCCAACGGAAAAGAAACTTCGTGCACTTGAAGTCAAAGTAGAGCAGCAAGAAGCTGCCGAACGTCAGCGATCAGTGGACCGTGAAGTTCAGAGACTATATGAACAGTATGGAGAGTTTGATCGACGCGAATTGTTGAATCATGCGGTAAAAAACAAGATCTCGAATCTTGACGCAGCGTATGCCCATTGGCAGTTCAACGATCTCAAATCGACGGCAGATAAGTTACAAGAAGAGCGCAACATTACTGAAACGAAACGCTCTGCTTCTGTTATCACACCTGGCGGGTCAACCCAAGCGGGAACCCAAACTCAGGCTCCGAAAGCTGTTTCTAGTATCCGAGAAGCGTTCACACTGGCAAAACAGCAATTAGGCACTTAACCTTTACCTTTAGGAGTAATTTCAAATGGCTGGGAACAGCAATTTCGATGAGATTCTGACAACGACTCTCAACAATTACGTCCCTAAAATGGTGGACAACATTTTTTCGGCTCGCCCATTGTTCTATGCGTTGACAAATTCGTCAACGATGCGAACAGTGAGTGGTGGCGCAAAGATTGTGGTCCCAATCATTTATGGGGCGAACTCGACCGCTAAATCGTATGCAGGCACGGAAGCTATTGACGTAACTGCGCAAACTGGCATTACTGCCGCTGAGTATGACTGGGGCCAGTATGCGGCCACTGTCACGATTAACGGCATTGAAGAAGCCAAGAACAACGGCGAAGCGCAGATCATTGACCTTCTCGAAGGCAAGATCTTCCAAACTCAAGAATCCATTATTGAGAACATGAACACCATGTTCCACAGTGATGGAACCACCAAAGCGACAGACTGGAACGGGCTCGAAAACGTTGTTAACGATTCCGCTCTTACAGCTAATGCGCTTGGTGGAATTGACCCGTCGGTAGCAGGCAACTCGTTCTGGAAGTCGCAAGCGACAACCACAACTGGTGCACTGTCTCTGGCGAAACTGGCAACACGTTACAACAGCGTAAGTGTCGGTAATGACCAGCCCACCATAATCATCTCTAAAGCAGATGACTATGAAAGCTATGAGGCGCTGCTAACCAGCAACATTCGCTATACCGATACAGATATGGCTGATGCGGGTTTCCAAAACCTCATGTACAAAGGTGCTCCGTGGACATTTGATGCAGCTAACGCCGATGGTGTTATCTACATGCTAAACACGAAGTATCTGCAACTGGTACGCCACTCGGATACTTGGTTTAAGCCAACGCCGTTTGTGCGAACAAATACTGTGGATGCAGTGTATTCACAGATACTTTGCTATGGTCAGCTAACTTGCTCAAATAGGGACCGTCAAGGTTACCTAGAGGGCGTCACCTGATAACAGCGACGAGGTTGGGGGGATGAGGACACACCGTTCTTGTCCCCCCCGCTGAGTCTAAGGAAACTATGAGTCGTAATTTACAAGTCGGATACAGCAAAAATGCTCGAATGTATGGGCAACCTAGCGATGACGCTCAGGGGCTCACAGTTGAGTATGTGGGTAACAGAAAAGTTGCTGTAGTGCCAGCGTACGCGGGAGAAGTTATTCCTGGTATCTGTATTGCGACCACTCGAACTGGGTCAGCCTGTAAAGCGCTCCCGATGTCTGGAACTAACCGCTGCGTTTTTCATTCGCAATTACCTGAGTAGGATTCATGCAAATCCAAGAAATGCGGGCATACATCCGAAGTATCGTGGAGATAGACAGCAGCGACATTTCTGATGATGTTCTAAACCGTTTCTTGGGCGAAGCCTACGACCAGATGGTTTACAGTGAGAAACGGTGGCCCTGGTACGAGACATCAACGACGTTCACCACAGTAGGCGACCAAAAAGATTACACGGTGATTGCTGTTGGTGCAGCAGAAACCAATGGGTTGCGTGAAATTCAGTCCATGAGAACTGACGACAATGTTCTGACGTTCTTGGGGCGTGATGACGCCGACATTGTTTATCCTTTAGATTCTGCCAGTAGCGGCAACCCGTACTATTGGAGTTTCTGGGGTGAAAGCATTCGGATTTATCCGACACCTTCAGGTGCCAAAACTGTTTATGTGCGTGGCTACAAAAATCCGACAGCGTTTGGGGCAGGCACCGCTGATGGTGTTAGTCCCACAGACTTCCCTGAACCATTCCACATTCTTATAGCGACTTACGGGATTAGTCGAGCATACGAGCAACAAGAAGACCTCGATATGGGTCTGTCGTACATGACTATTTTTGGTAGAGAGCTCGACAATCTTCGAGCCCGTTACCTGGACACGCCTGCTCCGCAACCGCTGATTATCAATAACCGTTCCGCTTCCCGTTGGCGTTCTCAAAGTTACATGCCTGACCGTCTTCGATATAGTTGGGAGTAGAGGATGGCAAGAACGGGGTTCAAACTGGAGATGCTTCAAGATTTTAGTGGTGGTCTAAACTTTCGTTCAGATCAGTTCAATCTTGCGTCTTCAGAGAGCCCTAAGATGCTGAATGTTGATGTGGACCCCAGGGGTGGCATCAAAATGAGGCTCGGAGTTCAACAAAGAAACCCGACTGCCCTAAACTCTGATGTCACTGGTTTGAGCCAGTTCACCCCTGATGGTGGTACCGCTCGAGTGATCTGTTCGTACGGTACAACTGTCGCAGAGTCAGCCACCGATGATTTCACATCGCTTGCTGGAGTTTCTGTCACCAACGGTGAACGGATGTACGGGCAGACTACAAATTCAAAGTTTTATGGGGTGTCGGGTACCAGTCCATCGTTCGTTTACGACGGCACCACAGCTTCAAACCTTGCCTCGAATGTGAATGGTTCTGCAGGTAACTATCCGATAGCTAAGTACACCTGTCACTGGAACAACCACGCTTGGACGGCTAGTTCTACTGAGACTGGTACAGCGTACAAGAATCGTGTTCGTTGGTCGAAGATGGATGACCCCGAAACGTGGCGAGAGTTTGACTATGTGGATGTCAACGTCGGGGAACGTGGCGATGAACTCTCAGCCCTTCTCCCTTATGCTGACCGGTTACTGATCTTCAAAACCAACAGTGTTCACGCCTTGTATGGAAGCAGCACTGAATCGTTTCAGCTAGTTCCTTTGACGCAGGATGTTGGTTCGATCTCTAATTCGTCGCCTGTGTCTACACCTTACGGCATTTTTTTCTGGTATGACCGTCAAGGTGTTTGGATGTACAACGGAGCCGAATTTGTTTCAGTGTTCGAAAAACTTCAACCAGCCATTGATGATGGCCGTTTGCAGTTCAATGATCCTCCTCAGCTTGCGTGGTTCAAAAACCGTTTATATGTTTCGGTTGATTGGAGCGACACAGGATCAGCTATTACTACTCGTCGGGTGCTAATATTCGATCCTACTTTGAGCCAATCTGGTGCTTGGACGATGACAGATATCGACGCCAATGTGATGTTGGCGTTTGCGCCACCGAACGCTGAACAAGATCTTCTGGGGGGATGTTCTGCTGCCACTGGCCGAGTGATTCACTTGGAACAAAACCTAGAAAGCGATTACTACGGGGTTGCAGCTTCCCACATTGTTAGTTCGTATACGACGAGTTGGCTGGTGGGTAAGAACCCTATTGTTCGTAAGCGTTGGGGTAAACCTCGAATTGTGGTGAGTTCTGATTCAACGGTTGCGTTGTCCGCAACATTGTTCACGGATTACGACACAGCAAGTTCTAAGAAATCCATGAACTTTGGTGTGCAAACTGCTAACAGTACGGGTGCTACTTGGGCAGAATCTGCTGGGCCGACAGGCGGTACGGGTGTCTGGGATACCAGTCTTTGGTCTGGGGAACCCAATACTGATGTCACAAACATTGAGCGTTTACCTACGCTTGGGACAGCTAAGGCTATACAAATGAGGATTGACGGTCCAACAACTGTTGACGAGGCTTGGGAAGTAAACGCTATGGCGTTCACATATTTACATAGGAGATTGCGCTAATGGCGACGTTTACGGCCCCTTATGGTACCGTCAGTGCTGGCACTGCAATTATCGCTGATGACCACAACGATAACTGGACGTATGTTAAGAACTGGTTAGAGGGTGTCGTCGGCAATGCCACATATCCTGGGGTGATTCAGTCTGACGGTGGCGGGTCTATTACTGGAACTTTGGATGTTTCTACTTCTTTGAGTTCTGGTTCTCTGACGACTACGGGCACAGTTAGTCTTGGCACAAACGCTGCTTTGCATTTGAATAGTACTCAGCATGACGTTATTGGTTTGCATACTGGGGTCAGCATTAACGGTGAGACTGCTGGAAACTTTTTAGTTGACCAGCATTATCGTGCAGGTTTCACGGCAACAGGACCAGGGAACAACACTACTGCTCTCTCAAAGGATATTGATGTAGCTGCTCCTGCGGCTGATGCAGGTAACTATTTGACTGAGAAACATCGTTACTCGGTCTACTCGCAACGTGCAGGCGAAGGATATAATCCTGGTGTAGGTGTGCCCTATCCAGGTCGCCCAGAGTCCGAATATCGTCTAGTTATTGACGGGTCGATGGCTATTCGTGGCGACATTATTGGGTACACCAACCTCAACGAAAGCGTGCCAGGGGCTACTCCCCTCGAATATGGGCTTGGCACAGGTACTCGCATTAACTGTCAATGGTTGAATGTTCGAGCGAACGTCGATATTGCTGGCGAGCTTCGAGTCCAAACCAACCACGACTTTGCCCGCCTCTACATGGGTAACGATTACTCAACCAATCAAGACTGGTTGGAATGGCGAGACAACCTGACAGGTTCAAACCTTCCAGGTTTCCAGTTCGTTCATAACGACAATGTTCATTTACAGATCTCTGAGTCAGGTGCAGCGAACTACGAGAAACTAGATTTGCGTGCCTATAAAGTGTCAGCGGCTGCCACCCAAGGTGGTTGGCCTACGTTAGCGGGGACTGCTGCTGTTATTACAACGACTGGAACCGAGCAGCTTGGTATCAGTTCTTCTTCGATTCGTTTCAAAGAAGA
>Ga0310345_10005540_pt1 | contig 11178 bp, 11 predicted proteins | sample HC15DNA20500_MG_FD_204667 | JGI IMG/M metagenome (GOLD analysis project Ga0310345, IMG submission 204667) | Marine microbial communities from station ALOHA, North Pacific Subtropical Gyre - HC15-DNA-20-500_MG | ecosystem: Environmental > Aquatic > Marine > Oceanic | place: Pacific Ocean: North...
TCGCGAGGCGTTAGCGTCCGAGTCCCCGATCGCCCCCGTTTGTGACGTCACTGCTGCACCCGTTCGCCCTCGTCGCCCTCCTCGGGTGGGGGATCTTTGATGGCTGGTTCGGACCGGACGAGGTCGCAGAGCCCGCGCCCCTGGAGATCGCCGAGGCCGTCCAGGCCCGCCTCGGCAACGCGAAGCTCCACCCGGCCACGCCTGGCGTTTATGAACGCCCCCGCCTCGTGTGGGCCGACGCCCGCGCCCGCGCCGGCCTCGCCCGCCTCCTCGACGCCGCACCCGCCGACGGCGTGACGCCCGCTGAGGTCCACGCCGACGCGCTCCCATCGCTCCGCCAGGCCCTCGAGACGGCCGAGCGCGAGTGGGCCGCGCGCGACGGCGAGGCCCGCGACACGCTCGCCGACCCCCGCCCGGCCCGGCTCGCCGCGCTCGACCTCGCCCTCACCGACGGGCTCCTCCGCTTCGGCGACGCCCTCCGGGGCCGCCGCGCCGACCCGCGCCGGCTCTACACCCACTCGTGGTTCCCCACCCTCCGCGACTCGACCGGCGCCGGCTTCGACGCGCTCGTCGAAGCCATCCAGAGCTCCGATGCCCGGGGGGTGGCGGAGGCCCTCGACGACCTCCGGCCGCCGCACGCCGGGTACCGCCGCCTCCGCGCCCGCCTCGGCGCCCTCCAGGCCGACCTCGCCCCGATCCCCGCAGGCGCCGACCTCGCGCCCGGCCAGCGGTCGGTCCGCGTCCCGCACCTCCGCGACCGGCTGACAGCGTGGGGCTATCTCCCCGCCGACACGCTCGACGCCTGGGCCCGCCCCGACGCCTACGTCTACGACGACTCGCTCGCCGCCGCGCTCGGACGCTTCGAAGAGGCTCAGGGCCTCGCCGTCGACTCCGTCCTCGACGCCGCAGCGACCGAGGCGCTCAACGCCGACCTCGGCCCGCTCCGCGACCGGCTCGTCCTCAACCTCGAGCGCTGGCGCTGGCTGCCCGATGACCTCGGCGACCACTTTGTGTGGGTCAACCTTCCCTCGTTCGAGCTCCGCGTGATGCGGCGCGACTCGGGCGCGACCGACCTCCGCGCGCCCTACGACGAGCCGCTCCGGATGCCCGTCAATATCGGGAACGCGCAGACCGCCGGGTGGACGACGCCGGTCATCACCGATTCCATCCACACCGTCGAGTTCCAGCCGGCATGGTACGTGCCGCGCTCGCTGGCCGCGGCCAACGTGTTCCCGATGGCGGTGCGCGACAGCCTCGCGCTGTGGCGGCAGGGCTTCGAGGTGTACCAGAACGGCGCGCCGGTCGATAGCCGCCTCGTTCCGTGGGATTCGGTGTCGGTGAGTCAGTTCCGGTTCGTCCAGCGGCCGGGCCCGGCGAATCCGCTCGGGCGCGTCAAATTCCTGATGCACAACCCGTACGCCATCCTTATCCACGACACGAACAAGCGGTACACGTTCGACGACGGAGCCGGCTCGTCGATGTCGAGCGGCTGCGTCCAGGCCGGCGCTCCCGACCGGCTGGCGGAGTACCTGCTCACGACCGTGAACGGCTGGGAAGAGGGCGAGGCGACGCGGTCGTGGCGCGGCGGGCCGCGCCGGGGCGTCCGCCTCGCGCAGCCGTTCCTGAGCCACTTCACGTACTTCACGGCCTGGGCCGAGGCCGACGGCTCGCTCCAGGTCTACGCCGACCCGTACGGCTACGACGCCCGCCTCGCCGAGGCCCTCGGCCTCGGGGCGACGGCGGAGGCACCGACCGACCAGCCCGGCTGACCCATGCGCGCGCTCGCGCTCTCCGCCCTCGCCCTCGGAACCGCCGCCAGCGCGCAGGACGTCCGCATTCTCCCCGAGGCGCGTGGTGCCGAGCCGCCGTTGGCCATCGTTCCGCGCGACTGCGGCCGTGGCGCCGACATGGCCGTCCCGCTCTCGCCTGACGTCCAGCCCGTCCCGATGCCGGACCTCGGACTCGACGGCCCGGAGCCCGTCCCGATGCCGAACCTCTGCGCCGAGGACGCCGACCTCACGGCCGGGGCGGACCTGGGCCGGCTGAGGAACCGGCCGCGCCTCTACCGCTTCCGCGACGCGCCGGGCCGGCCGAACGGCTTCCGCGCCCCCGACCCGTTCGAGCTCCGCGAGCGGTGGCTCCCGTACCCCGACCTCCACGGGCCGCCCCCCCGCCTCTGGCTCGACCGCCTCCCGCGCCCGGACGTCGAGGTCCCTGACCAGCGGCGCCAGCTCCCCCCGGTTGCCCCACCCGTCGACCGGCCGTAGCTTGCCCTCGATGACGCACCGCGCGCCCCATACCGTCTGGCCCTGGTGGCACCCCCTGAACACGGTGGGCAGACGGCCTGTGGCCTGACGCGAACGCGCTTCTCTTCCGCGAGCCCACTGTTCAGACGAGCAGGGGGCTTTTTTGTTGGTGCCGGCTTCAACCCCCTCCGGCCCTCCCCATCCGACCTTCACCCCGTGACCCTCACCGAGTTCGAGACGATCGTGCGCGAGCAGCTCCCGGCCGACGGCCGGCGGTTGGCCGTGCCGGTCTACGTCCGCCGGTCGGCCGACCTGCTCACGCCGGTCTCGGCGTTCCTCGCGCTCCGGGAGGAGGGCCAGTTCGGGTTCCTGCTCGAGTCGGTCGAGGGCGGCGAGCGGCTCGGGCGGTACTCGTTCATCGGCAAGAGCCCGTACCTCGTGGTCGAGAACCGCGGCGGGCGCGTCCGGGCCCACCGGCCGGCCGGCGTGATCGGCGGCGACGGGGCGCCGCACGACGTGGAGCCCCTCGAGGGCACCATCTTCGAGGCGCTGGGCGCGATCCTCGCCGAGACCGAACAGGCGGAGGTCGCCGGGCTCCCCCGCCTGACGGCCGGCGCCGTCGGGTTCGTCGGCTACGACGCCGTCCGCCAGCTCGAGTCGCTGCCGCCCCCGCCGCTCGACCTCCTCGGCCTGCCCGACGCCGTGTGGGGCTTCTACGACACCGTCGCCGCCTTCGACCGCGTCCGGCACCAGCTGGTCTTGATGGCGACCGTGTTCGTCGACGCCGAGACCGACCTCCAGCAGGCGTACGCCGAGGCGACCGAGCGGCTGTTCGAGCTCGAGGACGACCTGTTCCACGGCGGCGTGCCCGGCGAGCCCGTGCGCCTGCTGGCCGCCGAGCCGGCCGCCTCGATCGAGCGCTCGGCCTACGAAGCCGCCGTCCGCACGGCGAAGGGGTACATCGTCGAGGGCGACATCTTCCAGGTCGTCCTCTCGCAGCGGTTCGCGATGCCGTTCGCGGGCGACAAGTTCAACCTGTACCGCGCGCTCCGGCAGGTCAACCCGAGCCCCTACCTCTTCTACCTCGACGTCGACGGGCTGCAGGACGGGATGTCGTTCTCGCTCGTCGGCTCGTCGCCGGAGGTCCTGACGCGCGTCGAGCCCCGCGGCCCGGAGCGGCGGGCGCTCGTGCTGCCCATCGCCGGGACGCGCCGCCGCGGCGAGACGCCGGCCGAGGACGCCGCCCACGAGGCCGACCTCCTCCAGGACCCGAAGGAGCGCGCCGAGCACCTCATGCTGGTCGACCTCGGCCGGAACGACATGGGCCGCGTGTCCGAGACCGGGACCGTCTCCGTCGACCGGTTCGCCGAGGTCGAGCGGTTCAGCCACGTGATGCACCTCGTGTCGTCGGTGTCGGGCGCCGTCGGCGAGCGGCCCGCGACGGACGTCCTCGCGGCGTGCTTCCCGGCCGGGACCGTCTCGGGCGCCCCGAAGGTGCGGGCCATGGAGATCATCGACGAACTCGAGACCGTCAAGCGCGGGCCGTACGCCGGCGCCGTCGGCTACGCCGGGTTCGACGGTGCGCTCGACACCTGCATTGCGATTCGCACGATGGTCGTGAAGGACGACGTGGCCTACGTCCAGGCCGGCGCCGGCGTCGTCGCCGACTCGGACCCGGCCGCCGAGTACGACGAGACGAAGGCCAAGGCCGCCGCCCTCTTCGCCGCCATGCGCTCCGCCACGTCCGACTTGCTGTGAGGGCACGGGGCCCAAGGGAAGGGGCACGAGGCCCTCTCCCCCGCCCCTTCCCTCATCCCCCCTGCTCCCTGCCCCCTGCCCATCGAACCATGTTCCCAGCTCTCCGACCGATCCTCAACAAGGGCGGCGCCGGCCGCTACATCTCCCGCGAGGAGAGCGTCGAGCGCCTGACGCCCGTCGCCGAGCGCCACCTCGACCTGCTCCAGACCTACGACGCCGCGCTCGCGCGGATGGCCGACGGGCCCGCCAAAGAGCGCGTCGAGGCCATGATGCCGTACCTCCGCACGGAGACGGCCAAGATCTCCGAGACCATCCTGAGCCTCGGCGGCGCCCCGCCGACCGGCGCCGGTCGCGAGCAGCGTGCGCCCACCGAGGGCACCGACGCGAGCCGCGTCCGCGGTCTCCTCGACGCCGAGAAGGACTTCGGCGGGTCGCTCCGCGAGGAGATGGACGCCGTCCACCACCAAGAGCGGACGCGGGCCATCCTCGGCCACAACGCCGAGGCCTCGACGGCCCGGGTCGACCTGCTCCGCGGCGTGGCCGCCGACCTCGGCCGCTAGCCCCACCCGCCCCGGTTGCTCGACCGAGGCCGCCCGACTCGCCCCGACCTCGTACGGCCGGCTCGCCGCGCCGCTACGCACCCCATGCCCGACTCCCCCCTGCCCGTCATCGTCTCCGGCATCCAGCCGTCGGGGACGCTCCACCTCGGCAACTACCTCGGCGCGATCCGCCAGAACATCGCGCTCGCCAACGACGCCGACGCCCGGAGCGAGGCGTTCCTGTTCATCGTCGACTACCACGCCCTCACGACGCTCCGCGACGCCGAGGCGCTCCGCCGGTACACGCTCGACGTCGCGCTCGACTACCTCGCCCTCGGCCTCGACCCGAACAAGGCGAGCCTGTTCGTCCAGTCCGACGTCCCGCAGCTGACGGAGCTGACGTGGACCTTCCTCTGCCTTACCCCGACGGCGATCCTGGAGAAGGGCGTGTCCTACAAGGACAAGGTGGCGCAGGGCCTGAGCGCCAACGGCGGGCTGCTGACCTACCCGATCCTCCAGGCCGCCGACATCCTCGCGTACACGGCGCCCGGCCGCGACCTCGTCGTGCCCGTCGGTGCGGACCAGAAGCAGAACCTCGAGATCAGCCGCGACACGGCGAGCCGGTTCAACGAGGCGTTCCGGCCCGACGACCCGCTCTTCCCGCTCCCGGAGCCCCACATCTTGGACGAGGTCTCCGTCATCCCCGGCCTCGACGGCCGGAAGATGTCGAAGAGCTACGGCAACACGATCGGCATCTTCGACGAGGGGAAGGCCCTCAAGAAGAAGGTGATGTCGATCGTCTCCGACTCGACGCCGCTGGAGGAGCCGAAAGACCCCGACGCCGACAACACGTTCGCCCTCATCCGCCACTTCGCGACGGACGACGAGCGGGCGGAGATCGCGGAGGCGTACCGCGCCGGCGGCTACGGCTACGGCCACGCCAAAAAGGCGCTGCTCGGGATGATCGACCGGCACTTCGGCGAGGCCCGCGAACGGCGACGCGAGCTGGCCGCGCGCCCCGACGACGTCCGCGACGTCCTCCGGAGTGGCGCCGAGGCGGCCCGAGCGCGGGCGTCCGAGGTCATGGCCCACGTCCGCGACGCCGTCGGCTTCCTGAACTAGCGGATCCGCCCCGACCCATGATCCTCGTCATCGACAACTACGACTCGTTCACGTACAACCTCGTCCACCTCGTGGGCGGCGTGACCGAGGACTACCGCGTCGTGCGGAACGACCAGATCGGCCTCGACGAGATCGCGGAGTTGGACCCGGCCGGCGTGCTCATCTCGCCCGGCCCCGGCCGGCCGGACGAGGCCGGCGTCTCGGAGGCCGTCATCCGCCGCTTTGGCGAGACGACGCCGATCCTCGGCGTGTGCCTGGGCCACCAGGCCATCGGCGAGGTGTTCGGCGGCCGCGTCGTCCACGCCCCGACGCTCATGCACGGGAAGACGTCGACGGTCCGCCACGACGGACGGACCGTGTTCGAGGGCGTCGCGCAGGACTTCGTCGCGACCCGCTACCACTCGCTGGTGGTGGACCGGGCGACGCTCCCGGCGGTGCTCGACGTCTCCGCCGAGACGTCGGACGGCGTCATCATGGGCCTGCGGCACAAGGAATTCCCCGTCGAAGGCGTCCAGTTCCACCCCGAGTCGATCCTGACGACCGAGGGCCCGACGCTCGTCCGCAACTGGGTCACCCACTGCCTCGCGGCCCGTCCCGCCACCCCATGACCATCAACGGCCTCGCCTCGCGCGTCCTCCCGGACCGGGTCTGGAACTCGATCAAGTCGGTCGCGGGCTACCGCGTGTTCTACCGCCAGGAGGCGGAGCTCTCGTCCGGCGTCCGGCTCCGGGTCCGCGACCACCCGGACTGGTCGGTGCTGACCGAGGTCTTCCTCGACGGCGGCTACGACGGCCCGATCCTGGACGCGATCCGGGGGGCGGACCCGAGCGGGCCGATCCGGGTCCTCGACCTCGGGGCGAACGCCGGGTTCTTCACGCTCCGCGTCGTCGACCTCGTGCGGCGCCACGCGCCCGGACGCGAGGTCTCGGTGCTTGCCGCCGAGCCGGGATCGAAACCCGGGAAGAAGTTCGAGGACCGGGTCCTGAGGGAGAACGACCTCGGGGACTCGGTGACGCTGCTCCGCGACCTCGTCGGCCGGCGCTCGGGGACCGCCGCGTTCGCCGAGTACCCCGCGACGACGACGAACAACGTGTTCGACGCCAACGCGACGGCCGCGACGCGTGCCTACGTCGACCTCGAGACGCACCTCGACGGGTCGCCCATCGACCTCCTCAAGTGCGACATCGAGGGGTCCGAGGCCGACTTCCTCGCCAGCTACCCCGACCTCCTCGCCCGGACGCGCCACCTCGTGATCGAGCTCCACGAGGCCTATGTGGACTACGCCGCCTGCGACGCCATGATCAGAGCGGCCGGGTTCGAGCAGCGGACCTCCCAGGTCGCCGGCCCGTGCCGGGTCGACTACTGGGTGCGCCCCGCGCAGGCCGTCCCCGCCGACGCCCCCCCCACCGACCCGACATGACGACCCTGAAACCCGTCCTCCAACTCGTCGCCGAAGGCGAGACGCTCAGCCAGTCCCAGGCCGAGTCCGCCATGCACGTGATGCTCTCCGGCGAGGCCGAGGCGGCCCAGATCGCGGGCCTCCTGATGGGCCTCCGCTCGCGCGGCGAGACGCTCGACGAGCTCGTCGGCTTCACGAAGGTGATGCGCGAGTACGCCGTCCCCGTCGAGACCGACCTCGACCCGATCGACCTCTGCGGGACGGGCGGCGACCACTCCGGCACGTTCAACATCTCGACGGCCGCCTCGTTCGTCGCCGCCGGCGCCGGCGTCCCCGTCGCCAAGCACGGCAACAAGGGGGTGTCGTCGTCGTCGGGCTCGGCCGACGTCCTGTCCAGCCTCGGCGTGCGCGCGGACCTGGACGCGGAGGGCGTGAGCCGGTGCCTCGACGAGGCCGGCATCGCGTTCCTGTTCGCCCCGCAGTTCCACCCCGCGCTCCGCCACGTCGGGCCGGTGCGCCGCGCGCTGGGCGTCCGGACGTTCTTCAACATCCTCGGGCCGCTGTGCAACCCGGCCGCCGTCAAGCGCCAGCTTGTCGGCGCGTTCTCGGACGGCGTGGCGAAGATGATGGCCCAGATCCTGATGCGGCTCGGCAGCGAGCACGTCGTCGTGGTCTACGCGCACGACGGGCTCGACGAGCTCTCGACCACGAGCCCGACGACGATCTACCAGACCGGCTCGCACGCCTTCGACGGCGGGCTCCTGGAGCAGGAGGTCGTGCCCGAGCGGTTCGGGCTGGCGCGCGTGTCGGCGGCGGCGCTCCAGGGCGGGACGCCCGAGGAGAACGCCGAGATCGTCCGCGCCGTCCTGGGCGGGAAGGCCGGCCCACAGGCCGACGTGGTGCTCCTCAACGCGGCCTACGCCCTCCTCGCCGCCGGCGACGTCGGCGACCTCGACGCGTGCCTCGACGCGGCCCGCGAGAGCGTCGCCAGCGGCGCGGCGCTCCGGAAGCTCGACACGCTCGTCGAGGTCTCCAACGAGCTCGCCGAGGCGGCCTGATGGCGACGATCCTCGACCAGATTCTCGACGACACGCGCCGGCTCGTGGCCGAGCGGAAGGCCGTAACGCCGGCCGCCGCGCTCGAACGCCGCCCGGCCTTCCATGCGCCGACGTTGTCGCTGGCGCGCGCCCTCCGTCGCCCCGACGGCCCGGCCTATGTCGCCGAGTGCAAGCGGGCGAGCCCGTCCGAGGGCGTGATCCGACCCGAGTACGACCCGGCCCAGATCGCCCGCCAGTACAAGCAGGCCGCCGCGGCCGCGCTCTCGGTCCTCACCGAGCCGACGCACTTCCAAGGCGCGCTTGACCACCTCGCCGCCGTCCGCCACGCGGTCGACCTCCCGTTGCTGCGCAAGGACTTCGTGGTCGACACCTACCAACTCGTCGAGGCCCGCGCCTACGGCGCCGACGCGGCCCTGCTGATCGCCGCCGCGCTCGACCCGGCCCACCTCGGCGACCTGCTGGACGCGGCCCGCGACCTCGACCTCGGCGTGCTCGTAGAGGTCCACGACGACGCCGAGGTGGACGGCCTCGACCTCGACCGGGTCGACGTGCTCGGCGTCAACAGTCGGGACCTCAAGACGTTCGAGGTCGACCTCGGCCGCGCCGAGCGGATCTTCTCGCGCCTCCCCGAGCGGATCGTCCGCGTGGCCGAGAGCGGGATCCGTGACGCCGAGGCCGCCGCCCGCCTCCGCCGTTCCGGCGCCGACGCGTTCCTCGTTGGCACGCACTTGATGCGGCAGCCCGACCCGGGCCGCGCGCTCGCCGCCCTCCGCCGCGAGACGGCCGTCGCCCTCGCCGCCCACCAGCCGCTCCCCACCGCCTCGTGACCCACGTCAAAATCTGCGGCATCACCCGCCTCCACGACGCCCGCACCGCCGCCGCCGCCGGGGCCGATTTTCTGGGCTACATCCAGCACGAAGACAGCCCGCGCTACGTCAAGCCCGACGTGGCGAAGGAGATCATCGACTGGGTGGTGGGGCCGGCGCCGGTCGGCGTGTTCGTGAACAAGAGCGCCGACGAGGTCAACGCGACGTGCGAGCGGGTCGGGTTCCAACTCGCACAGCTCCACGGGCACGAGCCGCCCGAGGTCTGCGCCGCCGTCGACGTGCCCGTCGTCAAGGCCATCCAGGTCACGCACGACGCCTCGTCCGAGCAGATCCGCGCCGTCGCCGAGCCCTACCTCGACGTCGTCGACTTCATCCTCCTCGACACGCACCACACCAGCCTGTGGGGCGGGACGGGCGAGAGCTTCAACTGGCGCGTCGCCCGCGAGCTGTCGGCCGAGGTCGACCTGTTCCTCGCGGGTGGGATCTCGGCCGAGAACGTGGCCGAGGCCATCCAGACGATGCGCCCGTACGCCGTCGACCTCTCGTCGTCCGTCGAGGAGTCGCCGGGCGTGAAGGACCTCGTCAAGCTGGCCGCCTTTTTCGACGCCTTCCACGCCGCCACCGCCGACTGACCTTCCCCGCCTCGACGCCGAGGCGGGCCGACCTGCGTTCCCATGTCCCCGACGACCGCCCTCCCCCCCGCTCCCGTCACTAGTCCGCAGCCTCTCCCCGACGCCCGGGGCCGGTTCGGGCGGTTCGGCGGAGCGTTCGTGCCCGAGATCCTCCAGCCCGTCCTCGAAGGCGTCCGCGAGGCGTGGGACGCGGCGAAGGACGACCCCGAGTTCCAGGCCGAGTACCGGCGGCTCCTCCGCGACTACGTCGGCCGCCCGACGCCGCTGACGCGCCTCGACCGGCTCACCGAGCGGCTCGGCGGGGCGACGGTCTACGCCAAGCGCGAGGACCTCTGCCACACCGGCGCCCACAAGATCAACAACGCCATCGGGCAGGTCTTGCTCGCACGGCGGATGGGCAAGGAGCGGATCATCGCCGAGACCGGCGCCGGCCAGCACGGCGTGGCGACGGCGACGGCCTGCGCGCTCTTCGGCATCGAGTGCGTCGTGTACATGGGCGCCGAGGACATCGAGCGCCAGAACCTCAACGTCAAGCGGATGCGCCTGCTCGGCGCCGAGGTCCGCGCGGCGACGTCGGGCAGCCAGACGCTCAAGGACGCGACGAACGAGGCGTTCCGCGACTGGGTCTCGAACCCGACCACGACCTACTACATCATCGGCTCGGCGATCGGGCCGCACCCGTACCCGGCGATGGTCCGCGACCTCCACCGCGTGATCGGTGAGGAGACGCGGGCGCAGCTGCGAGAGCAGACCGGATCCGAGACGCCCGACGCCGTCGTCGCGTGCGTCGGCGGCGGGTCGAACGCGATCGGCATCTTCGCGCCGTTCGTGGGCGACGAGGGGGTCCGGCTGGTGGGCGTCGAGGCGAGCGGTGAGGGGCTCCACGGGCGCCACGCGGCGACGCTCTCGAAGGGCGAGCCGGCCGTCTTCCACGGCACGATGACCTACCTCCTGCAGGACGCCGACGGGCAGGTCGAGATCGCCCACTCGATCTCGGCCGGCCTCGACTACCCGGGCGTCGGCCCCGAGCACGCGTACCTCAAGGACGCCGGCCGCGTCGAATACCGGACGGCGACCGACGCCGACGCCCTCGACGCCGTCAAGCTGCTGAGCGAGACCGAGGGCATCATCCCGGCGCTCGAGACGGCCCACGCCATCGCGGTGCTCGGCGGGCTGGCCCAGGAGATCGGCGCGGGCGGGACGCTCGTGTTCAACTGCTCCGGCCGCGGCGACAAGGACATGGCCACGATCTCGGCCCACCTCTTCGACGACTCCGCCGACCTCGGCGCCGAAGTGGGATGACCTGGGCCCGTCCCGACGGCTACGAGGTCTCCGACGACCGGGACCGCCTCGACTTTGGCGCGGTCCACGGGTACCTATCGCGGTCGTACTGGTCGCCTGGGGTGCCCCGTGCGGTCGTCGAGCGCGCGGCGGCCGGATCGCTGCCGTTCGGGCTGTACGCACCCGACGGGGCGCAGGCCGGCTACGCCCGCGTGACGAGCGACAGGGCCACGTTCGCCTACCTCGCCGACGTGTTCGTGCTGGAGACGCACCGGGGCCGTGGCCTCGGACGGTGGCTGATGGCGTGCGTCCGCGA
>Ga0310345_10005541_pt1 | contig 11178 bp, 7 predicted proteins | sample HC15DNA20500_MG_FD_204667 | JGI IMG/M metagenome (GOLD analysis project Ga0310345, IMG submission 204667) | Marine microbial communities from station ALOHA, North Pacific Subtropical Gyre - HC15-DNA-20-500_MG | ecosystem: Environmental > Aquatic > Marine > Oceanic | place: Pacific Ocean: North...
AAGAGCGCCGAGCGAAGGGCGCAGACCGGAACGATCCGGTCGGAATAATAGCCCTCGACGTTCAGGAAATAGATCGCGAACTCCGGCACCTCCGACCCGACCCCCTCTACGGTGATCGAGTCAGCGCCCTCGGCGATCTCAATACTCTCTCCATCGCCGATCACCAGCATGCCCGAGGACCAGTTGTCCGCTCCCGGGCTCCAGATCACCTCGATGGTTCCGCCGCCGCTTGGAAAGTAGCTGCAGGAAACACCGGCCACGGGCTCGCTGAGGGGCGTCGACGGCATAACGGTGAAGGCAACCGTCACCAGATCCGAGACGAGATCTCCGGATTGACCTCGCAGGCCGAATACGCGCTCACCGACGGCGACGTCCTCGGCCCTGTATTCACTCATCTCCCCATCGAGCTCCGCCTCCTTGCGCCCGTCGATAAAAAGCTCGAGGACGGTGTAGCGGGTGCCGTTGGTCCAGCTCAGCAATACCAGGCCGTTACTCTCGCCATAGGTCTTCTGCTCAACCGTCATATTCGAAATAGTCGAGAGAACCTCGTCCACGACATCCTGGGCCCCGGCGGGGGCCGGCAGGAAAACGAGCGATGCCAGCAGGACGGCGAACGCCAGGGAGGTCATCTGCGCCCCTGGAGCGGCCGCAATATCATTCGCGATATGGAAACTGTTCATCTTCTTCCCCCCCAGAATACTGTCATTTCATCGCCGGAGCGATTAGCGACAACGAAATCTTTTTCTCCATCGCCATCGAGATCCGCATACGCCATGGCCACCGGCAGAAAGACCCCCGCGGCGGTCTGCACGGCCGCCCCGGAAAGCGCCTGAGAGCTGGCAAACCCTTCACCATTGCGGGCTGAAAAGATCTCGATGCCTCCCGGCGGCAGGGCGTTGGAAAGAACCAGGTCAACCCTCCCGTTGCCGTCAAAATCAGATGCCAGCAGCGCTGTGGGCGAATACTCCTCATCGGAAACAACGACCTCGCGACGGGAAAAACCCGCCGCCACCTGCTCGAAGATATCCACGCCACCGAGGGAGGCCACCGCGATATCCGGCAGCCCATCCCCGAGGAGGTCCGCGCAGGCGATCGCCACCGGGGCAATTCCATCGCTCAGGGGCATATTGTAGAGAAAGAAGCCTCCTCGGTTAGCGCCGTCCTGGATAAAGGCCACGACATTGTCGGACTCGTTACCCACGGCGAGCAGGTCGGTCATTCCATCGCTGTTGACGTCTTCGGCGATAAGCTGGAGAGGATCCTCCAGGATACCTCCCGTGTCGATCATCCGCGCGGGAGAGAAGACTCCTCCGGCAGCCTGGGGGAACCACATGACATCATCCGAGAAGCTCCCCCCGGTGATGATGTCCAGCCGGCCATCTCCATCTATATCGGCCGCGGCCAGGGTGCGAGGGCCATCCAGCGCGCCATCCTGGGACAGCACCGAGAGTCTCCTGTCGAACCTGCCCTGGGAATCCTGGAGCAATACGAGAATATTGTCCGTCTCGACGTTGGCCGTGGCCAGGTCCGCGCGCCCGTCCCCATCGAGATCCGCGCTGATCACCTGGGATGCTCCACGGGTATCCGACCCGGACCCGAAGAGATTATGACCCTGCGCGGCAAAAGAAGAATCGCCGCGCTGCAGGAGCAGGTTCAGACGGTTTGACAAGGGGCTGACGACCGCCAGGTCGAGGTCCCCATCCGCATCCAGGTCGGCCACGGTAAAAGAGGAAGGCCGCGCGCCATCCGCCAGGGAGGCAAGCGTCTGCGCGGGATTCTCCAGGGCGGTCTGGGCATCCTGCTGGTAGATGGCCACATCCCTCGAGCCCTCGTCGACAGACGCGACATCGCGACGTCCATCGCCATCGAAGTCGCCTACGGCGATATGCTGCGGACTCGCGATCTGATCCGTACGCCGGAGAATCTCGCAGCCGGAAAGCCCCGCGGCATCAGCCAGGCAGACAAGCACCCGGCCTCCAGGGCCACCGGGAAGGCCCGCATCGGCTATGAGGAGGTCATTCGACCCGTTGAGGGTCAGATCGGCCAGCAGCATGGAGACGGGCCTCTCCAGGCCTTCCGGGGCGAACCGTCCGGTCTCAAAAGCCCCTCCCTCCAATTGCCAGGCGACAACGATATTATCCTGCTCCGTGTCAATCGCCAGGATATCGAGACGTCCATCGTGATCGAGGTCGAGAGTCCCGACGGATCGAATCCGCGAGCCCGCGAGCTGGACCGCGTCCCGCGCCGCGAAGCCGGCCGCTCCCAGGTTCTCGAAAACGACCAGCCCGGCGAGATACGAGCCGATGATGTCCATATCACCATCACCGTCGATATCACCGACCGCCAGGTCGGTAATCCCCGCCTCCTCGCCCACCGGCGACCCGGCGGTCGCGGGCCCGGAGAAGGTGCAATAAGAATAATTTTCCTCGGTCCCCTTGCAGCCGTTCACCCCGTTTTCACCGCGGTAGAAGATCGTCAGGGCGGTCTCCATCCTGACTCCCTCGGAAACCGCTATGTCCCGGTCCCCGTCACCATCAAAATCAGCGACCGCGAGGGCGGTAGGATCAAGGAAGACGCCATCCGCCTTCAGGGAGGTGCGTTCGGCAATGAAACGGCGGCGGGGATCCTCATCCTCGGCCTGGAAATAGATCATCAGGGAGCCCACCTTCTCTATGGGCGGTACGTTCTCATCGGGGAAGGCGGGCGTGTGGAAATGGCTCGTCGCGATCACCGCGTCCAGGTCGCCATCTCCATCAAGATCTCCCAGCTCGAGGTCGGCCGGCTCGCCGATTCGATCATCCAGGAGGCGCAGCTGGTCAAAGGTGCCGGAGGCTCTCTGGAAAGACAAAACGAGCGAGCGGGCTCCCCTGGAGGCGGCCGCGAGGTCCAGCATTCCATCTCCATCGAGGTCGCCGGCGGCGACCGCCACGGGATCGTCTATTTCCGCAAGAGGCGCCAGCCAGACAGGCTCGGGAGTGAAGCCTATGCTCGCCAGGATGGAGAACTCCAGCACGTCCGGGGTCCCGCGGCTTCCCGGGGGAAGCTCGTCATCCTGGCCCGCCGGATCGCCGGCGCATCCCGCCGAGCCGACGCCCAGGCCCCGAATCCTGTCAAACGGTGTTATGCGCAGCTTGACGTCCCCACCACCGGGAACATCGACGGCGCTGGCCCAGATCACTCGGTAGTCTTCACCAGCGCTGGTGGCGCCAAGATTGAGCGATGCGGCCAGGTCAACCTGGAGCGTATCGCCAGGCTCGGCCGGGGGGGCGAAAGGAGCCGCAAGGCTCAGCACCCCGGAGACCGCGGCGTAGGAACAGGCAAGCCGCTCCTGCTCCGACTGCCCCTTCCCCTGCCTGAGAAGCCGCACCGGGCGTCGAGACATCTCTGTGAGAGCGCGCAGCTCGCCCTTTCGGCGAATCCAGGTGGCGAGCACCTCCCGGCCGGACAGGTCCGCTCCGGCCGGCCGCTCAACGGAGCCGCTCACCAGGTCTTCTGCCAGGGTGGCAATCCGCAGGCGCGAACGCTCCGCCTCCATTTCCCCGGCAAACAGCAGGTCCCGCCGCGCGGCCGGGTCCGCATCCAGCTCCCGGGGCAGCTCGGGGAAAGGCTCCCCCTGGTGCGCCCATTGAAGAATAACGTCAATATTGTCTCCCTCGGGATCCCGGGCCATGAAGTCGATGGCTATATCGCCGCCAGCCAGGCCATCGTCGCCAACTCCCGGAGCCCCCAGGATTCCCACGCTCGGAGCCTCGTTCAGTTCGAGGACAACCAGCGCGGTGACCGTCTCCCCTACTCTCTCGGTAAACTCCCCAGCCAGGTCCTTCGGCGTCATACGAACCAGCACGGCCCGGTCGATATTCCCCAGGTCATCGGCGGCCCGCCAATCGAAATGCTGGACGACTCCCTCGGGCGAAGAGGCCAGGCCGTTCTGTGGCTGGATGGTGCGCATCTCCCTGAAATCGTCGTCACTGGGATTCTCGGTTACGGCCGAGACCCGCATCTCCACATCCACGAGATCCGAGGTGGCATCCGAGATGGTAACGCTCAACCCGAGGAGGCCCGAGCTGGAGCCTTCGGATGCGATGTTGGCGATCGTGGGGGCATCGTTTCCGATGTCGACGATGGCGTTGAGTCGACTCCCGGATTCGAATCGCAAGGTGACCTCTCGAAGGCTGGAGTCGCCGAGGTCCGCGTGCGCATTCCAGCCGACCAGGTGCTGCTTGCCGCCACGAGTGGTCATCAGGCCCCTCAGAGGTTCAGGATAATTCGCCGGGTCATCAGGATACGCCTGCCCCTCGTTCAGCTCAAAATGCTCGGGCAGCGGGTCCATGAATGTCATCGGCTGAAAATCCAGCCCATCGATCGACCAGGTGATGTTGAGATTTGCCAGGCCGCCGGACTCGCTCCTGAGCCGGAACCGCAGTATTGCCTGTCGTGGATCCCGTCGATTGCTTTCAGCTTCGAATCCTTCGAAGACGACCGTGACACCGGCAGCGGCATCACGAAGCTCTTTCTCATCATCGTCCTGCAGAAGGTAGGTGAGAACCGCCGTCCCGGCATTGCAGCCGCTGAACAACAGCGGCAAGGCCAACAGGGCCGCCAGGGCAAGCCCTGCTCGGGGGGAGAGGAGCCTGTTCAGTATTTTATTCAGCCTGGTCTGCATTTCTATCTACCCGAAAAAATCACCGCCGTACGGGAGATCCTGGCCCCGTCGTTTCTCAACGCACGAACCTTGATCAGGTTTTTCCCGGCGACGAGCGGAATCCCGCCCGGCACCTCTACCCGGGCCCTGCCCTCACGCCCGAGAATTCCGTTGACCCGCTGAAGCTCGTCCCCCCGGAGCACCCATCTGTAGCGTTCCGTTTCCTCGGCAAGACGGTGCAGGTCGAGCACCCGGATGCCGGCGGCGCTGACAAGGTCAAACGCAAAGGAGGAGCCCTCGAGCCCTGCCGGAAAGACGACCCGGAGGGCGCTCTCTTCTTCATCCCGGCCGAGATGGCCGCGAAGCTCCTCCATGAGCTCCCCGAGGAAGCCCGCGAGCGCCTCTTCATTCAGAGCGCCCTTGACCGCCTCGGGATCCCCCGAAACGTACATCGGCGGCATGACGATACTCAGCAGGTAATTATCCAGACTCTCCTCTCCCCCGCTTCGATCGACCAGGCTCAAGGAGCGGGAGCCGCCACTGGAGCGCAGCTTATACGCCGGGGTCGGAACGGATGGCTGCCCGGAGAGCTTCAGCCAATCCCTGACCTTCCGGTCGTTGAGGTCGATAACCTCGAGATCCATTTCGCCGGTGAGCGGGTATTCGAGCGTAGGCACGAACCAGGAAGGAAGACCTCCGAAGAGCCAGGCCAGGACCTCCAGGGCGGCATCGCCTGAAGAGACCACGGGTTCCGGAAGAATCTCTTCGGCCTTCAGCCTGACCCCGATAAGGAAATCCATATTGCGCCCCTCCCGCAAGGCGTCCGCGGTAGTCGTCGAGCTGAGCGCCAACGCCCTGCTGACTACGGCATCATCCGCCTCCAGCGCGGCACAGACCGTCTCGAGGATGGACTCGGCTCCCTCGGGAGCGGTGGCGGGCGCTTTCAGAAAAACTCCCACGCTGTAGGGAAGCACGGTGGAGCCGCCGGATGGCATGCGAGGAGGACCGCCGGAGCAGCCGGGCAGAGCCAGCCATGCCAACACTAAAAGAGAAGATGTGGGCAAAAAGCTCGCCGTGGCCCTAAAGAAAAAACGCCGGATTCTCTTCATAGGATATTCAACTCAGGCGGAACGGAAGATAACCGTGTACCCCTCGGGGCAAAAAGCGGTCAAAACCCAATCGCGCGGACCCCATGCGACGGCATGCGGGAACTCCGTTTACTACAGACACCAAGGTACGATTATAGCACCCCTTAGGGGATTTCCTACGCTAAGAGCCTCTCTTCGCCCCCGAACATCGTGAGGACGTCGGCCGTCATTGCCGTGGCGAAGCAAGAACGCCTTTTCCCGGCGCCTGGAGACGAAAGCGTCCCGGGTAACCGGGCAACGACAGGTCCCTTCGGTACGAACATCTCGCATGCATTCACCTGCTTTACCGGGTAAAAAACCAGAGGTCCCGGGCGGTGAAGCGTTCCTTTTCAGGGGCCTTGAAGTTATATTTCGACAAGAGGCTCGGCCTCGAACTCCTGGGCCGGGCGGAAAGGAAGACCTTGAAGATAGCGATCGGCGGCGACCACGCCGGCTTCGAACTGAAAAAACTCATCAACGAGCATCTCGGCGATCGTGGTCACGATGTCCTGGACGTAGGGGCGCTCGAATTCGATGGGAAGGACGACTATCCCGACTTCGCCAGGCTGGTGGCGGAGACCCTGATGGAGGGCAAGGCGGAGAGAGGGATCCTGATCTGCGGAAGCGGGGTCGGGGTATGCATCGCCGTCAATAAACATCCGGGCCTGCGCGCCGGGATTTGTCACGACACCTATTCCGCCGCCCAGGGAGTCGAGCATGACAATATGAACGTTCTGTGCATCGGGGAGCGGGTCGTCGGACCAGCCCTGGCGCGCGAGGTTGTCGAAGCTTTCCTGGGCGCTGAATTCGCAGCGGAAGGACGACACCAGCGGCGCTATGAAAAAGTGATCGAACTCGAAGAGCGCTATCTCGGCCCCTCAGCAAGCTGACCACGGAATATTTGATGAACGACGCTGAAGAGAAGTCCGGCTTCTTCGGCTATCTCATGAGAGCCGATTACCGCTTCCTCCAGGAGCGGGACCTGGGCATCGATCTCTACAATAGCGGGTATTGCGGGCTGGCTGTCTTCGTGCTGGCCGTGGCGGTCGTCACGATCTTTCTCCTGTCGATCTTCCACATGATACCCCGGCGCAGGCACGTCACCATATTGCTGCCGGGAACAGGCTGCCTGGCATTCGCCTTCGGCCTGCTCGGCACCTGGCTGAACCACCTCCGGCTCGAAGAGGTCGGCAAGGTCCTCTTCAGTGCGGCCGGGGGGACCCTCCCGGTGAACGTCCCCCAGCAGGCCGCCATCGTGATCCTTCCGCTGGCAACAGGCATCGCCGTCCTCATCGCCAGCCTGGCGGGCTACATCTACCTCCTGGCCTTCTGGACCTCTGACCTCTTTCGAAAGCAGGCCGAAGGGAAGAAACAGAAGGGGAGCGTCAAGACACGGGCTGGAAGATGACATCGACGTTGTCTTCTCCCGCGACGCGCTGCAACTCCTCCCGGAGCTCGTTCACCGCCTGGTCTACAGGCACCTGGACCTCCATCTCAAGGGAGAATATGGGTGTACCGGTGATGGGCGCCTGGTTCAGCGAGGTGTCAAGGTTTGCCACGTTCACCCCCCTGTCCCTGAGAATACCCGTGATCTTGTGAACGATACCGGGATGGTCGAGCGCCACCGCCTGCAGCCTGTAACAGATGACGCCGGGCCTTGCCTGCCCGGCCGCGACCGACTTGACCCGCAATTCCAGGTCCAGTTCGCCGGCGACCGAGTCCAGGCCTGCGCGAACAGCATCGAGTTGTTTACCGGTTCCCACCACCAGCATGAAGAGCGCGAACTCACCTCCGAGAATCGCCATCCTGGAATCCTCCAGGTTCGCCCCGGCATCGAAAACGACTCCGGACACCGAATCGACGATTCCCGGCTGGTCCCTGCCGGACGCTGATACCAGGACGGTCTCTCTCTGGGATTGCTGCACCCTGACGACTCCATGAAAAACTATGATTGGTTCGTTCGAGCATAGCAGCAACAAAGCGAGACCTTCAAGCCTCCTCCCCCGACATCTACCGGTAATCATGGGCGTTTGCCCGTATCTCGCGAGACAGGGCCGATAAGTGGGAAGACAAAGCCCGGAGACCCGATTCATCACAAATGAACTCAATTCCATGAGAACAAATTGCCGATGAAAAGACTAGTCCGTAGAGCCTTCAGACATCATCCCGCTCTCGGCGGAACGCGGTATTTTCATGAAACGCAAACTCATCACACTCCTGGTACTTACGGTGTCCTTCATCCTGATCGACGCCCTCTACTCCGGCTCCAGGGCCTGTGCCGAGGGTACCCCCCAGGCGGGGCAGGCGTATGTCATCCGCGAGCACGACAACCTCTTCCGGATCGCCGAGCGGGCCTACGGTAACGGTTTTGACTATTACCGCATCCTGGAGGCGAATCCATGGGTCGACCCGGACCGGCTGATACCGGGAAAACGGATAGAGATACCGGCCATCGCTGCGCCGACCAGCCCGATCCCCCCTGAGAATCTCGCGGATGAGCTGCGGGCCGCCGGGGCCCTGGAACCCGCCGCCCCCAGGGAGACGACGCCGCGGCCCCCTCGCGCTGATACCGCTCCCGCTGAAGAGCCGCGGGTCGCGCAGGCCCCTTCTATCCACGCGGACCCGGCCGGGGCCGAGCCGAAATCCAGTTCCGTCTGGAACACCCTGCAGAACAAGATCCAATCGAAGACCCTCTTCGGACTCAGCCTGGCGATGTTCGCCTGCTACGTGCTCCTGTTCTGCCTGGCGCACGCTATCCTCCAGGGCCTGATTGTCTGGATCGCGTCCCATATCACCTTTGTACGAGAAGCCTCGATCAGAAAATCGTTCAAGGCCAGCTTCCTGGCCGAGATGATCACGCTCTGCACCCTGGTGATCGTCGGCGTGGTCGCCGTCATGATGCTCTACGTGGGAACCGAGAACGCCGCCGACGCGTCCTCCTCGCAGCTCTTTCCAATGGTTGAAGACTACCTGGTCAAGCCCGTTGGCCTGATCGCCGTGGGCTGCTCCCTGCTCGGCCTCCACGTCCTCCTCAGCCTGCGCTTTATCCCCCAGATCTTCGAGATCCAGAGAGTCCATGCCTTCATGGTCGTTCTCCTCGGAGTCCTTGCCCCCCACCTTGCCGGCTTCTATCTCGTCGGCAAGAAGATGGGCTTCATCCAGGCCTGAATCGACGACCTCTGAATCCCGGCCAGCTCCTGCGCCGAGCGGAAGATGCCCGGACTGTTGTCTCTCCCATGGGACAGTGATACCCTGAGGCTTCTCCCCGGGGTCCCGGGTACCCCATCTTCCCACGGAGCAACCATCCTCTCAGGAGTCACGACATGAACCGGCGCCTCTTATTCACTTCCTGCCTGCTCACCGTAATATCCTGCGCCGGCTCCGCAGTGGAAGCGGCCAGGGGTAACATTGTCATGTTCGTGGTCGATGACCAGGGCCGCGATGCCGGCTGCTACGGCAACAAGGCAATCAAGACCCCTAACCTCGACCGGCTCGCGGCCGACGGTACGGTCTTTCAGCACGCCTACTGCACCACCGCAAGCTGCTCAGCCAGCCGCTCGGTGATCCTCACCGGGCTGCACAACCACTCTAACGGCCAGTACGGGCACCAGCACTCCTACCACAATTTTCATACCCGCCTGAGCGTCAGGAGCCTCCCGGTGCTCCTGTCGGAGGCGGGGTACCGCACCGCCAGTATCGGCAAATACCACATTCAGCCCGAGACGGTGTACCACTTCGACACCTACCTCAAGGGCAACCAGGGCGGCGCCCGCAACGCGGTCACCATGGCGCAGAAATGCAGGGCCTGGCTGGGGGAAAAGAGCGCCAGGCCCTTCTTCCTCTACTTCTGCACATCGGACCCACACCGAAGCGGTCGCCAGGCGAGCCATCCTCTCAGCCGGCCTGACTTCTTCGGTAACGGCAGGAAATACAACGGCGTCAACGAACAGATCTTCAAGCCCGGAGACATCAGCGTGCCACCCTACCTCCCCGACACGCCCGAGTGCCGGCGGGAGCTCGCCCAGTACTACCAGTCGGTGGCAAGACTCGACCAGGGACTCGGCCTGCTGGTGAAGACACTGAAAGAGCTGAAGCTCTACGACAACACCCTCATCCTCTACCTCAGCGACAACGGCATCGCCTTTCCCGGGGCCAAGACCAACCTCTATGAGCCGGGCATGCGCCTGCCGCTCGTGGTGCGCGCCCCCGGGCAGAAGAAGCGCGGCGGCTCCACCAACGCGATGGTGAGCTGGACCGACCTGGCGCCGACGATTCTCGATTTCGCGGGAGCGACTCCGAAGAAATACAAATTTCACGGCCGCTCCTTCCTCGGGACCCTCGACGAGGAAAACCCCAAAGGCTGGGACGAGGTCTACGCCTCCCATACCTTCCACGAGATCACCATGTACTACCCCATGCGGGTGCTGCGGGAGAGGCGCTTCAAGTACACCCTGAACATCGCCAGTGGCCTGGCCTACCCCCACGCCTCCGATCTCTGGGCCTCAGCCGCCTGGCAGGGAGTCTGGCAGCGAAAGGAGCGCTACTACGGCAAGCGAACCGTCGACGCCTACCTCCACCGGGCGAAGCACGAGCTCTACGACCTCGAACGTGACCCGCACGAGGTCATCAACCTGGCCAATAATCCCGACCACGCCGAGACCCTCAAGCGTATGCAGGGGAAGCTCAAAAAATGGCAGCAGCAAAGCGGCGATCCCTGGAAGTACAAATACGTCTACGAATAAGAAGCGGAAAAAACATGAAAACCACCGGCATCCTGGCGCTCTCGACGCTCTTCTTTATCAGCTCACTCACCCACTGTCCCGCGGCGGATGAAAAGAAACCCTCAGCGAAAAAACAGCCGCGCGGCTACTCCATCCCCCTGATCGATCTCGCCGGCGAGAAACACCGCCAGGTGGTCGTCGACCGTGAAAAGGGCGTCTATCTCGGGCATCCCACCACGGTGCTGCTCGAGGACCAGAAGACGATGATCTGCGTCTATCCCACCGGCCACGGCCGCGGACGGATCGTCATGAAGCGCAGCAGCGATGCGGGGCTTACATGGAGCGCCCGGCTGAAGACCCCGGAGAATTGGTCCACCTCGAAGGAGGTCCCGACCATCCACCGGGTCATTGACCCGGAAGGAAAGAAGCGCCTCATCATGTTCTCGGGCCTCTATCCTGCCCGCATGGCTGTATCCGAAGACGATGGCGCCACCTGGTCGCCCCTGAAAACCGTCGGTGACTGGGGCGGGATCGTCGTCATGGGAAGCGTCATCGACCTGGAGACCGGCCGGGGAAACTACCTGGCCCTCTTTCACGACGATGGCCGCTTCTTCACGAAGAACGGCAAGCGCAAGAACCTCTTCACGGTCTACAAGACCTTCTCGAAAGACGGCGGGCTCTCCTGGAG
>Ga0310345_10005542_pt1 | contig 11177 bp, 3 predicted proteins | sample HC15DNA20500_MG_FD_204667 | JGI IMG/M metagenome (GOLD analysis project Ga0310345, IMG submission 204667) | Marine microbial communities from station ALOHA, North Pacific Subtropical Gyre - HC15-DNA-20-500_MG | ecosystem: Environmental > Aquatic > Marine > Oceanic | place: Pacific Ocean: North...
CAGCCCGCCCCTCAAAGCCATGTTCCCTGCGGCCCGGCCCGTCATGAATCCGACAGTCCCCGCAGCGAACGACCTGAACCTGCTACCCCACTTGCTGTCCTCCGGGTGCCGATCCTGCGAGTCAATCGCCGCACCAGCAGACCCTGCGAAACCAGTCATAAACGGGAGCCCCCTAGAGACTGCCCCGTGCCGGAACTTCCCAGGGGTCAGGAAACGACCCGCTTCGTGACGGCTCAGGACGGTCAGGACGCTTGTCGCTGTGTTCTTGGAACGCAGGTAATCCTCCATGTGGGCCAAGCCCCGGACGCTTGACCCTTTCTCCAACTTCCGGGAAGCCTTCAACCCATTCCAAATAGCCCGGAACTCGTCGTCGGTGTATTTGCCGCTACCAACAAGGGCTTCTCTGATCCTGTTGTACGGCAGCATCGACAGGTCCGGTACCGAATACGGCGTCCTGGACAACTTGAGTTTTGTGGTGATCCCCTCCACAGGGCTGGCCATCCGGTACCCGTAACCCATCTCGTCCAGGAGTTTCATGTTCTGTTCGTTGATGTCCCGGACAATGTTCCACAGGTCTCTGATCACCCCCTGTACGCCATTGCTGTTCGGGTCTCCGGTCGTCAACTCCTCCCGGATCCCCTTAGCCGCCTTCAACTTGCCAGACCCACCCACTGTAGTCCGTTGCCCCTTGATCGCCCCTTCGGAGTATTCGGCAGGAGACAACTTGCCGACACGACGGGCGGCCTCAGCCAAATGCCCAGCCAAAGCCGACTTGGCGGTTCGCATACGAAGCGAAGCCAACCAATACGGGTTCTGCCTGCTCATCCCCAACGTCAACTTGTTGTTTACGAACTGGGTGTCCATGTCCAGTTCCGGGATCAGTCTTCCCAACCGGCGAGGATCAGCGAACTCCACACCATGGACAGCCATATAACCCTGGCCCTCCAGGTGCTTCACCAAATAGTCAGGGAGGCTTTCCGGGTCTATCTTCGCAGCGATCCTGGCCGACGCTTTCTGCAACTCAAGCGCCCGCCTGCGGGCCACCTTGACAAGGTCCCCGCCGCCGTCGACCAGTACCGGATCCAGGCCAAACCTGTTCACCCACTCCGGTCGGAGCGCCCACTCCCCCAGTTCGTCTATAAGCGTCGCTTCCAAGTCGTCCAGGTTCTTGCCATTACGCATCGCATATTCCACCAGGCGTCGAATCCTGGCGTGGGCTTCCTCATGGATGCCGGTAGGAACCGTCGTCTTGAGCATCCCCCTCTTGATCAGATCATCCAGCCATTCCCTGATCGTCCCCTGCTTGACACTTTCAATAGGCGTGGACTGCATGAAGCGTCCAGCCTCAGTAACGAGGTCATCCCAATACGGCTGGTTACGGAGTTGCTGGGCCCCCTTCAGAAGTTTCGCCCGGTAGGTGACCTGAGCGGCGAACTCAATCGCTTCCTGTTTGACTACCGAATCCAACCGGGCCAACGTGACCCGGCCCATGCCAGGGTCGATGGACCGCAGCAGTGGCTTATACATGCCGCTGTTGATCCAGGTCACATAGTTGTAGTCGATGTTGTCGACCGCATACCCCAGCAGATGCCCCCCATAGGGGAGGGGGGTACGTCGGCCAGTGGCATGGTCCCTGGCGAACGGGAACAGGTTGAGTCGGCGGCCACTGTCCGACAGGGCCTTCTCGTAGAAAGCGTCCATCAGGCCGCCACGGGCCACAGCGTCATGCAGTTCAGTGGACGCCTGCTCAAACGCCGACCAGTTCGTCAACCGTTCCAACACCTCGTCGGTCAAACCTTCCGTCACCGCCGGGAGGTCCCCAAAGGCCCCCTGCATACGGGGAGTCTGGACAGGGAGCCCTGAGATTTTCGGGATTCGGCCTTGCATTGCCTCTGTCAACGCCGGGCTGCCAGTTTCCAGATTGTTGATTACGTCCATAATGGTGGCGTCCCTGGCGTCGTTGTGGTTATGGACAATCCCCCGGTACTTCTTACCTTCGGTAATAACCTCAGGGTCCCAGAACATCTTGATCTTCGCCGGGTCCCACCGTCGTGCCTTACCGGTCGTCAGTTCAGTCCAGGTGAACGTCCGGTGCGCTCCCTCAAACCCTGGCGGGAGAACCAGGCCCTGCACCCCTTCCTCCAACGGGTCGTCTAGGAAACGCCTAGCCTCATCAAGGCTGGTGCCCCGACCGGCGGCCAACTCCTCAATGTTTACGTCTGTGATCCTTGCACCACCGGCAGGGGTTTCGCCCTTCCGCAACTTCCTCCAATACGTCCAGCCGCTTTCCGGGTCCATTTCCTCCACTAAACGGACGTACCCCTTGCCGACAGATGCCCCTCTGAGCCCCGTTGTCTGCGGTGATTCCAGGGTCTGTTCAAGCAACTGGCGGCGCATAATGGCGACAGCGTCAGCGTCGCTCTTGGCCCCGGTGACTGTTGCCTTCGTAGCGTCCCGGGCCACATGAGCGATGTATTCCATGGCGTCATGCGGGTCCAGGGGATGGATTTGTGCGTACAACTTGTTTTCGATTGCTTTATACAGCGGCGTCCATTCGTGTGGCTCCACCCCCATGAGCCTGGTCGCCTGCCGGGCTGCGTGTTCGATACCGAATGTCATAAAGTGCCACAGTCTTGCTTTACCCCACGCTGCCATGTCCCCGGCGTGGAAGTGTTCAGCGAAGGCGTTGTCCAGGCTGGTTTCCCTGGCGGTCTTCTCAAAGTCCTTCGACATCTGGGGGAACCGCTCGTCCCCTTTAGGGTTGCGGCGCAGGTAGTCGGCCATAGCGTCGTACATGGCGTGGGTGGCCCGACCACCCGACTCTCCGAACGCTGCGAACCGGCGGCGAACAAACGGGAACATCGCTGAAGCCGCCCTGGCACCCTGATGGCCGACCATGCGGAACCCTCGCATCACCGCTTTGATGGTGCCGGGCTCAAAGATCGTGTACGGGGTGAACAGGATGTCGTAGGCGATGTCCCCCAGGAAGTTGGTTTTGTTGATCGTCCCGTCCGGGTTCATAAAGTACCCGTACTGCTGGCGGAGATCCTGGACGATGCCAACCTCGTTGAGAGACCAGCCTCCTTCGCCGGGCATGTCTCCGCCGTGGCCGGTCCCCAACTGGCCCCTGGCCATCAGGCCGGGGCGTAGCACCAACTGTTGGTTCGCCAACCGGGCTGCTTGGACTGCTCTGGTGTTTCTCCAGGCCTGCATCCCCCGCCCGACTGACTGGGCTGGTGCGGCCATTCGGCCACCCAAACGGGTGGATTTGCTCATTGCGCCTGTCATCCAACTGGACAGGCCGGACGGCCTGCCGAAGCCAGTCAACCGGGTCGCCCCTGCACCGGCACCGAACTGGGCACCAGACAAACCAGGGGCCGCTGTGAACGGCTGATCCGAAATGAACGCCCTCCCCAAAGGACCCATGCTTTCTCTGCCTGCCTGCAACGTGCGGGCCGTTTTACCAGCCATGGCCGCTTCCGCCCCAAACAGCAACCCCCGGACACCCACATAAACTTCTCCGACCCCGGTAGCAATCGTAATCCAGTTCAACACTGGTAAAGCCACATCGTCTATTGGGCCCGTCATAGCGTCAAGCAACGCTATGGGGGTCTTCCAGGAGGCGTACCCGCCGTCGGAACCATCCGGCGAAGGGTCTTTCTTCGGGTCCATGATGTCCGGCACCAAAGGGATTGCCTGTAGGTGGTACAGGAGCCGCTTGTATTTCGGAACCCAGTCGTTCCATTCGTGGCCGATCTTGCCGTAATCCCACATCAAATCCACTTCTGTCATGGCTCGCATCAGCCCAGACGGTGCGAAGTTGTCGAAGATGTTGGCGGTTTCCTCTATGCTCAAAGCCCCCTCACGGCCACCCGTGAACCCGCTTGTCAACCGGTCTGACGCCATGCGACGGTTCACCACGTTGTATTCCGGGTACCAGCGGGGGTCCGCCATCTGCTCAGGTGTCAGTTCCACATACCCCTTGCGGACAGCCTCCTCTTTCCACAACCGGACAGCGTCAGGGTCCAACTCCTGGGGGCGTCCCTGGCCACCCATCAACGCCCCGCCATACCAACGGGTCAGGAACTCGTTCATCGGTTCTGGGTCTGGCCGCTCCGCCTGCTGCAAATCCATTTGGGCAACGTCGACATCCTGAACGTCGATCTGTTGCGGGATCGGAGCCTGAGCAACCTCCAGTTCGCTTTCCATCCCGTAAAGCAAACTTTCGATGTCCGCTGGGCCGACCCCCGGCAACGTCGCCAAGTCCAACCGGACAGCATCAGGGATCTCAGGCAGACTCCACGACCCGTCGATGTGCCGAAGCGTTTGGATATTCCGGTCGATCAAGCCAAGGCTCATAGAACCATCGCCTCCTGGGCCAGCATGAACTCCTCAACCTGCTCAGGGGTTATCTCAGGGCGGGGCTCAAACACGATGCCCCCGTCGCCCTGTACCTGCTTGAAGTGGCTCTGGGTTCCTTCCCAAATGGGTTGGGGGATCCCCATGGGGTACGCCGCACAGGTCTGCTTGCCGTCAGGGTGACCGATACCAGGCCGCCAGTGTTTGCACATATGGCAAATGCTCATCTCAGCCATTAGTCGTTCTCCAAGCCACTGATCTTCGACTTCAGCGGCGAGTTCAGGTACTTCTTTTTCTTCACTGCCAGTTGGAGATGATCCAGCAGGGACACCTGGTACCCGTAACGTCCCTTTGACACCCCGTGGTCAACTACATCCTGATCGTATCCTGTGGCCCGGTCGGCCTGCTGGGCTATGTCCCAGGTCATCAGGCTTCGGTTCCAGAACGGGATCCTTTGCGAAGGCCCGAAAGATCCAGCCCATGGGTCTTTTGGCCTGCGGCTTTCGGCTTCCAAGGCGTGGACGTAGTCCATGTCGTACAGCATGCGCCACATCATTTCGACCACATCGTTAGCCAACGGTGAAGCCTTCGCTGTGCCGAATGTTAGTGCAAACGATTCAGAAATGACCTCTATCCAGGTTGTCGCAGCGTAGGTACTCAACTGGTCGACCACCGCTGCTGGCCCGCCGTGTTCGGAAATGATCCTGGACAGTTGTTCCCGAACCAGGTGCCCACGATCCAGTTGAACCGCCGCACCGTGGGCGGCGTGGCCAAACTCATGGAACATCGTCAAGGTGGTACCGGCCTGCTCTAGGGGCATTTCTGTGGTTCCCCGCTGCATTCTGGCCAAATGGTTCCCCCACCGGATACGCCACATCGTGTCGTAAGCCGACTGGCCCCCGGCCTGACGGGCCATGGAACCAATCGTTATGTGGATGCCGTGGGCAGGCCAGGTTGTCATCCCAGGTGTGCCCCCCCGTGGATCCGGGATTCTGTCGTGGACGAACGCATCGGCGGTTTGTGGGCTTTTTGCCACCATGCGCTGCCAGGACGGCGGATGGTACTGCCCGGCCCAACTCTGTTTGTCCATTTGGGTTCTTGGGCTTGATGCTCCGAAGGTGATACTCCCTAAAAGGCGAACCACGCCAGGGAACACCATTCCCCCGTGAGCCTCCCGGAACTTCGCCACACCGGGGAGATCCCTGAGGTCGCTGGTCGTCTGGTGGCCTGGCCGTTCCGTAAGAGCCCCTAAAGCCCCCAAGCCTTGCAGAACAATGTCTCGTTGCGGGCCGAATGGCACACTGCGGTAACCGGCGATTATGCCAATCGGGTCATCAGGCCAGATGCCCAGGTCGGGGATCAGTTCTTTGGCGGCTGACCGGTAGACCTCTTGACGGGCAAGGTCCAAGTCTTCCCCCTTCTTTTCCTGTTGCCGCTTCGATGGTGAGTTGCCCCCCACGCCCCCGTAGCCTTCTCCAAGAGCGTCGTACCAGTACGCCGGTAAAGAGTTTTTCCCGTCGTGGTAATCGACAAACAGCCTTTCCAGGTCCATCTTTTGTTGCTCAAACGCCTCGTAACGGATGTTGGGGTCTTTGCCCATCTGGAGGTACAGGGCGTATGGGACCGGAGATATTTGGCCATCCATAGCGGTCCCCAGAGGGTGCCCTTTGATGGCCGTGGCAAGTTGTGTGGGGGACACACCGAACTGGCGTAGAACCTCAATAGCACGGAACACATCCCCGATTTCCGCCATGTTCGCCGGGTCGTACAGGACCGGGTCCGCTAGTGAGAACTCTGGCTGTGTGGTTTCTTTGAGACCCCGGCTGAACGACTGTGTCGGATCGTGCTGGTACCCGGTGGCTGCGTACTTTGTGTGGGCGGCAACGTCGGTGGTCGCTACGCCCACAGCATCGCCGGACGCCATAGGAAGCAGGCCGGTCGCTTTGGCCTCATCCTCCATCTTGTATTTCTTACGTTCTGCTTTCGTTCTCGCTTTGCGCTGGGCGTCCGTAGGCCGGGTACCGACATCCGGTATTTTTACCCGGTCGCTGAAGTCATAAACGAACTCGTACCCTTCGGGGATAGGGAGACTGTCGTTGGTCACCTTGTTGATTCGCCCCTGGCCGGTCACATGCCATACCGCTGGGTGGTTCCCAGCAGCGGAAAGGCCAGCCCACAATGGGTGACCCTGGAGGACAGCGGCGTCTTCTCCGACGATTATGACCGGCATCTGTGTCTCAGGGTTAGTGACTACAGACAATGCCCCAATCTGCTCTCCCTCCACTTTCGATTTCAGGATGTTCGCAGAATCCACTTCCAGGTGAAGACCAGGGGTGGTGGTCATCCTCGCTGAGGAATCCAGTTCCACCGTGCTGTCCCCGAACCGGTCAGTGACGACCACATCGTGGGTGATCTGCGTGTTCGGCAACCGACCATGTGTGGGGTCCATCCGTAACGCCTCCGCCCCGGACACCCACACTGTGTGGTAGTTCGGGTCGATTATCTGATGGTCGCTGTGCCGGGCCCGGTGGGTCATTCTCCGGTCACCGTCGGTGTAAGAGTATTCGCCTGCCCGCACGCTGTCCGGGTGGGCCCACAACTCGCCGTGCCAATAACCGGCAACGCTGAGAACAGCATCTGATGCTTCCATGGCCTCCCACGACGAAGTGGTGGCCGACGGGTCGGCGTTCGGGCCGAACTCAACGATCAACTGGACCCGTCTGCCCTGCCCTACGCCAGACTCCACTGTGGGGCCAACGCTCAACGGCACTGCTTCGTCGGCCTGGTAATCAACAGTGAACTCTGTTGACAGAGTGTTGTCATTCAGCACCAAACCCATCTGGGTTCCCTCCGTGCCACCCCCCACGGTTACCCCTTGCTCTACCGGGAAGAACAGGTCGTTGGCGAAGTCGTATTCTCCCTCCGTCGTCCACATCCTCTGGACGCCGAAATCTTGCGCCACCGTCTTTGCCTGTTCGGCTGTCATCCCGAACACCGTGTAAGTCCGACGGGACGAACCGTCCACATCCTGGACATACGATTCGACCGGGTACCCGTACCCCAAAGATTTCACAGCCCGGCCTAAAGAGGGGTCGTAGGGGAGCGTCACCCAACTGTGGGTGAGGAGAGGGTTGTTTCCTTCCTTGGTGCCCATCAGATATTCGACTTCGGCCCGGCCCAATGGTGCCCCGGTAGGGGTCGACGCATCAAACGACAACGGCACCTGGGTGACATCCAACGATGCCCCCCCTGCTTGCAGCAGGTTTGCGACCTCACTGGCCCTCTCATGGGACACTTCGACCACCATGTAGTTACCAGGAGAGTGAACATCCGGGAAATCATGGGTTGTTGGTTCGCTCATTGTGCGGAACTCGCCGGAAGGAGAGTCAGGGGCCAGCAGGCGTTGCATGTTCGTGAGGCTCTTCACCCGGCGGGCTTCACGGGCAATCCAACGAACAGGGTTAGTGGGGGAAGGTTCGGGGGCGACATCTCTGCTGGGGCGGGCAGTCATAACGACCGGTCTGGCGTCAATGGGGCGGGCTGTCCTCATCATGTCCGTCACGCCCGGCAAAGCCGGATCTGCGTAGGCCCGAACCCCGTTCAATGTCGTTACGAGAAAGATCCCCTCAGCGTTATCTGTCTTGTTCCGGGAATGGCTCCTGACCACATCGACCATCATCTCGTTCGGGTCGATCAGGGTGCTGTCCAACCCCCCTAGTTCCGTGATCATCGAAGAAGCCAGCGGGCTGCGCCCTTCCAGGATCTTCAAGATGGAGTCATTCCAAACCGACGTTCTTCCCCGAACCATTTGCGGCCCGGCCTCCTGGATCGGTTGCCAAACGACGGCCTGTAGTTCCGCAGGGGTCATATCCAGCATGTCCGCCACGATGGCGGTCGCTCTCACAGCAGCGTCATATATTTTCTCTGCGTGTGCGGTCGGCACCCCCTGGCCGACTTCCAAACCCCCAGTGCGTCCCCCCATCTCTGAGGCTTCTCGCTGGGTGATTTCGCCGGAGGCCACCAGCCTGCCGATGATTTCCATTCCCAGGTTGGAGTGGTATTCGGACGCCCCGCTGAACGCCTGCTTCGGTATTTTGGTTTGGGCGAACCAAGGGGCCTCTACGCCGTGGAAGAACCCCATTAGTGCCCGGTAGTGGTGAACATCCCCGGTTATCACACTCATACCGAACGGGCTTGTCGAAGCGTTCCCCGTAGGCCACAAGCCGTTGTGCATGAATGACAGGGTCTTCAACATTCGTAGAACCTGGATTGGGGATTGCCCCTCAAAGATCGTTGCCGCCTTGGCCCGTGGACTCCCCATGCCTAGATGACCGGTTTCGGTCACTGGGGCGTAACCCGCCGACACACGGATTTCGTTCACAACAGCGAGTCTTTGTTCCTGGGTTAGTTGGAATCCTTTGTTGTGGAAGTCCATTGCGGCCATGATCGCCTGGTTGATGTTGTCCGGGTCCCACTTGTTGCGTGGGGAGAAGGCGGAAAGTGACGCTGCTACCTGGTGTCGTTTGAGACTGAACCTTTCAGCAATAGCGTCGATCAACTGGCTCATCTGCGGGTACCAGTTTTTCCCTGCGTCCCGGTGGCGTTGCTGAACCATGACTTCGGCCTGGCCGTCGACCAGCGCCAACAAAGACATGATCATCTCTGGGACTACCGTGTCCAAATCCAATCTGGACATGGCATCGTCCAAACCGTCCGGGTCCAGAATCCGGTTTCCTTCCACATTCACATAACGGGAAGTGGGAAGGAACTGGCCGTGGCGTTCTCTTGATCCGATGATGCGCCCGTCTTCTGTTTCGTAGAAAGCCGACCAGGCCATCGTCGGGTCTAGTTGCAGATCCGGGGCGCTGTACCGGCCTACCATGGAAGCCAGTTGCGCTATTTGACGTTGAGCAACCGCACTGTCCTTTGCGGCCTTTGCCATGTATTCGGTTGTACCACCGAAGTTGAACAGATCCCCCAGGCTCAACAGGGCCCCGGTCTGTTTCAGTTCCCTCCCAGCCAACAGGCCCATGTCCATGGCTTGCACGAACGTAGACAGCCCGTACAAAGAAGCCTCAAAGAGGTCCTTGTCCATTCCCGACGACCACGTTTCGGTCGCTGTAGCAATCGGGTCGTACAGTTCCGCCAGGTCTGTCCCAGCCCCCTGGTAACTTTCCGGCGTGAACCCCCCCAAAGAAATAATGTGTCTCCCCACCCCAAGTACGAAATCTGTGAACGCAGCCCTGCTGCCAGTACCAGGACCCATGTCGTCCATAGCGCCGCTGACCGCTTCCGGGGCGTAATACTCGTTGCCGTCGATGTCAGTTTTCAGTGCGCCGGTTTCCGCCCACAGGGCTTCCGTCAACGCTTCCATCGTCGGAGCCGTCGCTACCCGCCGCCACCTTTGAGCGCCCAGGCCATGAACAAACGCCAAGCGTTCATCCGTGTCCCGGTATATCGAACCGGACACCTTGGTTGCGGCTAAACGCCGGGCCTCCTCCAAGCCGGGCAACTCCATCCTTACGGCGGCTTGGGCCATCTCGCCCTGGGCGTAAATCTCCTCTACCTGCTGCTTGTACCGTTCCCGAAGGCCGGTGTAGGCCTGCCTGCCGAAATGGGCCCCAGCGCCCACGAACCCCAGGCCTGCGAAAATCGCCAGGCCCCGCTCCAACGGGTCCATGTCATTGCTCGGGTCGGTGCCCTGGCGGAGATCCATGTAGTCCCCAACTACCGGGGTGAACTCCACCGCTGTCCGGGCTGCGTCTTGCAGGCTAAGTTGGCTGGCGTCGCCGCCTGCCATCCACTGCGGCATGAACATGGAGATCGTGTTGTAAATCCCCTCTATGGGGTCACGACCGTAGGTCTCCAGCAGTGTTTCCCTGTCCGGGAGTTCCTGGACAGGTTCTGCTGGGTCTACCTCAACATGCTCAGGAGCGTGAGGCATCTAGCATCATCTCCAGCATGATCCCTGCCCATTCCCGGGTCTCAGGAGAAACCTCTTTGCTGGTCTGGAGAGCATCCAATAGAGCGATCCGTGCCTGGGAAATGTTCGCAACCGACGGCTGGGCAGGCCCATCTGGCTGACCGGTGACCATCGGGCGGGACCCGGGGTGCATGAGAGCGTCGGGTACCCCTGTCGGTCCTGCCGGGGTCGGCGGGGCGATGGAGGCTGGTACAGGGCGTGCGGCCCGGGACCGTCCTGGCGGGGGAGCCTGCTGGGGGCCACCGGGACCCTGCCCGGACGGCAACTCCTTCTTCAGCCGTTCAACCTCAGCCTTCTCCCCGTATGTGCCGCCCTCTGGTTTGTTCAGCGACTGGTTCTGGGTTGGCGTCTTGTCAAGAGAGGTGGGATCAGCCACGGACTTCCGCTCCGATCATTCCGCCTGGGCCTGCCGGTACGCCCATGCGGGCGAGAAGGTTCGACCCTTCCGGCGGCTGTGGTGGGCCAGGTCCCAACATTGGCTGGCCACCAGGGCCACCCGGACCACCCGGACCGCCTGGGCCTCCCGGACCCATGGGGGCTCCTGCCTGGAGACCAGGTCCAGCCATCGACGGAAGCATCTGAGCCATCTGTTCCTCCTGTGGTTCCACGACCCACTTCTCAAACAGGTCGAACAGGTCGTCGCCCTGCAAGCGGGCCCGGGCGATTTCCACCAGGGCCGAATCGGGGATCGCTCCCTGTTCCAAACCCTGAAGCAGTTTCGCCAGGGCCATGGCACGGAACTTCTCCGTGTCGATCCTGGCCTGTTCCCTGGCCACATCGGTGAGCCCGTCCAGGTTCTCCTGCACGAACTCTTTGGACACGAACTCGTTCTGGC
>Ga0310345_10005543_pt1 | contig 11177 bp, 9 predicted proteins | sample HC15DNA20500_MG_FD_204667 | JGI IMG/M metagenome (GOLD analysis project Ga0310345, IMG submission 204667) | Marine microbial communities from station ALOHA, North Pacific Subtropical Gyre - HC15-DNA-20-500_MG | ecosystem: Environmental > Aquatic > Marine > Oceanic | place: Pacific Ocean: North...
TTTGCATCGGATCCCCGCAACAGAGAGCGCCGCTTGCGAGCTTGCAAGCTCACGACTGAGCGTTGCCCCGGTCATGCCGCTGACTGCCGACCGAACATCGGCGAGTCCTTGCCGCGCAGCCGCAGCAATATCGCGCATTTCTTTCCTCGCCTCATCGCTGTCCCTGTCGGCCAGTTTGGCGGCGAGATCAGCTTTGATGGCGATCAGCGTAAGTGTTCGACCCAAGAGATCATGGAGATCGCGCCCGATACGCTCGCGCTCGGCTGCAGCGGCGAGCTGGCGCACCTCGTCGCGAGATTCTGCAAGGGCCTGATTCTTGTCCTCTAGTGCCGCGCGCGAGATGTTGGCAGCCCCGACCATGATGGCCAGGAACACACCAAATACCCAGAAGATCAACGGTTGTCTGGTAACAAAAGCGAGAACGCAGGTGGCGACTGCGAAGCCTCCTACCAGCATGGCGGCGCGGCGCGGAGGTCGGAGATTGCCGACCATCGCTGCGGCGTAGATTGTGATCACCGTCCAGTTGCTGCCTGTGAAGGCCAGTGCAAAAGAAATCAGCAGCGTGGCTACCGCCATCATTGTGAGGCGTCTGCCGGTTGCCTTGATCGCGGCGAAATAGAGAGCGAGAAAGAGGACGAGCCCTGCCGTTGCAGCGATCATCTGGATAAGGCTTGGTCGCTCGATGAACCATGGAATGAAGAACAAGGGAAGATAGGCGAGCCAGATGGCGGGGTGATCGAGCTTGGACCAGGGGATAGCCTTGACCCGCCACCCCTTTCCGACATCAGTCTCGCCGACCGGGCCTACAGTTGGCTGCGGGTGCGCCGGTGTCCCGCTAGTCTCCTTCGTTCCATCCTGCTTCACCGTGATTGCTGCCTTTCCCCAGTCCAAGCGAAGATAGCTGATGCGAGCGTGATGAGCAGCAAGGGCCCCGCGTGCAATAGAAGAAAGCTGTCATTCCTTTGACCTGCCGCCATCAACGCTATCTCCCCCAGATGATAGGAGGGCAAAACCCAGGCTGCGCTCTGCATCACTTGAGGCATAGCCATAATCGGAAACCACAAGCCTCCCATGACGGCGAGTGAGAGAAACACGATATTGGCGAGCGCCACAGCAGCTCCCTGCCCGAAACGGTATCCTATCCCGATGCCAATCAGCGAGAATGGAATGATTGAGAGCAAGTGAACTAGGAGCACCGAGGCCCATTGTCCGGCCGTCAGCGCGACCCCTGCAACCAGACCCAGCGCATACAGGATCATCAGCGCAATTGCGCAATACACGGTAGTGGCGGCAATCTTGGCGGTGATTTGCGCGCCTCCTGGCATCGGCGACAGACGCTTAAGTTCAAGCTGCTCGGTTTCGCGTTCGGCAGCAATATTGACGCCGAAACCGAACAACGCGGGACCCATCACCGCAAAGACACCGAAGGTGGCCAGCGTTTGCGTTGCAGCTGCTGCGCTGCTTTGCCCGAGAGCGAGCGCAAAGAGCGCGTAGAATGCGGGAGGCAATGCGATGGTAGGAATGATGAATTGCGGCATGCGCGCCGACTTGATGATTTCGGCCTTGCTTTCGAGCCAATAGATGCGCGGTGCTACAGGGAGAAGATCAGACATCACGCGGCTTCCTTTTCGCTCTGACTCATGATGAGGTTCTCAAGTGCGTCTTCGAGTGTTGCTCCAACGACCTCGAAGTGCTGAAGGTCGGGGTCGATTTGGAAGACCGCTTCCAGCGTGGGCCGGGGGCTCGATGTAAGAATTGCGAGATCTGCCCCGCGCTCTTCGACTTTCACAATGTCGGGCAGGTTGCGGAACCGTGCAGCAGGCAGCCGGGTCCGCAATCTGAGAACTGAGCCTGCCACTTGCGACTTGATCTGGGGAGGCGGTCCGTCTGCGACAATACCGCCGTTAGCGATGACAACGATGCGATCTGCCAGTGCGTCTGCCTCATCCATATGGTGCGTTGCCAGCAATACGGCTGTTCCCGCTTCGGCTTTCGCACGGACGAGTTGCCACATTGCCCGACGAGCCTCGGAATCAAAACCGGTCGTCGGCTCATCCAGAACGAGGAGGTCAGGCGCACCGGAAATGGCGAGAGCGAACTGAACCCGGCGCTGCTCTCCTCCGGAAAGCTTACTACATCGACGGTCCGCGAGATCGACCAGCCCGGCCTGCTCGATCACCCTATCGGTTGACATGCGGCGGGCATAATGGCTCGCGTGCAGGTCAATCAGTTCTCTCACTGTCAGCGTCTCTGGCAAGCCAGCGGATTGAAGCATGATGCCCATTCGGGCCCGCGCCCGGCGATCGCGCGGGTCTAGCCCAAAAAGGCTGACCTTGCCGACATCTGCTGAAAGGCGACCGGTCAAGAGCCCGGCAACGGTGGATTTACCTGCCCCATTGGAGCCAAGCAGCGCCGTTACGCATCCAGGTTCAAGTTCAAAGCTAAAATCCTCCAACACGCGCAGGCCGCCATAAGATTTTGAAACGCATTCCAATCTGGCGACATGGAGGCTCGGGTCTGTCTGCATCTCGTTCTCCTCGTCATCGGTCCTTGGACTAGAACCAATGATGCGAGGAGAGCAGTGCGAGGTGTAAGCCGCGCAACGTGACAGATGTCACAATCGGACGAAAAGGCCACGCAATCGCGATCGCTTCTTGCAAAGAGCCGACTCAGCTTCATTCTCTTCGAGTCAATGCGGAGCAGCGACCACTTGCCCCACTCGAAGACTCGATCGAGGACTGTCGGCCTTGAACCATGTGGCCCCTAAAAGCGGACTGACCGCAGTCGGCCCATGATCTGACCCTGCGGGGGATATTCCAACCACGAGGAGAGCGGTTCTGAGGCTTTTTCAACCTATCGCCTCTCTAGCTTCAGCCAGATCAATCCGTGCGTCATACGAGTGTTTGCGGAGCAGGTGCAGCAGGTTCGCTCCGTTCAGGAGAGATAGCGGCTTCGCAGTCGCAAACTTATGCGCATCGGGACCGAAATCCGATGTCGTCACAAGAATTCCCTTGGTCGCTCCTTCATTCATGACGGTGCCATATAGGTCGCGGACCGCAGCGACACCGACGGTCCGGGTGTAGCGCTTGGCTTGGATCACGATCTTGCCGCCACTGATCGGGTCGGGGTCGAATGCGATCGCATCGACGCCCTCGTCTCTACTCGATTGCGTGACCTTAACCTCACCGCCGCGCGAATTGAATTCCTTCTCGAACAGTTCGCGGATCAGGTGTTCGAAGTCTTCCCAGTCCATCGCTGCCAGGTTGACCGAAGCATCGAGCGTATCGGCAATCTCGCGGCCATCGACGAAGCGGCGGTCGCTTTTGTCGATCGTGATAATTGGCGGGATAGGTGCCAGCGCCGCCAAGGAGGCAGCGGAAACGCCGCTCAGCGCTTTGAAGCAGGCCTTGGGCTCGACACGGGCAAGATCAATCTTTTCGAACTCCGATCGCGAGCACAAAACAGAGAGGATGCAGTTGCGGTTCGAAAGTCCGTTGGCGGGGTTGATGGCGGTCACGAAGCCATTGAACGCCACGTTCTCGATGTTCTGGAATTCATCTGCTTCGAGAACCTCGTGAATGCACCGCAAGGCAATCTGATAGATCGTGTCTTCGAAAAGATCCTTCTTAGCTTTGGCGGCAAGCGGGGTTTCCTTTAGCTCGCCGGTAGCGCGCACGAACCGGACGGTTTTCACGGTCGGGAGATCGTCGGGGTTCGGCATTTCGTATTCGACCAGCAAAGTCTTGTCTTGGGATCGATAATCGAGCACGAACTCCTTCTCGATGAGGCCGTGATAGTCCGAGGCCTCCAAAACGAGAGACGCGTGTTCCATGACCGCCTCTTCGTGTCCCTCTCTCAGGGATCCAATCAGCTCTTCAATCGCCCGGTTGTGTTCTGCAACCTCTTCCTCATGCGCCGCCTTGTCCTCGGCATGTTTGGCCAGGAATGCAGACTTTTCCATCTCGTAGGCGACAACTGCCTTATCGTGCGCATCCTTCCGCGCCGCTTCGCGTCGTTGCCATTCCTCCATTCGAACAGCGTGGGTTTCATCGGCTTGCTCGATTATGCGGGCCTTCTTGCCGAGCAATGTGTCCCAGAAGGTGATTTTCGGCTCCTCGTAGGCCGGCGCGTCCTCACAATCGAGCTGCGGGCGCGGCCTGTTGAACTTATTTGAACGCGCGAATGAATCCTTCCTGCGAAGTTCTTCCCAATCTACCGCGTCGTCGATCCCGAGCGTGTGCGACAAGATATTCGAAAGCTGGTCGCGTTCGAGTTCAGCCTGAACCGTGAGGCGTTCTGCTTCGGCTTTGCCGTCAGCAAACATCGTTTTCACATTGTGCTTGTCAGTCTTCTCGTCCCATGACGCCAGAAGCGCATTCGCCTTCTCCTGCAGAATGGACAGGTCCGGGGCTCCGAGCTCGCGATGAAGATTCAAGGTTCGATGACGAAAGTCGATGTAGTAGCGGAGGATGCGATCGCCCCTCGCGCTCCATTTGACGTTGAGATCACCCACCGAAATGTCGCTTAGATATCGGCTTTCGACTGTGATGCCTGCCATGACGCCCCCTTTGATAAACTGCAATTCGCAACCGAATTAAAACCTGTCCTTTAGATCAAGCCGGACAGACTGGAATGTCCTGGATTTTTCCACTCAAAAGATTCGCGTGGTCCGAAATTACATTGACCATTGGACCTCCCTTCTGATTCAATATTGGAATTCTGAGAGAGGTAAAGCAGATGACGAAAATCAAAGGTAGAAATGACGGTCCTGGCGGGCGCAATGAGCATTATGACATCGGAAACCGAAAAAACGTTCCACGGCGCAACGCCGTAGCGGAGGTCAAACGTGGCGAGCATCCCGGTGCCCACGTGGTGAAGATTAACAACCGCGAGTACGTGCGTGACAACCCGGACAACTCGAAAAAGGACAACGTGAACCGGGACAAGTGACCGTTGCTTAATGTGGGAGCTGCCCTTCGGGCGACCTGCTCTATCCGCTGCGCGGACCGGGCCTGTAGTCCCGGCCCATTCGGGTGACGATCAGGAGCAGTTCGGAATTGAGCGGGAATTTCTGGAGGACGCGCTCTGTCCCGCGCTTCCAGCGCTCCTGAGGGCGCGGCGTTTTTGTGCTAACCCGCAGGCACTCTTGCCCTCGCTCATTGCCGGACGCCCGCTGGCGCACTGATCGCGCGCGCAGGGCCTCCGGCGGCTTCGCGCCGTCGCAAGGGTGCCGTTGTTTGTGCGGATCGCTGACGCGATCCTTGCGTGGGAACGCCAAGGGCGTCGCCCTCTCGTTCCCGAAACCGCAAATGGACGCCCCCGGGTGGCGGGCTGACGCCCGCTGGCCCGCGCCAGGGCATCGATTTGCGGTTTTCCCTCCCCCTCCCATCCTTGCCGGAAGGCAGGCGGCATGGCGAAGCCATGCGCGCCAGCGGTCGCAGTGGTCCGTAAGTGGCGCGCGGTGCGCTACTCGCTCGCGTCGAACGAGTCTTTCACTGTGACTGTACCGGAGCAGTAGGCTCCCCACGCATCCATGAGCTTTACGCGCATACCGGGGTCCTCCTTGGTGCCCAGATAGGTAGTGCGGCGATACGCCGCCTGCACCGCGTCGGGCGTCTTATGCGCCAGCGCCGCCTCGACCACCGCATTTGGGAAGCCAGCGTTCGCCGCCCAATCCGTGAAGGCCGAACGGAACCCGTGGACGTGGAAAGGTTCCTGCATGTCGCGCAGCACCTTGAGCAGCGTCATGTCGGACATCGCTTTGCCGGTTGCACCAGAGAAAACGACTTCGGCACCTTCGACCTTGAAGGCATCCGCCTTCGCGAGGACGCCCATCGCGGCCTCGGAGAGTGGGACGACGTGTGCCTTGCTGCGCTTCATGTGTTCGGCGGGGATCGTCCAAAGCCGTTCCTCCAGGTCGAATTCTTCCCACGTCGCGAGTCGGACCTCCTGCGAGCGCGTGCCGGTCAGGATCAGGAGATCGAGCGCGAAACGCCCGAAGGATGGTCTACGCCGCAGTGCGGTCAGAAATGCCGGGATCGCGACATAGGGCATTGCCTTCCGATTCTGGGTTTTCTTGATCTGCCGTGGCAGACCCCTCCCCGCTTTCAGGCTGCTGTTGCCCGATGGCGCTTCGGTCGACCGCCAGCCTTTGGCGTGCGCATAGTCCAGCACGGCGCAAATCCGGTTGCGTACCTGGCGAGCGGTTTCCGGGATTTCCTGCCAGATCGGCATCAGTAGGTCGATGATGTCAGCTGCAGCGATACTGCCTGTTGGTATGTCGCCAAGCTTAGGGAAGGCGTAGTTCTCCAGACTGGCCAGCCACTGGCGCGCGTAGACAGCGCTCTTCCAGCCCGCCTCGTTTTCGGAGTGATACTGTGTGGCGGCTTCTCGGAAGGTCACTTTGGCAGCAGCCTCGTCCTTGCGCTCCGTGAGGACATCGCGCTTTTCGACCTTGACGGCCTTGCGCAGTTCGTTCGCTTTCTCGCGTGCTTCGGCCAGTGTGACCAGCTTTGCGCTCCCCACTCCGATGTCCCGACGCTTCCCGTCCTGCTGGACTCGGAGCAGCCATGAAGCGGAGCCGGTTTTCCCAACTTTGAGAAAAAGACCCTCCCCATCCTGATACGTGCCGGGATTCGCTAAAGCAGCCTTCACCGCCACCGCCGTGAGCTTGCCCATTTTTCTTCCCCACATTTCCGCAGGCCGTTCCGGAAAATACAAGTGTGGGGAAGCAGCTATCTTTCCCCACACCTTCCCCACACTAGGCCTCGGTTGCGGGTGGATCGCGATGGCCGTGTGGGGACGGAATAGAGGCAATATACCGCAGAAATCCAAGGGTTTCCATGGATTTCTGGGGATGCAGATAGATGCTGAAAGAAAGGGCGGTGGTGGACAGGGCTGGATTCGAACCAGCGTACGCTTGCGCGGGCAGATTTACAGTCTGCTGCCTTTAACCACTCGGCCACCTGTCCACACGGGCCATTTCATCGAAGAAATCGTGAGATCGCGTGGCGATCCCGTGCCGAGAGGCGCCCCTTTGGCGAAGCGGCGCTTGCCTGTCAATGCCCCCACTGGCACAGGCCGCAGCCAATGTTGCAGACAGGACGGATTTGATGGCTAAGGGTGAACGCAAGCGGGCTTTGCGAGGCCGCGCAGGGCGAATGCAGGGCGGACGAGGCAGTGGCCGCGCGAGTAGTGGACAGGTTCGCCTGTGGGGCCGCCATGCGGTAGAAGCTGCGCTCAAGAACCCCAACCGGGTTCACCGCAAACTATGGGCCACGCGCGAAGCCATCGAATCGCTTGATGGTGAACTGCCCGAAGACTTCCCGCTGGAATATGCCGATGTGCAGGATCTGGCGCGGCTTGTTGCAAAGGACGCGCCGCACCAGGGGCTGGTTCTCGAATGCGCGCCGCTGGAAGATATCCATCTCGATGAAGTTCTGAGCGGCGATGCCGACCGGCCAATCGTCGTCCTCGATCAAGTGACCGACCCGCATAACGTCGGCGCAATCATGCGATCGGCAGCGGCTTTCGGCGCTGCTGCCCTGGTGACGCAGGATCGCAACGCCCCACCCGAAGGCGGCGTCATCGGCAAGGCGGCTTCGGGTGCGTTGGAAATCCTGCCGTGGGTGCGCGTGGTCAACCTGGCGCGAGCGCTGGAGCAGATGGCGGAAGCAGGATACTGGCGCATAGGGCTGACAGGGGCCACCGAAACAACGCTCGCCGAAGCTCTTCCAGCAGGTCCGGTAGCCATCGTGCTTGGGGCCGAGGGCGAAGGAATGCGGCAGAATATCGAATCGCATTGCGATGCCCTCGCCCGTCTGCCCATTGGCGAAGAGATCGAGAGCCTCAACGTTTCCAACGCCGGTGCGATCGCGCTCTACGCCATCGCGACGCGGTGATCTCTGTGTAGGGAAAACGAAAACGCCGCGCTTTCCGATCGGGAAAGCGCGGCGAGTATCGAACCGGCTGCGTTCTGCAACATGCGGGGGCGAACCGGAAAATTCCGAGTTAGTTGACGGAATCCTTCAGGCCCTTGCCAGCCTTGAACTTGGGCTGGTTGGACGCCTTGATCGTCATGGGCTCACCCGTACGCGGGTTACGGCCGGTCGAAGCCTTGCGCTTGGCGACCGAGAACGTGCCGAAGCCGACCAGGCGCACTTCGTCACCGCTCGACAGGGCCTTGGTGATAGCGTCGAAAACGCCTTCAACGGCACTCGACGCATCGTTCTTCGAAAGACCGCTGGAATCGGCAACTGCGCTGATCAGGTCGTTCTTGTTCATTAGAGAAACCCCCTAGTTTTTATCATCAAATCAATTCGGCTGAATCGCCTCGGCGAAGGCGAACGAATTGAGAGTTTTTTCGGACCTCTGTCAAAGGCATTCTCGGCCAAAATCGGCGGTTTACGGGGTCGGAGACGGGAAAATTGAGATAAAGCGACCCGCGATCCGCCGATGCTGCACTGCACACACCGAAATTACTGCGCCGCGAAGGTCGCCGAAGCTCCCGATTCGGTCGCTCAGGTTCGGCCTACTTAATGGGCAGTCGGCGATGGCGCCCGCAGCGTGTGATCGGGTTGGCTCGCCAAATCATCCGCTTCGGTCCACTCGATCGGCTCGGGCACGCTGCACAATGCATGCGCCAGCACCTCGTCGACATGAGAAACGGGGACGATTTCCAGGCCATCTTTCACATTGCCCGGGATTTCCGCGAGATCCTTCACGTTTTCTTCCGGTATCAGAACTTTCTTGATTCCGCCGCGTAGCGCCGCGAGCAGCTTTTCCTTCAGCCCGCCGATCGCCAGCACACGCCCACGAAGCGTAACCTCGCCCGTCATCGCGACATCTGGACGGACGGGAATACCCGAAAGCGTCGAGACGATCGATGTCACCATACCGACACCCGCGCTAGGCCCGTCCTTGGGAACGGCGCCTTCAGGCAAGTGAATATGGATGTTGCGGCGATGGAACAGGCTCGGCTTGATACCATAATGCGGCGCACGCGCCTTCACGAAGCTGAAGGCGGCGGCAACGCTTTCGTTCATCACTTCGCCGAGCTTGCCGGTCGTTTTGATGTCGCCTTTCCCCGGCGTAGTGACGCTTTCGATGGTCAGCAATTCGCCGCCCACTTCGGTCCATGCCAGTCCGGTAACCGCACCGACCTGCGGCTCTTCCTCGCCCATGCCGTGCTTGAACTTGCGCACGCCGGCGAACTCACTCAGGTTTTCAGGCGTAATGGTGACGCTCTCGACCTGCTTCTCGAGAATCTTGCGCAACGATTTGCGGGCCAGTCGAGCAAGTTCACGCTCGAGCGTACGGACACCCGCTTCACGCGTATAATACCGGATCAGATCGCGCAGACCATCTTCGGTCAGTTCGAACTCGCCCTTTTTCAGGCCGTGTTCGCCGATCTGTTTGGGCAACAGGTGACGCTTGGCGATCTCGACCTTTTCGTCTTCCGTATACCCTTCGAGCCGGATGATCTCCATACGGTCGAGCAGCGGTTGCGGCAGATTGAGACTGTTCGCAGTGGTGACGAACATGATGTCCGACAAGTCGAGATCGAGCTCGAGATAGTGGTCCTGGAACTTGTTGTTCTGTTCCGGATCCAGCACTTCGAGAAGGGCCGATGCCGGATCGCCGCGGAAATCCTGGCCCAGCTTGTCGATCTCGTCGAGCAGGAACAGCGGGTTGATCTTGCCGGCCTTCTTCAGATTGCTCACAATCTTGCCCGGAAGCGAGCCGATATAGGTACGGCGATGACCCCGGATTTCGGCTTCGTCGCGTACCCCGCCAAGCGACTGACGTACGAACTCACGGCCCGTCGCCTTCGCAATGCTTTTGCCGAGCGAAGTCTTACCCACACCTGGCGGGCCGACGAGGCAGAGGATCGGGCCCTTCAACTTGCGTGTACGGGCCTGGACGGCGAGATATTCGACGATACGATCCTTGACCTTTTCAAGCCCATAATGATCCGCATCGAGCACTTCCTGCGCCGTGCCGATGTCCTTCTTTACCTTGCTTTTCTTGCCCCAGGGCAGACCCAGCAGGACGTCGAGGTAGTTTCGGATGACGGTCGCTTCGGCGCTCATCGGCTGCATGGCCTTGAGCTTTTTGAGTTCGCCTTCGGCCTTTTCGCGCGCCTCCTTGCTGAGTTTGGTCTTGGCAATCTTTTCGGTCAGTTCGGCAATCTCGTTGCTGCCGTCTTCGTCACCGCCAAGCTCGTTCTGGATCGCTTTCAGCTGTTCGTTGAGATAATATTCGCGCTGCGTACGCTCCATCTGCCGCTTTACACGGCCGCGGATGCGCCGTTCCACCTGCAGCACGGAAAGCTCGCCTTCCATGTAGGACATCACCATTTCGAGCCGCTTGAGCGGGTCCTTTTCGACCAGTAGCGCCTGCTTGTCCGAAACCTTCGCGGAAATCGCAGCGGCGATCGAATCGGCCAGTTCGCTGGCATCGTCGATGTCACCCAATTGCTCGGCGGCTTCTTCGCCAAGTTTCTTGTTGAGCTTCGCATATTCGCCAAACTGTTCGACGACCTGCCGCATCATGGCGGTCACTTCACTGCCGGATGCCGTTACCTCGTCCTGCGAGGAAACTGTGGCTTCGACATGCTCACCGCGCTGTGCAAGCTGTTCGAGCGTTGCGCGCGACGTACCCTGGACCAGCACGCGGACGGTGCCGTCGGGCAGCTTCAGCAACTGCAGAACCTGCGCGATCACGCCGACGTCAAACAGGTCATCTCGTTCGGGGTCGTCGCAACCCGGATCGAGTTGAGCGAGCAGGAAGATGTCCTTGCTGCCTTCCATTGCCGCTTCGAGGGCTGCGACCGATTTGTCGCGTCCGACAAACAGAGGCACCACCATTCCGGGAAATACCACGATGTCGCGCAAGGGGAGGAGGGGGAAGGTCTGGGTCATCAATCAATTCCATTCGGGGCCGGTAAGGCCGTTCGCCCGGAATATGGTGAGACCAGTCGCGCTCCGCAACGTCGCGCGCCAAAGTCATGTGGATGAGATGGATTAGCGCCTGACCGCGTCGCAGTGACAAAACCGCGTGTGACCGAGAAGAAATTGCCATTGCCCCGCCTCATGCGGGACAGGATCCGGCACGGACATCAGAAGGTTATGCTGACGGTCACGATATCCTCGTAAACACCGGGAGCCAGGTTGGCC
>Ga0310345_10005544_pt1 | contig 11175 bp, 9 predicted proteins | sample HC15DNA20500_MG_FD_204667 | JGI IMG/M metagenome (GOLD analysis project Ga0310345, IMG submission 204667) | Marine microbial communities from station ALOHA, North Pacific Subtropical Gyre - HC15-DNA-20-500_MG | ecosystem: Environmental > Aquatic > Marine > Oceanic | place: Pacific Ocean: North...
ACCGGTCTGGCAAAGCCTCGTCGGTGAGCTGCTGGAAGGCGCGCTTCAAATGGGCGTCGATGTCTCCACGCGCGCTCCCCTGGTCCCTCTGTGTCATTCCCGCTTATACCCTCGTCATTGTCCGCAGCCTCGCTTAGCATGACCGCATCATGGAACCACAATGCAAGCGACCGCGTTCGGTTCCAGAAAAAATGAATTTGGGGACTCTCAGCCGATGACGACAACCACCACCGCACCCGACCTCGCCACGGTGATCGGGCACGAGCTGCCCTATCTGCGCCGCTATGCGCGGGCGCTGACAGGAAGCCAGAACAGCGGTGATACCTACGCCGCGGCCACCCTTGAGGCGATCCTCGAGGACCGCTCCGTCTTTGCCACGGACGCCTCGCCCCGCACGGCGCTGTTCCGCGTCTTCCACATGATCTGGATCAGCTCCGGCGCCCCCGTCTCTGGCGACGAAAGTGGTCTGGCTGCCGCCGCACAGGCGCATCTGTCGAAGCTGACCCCGAACACCCGCGAGGCGCTGCTGCTCAACACGATCGAGGATTTTTCAACCGCCGAGATCGCCGAGATCATGCAGACCGACCAAGAAGAAGTCGAGCATCTGGTCAAGATCGCCCGCCAGGAGATGGAAGACAGCATCTCGGGCCGCATCCTCGTGATCGAGGACGAGGCGATCATTGCCATGGATCTGCAATCCATCGTCTCCGACATGGGTCACGCCATTACCGGCGTTGCACGCACCCGCGACGACGCGGTCAAGCTGGCCCAGCAGGAAAAGCCCGATCTGGTGCTGGCCGACATCCAGCTGGCCGACAACTCCTCGGGCATCGACGCGGTGCGCGACATCCTCGAAGCGCATGGCAGCCTTCCGGTGATCTTCATCACCGCCTTCCCCGAGCGGCTACTCACCGGCGAACGCCCCGAGCCTGCCTTCCTGATCTCGAAGCCCTATGGCGAAGAGCAGGTCCGCTCGGCGGTCAGCCAGGCGATGTTCTTCTCCTCGACCGGCCCGCTGCACGGCTGAGGCCCGATGGATCGTTCCGGCTCCTGCTCGGGGGCCGGAACTCTTCGAACGCTGCCCGATATGATTGGTAGGGTTAGATATGAGCGGCGAATTCATGTCGCACTATATCCAGGCCGCTCGGATCTCGTGACCCTTTTTATGGTCTCTGCGATTTTTCTCGTGCAGGCGGGACCAGCCTAGGTCAGCGCGCAGCTTCTGGAAGTCGAGCCGACGTCACGCCGGCACCTGACAGCAGCCGTACCGATGCTCAGACAGAATTAATGATGGGCCTTCATCCGATTTCGCTCGGTCCGATATTCGAACGTATCTCGGCTGGCTCCTCCTCGGACCTGGCAATCCGGGCCCAGACCACATTGATCGCAGCGCCGAACAGCACCAGCCATGCGGAGATGAACAGCCACATCAACAGCGCCACCACGGCCCCGATCGAGCCGTAGACCTCGTTGTAGTTGCCGAAGTTCGACAGGTAGTAGGAGAACCCCGCCGAGGCGGCGAGCCAGAACAGGATCACCAGAAAGGCGCCCGGCGTGACCCACCCACCACGGGCACCGCGCATGTTCGGCCCGAAACGATAGACCACGCCCAGCCCTGCCAGCACCACGCCGAAGGCCGCGATCCAGCGGATGGCCTCGAGCACCCAACCGGTGCGGCTGCCCAGCGGCAGTACCGTCAGAAGGATCGGTGCGATCACCACTACCAGCATCGCCAGCACGGCGATCGCGATCAGCGACAGCGTCAAAAGGATCGCCACGAAGATCTGCCGCACGCCGTTTCGATTGGGACGCCCGTAAATCTGGTTGAGCCCGAGGATCAGCGAAGCGACACCGTTGCGGGCCGAGAACAACGCCACCAAGGTCGACAGGAGCGTAGCGAAGCCAAGCGTTTCGGGCCGGGTCGACACCATCAGCGTCAGCTGCTCGCGCAGGAGCCCATAAGCCTCTACGGGGATGATCTCGCGCATCATCTCGAGCTGTGTCTCGAGCACCGCCGGGTCCGCCAGCAGGCTGAAGATCGCGATGAGCGCGGCGATGGCGGGAAAGATCGCGAAAATCGAGTAGAAGGCGACTCCTGCCGCGATCAGGCCGAGTTGCACCTCACTTGAAAGGGTCCAAAGCCCGACCAGCAATCGCCAGAACCGTCGCGGCGTCAGACGCGGGCCGTACCTTTCTTGAGACATGCGCGCTCCACTCCCCATGAGCGGATAGTCGCCCAATGGCAAGATTGCATGTCGATCGCAGGTTGTGAAGGCTTTGGGAGAATGGGGGTGGCCGGCGGGGGATCTTCCCCGAGGGAATGATCAGGAAGGTCCGCCGCCGGCCTTTGGGGAATGAGAGAGGCGAGGGAACGGCGCCTCTTCATCCATCAAACTTGCGGCGCCGGGGTTGGTTCCCGAAAAACTTGGCAACCGTCCGTTTAGTTGCCGGGCCCCGCCAGCGGCTTTTGCAGTGCGGCCAGATAGGTCCTTGTCCACCAGCCGATATCGGCTTCGCGGATGCTCTGCATCAGGCTCAAATGCCGCGCCTGCCGCTCGTGCAGCGGCATCGAGAGTGCCTGTTCAATGGCGCGTGCGGTTTCGCCCGGATCGTAGGGGTTCACCATCAGCGCCGCTTCCATCTGTTCCGCGGCACCGGCGAAATGCGACAGGATCAGCACGCCCGGATCGGCGCCATCCTGCGCCGCCACGAACTCCTTGGCCACGAGGTTCATCCCGTCGGCCAATGGCGTCACCAGACAGGCATCGGCGCGGCGATAGAGCCCGGCGAGGATCTCGCGCTCGATGTTGCGGCGGATGTAGCGGATCGGGGTCCAGTCGAGCTCGGCCATCTCGCCATTGACCCGGCCGGTGATGGTTTCAAGTTCTTGGCGGATCTCGCGATAGGCTTCGACATCCTCCCGAGAAGGCGGCGCGATCTGCAGCAGCGTGGCGCGGATCTGCGGATCGGGTCGATGCGATAGATATTCACCGAAGGCCGCGAAACGTTGCGGCAGCCCCTTGGAATAGTCGAGCCGGTCGACCCCCAGCACCAGCCGCTCGCCCGGCGACAGCCGCAGATGCTCACCCGCATCGGCGTTTTCTTCGGCGGCCTTGATAAAGCCGTCAACATCGATGCCGATCGGGAAACTGGCGACCTCGAAGCGCCGGTCGCCCATCTTGAGCCTGCCGTTCAGCAGGATCTCGGCACCGCTGTCGCGCAGGAAATCGAGCGCGTTCGACACGTCGCGCCGGGTCTGCAGCCCGATCAGGTCGAAGGCCGAAAGCCAGCCCGGCATCAACTTTCGCTCGGAAAGTGCCGGAAGATCGGAGGGGTTTGGAAACGGGATGTGCAGGAAGAACCCGATACGATTGTGCACGCCCCGCCTGCGCAACGCCTCGGCAAGCGGCAGGAAATGATAATCATGCACCCAGATCGCGTCACCGGGCTGCACCACCTCGGCGATCAGCTTCGCCACACGCTCGTTCACCTCCCTGTAGATCCGTGCCTGATCGGGATCGACCGCGAGCAGGTCGGTGCGATGATGGAACAGTGGCCAGAGCGTGGCGTTGGAATAGCCGAGATAGAAGCCCTGATGCTCCTCCTCGGTCAGATCGAAGCTGTAGCGCTCATAGGGGGTCTCGGCGATGCGGGTCAGCCCCCTCGCCGCCTCTTCCGGATAGACGCGCTTGCCCGAATTGCCGATCCACACGCCGCCACGCTCCTTAAGCGCGTCGTGCAGCGCCACGACGAGACCGCCCGAGGGGGCGGCCTCTGTGGGGATGCGGTTCGAGACGACGATGAGACGGCCTTCGGACATGGTTACGCCCCGACCCAGCGCCGCAGCGTCCTCCGCGCGGCCTCCGGATCGCCAAGCCGGCAACCGGCAGCGGTCTCGCCCTCGCCCACCTTGACGGCGATGCCGCCCTGCTCGGCCACCCAGTGCAGCGCCGGCTCGTCGGTGACGTCGTCGCCGAAGAAGATCGGCATGGTGCCCTTGAAGCCCTCACCCTCCATCATCCGCCGCATCGAGACATCCTTGCCGATCCCGGCGGGGCGCAGCTCGTATGCCATCTTGGAGTGATGCAGGTCAAAGCCGTCATGGGTTTCCGACAGCGCCCGCAGGAAGGCATAGGCCTGCGCCGCGAGATCCTCGTTCTGGCGGAAATGCAGCACCACGCCGGTGGGCTTGCGCTCGCAGATCAGCCCCGGATGGGTCGCGGCGAATGCGGTGGTCATCTCGCCCAGATACTTGACCGTCTCGGGGTCGGCCAGCTCGTGGTTGCGGATCTCGCCTCCCACGCGTTCCTGCGCCCCGTGACCGCCGATGATCGGACCATCGAACCCCTTGAGATACTGGGTTACGTCCTCGATCGCGCGGCCTGTGATGATCACAACGCGACCCTGCGTCTTCTCCGACAGGCCGCGCAACAGGTCATCCAGACCCTCGTCGACGCGGATCGCGTCGGGGCGGTCCGCCAGTTCGACGAGGGTACCGTCGAAATCGAGAAACAGGGTCGATCGATCCAGCTTCGGCTCGGGCACCCCGTCGACGGTATGCTCGCTCTGGTGCTCACCGTGAAATCCGATCATCTCGTAGTACATTCCCTGTCTCCAATTCGAGGGCTCGCGGCCCGTGGCCACCCGGAATCCGGACATCCGGATGGCTTCCGTTTTCAACCCCAACGCGCCAGCGCGGGTTCCCGCCATCCCGTCCTCCACGGCCTGCCGTGGCGGCAGGCCCTACTCCATTTGTCGGAGATGGGCGGGCGGTTTACAAGCGCTCCATTGGGTCTGATCCGGCCAGGGCACAGTGCCCAGTGCCCGCCTCAGCCGGTGCTGACCCCCGAATGGGTGTTGAGCAGGAACTGCGCGAAGATTGGTGCGCAGGCGGCGCCGAGACCGCGCGCATTGCCGCCCACCGCGCCCGCCTCGATCCTTGGCGGGATTAAACCGCGCAGATCGACCCGGTCGAGTCCCGCCCTGACCCGCTCCACCAAGGACGCGCGCACCTGCTCGGGAAAGCCGCCATCGATCAGCACCGCTTCGAAGTCGATCACTGCGCAAACCGTGGCGGCGGCGCGCGCCAGTTCCTCGCCCGCCTCGTCGAGCCAAGGCTCGATCACGTCGCTCATGCCGGACCAGTCCTGCGGCAGGCTCCACAGCCGCGCCGGGTCGTGGCCGGCCGCCTCGAGTCGCCGCTCGAGCATGTGCAGCGAGGCCGTGTCGATGAGTTGCGCCGGCCGGCCCGCGGCGTCGCGCGTTGGCAACGACCCCATGGCCCCGGCATTGCCGCGCGCCCCCTCGAACACCGAATGGTTCAGTACTACGCCGCCGCCAATGAAGGAGCCCACGAAGAAATAGGCGTAGTCGCGAAATGCCCGCCCCCTTCCATAGACATGCTCGGCGCGGCAGGCGGCAGTGGTGTCGTTGTCGACGAAGACGGGCAAGGCCGAAAACTGACCGATCTCGGCGGCAAAGTCGAAGTCGCGCCAGCCGTCGAGCGCCGCGGGCGGCGCGCCGACCGTCTCCTGCCAGATCCAGAGCTCATGTGGCCGGGCGACGCCGATCCCGGCAACCCGGTCGCGCAGCCGCGCCGGCAGACGTGCTACCAGATCCCCGATGCCCGCCTCGAGAAAGCGCATGATGCCACTCGGGTCGGGATAGCGGTAGGTGTCGTGCAGCTGGCCGCGCGGCTGGCCCAGCAGGTCGACGATCAGCAGGTCGGCACTGCGGCGGCCGATCTTCAGGCCGATCGAGAAGGCCCCGTCCGGATCGAGCCCCACGGGGACGCGCGGCTTGCCGACGCGCCCGCGCTGCGGCGCACCGCGCGATACCATGCCATCCTCGTCGAGACGGCGCAGGATCACCGAGACGGTCTGGGGAGAGAGGCCCGAAAGCCGCGCCAGATCGCTGCCCGGCAGCGGCCCGTGCCGCTGCATCAGCGACAGAAGCAGCCGCTCGTTATGGTCGCGCAGCCCACGCTGGTTGGCGCCGCCCGCGAGGCTGCGCACCTCGGAACTCTCCATCCGAATTCCTCCCTGCGAACAGGATGACTTCGGCCCGTTTAATAAATCAAGATGATTTATTTATTGACCAGCTTTGGGAATCGTCATTACCGTTGGGGCAATCCCGGATGTTGAGGAGCGTCCGGGGTCACATCTGGGAGGATATTGACGATGAAACGACTTTTCGCGGGGACCGCGCTTGCCCTGATCGCTGCGGGTGCAGCGCAGGCTGAAAGCCACATGCAGGACGTCTCGGCCTGCCTGATCACCAAGACCGACACCAACCCGTTCTTCGTGAAGATGCGCGAGGGCGCGCAGCAGGCCGCCGACGAGTTGGGCATCACGCTCAACTCCTACGCCGGCAATGTCGACGGCGACCACGAGACCCAAGTCGACGCGATCGAGACCTGCATCGCCAACGGCGCCTCGGGCATCCTGATCACCGCCTCCGACACCTCCGCCATCGTCTCGGCCGTGCAGCAGGCCCGCGACGCGGGCCTCTTGGTGATCGCGCTCGACACGCCGCTCAGCCCGATCGACGCCGCCGACGCCACCTTCGCCACCGACAACTTCCTCGCGGGCGAACTGATCGGCAAATGGGCCGCTGCCAAGCTCGGCGAAGAGGCCGCGAACGCCAAGATCGCGATGCTCGACCTCGGCGTCAGCCAGCCTTCGGTCGACGTTCTGCGCGATCAGGGCTTCCTGACCGGTTTCGGCATCGACACCAAGGATCCGAACAAATGGGGCGACGAGGACGACCCGCGCATCGTCGGCAACGACGTGACCGCTGGCAACGAGGAAGGCGGCCGCACGGCGATGGAAAACCTTCTCGCCAAGGACCCCGAGATTAACGTCGTCTATACCATCAACGAGCCCGCCGCCGCGGGTGCCTACGAGGCGCTCAAAGCGATCGGCCGCGAGAACGACGTGCTGATCGTCTCGGTTGATGGCGGCTGCCCGGGTGTCCAGAATGTCGCCGACGGCATCATCGGCGCGACCTCGCAGCAATACCCGCTCGAGATGGCCAGGCTCGGCGTCGAGGCGATCGCCCAATATGCCGAGGATGGTACCCTGCCCGAGAACACCGAAGGCAAGGACTTCTACGATACCGGCGTGAAGCTCGTCACCGACGAGCCGGTCGAGGGCGTCGAGTCGATCTCGGTCGAGGAAGGTCAGGAGCTCTGCTGGGGCTGAGCCCCGCCGAGACCATTCCATCCTGCGCGACTTCGGGCAGCGCAGGATGTCCCTGACGGGGCGGGCCCCGCGCCCGCCCCGATGACGAGGGGCCGCGCGAAAGGGCGCGCCCTGCCACACGCCACGGGAGGGGCGCGTCATGCCGACAGATACCGATCACTACGAATCTTCGGTGCGCGAGAGACGCGCCGAGACCGTCGCCGAATTCAAGAGCCACAAGGCCGGCCCACTGCAACGGGTCCAGCATGCGCTGCACGTCACGCCGGCCTTGGTGCCGCTGATCGTGCTGCTGGTCTCGATCATCGTCTTCGGGCTGCTTCTGGGCTCGCGTTTCTTCTCGCCCTTCGCGCTGACCCTGATCCTGCAGCAGGTGCAGATCGTCGGCATCGTCGCCGCCGCGCAGAGCCTCGTGATCCTGACCGCGGGCATCGACCTGTCGGTCGGCGCGATCATGGTGCTGAGCTCGGTGGTGATGGGCCAGTTTACCTTTCGCTACGGCATCCCCGCCCCCGTCGCCGTCGCCTGCGGCCTTGCCGTCGGCACGGCCTGCGGCTTCCTCAACGGCTGGCTCGTTTCGGTGATGCGACTGCCGCCCTTCATCGTGACGCTGGGCAGCTGGCAGATCTTCCTCGCCACCAACTACCTCTATTCCGCCAACGAGACGATCCGCGCGCAGGAGATCGAAGCCGCCGCGCCGATTCTTCAGCTCTTCGGGGCCAAGTTCCAGATCGGCGGCGCGGTCTTCACCGTCGGGGTGGTGTTCATGATCGTGCTGATCGTGGTGCTTGGCTGGACGCTGCGACAGACCGCCTGGGGTAGGCACGTCTATGCGGTGGGCGACGACGCCGAGGCGGCGCAGCTTTCGGGTGTCAACGTCAAGCGCACGCTGATCTCGGTCTACATGCTGTCGGGGCTGATCTGCGCCTTCGCCGGCTGGGCCCTGATCGGGCGCATCGGCTCGGTCTCGCCCACTTCCGGCTACGACGCCAACATCGAGAGCATCACCGCCGTGGTGATCGGGGGCATTTCGCTCTTCGGCGGACGCGGCTCGATCATGGGCTCGCTATTCGGCGCGCTGATCGTGGGCGTGTTCTCGCTCGGGCTGCGCCTGCTCGGGGCCGACGCGCAATGGACCTATTTCTTCATCGGCGTGCTGATCATCGCCGCCGTGGCCGTGGACCAATGGATCAGGAAGGTGTCGGCATGAGCATCGAACAGAAACGCGAACCCATCCTCAAGGGCCGAAACCTCGTCAAGCGTTACGGCAAGGTGGTCGCCCTCGACCATTGCGACTTCGACCTCTACCCGGGCGAGATCCTCGCGGTGATCGGCGATAACGGGGCCGGCAAGTCGACGCTGATCAAGGCGCTTTCTGGCGCGCTCATCCCCGACGAAGGCGAGGTCTATCTCGAAGGGAAGCAGGTCCATTTCCACTCGCCCAACGACGCGCGCCATGCCGGCATCGAGACGGTCTACCAGACGCTGGCGATGTCGCCCGCGCTCTCGATCACCGACAACATGTTCATGGGGCGCGAGCTGCGCAAACCCGGCTTTCGCGGCAAATGGCTGCGCCAGCTCGACCGGGCCGGCATGGAGAAGTTCGCGCGTGACAAGCTCAACGATCTCGGGCTGATGACGATCCAGAACATCAACCAGGCGGTCGAGACGCTGTCGGGCGGGCAACGGCAGGGCGTGGCCGTGGCGCGCGCGGCGGCGTTCGGCTCCAAGGTGATCATTCTCGACGAACCCACCGCCGCGCTCGGCGTCAAGGAAAGCCGGCGGGTGCTGGAGCTGATCCTCGACGTGAAGTCGCGCGGCATCCCGATCATCCTGATCTCGCACAACATGCCGCACGTCTTCGAGTTGGCGGACCGGATTCACGTGCATCGGCTAGGCCAGCGGCTTTGCGTCATCGACCCCAAGAATCATTCGATGTCCGACGCCGTTGCCTTTATGACTGGAGCCAAGGAACCCGAGACCGAGTTCGAAGCCGCTTAACCTCCAGACTCCCGTAGAGGCACGATTGCTCGACCTGACAGCCTACATCAATCCGCTGGCCGAAATGGTCCATGAGGCCGCGGCCAAGAAACCCCGGGTCATCGTCGGTGTCGCCGGCGCGCCCGGAAGCGGCAAGTCGACATTGGCGTCCGAACTGGCCCGGCGGCTCGAGCGTCAGAAGCTCAAGGCGCGCATCGTGCCGATGGATGGCTTTCATCTCGACAATGTGGTGCTCGACCAGCGCGGGCTGCGCACGCGCAAGGGCGCGCCGGAGACCTTCGACGCGCGCGGCTTCGTGCTTCTGATCAAGCGTCTGGCACGGGGCGAAGAGGTGGTGGCCCCGGTCTTCGACCGCGCCCGCGACATCGCCATCGCCGGGGCGCAGCTGGTCGAGGCCGACGCGCAGGTGGTGATCGTCGAGGGCAACTACCTGTTGTTCGACGAAGCCCCTTGGTCCGAACTGGCCCGGATCTGGGACGTCTCGGCCTATCTCGACGTGCCGTTGCCCGAGCTGCGGGCCCGGCTGATCGCGCGCTGGCTCGGACACGGGTTGAGCCGTACCGCCGCGACGCAGCGCGCGACGTATAACGACGTGCCCAACGCCCAGCGCGTGATCGACCGGGTCCTGCCTGCCGATCTGGTGCTGCGCCCCGCATATGAAAGCGGGCCCGCGCAGCAACGCAGCGGCATCTGAAGACCGGCGACCCGTGTCACCGACCGCGCGCCCGGGTCGCACGGCGCAGTGCGGGGGCCTTGCTGAAAAAATGCGTGAATTCCGTATCTTCCTGCACGGTTTTTAACATTGCGGCACCCCGATTCTGGCCTATGCTCGGCCTCGACGATCGCGGTCCGCGGAGGGAGCGGCGCGGCCGATCGGTTGACGAGTTCACGGGACAGGGAGGCCCATTACCATGCCACAGCCACATCGCAGACTATCCCAGCGTTCCATGGCCTTCGTCCTTGCGGGCGGACGCGGTTCGCGCCTGCGCGAGCTGACCGACCGGCGCGTGAAACCGGCAGTCTATTTCGGCGGCAAGGCGCGGATCATCGATTTCGCGCTCTCGAACGCCATGAACTCCGGCATCCGCAAGATCGCGGTGGCGACCCAGTACAAGGCGCACAGCCTGATCCGCCACTGCCAGCGCGGCTGGAACTTCTTCCGGGCCGAGCGCAACGAGTTCCTCGACATCCTGCCCGCCTCGCAGCGCGTGGATGAAAGCATGTGGTATCGCGGTACCGCCGACGCGGTGACCCAGAACATCGACATCGTCGATGGCTACGACGTCGATTACGTCGTGATCCTCGCGGGTGACCACATCTACAAGATGGATTACGAGGTGATGCTGCAGCAGCACGTGGATTCGGGGGCGGATGTGACCGTCGGCTGCCTCACCGTGCCGCGCATGGAGGCGGTGGCCTTCGGCGTGATGCATGTCGACGAGAACAGCCGCATCACCTCCTTCCTCGAAAAGCCGAAGGATCCGCCCTCGATCCCGGGCCAGCCAGACAAGGCGCTCGCCTCAATGGGCATCTACGTCTTTTCCTGGAAATTCCTGCGCGAACTGCTGATCAAGGATGCCGAGGACGAGAACTCCAGCCATGATTTCGGCACCGACCTGATTCCCGACATCGTCAAGAACGGCAAGGCCATCGCGCATCGCTTCGACGATTCCTGCGTCCGCCCCGAAGGCCGCGAGGCCTATTGGCGCGACGTGGGCACGGTCGATGCATTCTGGCAGGCCAATATCGACCTGACCAATTTCGACCCCGAGCTGAACCTTTGGGATCGTGACTGGCCGGTCTGGACCTACTCCGAAAGCGTGCCGCCGGCGAAGTTCATCCATGACGAGAAGGACCGGCGCGGCTCCGCCGTCTCCTCGATGGTCTCGGGCGGCTGCATCATCTCGGGCACCGAGGTGCGCAATTCCCTGCTGTTCACGCAGGTGCACACCAACTCCTACTCGGTTCTCGACCA
>Ga0310345_10005546_pt1 | contig 11173 bp, 10 predicted proteins | sample HC15DNA20500_MG_FD_204667 | JGI IMG/M metagenome (GOLD analysis project Ga0310345, IMG submission 204667) | Marine microbial communities from station ALOHA, North Pacific Subtropical Gyre - HC15-DNA-20-500_MG | ecosystem: Environmental > Aquatic > Marine > Oceanic | place: Pacific Ocean: North...
GGCGGAGATCCTTCTCGCCGCCGTCGCTCGCGCGACCGAGCGCGCTTAGATCGCCCGCGCGATCGGGCGCACTGGAGTCGCCGGCGCGACCGGCGTGATCCCGTCGGCCCCGCGGCCGGGCCTTACGCTCCCGGCCATTTCATGAAGTCGAGTCCATGCCGATCACGGCCGTCGCGGGCGCCCGTGCCGGTTCTCGGCGATTTTCGGCGCCTCGCCGTCGGCTCTCCCCCGCGTCGGTCTCGGGCGGCCTCTACGGGCGTATGATGGCGGCCCGCGGCCAGCGCCTCCTACCCTGGCGATGTCGGGGCGAAACGGCTCCGGCGCTTCCAGCCAGCCCGGAGAACCGCCATGAAGCTCACCGTCAACGGCGCCGTCCACGAGGTGGACGTCGAGCCCGACACCCCCCTGCTGTTCGTGCTGCGCGACACGCTGGGCATGACCGGAACCAAATATGGCTGCGGCGTGGGCATGTGCGGCGCCTGCACGGTCCTGATCGACGGGCAGGCCACGCGGTCGTGCCTGATGCCGGTCGACTCGGTCGGCGAGAGCGAGATCGCGACCATCGAGGCGATCGAGGCCGATCCCGTCGGCGCCAAGGTGGTCGAAGCCTGGGTCGCCCTCGAGGCGCCCCAGTGCGGCTACTGCCAGTCGGGCCAGGTGATGGCCGCGACCGCGCTGCTGAAGGAGACCCCGGTCCCGACCGACGAGGACATCGCCGCCGCGATGACCAACCTCTGTCGCTGCGGAACCTACAACGCCGTCGCGGACGCGATCCGCAAGGCCGCCGCCTGAGCCCCCTGCCGAGCTCCCTCCCGCACCCCAGCCAGCCCTCCCGCCCGAGACCAGGACCGCCTGCGATGATCCGAACCCTCCGTACCTCCCCCCCGTCCTCCGGCGTCTCCCGCCGCGGCTTCCTGGCCGCCGCCGGCGCCCTGACGCTCGCCGTGTCGCTGCCGGCCTCGCGGGTCCTGGCGCAGGCGGCCTCGACCGCTGCGCCGGCGCCCGGGACCCGCGTGACCGCCTTTCTCGAGATCCGTGCCGACGGCTCGGTCCTCCTGCTGAGCCCCTTCGTCGAGGGCGGCCAGGGCATCGCCACCGGCATGGCCCAGATCGTGGCCGAGGAGCTGGACGTCGCCCCCGCCCGCTTCGAGGTCGAGTGCGCGCCTCCCGGTCCCGACTACCTGTTCATCGGCGGCCTGCGCTTCACCGGCGGCAGCTTCTCGACCCGTACCAGCTATGAGCTGATGCGCCGGGTGGGCGCCGCGGCGCGCGACATGCTGATGCGCACGGCCGCCGCGCGCATGGGCGTGCCGAAGGCCCAGCTGACCACCGACGACGGCCGCGTGATCCACAGCCTGACCGGCCTGTCGCTCGCCTATGGCGAGCTGGCCGGCGAGGCCATGGCGCTCGAGCCCGATCTGGAGGTCCCCCTGCGCGATCCCGCGACCTTCCGCTGGATCGGCAAGGAGACGCCGCGCCTGGACATGCGCGCCAAGTCCACCGGCACGGCGCGATACGCCATCGACCTGGCCGAGCCGGGGATGCTGTTCGCCGCCGTGGTCCACGCGCCCTTCCTGGGCACGAAGCCGCTCTCCGTCGCCAACGAGGCGGCGGTGACGGCGATGCCGGGCGTGCATTCGCTGCACCTGCTGGACGGCGCCGTCGCGGTCTGCGCCGACAGCTGGTGGCGGGCGCGGATGGCGGTCGAGGCGGCCGAGGTCGCCTGGTCCGACCCCGCGCCCACGGGGATCGACAGCGCCTCGGCCGACTTCTCGTCCCAGGGCATGCTGGCCGCGCTGCACGCCTGGGACGGCGAGACGCTGGAGGCCGAGGCCGTCGGCGACGCCCCCGGCGCGCTGGCCGGCGCGGACCGCGTGATCGAGGCGGACTACGACGCCCCCTACCTCAACCACGCCCAGCTGGAGCCGCCCTCGGCGCTGGCGAAGTTCGACCCCGACGGGACCCTGCACCTGTGGCTGCCCAACCAGGCGCCGGAGATGTTCCAGGCCGCCGCGGCGAAGGTCGCGGGGATCGAGCCGGCCCGTGTCCATATCCACTCGCCGATCCTCGGCGGCTTCTTCGGGCGCCATTTCGTCTATGGTCCCGGCAACCCCTACCCGCAGGCGATCCAGCTCGCAAAGGCCACCGGCCGCCCCGTGAAGCTGATCTGGAGCCGGGAGGAGGAGTTCGCCATGGACGCCCTCCGCCCCCTCTCCGCCACCCGTTTCCGCGGCGCCGTCGGCCTCGACGGCATGCCCCTCGCCATCGAGGCCCGCACCGTGGGCGAAGGGCCGATGGGACGATACTTCGGCATGGGCCCGGTGGATCCCTCGGCGGTCGAGGGGATCGTGGAGAAACCCTACGCCATCCCCAACCGGCGCATGGTCTACGCAAAGCTGCCCCACCCGGTGACCATCGCCTTCTGGCGCTCGGTCGGGCATTCGATGAACGATTTCTTCTATGAATCCTTCCTCGACGAGTTGGCTGAGGCCGGCGGCCAGGACCCGTTCCAGATGCGCCACGCCCTGCTGGCGAAGGACGCGCGCCGCCTGCGCCTGCTGGACGAGGTCGCGGACCTGTCGGGCGGCTGGAAGCGCGGCCCATATGAGGTCGAGGGCGAGCAACGCGCCCGCGGCGTCGCCATGGCCTCGCCCTTCGGGTCCGAAACGGCGACCATCGCCGAGGTCTCGGTGCGCGACGGCGAGGTGAAGGTGCACGACGTCTGGGTCGCCTTCGATCCCGGCTCGGTCGTCAATCCCAAGATCGTGCGCCGGCAGGTGGAATCCGCCGTGGCGCTGGGGCTTTCCCAGACGCTGGTCGAACAGGCGGTCTACGAGAACGGCCGCCGGCGGGATGCGAACTTCGACACCTACGCGATCCTCGACCGCAGCCGGATGCCCCGCGTCCATGTCCGCATCGTGGAAAGCGGCGCGCCGATGGGCGGGGTGGGCGAGCCGGGCCTGCCCGGGGTGCCCCCCGCCGTCGCCAACGCCGTCGCCGCGCTGACCGGCCGGCGCCCGCGCGCCCTGCCGCTCAGCTCCATGACCTTCTCCTGACCGGCCCTGTCCTGAAAGGCAAAGCCATGACCCTCCCCCCCGCCTACGCCGACCCGGCCGAGCCGGCGCTGCCGAAGCCGCCCTTCGCGTTGGACGCGACCCGCGCCGCGCTGGTGCTGACCGATCCCCAGATCGACTTCCTCTCGCCCCAGGGCGCCGCCTGGGGCGCCTTCGGGGCCAGCGCGACGCAGCACGGGACCGTCCCCAACCTGCGCCGGCTGATGGAGGCGGCGAAGGCGGCCGAGATCCCGGTGGTGATCTCGCCGCACTACTACTACCCCCACGACCACGCCCACGGCTTCGCAGGGCCGGCCGAGCGGCTGATGCATGCCTTGGGCATGTTCGAGCGCCGCCACCCGCTGTCGCTCGAGGGGTTCGAGGGCTCGGGCGCCGACTGGCTGCCCGAGCTGCGCGACCTGATCGAAGACGGGCGCACGATGGTCTGCTCGCCGCACAAGGTGGCCGGGCCGCAGACCAACGACACCATCTTCCAGCTGCGCAAGCTGGGGGTGGACCAGGTGGTGCTGGCGGGCATGGCGGCGAATTTCTGCGTCGACAGCCACCTGCGCGACTTCGTCGAACACGGGTTCGAGGTCGCCGTGGTCCGCGACGCCACCGCCGGCGCGCAGCTGCCCGAGGGCGACGGCTATGCCGCGGCGCTGTTCAACTTCCGCTGGTTCGCCCATGCCCTGTGGACGACGGACGAGGCGGCAGCGATCATGGCGGCAGGAGCGGCGGCCCGGGCGGCCTGACGCCGCCCAGCCCGAACGCACGCCGGAGGAGCCGCCATGCGCAGCGACCGTTTCGACTTCCAGGGCCATGGCGGCGACGCGCTCGCGGGGCGGCTCGACCTTCCGGACGGGCCGCCGCTGGGCTTCGCGCTGTTCGCGCACTGCTTCTCCTGCTCGAAGGACCTGCACGCCTCGCGCCGGGTGGCCGCGGCGCTGGCGGCGCGGGGCTGGGGGGTGCTGCGCTTCGACTTCACCGGGCTCGGCGGGTCGGGGGGCGACTTCGCCAACACCTCCTTCTCCTCGAACGTCGCGGACCTGGTCGCCGCGGCCGAGGCGATGGCGGAGGCGGGTCGCCCCGTCTCGCTGCTGGTCGGCCATTCGCTGGGGGGCGCGGCGGTGCTGGCGGCCGCGGGGCGTCTTCCCCAGGTCGCGGCCGTCGCCACCCTCGCCGCGCCCTCGGACGTGGCGCATGTGCTGGGTCAGCTCGGCTCCGACCTCGAGACCGTGGAGCGGGAGGGCGAGGCGCAGGTCACGCTCGCCGGCCGCCCCTTCCGCCTGCGCCGCGATTTCGTCGAGGACGCCCGCGAGCAGCGCCTGACCCAGGCGGTGCGCGAGCTGCGCCGGCCGCTGATGATCCTGCATTCGCCGACCGACGCGCTGGTCGGCGTCGACCACGCGCGGCGCCTCTATGAGAGCGCGCGGCATCCCAAGAGCTTCGTCTCCCTCGACGGCGCCTCGCACCTGCTGGACGATCCCGCCGACGCCGACTTCGCCGCCGGCGTCGTCGCCGCCTGGGCCGGACGCTACCTGCCGGCGCCCGCGGCCGATCCCTGGCCGGTCTCGCCCCCCGGCGGCGCCGCGGTGCGCGCCCTGGACCCCGCGCCGTTCCGGCTCGCGGTCGCCGCGGGCGCGCACCGGATGCTGGCCGACGAGCCGGAGGCGCAGGGCGGCGCCGACGCCGGCCCCTCGCCCTACGACTTCCTCGCCATCGCGCTCGCCGCCTGCACCGCCATGACCCTGCGCCTCTACGCCGCCCGCAAGGGCTGGGACCTGGGGGCGCTGGAGGTGAGCGTGACCCACGACAAGGTCCATGCCGACGACTGCGCCGCCTGCGTCGACCAGGGGCTGGAGGGCCGGGTGGACCGCTTCACCCGGGTGATCGAGGTCGCCCCCGACCTGCCCGAAGAGGTCCGCGCCCGCCTGGTCGAGATCGCGGGCAAATGCCCGGTCCACCGCACGCTGGAAGCCCGCGCGGCGGTCGAGACGCGGCTCGCGTTTCCCGAGCGATAGCGCGCGGCCTGCGCCTCGGGCGGGCGACGTCCCGAGGTCGTCGTTCGAAAGGATCGGAGACATGCTGCTCGACCAGCTCCGCGTGTTCCTGCGCATCTGCGAACTGGGCAGCCTCGCCGCCGCGGGGCGCGCCCTGGGTCTCGCGCCCGCCACGGTGTCGGAGCGCCTGGCCGGGCTGGAGGCGCATTACGGCGCCAGCCTGATCCAGCGCACCACCCGCTCGCTGAGCCTGACCGAGGAGGGGCGCATCCTGGCCGAGGCCGCCCCCCGCCTGCTCGCCGACGCAGAGGAGATCGAAGCGCGCCTGCGCCATGGCGCGCAGGAGGTCTCGGGCCCCGTGCGCCTCAGCGCGCCGCTGGATCTCGGCCGCAACCGGGTGGCGCGGATCCTCGACGCCTTCCAGCAGGCGCATCCGCGGGTGGAGCTCGACCTGCACCTGTCGGACGCCTATGTGGACCTCGCAGCGCAGGGCTTCGACCTGGCGGTGCGATACGGGGATCTGGCCGACAGCTCGCTGATGGTGCGGCGCCTCGCGCCCAGCGCGCGGATCGTCTGCGCCTCGCCCGACTATCTCGCCCGCCGCGGCCGGCCCGAGCGGCCCGAGGACCTGGCCGATCACGACTGCCTGGCGATGCGCTTCGGCGCGCTGACCGACCGGATCTGGCCCTTCGTCGTGGAGGGCAAGCCGCTGCAGGTCGTCGTGCAGGCGCGCTTGTTGGCGAACGACGGCGGGCTGGTGCGGGAGTGGTGCCTCGCCGGGCGCGGCGTCGCCCGCAAGGCCTGGTGGGACGTGGCCGAGGACCTGGCCGCCGGCAGGCTCGTGGCCCTGCTGCGCGCCTTCGAGACGCCCCCGATCGGCCTGCAGATCGTCTACCCGAAGGACCGCGCCCGGATCCGCCGCGTCGCCCTGCTGATCGAGGCGCTGGCTGCGGCGTTCAAGACGTAGGGCGCACCACGGCACGCCCTGCGGGGCGAGGCCTGCGGCCCCGCCCCGCCCGTCCCGGACGTCGCTCAGCCGGCGGCGACGAAGGCCAGCAGGTCGCGGTTGATGACCTCGGCATGCACCGTCGCCATGCCATGGGGATAGCCCTCGTAGGCCTTCAGCTCGCCCTGCTTGAGCAGCTTCACCGACAGCGCGCCGGAGTCGTCGAAGGGCACCACCTGGTCGTCGCGGCCGTGCATCACCAGCGTCGGGACCTCGATGGCCTTCAGGTCCTCGGTGAAGTCGGTTTCGGAGAAGGCCTTGATGCAGTCGTAGTGCGCCTTGGCCGAGCCCTCCATCCCCTGCCGCCACCAGTTGCGGATCAGGCCCTGGCTGATCTCGGCGCCCTCGCGGTTGAAGCCGTAGAAGGGCCCCGAAGCGACATCGAGGTAGAACTGGGGTCGGTTCGTCGCCAGCGCCTTGCGGAAGCCGTCGAAGACCTCGATCGGCGTGCCGCCGGGGTTGGAGGCCGATCTCACCATCACCGGCGGCACGGCGCCGATCAGCACGAGCTTCGACACCCGACCAGACTTCGCGCGGGCGACGTAGCGGGCCGCCTCGCCGCCGCCGGTGGAATGGCCGACATGGATCGCGCCCTTCAGGTCCAGCGCGTCGGTCAGCGCCGCCACGTCGGCGGCGTAGGTGTCCATCTCGTTGCCCTCCTCGGTCCAGCCGGAGCGGCCGTGCCCGCGACGGTCATGGGCGATCACGCGGAAGCCCTCGCCGAGGAAGTGCAACATCTGCGCGTCCCACTCGTCGCCCGTCAGGGGCCAGCCGTGGTGGAAGACGATGGGGGTCGCGGTCCTGGGACCCCAGTCCTTGTAGAAGATCGGCGTGCCGTCGGCGGCCTCGATGAAGCTCATTTCGGGTTCCTTGGTGTCAGAGTCGGGAAACGCGCCCTGCGCAAGCGCGCCCGACCGGGCGAGCAGCGCGAGGCCCGCGCCGCCAAGCATCGCGGCGCGGCGGCTGAGGAGGAGGGAGGGAAGGGCGTCCATGGCGGGTCTCCTGTGCGAAAGCCGCAGGCACGGCGCAGGCGGGGGACGAGCCGCAAGGAAAGCGGCCCGACGTCTGGTCTTGTGCCGCAATTGCGCGCCGCGCGCCGTCATGCGGCCGTCTTGGCCGCCGATACCCGGGTAGAGGGAGCCGGGCGCTACCGCACACCAAGCCCATGATTTAATGATGAAATTTAGACCAACACCTCAGGACCCGTCCCGAGGTATGGCTGTCCGGACGCCACGACCGCGCGGAACCTTCGACCCGCCCCCGGATCAAGGAGACCCGCGATGCGAACCCTTCCGAGCCTGTCGCCCGACCGAGCCGCCCCGCCGCCCACCGCCCTCATCCGCGCCAATGCACCGGCCCCGATCGACCCGAAGCCCTCGCCGGCCGCGTCGATGCAGGCGAAAACGTCCTCCATGTCGAGCGCTGCGCGCGGGCCGCGTCGCGCCGCAACGCTCGCCCTCGCGACCGTGACGCTGGTCCTGCCGCCATGGATCGCGGAGGCCGAGCCCGCCTCGCCGGTTCCGGTCGAGGTCTTCGCCGAGATCGAGGGCGCCATGCCCACCGGCGTCGCCGCCACGCCGGACGGCCGCCTGTTCCTGACCTGGCCGCAATGGGGCGACGACGCGCCATTCACGCTGGGCGAACTGGTCGAGGGCCATCCGCGCCCCTGGCCCTCGGCCGAGGCCAACGCCTGGGATCCCGCCGCCCCCTCGGCCGCGTTGCTGAGCGTGCAGAGCGCGGTTCCCGACGCGGCCGGCCGGCTCTGGGCGCTGGACACCGGCGCACCGGGCTTCCGGGCGCCGATTCCGGGAGCCGCGAAGCTGGTCGCCTATGACCTGGCCTCCGGAGAGGCGGTTCGCACGATCCCCTTCGGGCCCGAGGAGCTGCTGCCGACGAGCTACGTCAACGACCCGCGCATCGACCTCGGCGCCGGGGCGGCGGGGACGATCTATGTCACCGACAGCTCGCTCAGCGGGCCGGGCGGGATCATCGTGGTGGACATCGCCTCGGGGACCGCGATCCGGCGGCTGTCGGGCCATGCCTCGACCTCGCCGGAGCCCGATTTCAGCATGTCCTTCGACGGAGAGCCCCTGCGCGTCCGTCCCGCCGGCGCGCCGGCGCAGCCCTGGCGCGTCGCCTCGGACGGCATCGCGCTGTCGGCGGACGGGGCGACGCTCTACTGGTGCGCGCTGACCTCCCGGCGCCTCTACAGCGCCCCGACCGCCCTGCTGCGCGATCCCGAGGTGACCGAGGCGGAGCTGGCCGCCGCCGTACGCGACCTCGGCCTCAAGCCGCCCTCGGACGGGCTGGCCGAGGACGACCGGGGCCGGATCTACGCGGGCGACCTGGAGGGGAACGCGATCCACGTCCTCGACCCCCATGGCGGCTGGCGCCTGCTGGCGCGCGATCCGCGGATGCGCTGGCCCGACACGCTGTCGGTGGGGGCGGACGGCTGGCTCTATGTCACCGCCAACCAGCTCGACCGGCAGGCCGGCTTCCACGAGGGGCGCGACCTGCGCCAGCCGCCCTACCGGGTGCTGCGCATGAAGATCGGCGCCAGCCCGGTGCTGCGGGACTGAGCGCCGAACGGGGGCGCGGAGGGGCGCGAGCCTTCGGAAATCCCGAAGGCTGAATCCGGAACGCCCCGCATTCCCCGGCGAACCCGTTCACGCCAGATAGGTCGGGCCGGCGAGCCTCTCGTCGGCCCGGCCGCCTCCAGACCCGTCGAAGGAACCGCCATGGCCCTCCGCACCGTCCTTGTCCCGCTGGCGCTCGCGGCCCTCGCCGCCGCGCCCGTCGCCGCACCCGCCTCCGCGCAGAGCATCGAGCAGGTGATCCGCGCCGGCGCCGACCCCGCGCGGGAGGCCGCGACCGAGGCCGCCGCCCGCCATTTCTACGCCTTCTGGAACACCGGCGCGCAGGCCGAACTCGACGCCGCCATCGCGCCGACCTTCACGGACCGCACCCTGCCCGCCGGCCGCCCGCAGGGCCCCGCGGGACCCGCCGCCGCCTCGGCCGCCTTCCGCGCCGCCGTGCCGGACCTGGGCGTCACGATCCGCCGCATGGTGATCGCCGGCGACTGGGCGACGACGCACATGGTCTTCTCGGGCCATTTCACCGGCGAATTCAACGGCGTGAAGGGCCGCGGCCAGGCCATCGAATTCATCGCCACCGACCTGGTGCGGGTCGAGAACGGCCGTATCTCCGACAACTGGCATATCGAGGACAACCTGGCCCTGCTGACCCAGATGGGCCTGGTGGTCCCGGCGGAGCCCGCGAAATGACCGCCGCCCCGATCCGGGTCGGTCACATCGACCTCAGCTTCCACGACGCCGCCGCGCGCGAGGTGGAGCGGGTGATCGAGGCTCATGGCCACGCCGTCGCCCGCTCCGCCGCCCCGCACGAGGAGATGTTCGCGCGGCTGGGGCGGGGCGAGGTCGACGTGATGGTCTCGGCCTGGCTGCCCGCGAGCCACCAAATCTATTTCGATCCCATCGCGGACCGGCTGCGCAAGGTGTGCGTGCTCTATGAGCCCTTCTGCATCTGGGGCGTGCCGGATTTCGTGCCCGAGGCCGACGTCGCCTCGGTCGCCGACCTGCTGCGCGAGCCGGCGCTGGGGCGGATGGAACGCCTGATCCAGGGCATCAATCCCGGCGCCGGGATCAGCCGCTTCAGCCGCGCCATCGTCGACAGCTACGGTCTCGGCGCCGCCGGCTATCATTTCGAGACGGGGACCGAGGCCGAGTGCTTCGACCGGTTCGAGCAGGCCCGGGCCGAGGGGCGCTGGATCGTCGTCCCCCTGTGGCACCCGCAATACCTGCACGCCCGCCACCGCATCCGCGCGCTGGCGGAGCCGCGCGGCCTGCTGGGCGGCGCGGACCAGGCGACCCTGGTGGTGCGCCGCGATGCCGAGGCCCGGATCGGGCCGGCGACGCTGGACGCCCTCTCCCGTCTCCGGCTCGGGAACGCCCGGGTCAGCGAGCTCGACGACGCGCTGCGCCGCGGCGTCGCCATCTGACATCTTCAGCAAAGGAACAGTCTCATGAAAGCCATCGGCTACACCGCCCCCGGCGGGCCCGAGATCCTGCAGGACATCGACCTGCCCGTCCCGACCCCCGGGCCGCGCGACATCCTGGTCCGGGTCGAGGCGATCTCGGTCAACCCGGTCGACACCAAGGTCCGCGCGGCGGCGACGCCGGCGGAGGGCGCGCACAAGATCCTCGGCTGGGACGCCGCCGGCGTGGTCGAGGCGGTGGGCGCGCAGGTGACCCTCTTCGCCCCCGGCGACGAGGTCTGGTATGCCGGCGACGTCACCCGCGCGGGCGCCAATTCCGAGCGTCACCTGGTGGACGAGCGGATCGCGGCGAAGAAGCCGGCGAGCCTCGGCTGGGCCGACGCCGCCGCCCTGCCCCTGACCGCGATCACCGCGTGGGAGCTGCTGTTCGACCGCCTGGGCGTGCCCGCGGGGCGCAAGACGCAGGGCGGGACGCTGCTGGTGGTGAACGGGGCGGGGGGCGTCGGCTCGATCCTCATCCAGCTGGCGCGCCGGCTGACCGGGCTGACCGTGATCGCCACCGCCTCGCGCCCCGAGACGGTGGCCTGGGTCGAGCGGATGGGCGCCCATCACGTCATCGACCACCGCAAGCCGCTGGACGAGGAGCTGGCCCGCATCGGCATCCCCGAGGTGGACCTGGTGGCGAGCCTCACCGGCTCGGACCTGCAGCTGGCGACCTATCCCAAGATCATCCGCGCGCAGGGCAAGCTGGCGCTGATCGACGACCCGGACGCCTTCGACATCAACGGCTTCAAGCGCAAGTCGATCTCGATACACTGGGAGTTCATGTTCGCCCGCCCGATGTGGAACGCCGCCGACATGATCGAGCAGCACCGCCTGCTGACCGAGCTGGCCGGGATGGTCGACGCCGGCCTGATCGAGACCACCCGGACCGAGCGTCTGGCCCCCATCGACGCGGCCAATCTGCGCCGGGCGCATGAGCTTCAGGAAAGCGGCCGGGCTATCGGCAAGACCGTGCTCGAGGGCTGGAGCGCCTGATCCGCGCGCCCGGCCCGCACAGCACGCGGCCGGCGCCCCTCGCGGGGCGCCGGCCGTT
>Ga0310345_10005548_pt1 | contig 11170 bp, 8 predicted proteins | sample HC15DNA20500_MG_FD_204667 | JGI IMG/M metagenome (GOLD analysis project Ga0310345, IMG submission 204667) | Marine microbial communities from station ALOHA, North Pacific Subtropical Gyre - HC15-DNA-20-500_MG | ecosystem: Environmental > Aquatic > Marine > Oceanic | place: Pacific Ocean: North...
ACTCGCCTGCCAAACCAAACCGAGGGCGAGGATGTATCCCGCTCGAAACATCCTCTTGTCCAATGCTTTTGAGAAACGTTCAGTAATGCTCATGGGGTCTCTCCTATCTTTCGGACGCGTCAGCAATGAAGTGGAACTGGTGCTCCACCGTTGGACCAGGGTAAGAGTTCCCTCTACCTTACAACAGAAATTCGGTGATCCGTGAGTGGATGGGTGAAGGTTAGTCCGCTCATGTAAAGAAGGGAAGCACAACCAAGAGCGTCTCGCAATCCCTATGGAATCAGCCCAGTATTCCCTGATCAGCAAAGCTGAAGTAACGACCTTGCCCCCCGATCACAACGTGATCCAGGCACTTGATCCCGATCAGCTTGCCCACTTCACAAAGCCGTTCTGTGATCTGGATATCCTCTTGGCTCGGGTGTGGCCACTCCGCTCAGTCTTCTTGTTCTTTTTCGGCTTTCCTTTTCCCCGCAGGACGCAGTTGACGACCTCCATCTGTTGTGCGGGATTGTAATTATTAGACTTAATACGAGATCTACGAAATCGATGCGCCGTGTTTGACTCGGTTTGTCTTGTGGGTCACCTGTATCTATTACAATTCAAGGAGTTACGCGAAAGGCTTGGGCGTCTACTGGGAAGGGGTAGGGGGCGTTCAATCTCTGTGCGGTAACGCTCTGAGGATCAAGGAGGCCACCTTCTCTTGCCGTCCTGTTAATTGGATGGGGTAAAAAATGCCTGGAAGAGGAAGACCCCGGAAACCCACAGCGCTGAAGATTCTGGAGGGAAATCCAACGCATGAATCTAAAGATAGGCTCGATCTTTCGCGGGAACCCGAATATGGCGAAGCTCAAAAAGGTGCCTTCCGCCCGCCATCCTGCTTGTCGCCCGCAGCGAAGCTGGAGTGGAAGCGAGTCATAAAACCGCTGGCGAAGACCCGGCTCTATCAGGTGGTGGACCGCGGGGCCTTGGCCGGCTACTGCGAGAACTGGTCGACGTTCAAATGCTGCCAGGCATTCATCAACGTGCACGGGTTGACCTACCAAGTCACGAATCGCAGTGGGACTTTCTACAACGCCAGGCCTGAGGTAACTCTAAGGGACAAGGCCCTGGAGCAGATGAGGAGGTTCGCTCAGGAATTCGGATTCAGCCCGGCGGCCCGAAGCCGAATAGAAGTACCGAAAGTGGAGACGAAAGACTTGTTGCGTGAGGCCCTGAGCAAGCCGCGCGTGATACAGCGCCCCAAGGGTCGCTAGAGAGGGAGGGGCCTCAAAAGAGACATGGCTTTGAGATGTGCCGTCTATGGGAAGCCGGAGGTCCTGGCCCTCATCATCGGAGAAATCGACGCGGGCACTCGCCGTCTCCGTCGAGGAAGGATTGGTGAAGACGAAGGAAGATACAAGGCCAGCTCCATCGCCAATTTGAGCAAAAAAAGCAGAGTAAAGGATCTCCTCTACGTTAGAAACACCATAGGCTCCTCCGGTCAGGGGATCGAGGACCGTGAAGTTTTCAAGCTGCACAACCTTGGAAACACTGCTGGTTCTGTGCGTGAACGACTCGGGGATTCACGCGGCTGGTACTGGTTTCCTCCCAGGGTGAGGTGCAGTTCGTCGAGGTGACGGAGGAACCTGAATTCCGGAAGGAGCTAGAAACGGCCATGCGCGAGGACTTCCAGGCTCTCGGAATGCTGGGTTGGGAGGTTGGTAAGGAGACGTTGCAGGCGGAGAACCTGCTGTTCCCCCGGCGACAAGGACAACGAGGCCCTGAGCCAGCTGTTTGATCGGCTCTGTGACGAAGGGGCAGAGAGCGTCGAAAGAGAAGTAGTAGAGCGGCGGAGTATAGACTAGCCAGAAGCGAGGTCCCATGATGGCACTGACACTCAGCTCAACTAGTCGGTGACTCCCCTCGAAAAGGAGGATAGAGAATGAAGATACGACTGATCTCAACCTGCCTGGTTTCTGTGCTCCTACCCCTGACAGCGGGAAATACCTTGGCAGAGCAGCCCAGCTCCCCAGAGCCCCTGGACATCGGCTCCCGGCTGGAGCTTTTCGTCGACGACTACCTGGTGGACACCCTGGAGGGGCTGGAGCACAAGCTTCACTCGCCCCGGTCTGCCGGGAAGGTCCTGACCTTCGACAAGCCCTGGGAGGGGGTCACCAGCGGAAACTCGGTGGGCGTGTTCCAGGATGGAGATCTCTACCGTATGTACTACCGGGGCAGCAGCCATGCCGGCTATGCTCTGGAGTCCCTTCTGGAGCCGGGTGAGAAGGTCATCGCCGAGCACCCCTACGCCGCCTGCTATGCCGAGAGCCGGGACGGCATTCAGTGGACCCGTCCCTCCCTGGGAATCGTGGAGTTCCAAGGCTCCAAGGACAACAACATCGTCTGGAGGGGAAAGGGTTCCGGTGCTTTCCTTCCCTTCAAGGACCCCAATCCCGAGGCCCCTGCCCAGGAGCGCTACAAGGCGGTGGGTCCTGACAGGGGAGCGTTGTACGCCTTCGTTTCCCCGGACGCCATCCACTGGCGGGAGATGCAAGAGGAACCCATCCTCACGGACGGCGCCTTCGACTCGCCCAATCTGGCCTTCTGGGACACTGTCCAGGAGCGCTATGTCGCCGTCTACCGGGACTTCGTCAACGGGGTCCGCACCATTAAGATCGCCACGTCCACGGATTTCAGGAACTGGACTCCGGGCCAGTGGGGAGAGTTCGGCGAGGCCCCAAGCGAGCACCTCTACACCAACGCCACCCGGCCCTACTTCCGCGCCCCCCACATCTACCTGGCTTTTCCCAGGCGCTTCCATCCCTGGAAGACCATGAAGCCTTTTGACCAGGGCTCTATTAGCGGATGCTCCGACGCCATCTTCATGTCCAGCCGTGACGCAGTTCACTGGACCCGCTTTCTGGAAGCCTTCATCCGTCCCGGAATAGGCGTGCGCAACTGGGTCCACCGCACCAACACCCCCGCCTGGGGTCTACTGGCTACCCAGCCTGATGAAATCTCCCTTTTCGTCGAGCGTCACTACACCTTCCCCAGCAACCACCTGGAGCGCATGGTGATCCGGACGGACGGCTTCGTCTCGGTACACGCAGGCTATTCCGGGGGAGAGCTGATTACCAAACCTCTGGCCTTCCAGGGAGAGAACCTGATCCTCAACTATGCAACCTCGGCTGCAGGCAGCATCCGTCTAGAGATCCAGGATGCCCAAGGGAAACCACTACCCGGGTTTGCGCTGGAGGAATCACCGCTGATCTGGGGGGATGAGATCGAGCACACGGTGCGGTGGGAACGGAGCCATGCCAAGGCGACTTCAGATAAGCCGCTGGCCAGGATCGCAGGGAAGCCGGTCCGCCTGCGCTTCGTGATGAAGGATGCGGATCTCTACTCGCTGAGGTTCAGGTAGTGAACACGGGCGGCTGCGGGCTATTCCCCATTGGTCCGATTCCGGGAGAAGAGAAAGCCTGATTTACTCCCCCAGGGTGTCCTGCTCACGGAGCGAAACGCCACCTGGAAGGCCCCACAATTCGCCTGAGAAGCCTAGGATCAACGATCCCGCTACAGGCGACCCCGAGGAGAAAGGATGCCAATCAAGGATTCTTGGTGCGGCGATTCTCGCATGGCCAAGCGAAACCCCCAGATAGAAAAGCAGTCCTGAAGAACATGTTCACCTTCGCGTTGGAACGGGAGTTCATCGACGTTCACCCTCTTGGGCGCTTCCGGCTTTTGGACGAGGAGAGATCCGTGATTCGTGTGCCATCGCTTGAAGAGGAGCGGCATCTGATCGAATCAGTCGCCGACGTTGATCAGACCGTGGGTTGCTATGTGGCTCTGCTAGGCGAAACAGGGCTCCGAAAGCAAGAGGGTCTGACCTTAGAGTGGAAGCAGATCGATCTTCATCAGAAGATGGTGTGGGTAGAGAAGACCAAAGGGAAGAAACCTCGATACGTCCCGCTTTCCGACTATGCGATGGACTGGCTCAGGAGGCTCGTCCGAATAGTCGGATGCCCGTTTGTCTTTGTCAATCTGGCGACCAAAGATCGACCGATAGATCCTCGCACGGCCTTTGACAGGGGCAAGCGTACGGTCGGGTTGGATTGGGTGACTTTCCACACGCTGAGGCATTTTCGAGCGACCCAATGGGTGCGGAGCGGTATCGACTTGAGAACAGTGAAGGAGTTACTGGGTCACAGCACGATCCAAACGACTATGCGTTATGCGCACTTCGCTCCTGAAGCCTTTGAAGCCGTTCGGAAGGTACAGGCACTGGAAATCGGTGGGAGACAAATGGGAGACACCGGCACAGACCAGTTTAATCTGCAAGCCGACGGATTCCTCTAACTCACTGTAAAAGAAAGTACCCGGGGTGGGACTCGAACCCACACGGAGGTGAACCTCCTCAGGATTTTAAGTCCTGTGCGTCTGCCAATTTCGCCACCCGGGCTCGGAGGGAAACCAGCTTAAGGTCAACCTCTAAGTCCAGTCAACAACGGCCCTTCCCAATCGCCCAGTGACAGGAGGATGGCCTTGGTGGCCGGACCCGGACGGCAAGGATTCTCCCTATGACTTCAACCTGAGATAGTGCGGCAACCGGAACGGATCTTCAGCTCTTTCTGTTTTGTCCAGGCCGCCGATAGCTTCTCGACCTTGAGTGTTCGAAGTTTGTTCTCCGCTACCCAGAGGTCATATTGCACCTGTTGGCTGAGCCAACTCTCCGGAGACGTATTAAATGCCTTCGAGAGTCGGATGGCCATCTCCGCGCTAATGCCTGCTCGGCCGTTCACAATCGCCGAGAGTGTCTTGCGGCTCACACCCAAGACCGCCGCAGCTCTAGTCACACTGATTCCTAGAGGCTCGAGACAAAGCTCCTTGAGAATCTCCCCTGGATGGGGCGGATCATGCATCCTCATTTCAGGACCTCAGTGATAATCCTCGTAGGCAATATCTGTTGCATCAAGCCCCTCGAATCTGAAGGTTATCCTCCAGTTACCACTCACTCGAACTGACCAGAAACCGCGCCGTTTTCCCTTGAGTTCATGTAGATATAGTCCAGGAAGATTCATGTCGGCAGCGCTCCGTGACGCTTGGAGTCGACCCAGTACCAACCGAATTCGCTTCACATGCTCAGGCCGGATACCAGACTTCGAACCCGTCAAGAAGAATCGCTCAAGACGCCGATGTTTGAAGCCCGATACCACTGTAGGATAGCGTAACGTATCCCGTTCCAGGTTACAACCTGACCAAAGGAAGTAAATCGGGCTCGGCTGGCTCGATATCCAACTACTATAGGCAGAACATACCCCCGATCTACCAGGCCAATACCGCTATCGGATTTGCTCGTGAAGACCGTAATAGTTGCGCTGGTCCGGGTTTGGAGTGAGCGGGATAATCGTTAGATTGGGTGCTTCGTCACCTGAGTAGAGAATGATCTCCTCTCCTTTCTCGAGTTCGAGTGACCACTCGGTATCGCCTGCTTTGTTGGTCCAGATTTCGTGAGTGCCGATCGTCTTCATGGGGCCGCTGAAATCGGCCTTCAATCGGCAAGGCTCGCCGGCCAGACTCAGGATTCGAACGAAGCGAGTTTGTCCCTCTCTTCGCACCGCGCTGACCAGGAAGGCCCCCTCGGCCCGGAAGTTGTGAATCACGACATCCTTCCACTCCCTGGGCAACGCCGGAAAGACTCGGATCTTTCCGCCCCAGCTCTGCAGAAGCATGTCTTGTAGCGACCTGGCCGCGGAAAGAGGCGTCTCAATGACGGGCCCCGCCTCCTGGTAGAGCGTGTTGGGCTTGATGAACTCGCCGGACTCGGGATGGGTTCCGCCCAGCAGGCCATTCAGATAGTGGTAGGCCTCATCACCTTTCCCCATGGAAGCCAGAATAGAGGCCGCTCCGGTGAAGGAGTAGCCTTGGTGGGCCTCATCCAGGCTCAGCCAGTGATTCAGCGATTTCTCGATGAGATCCCTATTCTGTGGTTGTTCCCAGTTGAGAAGATACAGCGGATAGATTGCCAACAGATGGGAGTAGTGGCGGTGTGAGCGCTCCAGCGGGACCCCTCGTCCAATCATGAGACCGCTCTTGTCGGTGGAATATTCGGCCAGTTTTTCCAGAGTTTGGCGCCAGGTCTCCAGCAGGGGATCGTCAATCTCGAGCCTGCGGCAAGTCTTGATCAAGACTGCACAGCCCCAGCGCAGCAGAGCCAGGTCGAAGTTGGCGTTGGGGGCGCTGCCGTACTCCGGCGAATAGGTCAGAGGGAGATGCAAAATTCCATTCTCATCCTCTTTTAGAAAATGCAGGTAGTAGTTGATGCTGCGGCGCAGCAAGGGCAGAAGCCGGTCCCTCAGCAGCTGATCATCCATGGAGTAACGATACCGGAGCCAGTAGCTATGACAGGCCCAGGTCAGCAGACCCACTTCGGGTACCTTGAACTGGCCCCGATCGGTACGGCCCGGGACGCCCACCCTGCCAATACAGTCCTGGGTGGTCACGCGACCGATGCCGGCCGAATCCTTCCGGTACTCCGGCTCGACGTTGTTGATTAGATTCTGGAAGTTCCGATCCAGGGTTCTACCCAGTGATTCAGCCAGTTCCAAGCGGTTCGAGGCGTAAAGGGGGCTGTAGCTGAGCTGCACGTTCAGGTTCCACCAGGCACCCGGCCAGGGAGTCTTTTGCAGCCAGGGTCCGTGGTTGTCGATCAGCGCCCGATCTCCTCGGGTCGCCGAAGCCAGCTTGTACATCTGGATCCAGTAGAAACCCTCCAGTCTGGTGTCCGGAACCCAGACGAAGCTGGCTGAGTAGTATCGATGCCACCAGGATCGATGGCGTTCGAGCAGATTCCGGAAGCCGATTGCCGTCGCCTGCTGGATGGTTGCAGCCGCCTCCCGTTTCGCCGTTTCTTCGGGATAACTGTGGGCAACCGTGACGTAAAGCGTCCTTCTTTCATCGTCGAGTTCCTCAGACCAGGCGGTTGCCGTCTCTCCACCGACCAGAAGTGGTTGGACGCTCATGCGGACACCCTCGACCTCGTCCATCCGGTGGTTGGGATTCGGCTGATAGTCCTTCATCAGTCTCCAACTGCCGTAGGCCTGCCGGGGACTCACTGCTCTGGCCGGGTGCCATTGCCAGCGGCAGCCCTCTTCGCCTGGACTGGGGTCCAGTTGGACCATGATTGCCATCTCGTCGCTGTGTACGATGGCAATAAAGCCGATCCGACCGCTCTCCGTCGTCACCTCGCCCCGGAGCTCGGCGTTCCAGAGATCGAGACGCATGCTGGCTCCGGTGATCTCCCCGACCGGTTCCAGTGTGAAGTGTCCTATGGGCAGCCGCGGTCGGCTGTAGGGGGTGGAGCCATGGCTGTTGTCGCGATGATCCTGGACGTCGGAGCGGTGGATCTGTAGCCGAAACCCTTTCTTGGGATCCTTGAGGATCATGGTCCCCATCATGCCGTTGCCGAGGAAGGGAGCCTCGTACCATTCCGTGGGGAGTCGATCCCACAACAGGTCATGGCGGACAAGGAAGTCTTGCCAATCGATTTGCACTTTCAGTTCCTGGTCTGCACAGCCTGATAGGCTTGAAAGCAAGATTCCAAGAACAGGAAATAAGCGAGCGAATCCTCGAATCTTCACTGATATCTGCCAGTCGTATGCCGTGAATGAAGTGGGAACCTACGATGAAACAGGGTACTCAGCCAAGGCCTTATTGGCAAACATAGCTTTCACCTGTAGGACGAATACTCTTGCCCGTCCTACAGAGGTCCACTGTTATCGATGTGGTTAGAGATAACCGCATTCTCTGTTTCGAATGGGAACAGTGCTTGGGGATGGGACTTGGCTGAAACTCGCCTGTCCTTGCCCCACTAAGGCAAGGCTTCACGTAGATACATCGGGATGAAGTTGCGGGGGTTGCTTCGGCACAGGATCATCTTGAGCTTGCGGACACTCGCCCAGATCACTTCCCTGTCTCGGAGGCTGTCCTGGGCCAACCGGAATACCAGTTGGGGTCTTCCATAGAATCGCAGGTAGGCCTGCCGCTGGAGTCGAAGCAGTTGCTTGCTGGAGATGTGATTCCTTTCGAAGGCGATCTGGTCGCTGGTGTACTGGTCCCAATTGATTTCTTCGACCTTCAGTTTCCCAGCCTCCAGACACTCATCGAAGATTTCCGTACCAGGAATCGGGATCACCACGTTAAAGTTAGCCCGCACCAGGGGCAGGCTGGTTGCGAATTCTATCGTCTCCCTAATCTCATCTTCAGTTTCATCAAGAAAGCCGATCATGAAGTAGCCGGTGATCTTGATGCCGCTGCACCCGGCTATCATCTCTGCGCGCTCGCGGATCTTGGCGACGGTGGTGCGCTTCTTGATGATCTCCTGAACGCGTTCGCTACCGGACTCGATTCCAACAGCCAACGATTCGCAGCCTGCTGCCTCCATAAGCTGCAGTAGCTCCGGGTCCAGTGAATCGATCCTGACGCCGTTGGGGCAGTCGAACTTCAGGTCCAGGCCGGCGTCGATCATGGCCTCGCAGAACTCGATCGTGAACTTCCGGTGCAGCGTGAACTCATCATCGATGATGCTGAAACGCCGGGTCTGGTACCTCTGCTTGAGCATTGTCAGCTCTTCGATCAGGCCCGCGACGCTGCGATGGCGCAGCTTACGTCCGGAGAGATTGGGGGCATTGCAGTAGGTGCATGGATAGGGGCAGCCTCTGGTGGTGTAGACCGGGTAGTATTCGTCCCAGATGAAACCGGGATAGGTCTCGGGCTGTATCAGCTCCCATCGTGGCAGGCCAAAGGCATCCAGGTCCTTGCCAAGACTGACTGGATTGGCGACGATCTGATCCTCTTCGCGACTTCGCCAGACCAGGCCAGGGATCTCCTTTAGATTGGCTTCCGGCATCTGGAGTCCGTGCTGTCCGAACAGGGAGAGTAACTGAGGGAGACCCTCCTCGGCTTCAGACCTCCAGGCGAAGTCGAGGTTCGACATTCCCGCCAGAACGAATTCTGGCAGCGCGGAAGGATGAGGACCGCCTACCAGGGTCAGAATGTTGGGGTTTACGTCCTTGGCAATGTTGAGATGATGGTCGACGTAGTTATAGTCCCGGCTGAAACAGCGCAGACCGACCACGTCGAACTCGTTCTCTTTGACGAAGGTCCGGAAGTCCTGGAAGCTAAAGCGCTCCTTGGGACAATCCAGTAGGGTCACCTGGAAACCACTGGCCTCGAGGGCCGTTCCCAGATACAGGAGTCCGAGGTCAGGAGAGACCTGGAAATTGTTGCCCTCACGAATGGGCAGGGTTAGTAGGACCTTCAGACTCATGGTTGAACCCCGATTGACTCATAACGGTCCTGGGATTGTCAAGGATGCCGCTCCTGACCTGAAACTTCAAGGTAGGACACTGAGGTTTCCTTCTTGAATGGGGCCAGGGCTTCCTGGGGGCAGGACTAACCTGAGTAACGGATTACAAACCATACACCTCGACCGCGGTCCCTCCCAGGATCCGTGCCTGTTCGGATTCCGAGAGAGGAGCGATAAACCTGGAGATGAGATCGAACCAGGTCCCGTAGTCGCAGGCCAGGGAACAGAGCGGCCAATCCGAGCCGAACATGAGTCGCTCGGGACCGAAGGCCTCCAGGACGACCTCCAGATAGACTTCCAAATTCTGCTCCGACCAGGTTTCCCAATTGGCTTCCGTCACCATTCCTGAGATCTTGCAGTAGACGTGCTCTCGTTTCGAGAGTTCCTCGAGGTTGGCCTTCCAGGGAGAGAGAAGCCCCTCTCTTATACGAGGCTTGGCGATGTGATCCAGGATAAATATCTGGCGAGGGTGGCGGTCCACAAAGCGAAGTGCCTGGGGTAGATGGCACTCGAAAATCAAGATGTCATAGGTAAGCTCGAAGGCTTCGAGAGCTTTGATCCCCCGATTGAAATCTTCTCGCAGTATGTAGTTATCATCCGTCTCATCTTGTAGGACATGGCGAACGCCTTTGAGCCGCCTATCAGGGGAGATCCGCTCCAGTTCCCGATCCAGGTCGGCGGAAATCAATGACACCCAGCCCACCACTCCCTTTATGAAGGGGCTACCAGCAGCCAGGTCCAGGAGCCACTCGGTTTCCACCAGACTCTGGCGAGCCTGCACCGCGACCACACCATCGATACCCACCGCGGAGATCTCCTGCTTTAGATGGGCAGGGAGGAAGTCGCGGCGGACTCGGTACATGCTGTCGTTCATCCAGCCATACTCGTCACTGTTGTACTGCCAGAAGTGCTGATGGCTGTCGATTTTCATTTCAGCCCCCCCGGCTTGGCTGCTTGCCGCGCCTCAGGCCCCTTCGTCCCCCCATTGCGCTGCCCTCCAACCCCTCGCTCGCGCTTCAGGCTTCCTCACGTTTCGCATTATTGGGCGACCTGGAGGTGCAAGTTCCGAATGAAGTTTCAGGTTAGTTAGTTCTCGTCCGGCCGATTGTAAATGACTGGAAATAAAAGAGAAAGAGAAGATTGTGAAGCTCCTTTTTTGTCAGGTCCGGTTGCTAGAATAAGTTGACCAAACAACTCTAACAAAAGGACTTACGACAAAACCGGAGCTCCAGCCATGAGAAAGAACCGCGAACAACAGAGGCCGCTCGCCCCTGTGTGGCCCGATCACCGCTTGAGTGACGAGTTCCGCAAGATCTCGGAGATTCTCGATGAGAATCCCGAGATCCTGGGTTTGGTTTTACAAGATCTGTCTGACAAAGTGGAACCTAGAACGGTTCGCCAGGCCTGAGCGCCGAGCAGGTCCTGCGCATTGCGGTGCTCAAGCACTGGCAACAGCTGTCCTGCCAAAAGCTGGCCTTTCACCTGGCCGACTCTCAAAGCTTTCGGGGGTTCTGCCGCCTGCCCTGGGGCTGGACTCCGGGCAAGAGTTCTCTGCAGGAGAACCTCAGTCGAGTCCAGGCTGCGACCTGGGAGGGAATCCAGCGGATCCTGGTGCAGTGGGCAAAGGCGAGAGGACTGGAGCGGGGACACAAGATCCAGATCGACGCGACGACCGTGCCCAGCCCTATCCGTCATCCCCTGGATTCTCAGCTGTTGTACGATGCGATCCGCACGGTGACGGCTCGCTGTTAGAAGAAGTGAACCCCTTCCATCAGGTGAGTTACCAAGACCACTGCCGGGCGGGCCAAGCGCCGGTTGATCAATCTT
>Ga0310345_10005549_pt1 | contig 11169 bp, 12 predicted proteins | sample HC15DNA20500_MG_FD_204667 | JGI IMG/M metagenome (GOLD analysis project Ga0310345, IMG submission 204667) | Marine microbial communities from station ALOHA, North Pacific Subtropical Gyre - HC15-DNA-20-500_MG | ecosystem: Environmental > Aquatic > Marine > Oceanic | place: Pacific Ocean: North...
GCGCAAGGCCGAAAAGCTCGCCGCCGAGCAGTAACCCCCGGGCCGCTGACGGCCGGGGTGGTCAGCCTGCAGCCACGCGGGACTCGGACCGAAGCGGGCGCCACCGAACACTGAAATTCGCTCTCAATAAAAAACCGGGCGGCCCTTTCAAGACCGCCCGGCTGCTTTTCTCGATCTAATCGATTCAGGCGAGCGTGGTTACTCGCCCGGGCGGTAGATCAGGTTGAAGCTGATGGTCTGGAAATCGAAATCGTCATCCGTGCCCTCGGCCACGGTGCCGCCGCTAGCCGGCGAGCCGAACGCCATGGTGGCGCCGCTCTGACCCAGCGGGTCGTTGGGACCCCCGTCAAAGCGGGTCTGGAAGTCCTCGTCACCCATGTTGGTATAGGCGTACTCGACGCCGAAGCTCCATTCGGGATTGATAATGACTTCAACGCCCGCGCCGACCGTATAGCCGGCCGTCCAGCCGCCATCCTGGCCGTTATCACCGCGAAAGGCGCCCGAATTGCCTTCCCAGGAGTACTGCACATCACCGTAGGCCAGGCCGCCGGAGACGTAAGGCATGATTGTGTTGTGACCTGCCCAGCCGAGACGGCCGCGCAACGTGCCCAGATTCTTCAGCTCGCGGCGCTCGATGTAGGTGGCCGGCGTGGCGGAAAACGCGGTCTGGTCCTGGGTGACCTCGATATCCGAGAAATCGGCCAGCACGCCGTAGACCCAGTCGCCGGCGCGCCAGTCATAGCCACCGCGAACGCCGACCAGGTAGCCGGCGTCGAATTCGCCGTCAAAGTTGTCGCCGAAAGCATTGTTGTCGCTGCCATCCACGCGGCGAAACTCGAGCTCGCCGTCATCGCCCGTGCTGAAGCCGACGCCGGCCTGCGCGCCCACGTGCCAGCCGGTCCATTGCGTGGCCGTGTTCTTGGCGGTCGAGGCGCGGGCCTTCTCGGGCTCAGCCTGCGCCAGCGCGGCCGTGGCCGACAGGCTCAACACTGCAAAGCCGGCACAAAGAGACTGGGATCGGATCGTCATGTTGGTTCCTCAATAGGGGACTGGTGTAGGAAGCAATATGCTAACAGTTTGATTAGACGAATATATTGCGGGGCAATACGGCAACGGCCTCATCGTGCCGAGCGGTTGCCCTGCGGCCGGCCGCCCGGGCGCCGTCGCCGCTTGCGACGACTGGATGGCGCGCCCGATTCGTTACCCGCGTCACGTCTTCCGGCGCTGGCGCCTTCGCCTCGCGACCCGCCCTGCTTGCCGGGACGGCCCCGACCGCCGTTGCCCTTCGGCTTGGGCTTGCCGGAAGACCGTGCCGGCCGGGCCTCGGGCTGCGCGGTGTCCCGCTCCAGCTCAAAACCGGTCACGTCGAAGGCCGGAATGGTTCGACCCAGCAACTTCTGGATGTCCTTTAGATAGACGCGCTCGTCGCCGGAAACCAGCGACAGGGCCTGGCCCTCGCTGCCGGCCCGACCGGTGCGCCCGATACGGTGAACGTAGTCGGCCGGCACGTTGGGCAGCTCATAGTTGATGACGTGCGGCAGCGCATCGATGTCGATGCCGCGGGCGGCGATGTCCGTGGCCACCAGCACGCGAATGCGACCGGCCTTGAACTCCGCCAGCGAGCGCGTGCGCGCGCCCTGACTCTTGTTGCCGTGCAGCGCCGCCGCGGGCAGCCCGTCCGCCTCCAGCTGCTTGCACAGCCGGTTGGCGCCGTGCTTGGTGCGCGTGAAGACCAGCACCTGGCGCCAGTCCCGGCTGCCAATCAGCCAGGAAAGCAGCGCCCGCTTCTGCCCTTTTGCGACCATGACCAGACTCTGCGCAACCAGCTCCGCAGGCGCATTGCGCGGCGCAACGTCGATTTCCTGCGGGTTGTCCAGCAGCGTCTGCGCCAGCTTGCGGATGTCGGACGAGAAGGTGGCGGAGAACATGAGATTCTGCCGCTGCGTGGGCATGGCCTTGATCACGCGGCGGATATCGTGAATAAAGCCCATGTCGAGCATGCGGTCCGCCTCGTCCAGGACGAGCGTCTGCACGCCGGCAAAGCTGACCGTGTTCTGCCGCAGGTGATCAAGCAGCCGGCCCGGCGTGGCAACCACATAGTCCACACCCCGGGCGAACGCTTTGGCCTGCGGCCCGTAGGCCACGCCGCCAAACACGGTTACACCGCGCAGCGACAATGCGCCACCGTACTCGCGAAAACTCTCCGCAACCTGGGCCGCCAGTTCGCGCGTCGGCGTCAGAATGACGGCCCGCGGCCCGCGGGCTTTGCCGGCGGCGTTGGCTGGGCGGGAAAGCTGCTGCAGAAGCGGTAGCGCGAAGGCAGCCGTCTTGCCGGTACCGGTTTGTGCTGCAGCGAGCAGATCCCGGCCATTCAGAATCGCCGGAATGGATTGCAGCTGAATGGGCGTGGGCTGGTGATAACCGGCGCGGCCCACCGACTCGACCAGCGCCTGGTCGAGGCCAAGGGATTCAAACGACATGGATGTCCTTATACGGGGCAATCTGCACTAGCGCCTGCGCGCTACGCCCGGTCCAGACGACTCTTGAGAAAGCGCGGCATCAGAGCCTGCGCGGGTGGGTCAATCATGACTACCGTTATCGGCGCTCGAACGGGCCGATAACGTGAGAGCAGCATGGCACCGAACCGGTGGGTGCCCGCACTGCCCGCGCAGTATATGCCATTCCGGGCCGGATTGCGCAACTGACACGGTTGTCAGACAGGTGTGAATTCAGTGGTTTACGGTTGGGCTCGGCTTCTCGCAGGCCCACCGGCCAATGCGTTCCGGGCCAGCCGCTCTAGGAGGTTGCTGAAAAGGAGCCATCCCGGCTCTTTTCAGCGTCGCTGCGCGAAAACGCGGTTTTCACTTGCTATCAAAATCAAGCACTTAGCGTGCTCGATTTTGACGGTACGTCGATGTACTGCTCGGAAACTACCAAAATGCTTCGCATTTCAGCAGCCCCCTAGTCGTCGTGCTCCCCTATCCCTGTGATGCCGGCCACGATCAGCCCGCCGAGAAGCCCCTCCACGAAAACCGCCGCCATCCAGGCAAGGCCCAGGCCCATCGGCACGGGCATGACGGCGTACACGCCCGGTCCGGCCGCCACGCCGGTGGCCATCGCAAAAAGCAGACCGTAGATGACGCCGGTTCGCTGGCTGCCGGAATTCACCAGAAACTTGTAGATCGCCGAAAAGCCCGCCGCCGAGGCAAGGGTGGTCAGGGAAATCAGCCCGAGCTTCATCTCCGGCTGCGGCCGCCACAGGGATGCGGTGTCCGCATAGCTGCCGGCGAGCAACAGGCCGTGAACGATGAAGTCGAGAAACGACCACGCAAGAAAGACCGACACCGTGGCAATAATGAACTTGTTCATGTGCAGGCTCCCGAACCGCACCCCCTGAACCCCGCCGCTAGACGCGGGGACGATGCCCCGAGATAAACCGGTCCAGGTGATCGGCAAAGGCTTTTCTGTCGTTCTGGGTCAACGCGGGCGGGCCACCCGTGTCGAAGCCGCTGCCGCGCATGGTATCCAGAAAATCACGCATGTTCAGACGGGCGCCGATATTGTCCCGACTGTGGAACTCGCCCCGCGGACTCAGGGCGAAACCGCCCTTGTCGATCACCTCGGCCGCCAGCGGGATATCGCTGGTGATGACGAGATCGCCCGACTGCGCAAGGCGAACGATTTCGTTATCGGCCACATCGAAACCCGCGCCCACCTGCAGCATGCGGATATGCGGCGACCGGGGCACGCGAATGGGCCGATTGGCCACCAGCGTCAGCGCTATGCGCCGGCGCGTGGCGGCGCGGAAGAGAATCTCCTTGATGACGACCGGGCAGGCGTCCGCATCCACCCAGATCTGAAACGGATTCGACACGTCCCTGCCCCTTTGCCGGCGGTGATCGATGCCGGCCGCCTGCGCTGCGCCGGCGCAACTCGCCGGGCGCCATCCCGTTGATCAGCGGGCGGGGCGGCCCCGGCTGTTGGCCGTCATCATACGTCAGGCATGACCCGCCGCGGCGGGCGCGGCCCCCGATACACGGCCGGCGGCCTGTTCCTCGCGGCACAGCTCCTGGTACATCAGGTAGGCCGTGCCGTTGAGGTAGACACCCCAGATGAGGACCGGCAGATAGAAGCCGAGCAGCCCGTGATAGGCGAACGGCCCGCTCTTGAAAAAAGCCGGCCCGGCGGCCGTCATGAGCGTGATGGCGCCGGCAAGCGTCGCCCAGGCCACCGGGCGCGGCACCATGGGAACATCGCGGCTGTCGGACAGTTCCACAATAGCCGACGCCGCCATCTCGACCGCCAGATAGAACCAGCCCAGCAGAAAGCCCATCCAGGCCCAATCGTTCAATGCCTGTATGACATCCGCACCGAACTCTGGCCGGTAGGCCGCCACAATCCAGGTGCAGGCGTTGAAGAAGATGATCAGCGAAATGAAGATGCCGCACACCGCCGTGGTGAGAGACCAGAGCGGAAAGCGCCCCTCCATCTTCGACAGCATGATGCCGAACTGGATGGATCCGGGCACCAGAATTCCGGCGGCAATATAGAACAGCGTGCATCCGATCAGCGTGCCGGTGGTGTTGATCTGCGAATACCACTCGTGAGTGCCCGCCAGACCCAGATCGGCCGGCGCCGGCTGGTAGAAGTGCGCAATGCCCAGCCAACCCACCGCCGTCAACGCGGAAAATATCCACGTACACCAGAGACCGATTTTTTGCGACTTGATGTTACTCACCAGTCCTCCTCCCGCGCTTGTCGCGCCGCGATCGTGTTTTTCCAGCTGGAGAAGAGCTTATTGGTATGCTTTCATACGATCAACTGCCACGCCCGCGGCCGGCGGCCCGCCGCGGGCCTGACTCCTCGGGAGGCCTGCCGCTCATGCCTGGCGAATCCGCAACCGCTCAGACGTCCTCGGGCGAGCGCATGCCCGGCGAGTCCGGCGCCTGGGTCTTCTTCCTGGCGGACATGACGGTCTTCGCGCTGTTCTTTCACGTGTTCCTGTACTACCGGGCCGACGACCCGGCGCTGTTCGCGGCCTCGCAGGACCGGCTGAATCCCCACCTGGGCGCGGCCAACACCCTGTTGTTGCTCACCAGCTCCTGGTGCGTGGTCGTCGGTATGCGGGCGGCGGCGCGGCTGGACGCCTCGGTTAGCGTGCGCTGGCTGGTCGGCGGACTGGCCTGCGGCGTGGGTTTCTGCGCGGTGAAAATCTACGAGTACGCCGACAAGATCGGCCAGGGCCTGACGCCCCGGACAAACGAATTCTTCACGTACTACTTCGTCTTCACCGGCGTGCATTTCCTGCACGTGCTGATTGGATGCGGCGTGCTGCTGTGGATGATCAGCCAGGCGCGTCGCCTTGCCGACGGCCGCCGCAATCTGTCCCATATGGAGACCGGCGCCTGCTTCTGGCACATGGTGGACCTGCTGTGGATCGTGCTGTTTCCGCTGATCTACCTGTGCCCGTGAACGCCGCCACCGTGTGGGTCACGCTCATGCTCGCCACGCTGTTCAGCTGGTGGCTGGGCACCGGTCACGCGCCGGGCGACGGGACGAGTCCCGCGCTGGCCCGCACGGTGATCCTCGCGGTGGCCTTTTTCAAGCTCTGGCTGATCCTGCGGTACTTCATGCACGTGCGGCAGGCGCCGCGGGGGCTTCGCCGGTGCTGCGACGGCTGGGTTGTCATCGCGGGCGGCAGCGTCCTCGCCGCCGCCCTGTGGAGCTGACCCGTCCTCACGCCACACGCGGCGGTAATCAGGGCAGCGACGGCAGACCCGGGAGCGCCGCAGCAGACTGCGTCAGCGCCTGAAGCTGCGCCAGATCAAGCCGGTCAAGCGGGATGGTGGTAGCGGCCGGCAGCAGGCCAGCCGGCACGCTCAGCAAATCCGCCGGGCGCAGGCCGCTGACCAGCACCGGGAAATTCTCCGGCAGCGATCCGGCCGGGATCACGTCCTCGACGATCAGCCGCAACATCCGCGGGTTGATGGCGCCGAGACTGGAGACCGGTACCGGAAAATCGGCCGGCAGACTCGCCGCAGGCAGCGACCGCAGGCCACTGCTCAGCACCGTCTCCAGCGCGCCCCCCTCCAGCGCGCCGGCAGGCACCGCCAGGTCGGCCGGCAGGCTGCCTGCAGGCAGTGCGCCGCCCAGCGCCTGGCTTAACCGGGCCGTGTTCGCGCTGTTCAGCACCCCGGACAGCGGCGCCGACAGACCGCCAGGCCCGATACTCGACCCGAGGCCCAGCGGACCCGGGCCTGCCCCGACCGGGATACCGCCCGGTCCGGACGCGCCGCCGCCGAGCAGGCCCTGCACCACATTGGCGTTCTGCGCCTGGACGGGTAGCGCCAGCACTACGGCGGGCACCATGAAAGTCATCAGCAGACGGTTCATATGAAGACTCCTCTCGGTCGGTCGTTCGCGACCCGGACGGGCATGAACTGTATCGACCGGCCGTGAGCCGCCTGCATAGCTCAAATGCGTTGACCTGGTCACGCGCCCGATGGACGAAAAGGCATACAATCCGGCGGCGATAAAAACATTTCAGGAGATGAACCATGATCGCTTACGCAACGCTGGGCACGAACGATTTCGCACGGGCCTGCACCTACTACGACGCACTGCTGGGCGAACTCGGCGGGCAGCGCTTTCTGGAAACCGACCGAATCGTGCTCTGGGCCAGCGCGCCGGATGCGCCCATGATGGCGGTGTGCACGCCTTATGACGAGCAGGCCGCTACGCCGGGTAACGGCACCATGATTGCGCTGGCGGCGGGCAGCCGGGAAGACGTTGATCGCCTCCACCGGAAGGCGCTGGAACTCGGCGGCAGTACCGAGGGTGAACCGGGCGTTCGCGCAGAGCGCTTCTACATCGGCTATTTCCGCGATCTGGACGGCAACAAGCTGTGCTTTTTCGCGCCGGTCTGAACCGGTAGGTCCGCGGCGGCCGGCGGGGTGACCCGCCGGCCGACTGCTGCGGTGCGTCAGGCGTTCTTCTCGATCCTGCCGCGCAGACGGTGCAATCCCCACCAGACCATCAGCACAATCACGGGCACGGCCACACCCTGAACAAGGGTAACGGACACGCCGACCCCGGCCGAGTGCAGCCCCTTGGCGGCGTACCCCACCAGCCCGACCGCGTAATAGGAAATGGCAACGACCGACAGGCCTTCCACCGTCTGCTGCAGCCGAAGCTGCAGGTTGGCCCGGCGGTCCATGGAGTTGAGCAAGCCCTGATTCTGGCGTTTGAGAAAGAAATCCACCCGCGTCTGCAAAAGATTCGCCGCGCGCGTGGCCCGTTCTGACAACGCCATCAGCCGTTCGCTCACCGACTCGCAGGTGCGCATGGCGGGCGTGAGCCGGCGGCGCAGGAATTCGCCGATGGTCTGATAGTCGTCGAAATGGGTCTCCCGCAGCTCGTCCAGGCGCGCCCAGACCAGCGCGAAGTAGGCCCGGGAAGCCGCGAACCGGTAATAGTGCCCGGAATTCAGCCGCTCGATTTCCGAAGACAGCTGCATCAGGTGCTCCAGCAGTTCCGACTCGCGGAAAGCCGGCACATCGTTGACGCCGCCATCGGCCAGCGCGGCCATCTCCGCCGTCAGCTCCGCCAGCCCCACGTCGATCCGCGACAGGCGCGGGCTGAGCTGACGCGCGATCGGCAGCGCCAGCAGGGCAAAATTCCGGTAGGCGGCTATCTCCAGCAGCCACTGCACCATGCGCCCGGCCTTGTGCGCCGGCATGTCGTGAGCCTGCACCAGAATACGATTGTGACCGTCGGGATGAATGCGTAGGTCGGTCCAGACCTGAGCCGCATCATCAGACAGCAGGCTGGACACCAGGCTCTCCGGCACGAACCACTCGGTCAGCGCAGCGGCGTCCGGTCGGGTGTGCTGCGCCGGCATGAGCGCCAGATGGGTGGCCACCAGCGATTCGCCGGGCATGGCATCCAGCCAGCCTTCCGGCAGATATCCCGCGGCCGGAACGGCGAAGGGGTCGTCAAACGCGCCGAGCCGGATGATCGTGTAGCTCGCAAACTCGGTGTGGCGCTCGAACCGCAGGCGAAACGGTCCGAAATCGGCCGAAAACTGGTTCTTGTTGCGCGCCGGCGGGTTCACGCCAAAACGCGCGCAGATATCCTCCAGATGATCGTGAATGCCATCGTCATGCTCGCCGATCAGGTTGGCGTGCATGCTCAGCCGCGCCGGCGGGCTGAGCTGCTCGAACGGCCGTGCGTGCAGCTCGTTGGTCAACGCGTATCGCTGCGGATGCTCGTGGGCCACACCGCCCGCGGCGAGCGTCGCCGCGGCGCTCGCGGCATCGTTTTCGCGTTTCATGGCTCCCCCTTCGCTGGATGCTGAGGTCCGCGCCTCGGCCCGCCCGTCTAACGGGTCGCCGGGAACGGGTTCGCGTCCGCTTCGCTGGAAACAGCGCCAGCCCAGACCGCTCGGCGTCGCAACGCGTAGACCGCGATACCCACGTCGAAGGTCGCGCAGAAAATGCCGTAAGCCAGCGGAATGGCGGTAAACCCATCGCCGGCCAGTGGCCCGCCGGCGTGCGCCTGCAGTTCATGCAGAAAGTCCCAGGCGCCGTGCAGGAGATAGCCCAGCACCAGCAGGGGCACCGAGCGAATACCCGCCACGGCGATAGCGCCAAAAATCAGCACCGCCACGCTTTCCGTGATCCATGCGCCCGAGGCACGAAAATAGGCGGCGAACGCCAGATAGAACGCCGCGATAGCGATCAGAAACAGCGCATAGAAAGCCTGCTCCCAGCGCACCGGCAGCAGGCGCTGTGTCAGCACGGCCGATCCGATGACGGCAAACACCCCCACCGTGGCGTAGATGAACGCGATAACAACGAATCCCGCGGTCTCCATGTCGTCCCCCCTCTCTCCTCGCTGCGCAACAGACAGGATACTACCCGATGCAGCGCTGACGCCCTTCGTCGACCAAGGTTTTTGGTTAAGATCGACTCGAACAGTCATCAGCAGGGACGCACGCACATGCCGGCACGCTTCAAGGCCACGGTGGTACAGGCCGCACCGGAATTTCTGAGACTCGATGATTGCGTCGACAAGGCGATCGGCCTGATGGATCAGGCCCACGCGAGTGGCGCGCACCTGATTGCATTTCCGGAGACCTGGTTTCCCGGCTACCCCTGGTGGATATGGCTGGATTCACCGGCCGCCGGCATGCCCTTCGTGGCGCGCTATCACGCCAACTCGCTGCAGGCCGACAGCCCGCAGGCCCGCGCGCTACAGGCCGCCGCGAAACGCAATGGCCTGTTCGTGATGACCGGACAATCGGAGCGTATCGGCAGCAGTCTCTACATGGGCCAGTGGCTGATCGGCGACAATGGCGACCTGCTCATGCGGCGTCGCAAGCTCAAGCCCACTCACGTGGAGCGGGCGATTTTCGGCGAGGGTGACGGCAGCGATCTCGTCGTGACTGATACCGCCCTGGGCCGCGTGGGCGCGCTGTGCTGCTGGGAGCATTTGCAGCCGCTGACCAAGTACGCCATGTACGGCATGCAGGAACAGATTCACATTGGCGGCTGGCCCAGCTTCAGCGTCTACCCCGGCGCGGCCTACGCGCTGGGACCCGAAGTGAATACGGCCGCCTCGCGAATCTATGCTGTCGAGGGCCAGTGCTTCGTGCTGGGGCCCTGCGCAACCGTGTCGCCGGCCATGCTGGACGAACTGGCTGAGACCGAGACCAAACGTCAGCTGCTGCAGGCAGGTGGCGGCTACGCCGTGGCGTTTGCGCCGGACGGCCGTCCGCTGGGCGAACCGCTGGCGCCGGACGCCGAGGGCCTGCTGCTGGCAGACATCGATCTGGACCAGATCACCCTGGCGAAATCGGTGGCCGACCCGGTGGGGCATTATTCGCGTCCCGACGTGACCCGCCTGCTGCTCAACCGGCGCTCCGCGAAACCTGTCGAAACCATGCCGGCCGAAGAGCCTGCGGATCTGCCCGAGGCGGACCGATCCGGCTCGCCCACCGGCCCTGCAGGCACGGGTACGGACTGAATCCTCCGCGTTTTTTCAGTCCTTGCGCATGCGCAGGAGCGCCAGTTGTTCCTCGTAGGCTTTCACGAACTCGTCACCGAATAGCCGCTGAAAGCGTTCTTCCGGGTTATCCGACAGGCGCTCGAATTCCTCGCGGTATTGCGTCCAGTACGCGCTGGCTCTCTCGCCGGAGCGGCCCAGGCGGACCAGTCTCGACCCGCGCGTTTCCAGCCGCTTGTCGACCGTGCGTTCGAAATGCGCCGGATCGAAATTCACGAGCATCCTGTCGAAGGCGGCGCGCATGCCTGCCAGCATGGCGACCTGGTGGTCCCGTATGTCGGAGAACGCATCGTCCAGCGCTTCTTCTCCGGTCAGCACCTTCGGGTCTGCGCTGTGCGCCAGTACCCTGTCGAGTGCCTCTTCGGCATCCGGCGCGAATTTCAGCGGGTTGTTCTGCCGGTCCTGCAGGCGCGTTGCGGACAGGCGAAACGTGTTCTTGATTTCGGAGCGCGTTCGCAGGTTGTGCATCAGCCCCTCCACGACCGCACGCAGGATGGCGTGCAGCTCCTCGCGCCCCATGCGATCGATATGCGCCCGGGCCGAAGCGCCGGCCTGCGAGATGTCGCTGTCGCGGCCGGTCGGCGGCAGATCAGGCGACGGTCGGCGGCGATCCGGTCCGCGAAACGAATAGAAACCGTTGCCGTTACCGGTGCCGGACGCGTCGCGCCGGGCCTGCCCGCCGGTATCGTCCTCCGGCCGTCGAGCCGCAGGCGCCGACACCGCGTCGAAGTCGGGCGGAAACGGCAGATCGATTTCGCTTTCCTCGCCGATGCGCACGCGCAGCTCGAAGCGGTCGATCTCGAAGCGGTCACCGGAGGCCAGGCTGGCCGTTTCCCCCCGCGCCATGGCGCGGCCGTTCAGGCGGGTGCCGTTGCGGCTTCGATCGTTGAGGTAGTACGTCCCGTCCTGGCAAAAGATATCAGCGTGCCGGCGCGACACGCCCGGCGCGCTCAGCACCAGATCGCACTGCGAGGAACGGCCAATGCTGCCGCCATGTCGGGAAAACAGGCGGCGCTCGCGCGAGGCATCGTCCGGCCTCGGGTGACCGGCAATTTCGATGATCAACATCAAGCCCACGCCCCTGCGCTCCGGAGCGTTCGCCGC
>Ga0310345_10005550_pt1 | contig 11169 bp, 11 predicted proteins | sample HC15DNA20500_MG_FD_204667 | JGI IMG/M metagenome (GOLD analysis project Ga0310345, IMG submission 204667) | Marine microbial communities from station ALOHA, North Pacific Subtropical Gyre - HC15-DNA-20-500_MG | ecosystem: Environmental > Aquatic > Marine > Oceanic | place: Pacific Ocean: North...
GCCAAGGAGCGGCGCCAGTTCGACCAGCGCATCGGCGACTTCCAGGCCCTGGCGCACCCCCTCGCGGACCTGCGCACCGAGGTCGACGCCGCACGGCTGCTCGCCTATCGAGCTGCCTGGATGCTCGACCAGGGTCTTCCGTGCGCAGCTGAAGGGTCGATGGCGAAGCTTTTCGGTTCCGAGCTGTACGTCCGGGCGGCTCGCCAGGGCATGCAGGTACTCGGTGGCTCCGGGTTCGCCACCGAGAGCGTCATGAGCTTTCGCTATCGCGAGTCGATCGTTGCCCCGATCTCGGGCGGGACGAGCCAGATCCAGCGCAACGCCATCGCGCGCAGCATGGGCCTGCGGCCCTGAACCGGACGATCACCATCAATCGAACACAAAGCCGGGGTAACCCGTCGCTGCCTCCTGCTCGAGGCGCTTGCGGTACTTGGGGGCGCCACCGTTGTAGATGAGGTGCCGGATCTTGTCATGGCCCGGGACGTTGGAGTTGAACCCGGTGAACCAGGACTCGGCCTTGCCCAACAGGACCATGCCGTAGAGTTCCTTCACGTGGTCGGTCCACTCCCTCTCGGCCTCGGCGGTCACCTCGAGCCGAGTGAAATCGTTGGCACGTGCGTGCTGGAGCAGATCGGTCGCCCAATCCACCGCGGCCTCGATGCCCCGAGGGAAGTTGGTCGACACCGAACCTGCGGTCGGTCCGGCCAGCGTCAGTAGGTTCGGGAACCCGTTGGTCTGCATCCCGAGGTAGGTGATCGGCCCATCGACCCACTTGTCCCGCAGCTTCTGCCCATCGACACCGATGAAGTCGATCCGGTCGAAGGCTCCGGTGACCGCATCGAAGCCGGTGGCGTAGATGATGACGTCGAACTCGTGAAGCTGTTCCGCGGTTCGAACACCGCCGGGTTCGATTCGTTGAATCGGCGTATCGTTGATGTCGACGAGCCGGACGTTGTCACGGTTGTAGGCCTCGTAATAGTTGGTCTCGAGCGGCACGCGGCGCGTGCCGAATCCGTGGTCGGCCGGTATCAGCTTCTCGGCGATCGCCGGATCGTCGACCCGGGCTCGGATCTTGTCGGCGACGAACGCAGTGAACTCGGCGTTGGCCTCTTCGTCGACGAGGACGTCACGGTAGTTGCCGAGCCACACCCCGAACCCGGGTGACGCATAGAGCTCCTCCCAGAACGCCAGCCTCTCGTGTTGGGGCACCTCGTTGAGAGGCGTGCGAACGGGACCGTGAATGAACCCGCCGGGCGTCTCGGCGCAGCGCTCGAAGATCTGGTCATAGCTGGCCTTGATCTCGGCCATCTCGTCCGCGGTGATCGGGCCATTGTGCAACGGCGCGCACCAGTTCGGCCTCCGCTGGAACACCGTGAGCTGACCCACCTTGTCGGCGATTTCGGCGATGACCTGCACGCCGGTCGCTCCGGTGCCGATCACGGCCACCCTCTTTCCGGCGAACTCGATCGGCTCGTGGGGCCAATGGTAGGTGTGGAACGACCGACCTCGGAACGAGTCGATGCCCCCGATCGTCGGCATCGTCGGTGCGGACAGCAGGCCGAGAGCGGTCAATAGGAACCGACAGGTGAGTGTTCGACCGTCGGCGAGGTCAAGGGTCCAGCCGCGAGTGGGCTCGTCGTAGGTCGCCCGCTGCAGCTTGGCGTCGAACTGCATATGGGGGCGAAGATCGAACCTGTCCACGACGTGGTTCAGGTAGCGCAGTGTCTCGGGCTGGGCCGCGAAGTGCTCGCTCCAGTCCCACTCTGCGAGCAGCTCCTTGGAGAACGAGTAGCCGTAGGTGTAGCTCTCGGAGTCGAATCGCGCCCCCGGGTAACGGTTCCAGTACCACGTACCGCCCGGTCCGCCGCCGGCTTCGAGCACGGTTACGTCGACACCGAGCTCGAGAAGACGGTGGAGTTGGTAGATCCCACACACGCCGGCACCGATGATGATTGCCTCGTGGTCGAACCGGGCGACCCGATCGGTCATCGTCGACTCCTTTCGAATGTGGAGGTCCCAATCATCGTTCGACCTCGTGGGCAACGGCGTCGGCGTCGGGATGACCCCGATAGCGCTTGGGAACAGGGATGCGAAACACCCGCGCCGAGTTCAGACCGAGGATCTTGGCGCGATCCCCGTCGTCGAGGTGTCCCATCGTGCGTTCGATGGCCTGAGCCGAGTACGGCCAGGATCCCTCGTGGTGCGGGAAGTCGCTGGCCCACAAGAAGTTGTCGACCAGATCGTGCTCGCGGACAAGGTCGAGGCCGGGCCGGTCTTCCTGAAAACTGGAGAAACCCTGCCTGCGGAAGTACTGGCTCGGCAGCAGCTCGAGCTTCGGGCGGACCCACATGTGGTGCTTGAGGTAGGCCTCATCCATGGCTTCCAGCATCCACGCGACCCAGCCGATTCCGGCCTCGATGGCGCCGAACCGAAGGTTGGGATGACGCTCGGCGACCCCCGAGGCGCAGATGTTGACCAGCGGTTCCATGGTCGGGGCCAGTGAATGGACGGTGTAATTGATCACTGCACCCCCCTGGCTACGAGCCGTGCGGGGATCGCGCCCGGTCGAGACGTGGAAGGTGATCGGCAGGTCCACCTCGTCGATGCAGTCCCAGAGGGGCTCGAACTCGCGGAGGTTGTAGTTCGGATCGTCGACGTCGGGCGGGCCGAAGACCGGCTTGCACGGCAGCGACAACCCCTTGAAGCCGAGATCGGCGCAGCGTTGGATCTCCACGATCGCCTCGTCGAGCGCCGCCGGGGCGATGCAGGCCATCGGAACCAAGCGGTCGTTGTGGTCGGCGAACTCCTCCCAGACCCACTCGTTGTAGGCCTTGCACATCGCGTGGCTGAACTGGGCATCAGGTGTGGCCCAGATGGTCAGGCCCTTATTGGGGAACAGGATCTCGGCGTCGCACCCGTCGAGGGCGAGATCGTTGATTCGATCTTCGGGCGTTCGACCCGATTGATGGCGCAGCGCCTCGTGCCCTTCGAGGGGCTTGACCCAGTTCAATTTGGCCTGCCGGAATCCCTCGGTCTTCTGGTATTGCTCGCCCTTCGCATCGACGACCACACCGGGTAGACGGTCGCGATACTCGGCAGCGATCCGGTCGCTGAGGAACGAGCGCGGTTCCTGGACGTGCCCGTCCGCGGAGACCATGAAGAACTTGTCTTCGGCATCGGGCCGAGCGAGTCGAAGCCACCCGTCGTGGCCCGGAGTCTCGGTACGCCACGCGTTGTTGACATCGGGGCTCGGGATCGTTCGCTGGACGAAGCTCATATCTCCACCGTAGCCTTCATAAGACATTCAGGTCCAGTTGTCGCATGTATCTCGCAGTGGTTCGGAGCTACATCAGCGATCCGATCTCGCCTCAAGTGACCAGGCGGTCGCGGCCCTCGTACTTTACTCATTCTCGCTTTTGCGACACCTTGACATCTCCGTCTCGGAGCACTCGAACGCACACCATCGACGTCGATCAGGATGTACTCATGTGCCCGCGTCGGGACGCTCGGGCCAACCCGGGACTCCGTCGTCGGGCTCGACGCCACAGGTGTTCAGGAACGCCGAGACGGCCCGGTAGCACAGGGCGGCTGCGACGTACTCCATGACCAGTTCGGGCTCGAACTGGGCCCGAAGGTCGTCCCAGGTCTGGTCAGAGACACAGTCATCGACGAAGAGGTCGTCGGTCATCTGGAGCAGCGCCCGCTCTTCGGAGGTCCAGGCACCCTGGTCGACCGGTCGAGTGCACGAGTAGATCTCACTCGCGCTGAGGCCCACGCTGTGTCCGACCAGCGTGTGCTGTCCGAACTCGTAGATGGCCTGGCAGTTCCACCCCATGCGCAAGATGACGATCTCCCGGAGTCGGTGATCGGTGTTCGACTTGAACAGCACTTGGTTGGCGAACCGGCCGAGGCCTTTCTGGACGACCGGGCTGTGCGCCATGGTCGCGATGACGTTGACCGCCTTCACCGGGATGCCCTGCATGCTCGCGGCAGCGTCGGCACGCGCAGAGTCGAGGGGTTGGATGCGAGGCGTAGCGGGACGGCGGAGATGCATACGGCGCAACCTACAAGACGAAGGCCGCGGCGAGAATCCTGGGACGCGTGCCATCACGCCAGTCCCAGGAACGTCAACGCGTTGGCGCCGAGAGACCGCTCGTCGATACCGACGCCGGCCGCGATGGCGTCGGTGATGACCCTGCGGGGCCATCGAAGCCCTCAGGCAGGAACGGGTGGTCGGTTCCGTACAGCAAGTGGCCAGCACCGAAGCGTTCGACCAGCAAGGCGACGTTGGCTGGGTCGAATACGAGGCAGTCGACCGACAGCGAACGGACCAGCTCGTCGAGCACCGTCGCGGTGTCCGGCCCTTCGAGCGCTCGGCTCCTGGTGACGGCATGGGTAGCGATGTACCGCCGAACGCGGATGGACCCACGGAAGCGCACCACAGCCGTGGGCCAGGGCGATCCGCAAATCGGGATGGCGAGCGAGAACTCCCCCGTAGATCAGCGCGGCAGCCGCGAGCGCGGTATCGGTGAGCATGCCAATGCCGAACTCGTAGGGCATCCCGGCGCGACGGGTGGCCGTCGCCTGGTGCGCCGGGTGGATGAACACCGGCACCTGCTTTGCCTCCGCGGCTGCCCAGAACGGCTCGAGTGCCGCAGCATCGAGCTCGCGACCGCCGACCTGAGCGGTGATTTCCACCCCTGCATGCCCGGGTCGTCCCGGCTGCTGGCCAGCTCAGCGACGGCCCGGTCGGGTCCTGCAACGGCACCGCGCCGAGTGCCAGCAAGCGGCCACCGGATTCTGCGGCGATCTCGGCCAGCCGGTCGTTCTGGCGCCGCAGGAACTCGTCGGCCAGCTCTGCCGGTGCCCAGTCGACCAGCGTGACCGGGAACGGGGAAATGACCTGCCGATCGATGCCCGCCGCCTGCAGCTCGGCCAGCCGCACCCCGGGGTCGTGACAGGCCGCGGTGACGCGGCGGAAGAGGTCGCCACCCCTCATGATGGTGGCGTTGCCAAACCCGCACCCGCCCAGCTCGAGGCGTGGCCATCGAGCGTCGCCGGTCCGGGCCGCCATGTCGGGCAGTCCGATCGGAAGATGGTGGGCGTGGAAGTCGACGGTGACCGGCACGCGGACGGCTTCAGCCATCGGTCCGACGGGGATACTGGGGCCAGTAGCGTGCAAGGGCTCCGCCGTCGACGGTGAGGTTGGTTCCGGTCATCATCGAGGCTCGGTCGGAGCAAAGGACGATCACGGGTGCCACGTAGTCGGCTGGTGTCGGGAGCCGGTTCCGGGGGTTGAGGCCGGTGAAGTCCATGATCCGATGCTTGGCGGCCCGCCCTACTGCATCATCGAATCCGGCTGCCAGGTCGGGTTCGTCGGGCCGGGTCGCGGTGGGGGTGAAACCGTTCAACCGAATGCCGTGCGGCGCCAGCTCCATCGCCACCGACCGGGTGAAGTCGATCAGACCGGACTTGGCGGTCGAGTACCCGACGTTGCCGGCCTGGCCCTGCCATGCCGCGGTCGACAGGATGTTCACGATCGCGCCCCGCGTGCCGGACTCGATCATCCCTGAGGCCACCGCCTTGGTCATGACGAAGGCCCCACCGAGAATGATGTCGACCTGGCGGCGGTAGCGCTCGAGGGACATGTCGAGAAGGTGACACATTCTGGGTAATGTCTCATTCGGTCCGCTGGAAGCGCGCTAGACGCCTGCAAGACAGTGGGATTCCGGCGGTGGAGCCTCCGCTGAGATCGCGCGGTTTCCGAGCCGGGGCGAACACGATCGTCGTCGATGAGGCAGGGCGCCGGATCCGGCCTGGCACAAATCATCGCTGCTGTCTGAAATCGTCGACCACGGTGCAGGTGGGAAGTCACCTCTGCGGCAGGCGAGGAGCACCTCGACAGCCTGGTTGTTCAGAACAGGTTCGGAGCTTTGTCTTGTCATGTCCGCCGGCGATCCACCAAACTGGCCTGACCCAGAGGAGCCACCTCCAGGCCGGTCGGAGGATCGCCCAATGCTGAACACCCGCCTCACAGACCTGTTGGAATGCGAGCACCCCGTCATGCTCGCGGGCATGGGCGGCGTCGCCTACGCCGACCTCGTCGTCGCGGTCAGCGACGCTGGAGGATTCGGCACCCTCGGCGCAGCGCCGATGTCGTTCGATCGCATGAAGGCCGAGATCGCCGAGATCCGCACGCGAACCGATCGCCCGTTCGGTGTCGACCTGCTCACAGCGTTGCCGGGTGACATGGAGTCCCAGGTCGAGGCGATCATCGCCGGGGGCGCGTCGCTCTTCGTTGCCGGCCTCGGAGTGCCGCGTCAGGTGGTCGACCTCTGTCACGACAGCGGCGTCCTCGTTGCGAGCATGTGCGGTCGGGTCCGTCACGCGATCGCTGCTGTCGAAGCGGGGTGCGACATCGTCATCGCCCAAGGCACCGAGGCCGGCGGGCACACGGGGCTCGTCGCGACGATGCCGCTCGTTCCGCAAGTGGTCGATGCGGTCGGTGAGCGAGTTCCGGTGGTCGCAGCGGGCGGGATCTTCGACGGGCGCGGGCTTGCGGCCGCGCTGGCGCTGGGGGCCGATGGAGTTTGGGTCGGCACCCGATTCATCGCAACCCCGGAGGCTCACGTCGTCACCGGCTACCGCGAAGCCCTCATCGCCCACCACGAGGACGACACCGTGATCACGCGCGCTTACACCGGCAAGACGTTGCGCTCCGTCCGCAACGAGTACACGCAGTACTTCGAGGACCACCCCGACGAGCTCCAGCGCTTCCCCGATCAGATCCGCCGATCGCTCGGCGACGGTGCCATGCATCTCGGCGCCCGGCCCGACGCCACGGGCATCGACCCGGCCAAGGAGTGCTACGCCGCTGGGCAGGGCCTCGGCGCCATCGCCGAGGTGACCCCCGCCGGCGACCTCGTCCGAGAATTCATTGCCGATGCCGAGCGCCAGTTGACCCGCGCCGCCAAGCTGAGCACGGTCGGGGCCAAGACGCGGTGAGCGCGGGCGCCAAACCCGTCGTCGCGACCATGATCGGTGACCCGGCGGGGATCGGACCAGAGGTCATCGCCAAGGCGCTGGCAACCGGCGAACCTCATGCAACCAGCCGGCCAATCCTCGTCGGCCACGCGCCAGCAATCGAGTCTGCTGTCGAGATGACCGGGGTGCCGCTGACCGTTCGCCGGGTGCACGACGTCGAGGGCGCGGGCATGGACCCCTCGGTCATCGACATCATCGACCAGGGTGAACTCGAGCCGGGGAGCTACACGTTGGGTCACGAGTCTGCGGCGTGCGGTAACGCCTCATACGCCTGGCTCGACAAACTCGATGCCATGGCGAGATCGGGTGAGGCCGCTGCCACCATCATGGCGCCGATCAACGCCGGCTCGCTCCGCATGGCCGACAACCCGAAGCCGGTGTTCAACGTCGATGAGGGCCGCACCTACCTGACGCTGCTGAGCGGCCCCTTGCGAGTCGTCCACCTCACCGACCACGTACCACTACGGTCCGTGCCGAAGATGATCACCCGGGACTCCGTCCTCGATGCGATCCGGGCCGTCGACGATCGGTTGCGGGCCTGGGGCGTCACGAACCCCCGACTGGCTGTCAGTGGCTTCAACGCACATGCCCATGGTCGAGAGGATCTCGAGCAGATCTCGCCCGCCGTCCAGGAGGCGGCGGCCGAAGGCATCGATGTCTCGGGTCCGATTGCTCCCGACACCGTGTTTCGACACTGCATCGACGGGCGCTACGACCTGGTGCTGGCGATGTACCACGACCAAGGGCACATCGCGGTCAAGACGTGGGGCTTCGTCGGCAACTGCGCAATGATCCTCGGATTGCCCTACATCCACATGTCGGTCGGTCATGGCACCGCGTTCGACATCGTCGGCCAGAACGTCGCTCGCCACGAGATGATCCTGTCGGCCATGACCGAGGCGGCCAGCCTGGCTGCCGGGCGCGGCTTCCTACCGTCGGGGGGCGGGCGATAGCGGGATGGTTCGCCCAGCGGACCGGCCGATGGCGTGACCACGCTCACGCCCCGGTGCTGCTCGCAGCTCGTCAGCCGTGGACGCCACCGTCGACGGTGAACGCCTGACCGGTGCAATAGCTGGATCGACCGCTGGCCAGGAACAGCGCCATCTCCGCGATGTCGTCAGGGGTGCCGAGCCGTCTGATGGGCTGACGAGAGGCAAGCTTCTCCTCCCGGCCGGCAACGAAGTCGTCGACCATGTCGGTGAGGATGACACCGGGGTGGATCGAGTTGACCCGGATCCCGTGCTTGCCGAGCTCCTTGGCCGCGGTCCTGGTCATGCCGGTCACCGCCCACTTGGTGGCGCCATATGCGGTGGCACCGTACAGGCCGTCCAGACCGGCCACCGACGAGGTGTTGATGATGGAACCACCGTGGCCGGCGTCGATCATGGCCTTGGCCGCAGTGCGCATCCCGAGAAACACACCCGTCTGATTCACGGCAAGGGTCCGGTTCCACAACTCGGCGGACGTGTTGAGGAGCTGGGCCGGTTGGTAGATGCCGGCGTTGTTCATCAAGACATCGAGCCTGCCGCGAGCCTCGACGATCTCGCCGACGACCGACTCCCACCCCGACTCGGACGAGACATCGAGGTGTCGGTACTCGCACCCCAGCTCACCGGCGGTCTGCTCGCCGGCATCGTCGAGCACGTCGGTGACGACCACACTCGCCCCCTCGCGAACGAACAGCCGCGCTTCGGCGGCACCCTGGCCCCGTGCCCCACCGGTGACCAGGGCCACCATTCCGTCGAGTTCTCCCATCGGACACCCCCAACCAATTTTCTCTCTCGATGTGGTCATCACCTCCCTCGGCCCAGCCTGCTCGACGTTCAGGAGATCGACGATGTGTCAAACGTAGTCTGGTCTGTCTCAGGTGAGATCATCACGCTGATTCGATGTCGCCAAGGCAGCCTCACGGTCGCCCAGACAACCGCGTCGTCGACTTCTCCGCACCGACATCCACCCCAACCAGACTCCAGGACCGGCCGATGACAAATAGCAGCTCTTCCCGCGACGTCGACGACCACCCCGATCTACCCGCTCGTATCGATGCCGCCACCGCGATGCGGCGCCTCGCCCACGCGATGATCGCCCACCGGGTCGACATCGCGACCCTGTACCGCATGGCGGATGCGGCCGAACGACTTGCGATGGAGCTCGAGACCGAGCCCCTCCGCAGCCGCCTCGAAGAGCTCCTGGCCTCGCCCCGATTCGCCGCGGCCATGGCAGGAGAGTCCCTGTCCCGGGTCATCGAGGACGGCGCTTTCGTGGACCTGTTCCACGACTCCCCGGTCTCCGGCTCGGCCAGCCCCCTCAGTATCGGCCTCCGCATTCGCCGCGAAGGCGATCAGGCCATCGGCACCGTGACCCTGTCGCCCGGCTGGGAAGGCGCCCCGGGCCGGAGCCATGGCGGTGTCGTCGCCGCCTGCGTCGACGAGACGATCGGCGGCCTGCTCCCCATCATCGGCACGATGGCCTTCACCGGTCGCCTCACCCTCGACTACACGGCGCCCTGCCCGCTTGGTGAGCCACTCGAGTTCCGGGCCTGGCTCGACCGGCGCGACGGCCGCAAGCTCCAGATCGAATGCACCGGCACCAGTTCTCAAGGCCAATTCGTCAAGGCGACATCCACATTCATCGCCGTCGAGATCCACGACATCGCCGGCGCCTTCACCCAACCGCCTGACCACGAGGGCAACGCGACCCCTCACGAAGCTCCGTGAAACCCGGGGAGCTGGTGCTGCGACGTCGCCTCTCCCATGCCATGGCGGCGATCGCCACAGCCGTGAGTCTCCACTCAATTCCTGGCCCGAGTGGTCACACCCCGATGCGCGTCGATCATCGTCGATCATGGACCCGTCGACCTTCGGCTTGGGCCGCGGCCAGGAACGAGTCGACCGTCCGCGCGACGAGCCCGCGATCCGGAGCTTCGCCAGTGAACAAGAAGCGGTGAACGAGTGGACCGACGAGCATGCTCACACCGTCATCGTCGTCTGGGATGGCGGTGCCGTCCTCACGGGCCGCAGCCAGGATCCGACGAAGCACGGCGGTCCCCTCGCGGTGGACAGCTTCGTTGAGCTGTGCCCACTCGGGATGACTTCTCGCCATGTGCGCCATCGCGGCGACCATGTGTCCCAGACCCGTGGTGGTGATTGCGTCGACGAAGGCTCCCAGCTCGGCGACGAGATCGTCCCGCGTCGACCCGGAGACCGTGATGTGGCTCAATCGGGCCTGTTCGGCGATCGCATCCCGCAGCAAGTCGAGGCGGTTCGGCCAGTGGCGGTACAACGTCGATCGAGCGCAGCCGCTCAGCTCCGCAACGTTGGCAACGGTGACGTGCTCCCACCCCTGCGATAGCAACAACTGCCGCGCAGCAGCCAGCACGTTCTGCTGCGTTCGCGCGACGCGCGGGTCGACCCGAGCCGGGCTCACGACTACGGATGCTGACGCTCGCGTCTCGACACGCGGGTAACCCTACACCATGACTTCTATGCAACAGTCTGTTGTGTAGTATGCGATCGCTCGACTTGAAGGAGAATGGATGAGCGTGTGGGCAGGACTCGACCAAGGTGCACCCGTGCGGCTCTCGACGCTCGTGGTCGGAGTCGACGCATCCTTCGAATCGCTCTACGCCCTCGAGCTGGGAGCCGCGATCGGCGGTCCCCACGAGGCGACGATTCGAGTCGCTCACGTCCACCCGCGTCCCGGGCCACTGAGCGCCAGCCTCAAGGCCGCGGCGGAGTACGAAAGGGCCCAAGGCGAGATCGACGAGGCCGTGACCCGGCAGGCCACGAAACGCCTCGACGAGTACCCCGGCCGCTGGACCTTCGTGGCCCGGCACGGGCACATCGGCCACGAGCTCCTTGCCGAAGCCGCCGAATTCGACGCCGATCTCCTCGTCATCGGCCATCGGAGCCACGGCACTGTGCACGACGCGTTGCTCGGGTCGGTTGCCGCGAGCGCAGTTCATCACAGCCGCCGATCCGTTCTGGTCGCAATCCCCCCTTCCGCACGAAGCTGACGTGGCCAGATCAGCCCAGTCCGCACGACAAGACGGCCAAGAGCTCGTGGCGAACCCCGTCGACACCACCGAACCGTCGCCCCGTCGAGGTGACGCAGCCGTTACGTCTC
>Ga0310345_10005551_pt1 | contig 11169 bp, 4 predicted proteins | sample HC15DNA20500_MG_FD_204667 | JGI IMG/M metagenome (GOLD analysis project Ga0310345, IMG submission 204667) | Marine microbial communities from station ALOHA, North Pacific Subtropical Gyre - HC15-DNA-20-500_MG | ecosystem: Environmental > Aquatic > Marine > Oceanic | place: Pacific Ocean: North...
GACAGTCAGGCAGTTTCTCAACGACGCGGCAACTCCCATCAGTTCGAGTAATTGGGAATATGTAGACGAACAGACAATCAGGTTGTTACCGTCAGACACCGCGTTCAAGCAAAGTCACATTTACGAATTCACCTACCGCGCCACCGAGCCATTAGTGGCCGGGCTTGGTTTGGCTGCGACGCGGGATTTCGTATCGTTCCTACGGTATGAAGCGAGTGACGATTTAGGTAATGCCAATCCGCTTGCTGGCGATGTGCAATACACGTTCTCCTGGACCCGTTCGCAACCTGGACGGTACATCAATGATTTTCAGACGCTCGGATTTAATGAAGACGAGAACGGCCGGCGTGTGATCGATGGCATGGAAAACTGGATTGGGGGCAGTGGGGGTGTCGCCATCAACTATCGGTTCGCCCAGACAGCAAGGACGGAGCGGAATCGTTCGAATCATTTCTACCCAGAGGCAATCTTTCCGTTTGCGTATCCCGTACTGAAGGATCCGGTTTCCGGTAAAACCGGTGGTCGCAGTGCCCGTTGCCTGGCGTCGGGCACGTGCCCAAAGGTGTTTGAAGTCAATTCGGCGAACGAGTACTGGGCCAAGGCCGGTTCTTTGCTTCACACCGACACCGAAGGTAATGATCTGCCAGACCCAGAGAACGTTCGATTTTTCTTGATTTCTGGTGCACAGCACGGCACGGGTAATGCTAGTCGTATGGGTTCGTGCCAGCAGTTCCAGAACTCAACCGATGCTGCTCCTGCCCTCCGTGCACTCTTAGTGGCACTTGATGAATGGGTTTCTAGCGATATCCCGCCACCAGAAAGTCGGGTTCCGAGAGTGTCGGATGGGACGGCAGTGTTCGCAGTTCCCCAACCGGCGACCGTGACTGGAGTTATCCCGCGAGAATCTCTTGGCTTCCCCAAGATCCCGGGTTTCACTTATACGGGCGTTATTACTACGCGTTACCTATTCGATTTCGGGCCACGATCGGATAACGGAATCATTACGCACTATCCACCCAGGTTTATCGACCGACCGATCTATCCTTCGTTTGTGTCAAGGACAGACGTGGATGGTAATGAGGTAGCAGGAATTCGATTGCCGTCAGTGGCTGTTCCGGTCGCGACGACGACCGGCTGGGCGCTACGTGGCGAAGGGTACGCTCTTAATGATGGGTGCGAAGGTTCTGGACAGACCATACCGTTTCCAAGAACCCAAAGTGAGCGAGTGACCTCCGGCGATCCCAGACTTTCGCTGGAGGAGCGCTACGGGACGCATGGTGACTATGTAGAAGCCGTAACGCAAGCAGCTCGGAGGCTGATGGATGAACGTCTCCTTCTGGAACGGGACGTGCAAAGGTACATCAAAGAGGCTGCGAATAGCGAAATCCTGAAGTGAAAGCTGCTCTGAACAGAATGAACTGGAAGGAGGGACGTTCTCGTGTGCCGTTTACGCATGAGAGTAAGCCGGTGTTGCGTGGATGCGACGTTGTGAGCGGATGTTAGCGCAAGAGATCGAACAAGTAGCTGTACTTCAGAGTTAGAGTTCTGCCACTCGCCATCGGGGTCTCGAATCGAGATCCGAGCGCACTGTCGAAATATCGAACATCGTTGTAAACAATAAACAGGCCGGTGTTGGCGTCGGAGAGCAGTCCGAATCGAAAGTTTGAGGACCACAAATCGGCTCTGTCGTTGTACTGCACTAGTGCCTGAAAGAACATCCTGGTTGTGAATGAGTAGGACACGCGCAAGCGAGCGAGATTTGTCTTGAAGTGTCCGCTGGGTAGCCGCAGGTCGTTGTAGCTCCACTCGAACAGGGCATTGAATGTTTCACCAACGCGGGTCGCGATCGATGGAGTGAGCGTGACACGGTCACCGCCGAATAGGCCGCCGATGATGGTGTTGACGTTAAAACTGACTGGGGCTCCCAGGTTTGTATTACCGGCTATTTGAGCTTCTTTGTGGTCGTACATACCAGGGGGGACAACCACCCCGGGAAAGATTTCGAATGGTTCAAATACACCTTCCTGCGTTACGTTCACACCGGTGTGAATCTCGTAGCCATTCCGCCATTCGAGATGGTTATCGATGTGCGTGAACTGGGTTTCGTGCAGACCTGTTCCGAAGTCGAAAACTGTGTTGTGAGAGATGTGGGGGCGGACCTCGTGGATGCCCATGTCGTTCTCCGGGCGGAGAGTGGCGAACACACTGCCATTCATCCGGCGATAGCTCTTACGGGCGAGAAAACCAACTTCGGGGTTGAAGTTCGGCGCGACTTCGGTATACCCCAAGCTGAGGCGGACACGCTCCGAGCGGTGCTGGGCACTGAGCGCATACGCATGTGAGTCGTGGGTCGGCTTCCCGGGTGTTTCAGTTTCTGCAACGAACCCACTAACTGTTCCCTCCTGTCCGATTCCCCAAGTTCCGTCGGCTGCGTAACTTCGGTTGTAGTCCTGAGCACGAGCCAGACTGCCAGCCGCTTGCCGATTCACAAACATGGCGCCGATGTTCGAACGGTTGGCCAAGTCTTGCCGGACACGCGCGACCGTAAAATTCTGCTGCGGTGTCTCGCTGGCGACGACCGAGTCGGTCTGCATATTCAAGAGGCCGATGTTGGTGTTTGTTCCTATCTTTCCAGACAGTCGTCCACCGCCAATAATCGGAATTTGTCCACCCGCGTCGCTCAGTCCTATTCGCCGGCTGAAAAAAATGTCGACAGCTCCCGACTGACCAACGGAAAACAGCCCCGCATTTTCAAGGAAAAAAGGTCGCTTCTCTGGAAAAAAGAGTGTGAAGCGGTCGAGGTTAATTTGTTCATCATCGACTTCGACTTGCGCGAAATCGGTGTTGTAGGTCAGGTCCAGTGTCATGCTCGGTGTCACGCTGTACTTGAGGTCGGCACCTAATGCGCCTGTGTTTACAGAACTTGTGTTGTCTGTGCGGTGTAATGAGTTGCCGAGCACGTACGGGGTGAGCTGCAAATTACGTTGTGCGGGAACCTGGACCGCCTGGAGTTCTCCAGCGAGTGAGATTCTGTTGATGTTGAATTGTCGGGGTAAAGGCGACCAGTAGGTCTGCTCGTTTCGGTTACGGATGTTTCGTTGGAAGTTCATACCCCAGGTTTGGACTTCCCCTTGTGGATATCGGAGCGTACGGAAAGGGATCGCGATCTCTGCGGTCCACCCGATGTCGCTTACATTCGTAACTACCTGCCACGCACCGTCCCAGTTAAGATTGAAGCCACCACCCGATCCACGCTGCTGCCGATTGTTACTGGGGCGCCCGCTGCCGCCACCGCCAAACCGGCCGCTTCCTTGTCCCTCGTTTGTTACTTGTCCGTCATACTCAACCCCAGCGGGGTTTGTTCCGAAGACGAACCCGTTCTGCCCATCCTGGTATGTATCGAGGATGATCTGGAAGCTGTCTGTTTCGGTGAGATCAGAGTCGCGACGACTGTCAGCTGCGATGATCGTACTCGGGTCATTGGTGTAACAGATAATGCCGAAGTACAACGTGTCATCGTTGTACACAATGCGCACTTCAGTGCGCTCCGATGCCGGTTCGCCTTCGAATGGGCGGCTCTGGACGAATCCGCTTGCTGGCATGGCCTGGGCGTACGCTGGGTCACCGACCACGTCGCCGTCAACGATCGGCGACGGCGTGGCGCGCACCGCACGTACTGTCGGGACACTAGCCGTAACAGACTCGATTTGCTCTACTCTTGGAGTCGCTACTTCTGGTTCTTGGGCAAATATTGCGGCAGGCTGGAAAAGCCATATGGCAGTTAGGAATAGGAGAATACGTGTGAGAAGCTGGGATAACGGCATGGTAGTGATCTATCTGAACGGCGCGATCCGCCCAGTGTAACAAGGTAACGAGGTTTCAGGGAATCGAACGGATCGGCGGTCTGTTTGATTACTGTAGGACATCAAATACGTGGCTGTATTTAAGAGCGAGGGTGCGACCGCTGCCAGTCGGTCTCGTGAATCGTGAATTGAGGATGTCCTCGAAGTATCTGATGTCGTTGTAGACGACAAAGAAGCCGGTATTGGCATCTGAAAGTAGGCCAAAACGGATATTTGAGGACCACAGGTTCAGACGATCGTTATACTGCACGAGTGCCTGCACGAACATCCTAGTGGTGAACGAATAGTTAAGCCGCAGCCGGCCAAGGTGTGTTTTAAAGGGGCCGCTAGGCAGAGTGATGTCGTTCCGTTCCACCGAGATTTCCGCGTTGAACGTCTCGGTGGCGCGCATGCTGAAGCTTGCTCGCGACTGGAACCGTTCGCCGCCAAAAAAACCTCCAATCAGCTGAAACACCTCGAAGCTGAACGGAGCGGCCAGATTCGTATAGAACCGTACCTGCCCTTCCGCATGATCGTACGTTCCGATTGGGACGTTGACACCCGGGTAGATTTCAAATGGCTCTAACACGCCTTCCTTCGTCACGTTTACGGCGGTACTCAGGCGGTGCCCGCTTCGCCACTCAGTGTGGTTGTCAATGTGCGTGTACTGAGTCTCTTGTTGGCCGGTCCTGAAGTTGAAGTTCGTGAAGTGATTCACGTGTGGCGAGAGCTCGTGAATTCCCCAAGAATTCGTAGGACGCAACGTCCCTCGTACCCCGCCGTCCATGCGGCGGTACCCACGCCTAGCATAGAATCCAACTTCCGGGTTGAAGTTGGGACCAACTTCTGAGTACCCGCTGTCGATCCGCCACCGCTCCGACCGGTAGTTCAACTGAGCGTTGTAGGCATGGGTATCAGATCGAACACCAGGGGTTTCCGTCTCCGCTGCAAAACCTGAGATCGTTCCGTTCTGTCCAAACCCCAGCCGCCCGTCGACGGCGTAGCTCCGATTGAAATCATGCTCGCTGGCCAGATGACCACTAGCGGACCGATTCACAACAATGGCACCAATGTTGGACCGGTTGACGAAATCTTGCCGTACGCGCGCCACCGTAAAATTGTTGGCCGGAGACCCACTTAGGCTTGCCGTCTGCATGTTGAGTAAGCCTATGTTTGTGTTGCGACCGACCTTGCCAGAAAGGCGGCCTCCTCCAATGAGCGGAATTTGTCCGCCATCTTCACTAATGCCGATGCGCCGACTGAAGAAGACTTCTATTTGGCTTGGTTGTCCCACTGAAAAGAGGCCGGCGTTCTCGAGAAAGAACGGACGTTTCTCTGGAAAGAATAAATTGAATCGGTCGAGGTTGATTTGGTGATCGTCGACCTCCACCTGTGCGAAGTCTGTGTTGTAAGTCAGATCCAGCGTCATGCTAGGCGTTACGCTGTACTTCAGGTCGCCACCGAATTCACCGAACATGACCGTTCTCGTATCCAGATTGTGCCGTACCGCTTCACCGAGCATGTATGGGGTCAGTTTAAGATTGCGCTGCGGTGGCACGGCGAGTCCCTGCAGTTCGCCGGCGAACGAGAGGCGGTTCAAGTCGAACTGCCTGGGTACCGGCGACCAATACGACTGCTCGTTTCGAGTCCGGATGTTACGCTGGAAGTTGATACCCCACGTTTGGACCTCGTCGGACGGATAACGAAGGGTACGAAATGGAATCGCAATTTCCGCTGTCCAACCAATTTCAGAAATACGAGTGCTTACCTGCCAGACCCCGTCCCAGTTCAAGTTGAAGCCGCCGCCAGAACCCCTTTGCAGACGACTCCCAGAACGCTGACCGGGCCGTGCGCCGCCTCCCCGGCCGCTTCCCTGACCGACGTTCGTCAACTGGCCGTCGTACTCGATGCCTGCCGGAGTCGTCCCAAAGATAAAGCCGGTCTGCTCGTCCTGATATGTGTCGAGAATGATCTGAAAGCTGTCAGTTTCTCGCATCTGAGAGTCGCGACGACTGTCAGTCACAATAATCGTGCTCGGGTCTCTGACATAGCAGACAATACCAAAGTAAAGAGTGTCCTCCGTATAGAGAATGCGCACCTCGGTACGCTCCGATGCCGGTTGTCCATCGTCCGGGGTGTTCTGAAAAAACCCAGTAACTGGCAGCGCGTTTTCGTAAGCTGAGTCGTTTAAGACATCACCATCAATGAACGGGCCTTCCGCAACTGGAGAGGAGTACGCGACAGGAGCGCCGTCAGGGGAACGCTCCGGGCCTGTATCAACGCCTACGTCCTGGGGACGCGGATCTACCGACGCCGTAGGTGACCGGGTACGTTGTGTCTGCCCAACCAACTGCTCCACGACGTTGTCCTGGAGGTCAAAGAGATCGGCGAGCAGACCATCAATCTTGGCTGAGCCCAGAACGGTGGCGTTAACTACCTCAACATATCGGCCCGTTATACGAATACGCTCGCCGGTTCGCTGATAGGTCCCGCTGATGAGGTAGCTGGCGTCCTGGTTACGCGCACTCTGCAGAGCCGCCTTGGAATTATCCGAGGACACGTCGTGGTTGACTTCGTTACGTGTCAGTGCAATCACACGCAGATCATCTCTAGCCTCGAGTGTCGCAGCGATTGATTCGGCAATACCGACACCGATCCAGTCGTCACCAGGTTCACCGGTCAGATTGACAAATGGAATGACAGCCACGGACATGTCATGTTCGGAGTGTGTGATTGCGTCGTTGCTAGTTTGTTGAGCTAGCAACTTCGGTGACAGGCAGAAACCTAGGGCGAACAGAAGTGCGGTAGCTCGGAGGAGGTACGTCATGTCGAGTGGTGAGAAGGCTCGGGTAGAAAAATAGGTGGTTGAGAATCTCCAAGAGCGATCTGGCACAAACACCCCTGGCGGCTGCGGGTTCTATGGGCGCCGGATCCGGCTGTTTTCAGCAACGCAAGAAGACGAAGACCAAAAGGGGATCTGAGTTATTCCCTATATTCAATGGGGCACACGTTCATTAATCACCCTTGTCTGTCAAAGCAGCAACCGAACCGCCATTATATCAGTGCGGCTCCTGTGCCGGCCAGACGTAGCGGGGGTGTCGCCACCTAATGTTTACCGGTTTGATGAGCAAGCCTGCACGACTGGTCACGTGGCCACGGACCGAGTGCAACAGAGTTCCGGTGGAGATAAACACAGGACTTTGAACGCGAAAACGGGCAGGGTAGAGTAAAAGAAGCACTTGAGGGTGGGCATTTCATTGTAGACAGGTGGTTCAATTGATCGCCCCTGGGTGGTCGTGATGGTCGGTCAGACTATCTTTATACTCAGCACGAAAGGTGTCACCAGATGAAAGCAATCATGTTAACGAGCGTTGCCATAGCCTTTGCGCTTGCTGGATCCGCTTCCGTGCAAACCCAGGAACGAGCGGCCGATGGTGACTATATTCCGATTACACAGGCGATGCTGAATGAGCCGGACCCGGCCGATTGGTTAATGTGGCGTCGAACCTACAACGGCTGGGGATACAGCCCACTTGATCAGATCGATCGAGACAACGTTGATCAACTACAGATGGTCTGGTCGTACGCGCTGGATCCATACGGCGGAGGCTCGCAGACGGAGCCGGTCGTCCATGACGGGGTCCTCTATCTGCGCCACCCGTCTGAGCTCCTGGCTGCTCACGACGCTGCCACTGGGGATCTGTTGTGGGATTATCGTCGGCCGCTACCAGACAATATCGTCGGGTTGCAGGGTATTACGCTTCATCGAGGACGCGGACTGGCCCTGTACGGAGATAAGCTGATTAATTTTTCGACCGACGGATTCTTATATGCACTGGATGCATGGACGGGTGAGCTTGTTTGGGAAAGGCGGATGTTCGACTATCTTGAGAGTCGACATCAAGCCAGCGGTGCCCCTATTGTGTACGAGGGTGTCATCGTCGTCCCTAGTAACTGTAGCAACGGCGCGGCGACACCGACCTGTCATCTGTCGGCCTACGATATTGAGACGGGCGAGAGGCTGTGGCGATGGTACACATCGCCGGGGGCAGACGACCCTCTTTCTCAAACGTGGGGGGACGTGCCTCAGGCCTACCCATTCGAGGCTCGCCTGAACACGTCGACCTGGATGACACCAGCCGTTGATGTCGAGCAAGGGCTATTCATCCTTGGCGTCGGATCGTCAGCGCCGATGCAGCCTGAAATTGTCGGCACAGATGGTGAGTGGCCTGACCGTTTGTTCCATGGTTCAACTGTGGCACTGAATTACCGGACCGGAGAGGTGGCATGGTGGGCTCAACACCAATCCGACATGCACAACAACGACTCGGTCTTCGACCGGATCCTTGTCGATGTGCCGGTGAATCCTTACAGTACTGAGGCGCCGTGGCTGGGGCGGAATCCTAACCTCCAGGTCGACGAAACTCGAAGTCTGGTGGTTGGGTCGTTCTCAAAAGATGGGATCTTCTACGCGTACGATAGACGCGATGGGTCGTTCGTGTATGCTCGGGAAACTGCACCCCAGAATGTGATCGCTGGCTACGATGGTGAAACCGGGGCGTACGCTATGAACCCAGACGTGATCATGACGGCGGATTTAGAGCGTGTGGTGTCAGTTTGCAAAGAGAACCGTCTGATTCCGCAGGGTGCGTATAGTCCCCTGACTAATGCTTACTATGCGCCTGTCTGGAGTGGTTGCGTGGATCTGCGTACGAGAACCCTCACGCCCACGCTTAGCGATGGGTACAATATGACGACGCTGAGGAGCTATAACAACCCTGGATCTCCAACTTTCGGGAGGCCGGAGGCCATCGAAATCACCACCGGTCGGACTCTATGGCGCCAGGACCGTGAGGCTCCCCTTTATGGCATGTTAACGACTGGTGGTGGCCTGGTTTTTGCCGCCGACACGAACAGGCGTTTCTATGCGCTCGATCAATGGACGGGCGACGTACTCTGGAAAACAATTCTTAGCGGGCTAAGCGATATGGCACCGATCACATACTCGGTCGAGGGTCGACAATACCTAGCCGTGATATCGCCTGGAGGCACTGGGGTTGCTCGGGGTCACCGAAGCCGGATGAACATTCAGGTGCCGATGTCTGGCCACACCTTGTTCGTTTTCGCGCTGCCTCAGAGCGACTAGTCTGGAAACGGCGAATTCGCTTCGAAGGCACAGGCCCTCTTGACTTGGGCGGGTTTGCTAGACGCTCCCCGCCGTAATCGATCCGTGCGGCGCCTTTAGAACCAGGACTCATACGGGTGGAGGCGGGGAGTCGCGGCCGTCGAATGGGGTGCGCCACGACACCCTCGTGACAGTTGGTTCTGTTTTTGTGGATCTCTTAAACCTCTGACAGTAGCGGCAGATGGCCGGTGCTATCTCCGAATTGTTCTAGGTTTACGCCAAATTTACCCAACAGACTCAACGATAAGTTCGCTAGCGGGGTGCCCTTCGGATACGAAAGATGGCGGTTCCCCCTTAACCCGTTCTCTCGTCCGCCGACAACGACGACCGGTACGTTGTAGTTGTTGTGCGTATTGCCATCACTCATACCCTTACCGTAGAGGACTACGGTACTATCCAGCAGAGTTCCGTCGCCGTCTGGAATCGACCGCAGTTTGTCTAGATAGTATGCAAGGGTTTCTACGTGGTAGGTGTTCAGCTTCGAGAAGTCTTGCATCTTTTCTGGGTTGTTCCCATGGTGCGACATTGAGTGGTGAGCTTCGGGCAATCCAATTTCGTTGTACGAACGGTCGATGTTCTCGCGTGCCATCATGAAGGATGTGACACGCGTAATGTCCGCCTGGAACCCGAGAACCTGTAAGTCGAACATCAGTTCCGCGTATTCCCTGAATGTTTCCGGCACGCCGACCGGACGATCTGGCATTTCGAAATCGCTGTTGTACGATTCGGCCTTCGCCATACGCTGTTCCACGTCACGAATCGCATCAAGGTACTCGCCGAGCTTATTACGGTCGTACCCACCAAGATTTCCAGAGAGTCTTGAAATCTCGTGTGACAAGCCGTCGAGAATGCTGCGGTCTTCCCGGACGCGAGTTAGACGTTCTTCGGCGGTATCACCGCTGCCGAACAGTCGCTCGAATACAAACCGTGGATTCGTTTCTGCCGGCAGCGGCATCGACGGTGTTTTCCACGACATTGAGTTCATGTAGGCGCAGGCATAGCCGTGGTCGCAGGCGCCGACGACGTCATTGCGGTCCACGGAAACTTCCAGTGACGGGAGCTTCGAGTCACGGCAGATGAGTTCGGCGATCATTTGATCGATCGTCGTGCCAGCCTGTACATCAGCTCCTTCCGTCTGTTTTGGATGCATAGCACTCATAAACGCCGGTGCGGCCCGTGGATGCTGGCCGCCAGAATCACCCTGATCCGTTGCTGGGAAGTTATCCAACCCGGTGAAGACTAGTGTCTGATCCCTGTACGGACCGAGTGGTTTTAGGATGGGCGAAAACTTGAACCCAACTCCTTCGGTGGGTGGTGTCCAATCGAACATATTGGCGCCGTTACCGACATAAATCGCGGCGAATCGAGGGACTCCTTTGACTCTGGCCGACATTGCAGGCACCATGGCGTCAAGGAACGGTACTGCAAGGGCTACACCCACCCCACGGAGGAACGTTCGCCTTGGTAAAGCCAACTTCGTAATAACCATTGAGTAGCCTCCCGCGTACATTGACAAAATTCAGTAGTCGGTCAATTCGCGTGTTCTCGTGCCATTCTCATCTGAAACGGCGTGCTCGTGACGACGCCCTGAATCAGAGAGGTAAAAGAGTAATCTTCACTGGCGGCCCCCCGCTTGATTCGCCGGACCGTGGGTGCATCGGTCGCCTCTAACCCTCTCCCGAGGGCGTAAGTCAACAGCCTGTCTGTCACCGTTGTTAAGAAATCTTCCGAGTGACTCAATAGCACTTTCCTGAGCTCCGTCGGGCCATCGAACTTCGTTCCATCTGGCAGCTCGGCAGACACATCGATTCGTAGGCCGGACGAGTATATATCTCTCCATTCACCGATTGCGTCAAAGTTTTCGAGCGCGAAGCCCAGTTGATCCATTTGAGCATGGCAGTTCGCACAGACCGGGTTAGCCCGATGAGCAGCCAGCTGTTCGCGCATCGGAAGAACCTTCCGTGGGTCCCTCTCATCTTCAAGGTCAGGTACGTTAGGTGGCGGGGGTGGTGGCGGAGCTCCGAGAATGTTCTCCAGGATCCACTTGCCGCGAATTACTGGCGACGTCCGATTTGCACGCGAGGTGCCTGTTAGAACCGAACCCTGTCCAAGTAGTCCACGACGCACGCTGCCGGCTGGGAG
>Ga0310345_10005552_pt1 | contig 11169 bp, 8 predicted proteins | sample HC15DNA20500_MG_FD_204667 | JGI IMG/M metagenome (GOLD analysis project Ga0310345, IMG submission 204667) | Marine microbial communities from station ALOHA, North Pacific Subtropical Gyre - HC15-DNA-20-500_MG | ecosystem: Environmental > Aquatic > Marine > Oceanic | place: Pacific Ocean: North...
ATGTTCGAATGAAGAAAAAGGGGCCGCCAAAGGCGACCCAGGAATTGCGTTGCCACTCAGTAGGTTAGAAGATTTATGCAAAATAAATCTGGCGGAGCGAGAGGGATTCGAACCCTCGAGACGGTTTCCCGCCTACACACTTTCCAGGCGTGCGCCTTCGACCACTCGGCCACCGCTCCGTTGCGGGCTCAGTAGCCAAGGCTCGGCGCCAATGCAAGGGCCTGACCCCGGCAAATTCCGCCTTTGATTGCCCCCGCCGCAAGGCTCCCGCATAGTGGATGCCGCACAGACCGGACGAGACAGCGCCTTGATGACCGAACCACCCCGACCGCCACTGCAATCCCAGCCGAGCCGGATGCGTATACCGCGCGATCCGCACCGCGTGCAGGACGTGGCCCTGATCATCATCGCCTTCGCGGTCGTGCTGTTCCTGCTGGTGCAGGCGCGGTTCCTGCTGATCTCGCTGGTGACCGCGATCGTCATCTTCTCGCTGATGAGCGACGCGATCAACTTCATCGCGCGGGCTCGGATCGGGCCGCTGGCGATCCCGAACTGGCTCGCCTCCGTCGCCGCCGTCGTCGCCATCGCGGCGACGCTGCTAACGCTGACCTCAATCGTGCTGGCGCAGATCAACACGGTGCTGCTCACCACGCTGAGCTATGCCGACCGGGCGCCAGAGGCGATCGCGGCGCTGTTCTCCTGGCTGGGCCAGAACACCGAGGCCGCGGTGCTCAACTCGCTGCAGACGGTCGAGCTCGGCGGTTATATCCGGGCGCTGGCGAGCCAGGCGGGCAACCTGATGCAGGGCACGGTGCTGGTGATCCTCTTCGTCGGCTTTCTCTTCGCCGAGCGGGTCTGGTTCTCGACCAAGCTGGTCAATTTCGTGGGCGACCCGGTGCGGGCCGACCGGGTGGGACGGATCATCGGCTCGATCATCCGCCGAGTGAACCGCTACCTCGCGGTCAAGACGCTGGTGTCGCTGATGACCGGGGTCATGGTCTGGGCGCTGGCGGGGCTGTTCGGGCTCGACCTCGCGGTGGCGCTCGGGATCCTGACCTTCATCCTGAACTACATCCCCAATATCGGCTCGATCGTGGCCACGGCGCTGGTGGCGCTGGTGGCCTATGTGCAGCTCGGCGATCCGGCGACGACGGGGGCGATCTTCGCAATCACCGGGGTAATCCAGTTCATCAACGGCAACGTGCTCGATCCGATGATGATGGGCCGCGCGCTCCGGCTGTCCTCGTTCGGGATCATCATCAGCCTCGCCTTCTGGGGCGCAGTCTGGGGCATTCCGGGGATGTTCCTGTCGGTGCCGATCACCGTGGCTGCGATGATCGTCTGCTCGGAGATCCCGGCGCTCAGGCCGATCGCGATCCTGCTGTCGCGCGAGGGGCTGCCGGAGCCCGAGACCGAACCGCGCGAGACCTCTTCGCGGCATGAGGCGGCCGAGTGATCCGGGCGCGGCGGCGGGGCCTCAGCCCGCGCCGCCCTCCTCGGCCGCGCTTTCAGCCGCGCGCAACGTTTCGGGGTTCCTGAGCCACAGATCCTGCTGCGGGAAGGGGATGGTGATCCCCGCCGCCTTGAAGCGCCGCGCGATCTCGTGATTCATCTCGGACTGCACCGCGATGATGAAGTTGATGTCGCGCAGAAAGGCCCGGATCTCGAAGTTCAGGCTCGAGGGGCCGAAGCCGCGGAACAGCACCGCCGCCGCCGGATTGGCGAGCACGAGGGGATGCGAATCCGCCACCTCCTGCATGATCTCCTGGACCTTCTCGAGATCGCTACCATGCGCCACGCCGACCGGCACGATGACCCGGCCGACCGAGTTGCCGCGGGTCCAGTTGGTGACGTGGTTCGACACCAGATCGGCGTTGGGTACAATCACGTCGGTCTTGTCGAAGGTCTCGATCCGGGTCGAACGCACCGAGATGTCGCGCACATAGCCCGACTGGCCGTTCACCTCGATCCAGTCGCCTTCGCCTATGGGCCGCTCGATCAGCAGGATGATGCCCGAAACGAAGTTCGAGACGATGTTCTGCAGGCCGAAACCGATGCCGACCGAAAGCGCACCGGCGACGATGGCGAGGTTCGACAGGTCGAGCCCGGCGGTGGTGATCGCAAGGATCGCCGCCGAGGTGATGCCGACATAGCCAAAGCCCACCGCGACGGCGTTCTGGCCGCCGAGATCGAGCTTGGTGCGCGGCAGCACTACCGAGCGCAGCACCCGCTGGACCAGCCGCGTCAGCGCGTAGCCGATCACAAAGATCACCAGAAGCCACATCAGGTCGGTGGGCTGCAGGCGCGTCTCGCCGAAGGAATAGCCTTCGCGGAACCGGGTCCAGACTTCGGCCAGATCCTCGGGCCGGGCGCCCCAGACCAGCGCCAGCACCGGCAGAGCGGCGAGGATCAGGAACAGCCCGATCAGCACCGGCACCAGCGCGTCGCGGGCCAGATCCTCGGAGCCGGTGGCGACGGTCCACAGATCGAAGACCAGCCGCTGCAGCAGCACCAGCACGCCGATCAGCATCATGGTCTTGATCGCCGGCACCAGGAGCGCCTCGGACAGCGCGGCAAAGCCCAGCACGGAGAGCACCGGCGAAATCACCGCCACTGCCATCGCGACCTTGCCCAGAAGCGACAGGAGCCCCTGCCGGACGCTGGTCGTGTCGCGGCGCGCGGTCTCGGGCTGCGGCGTGGCGGGGGCCGTGGCGGGTGCGCCGTCATGCACCACCCCGGCCAGGGTGCGGCCCAGCAGGAACAGCGGCACCGCGACGAGAAGCTGCAGCGGAAACAGGAGCGCCGCCTCGGCACCCTCCGGCGCGTCGGCGGTGGCGATCAGAGCCTGCGAAACCTGCGCCAAGGCGATGGTCCAGCCCAGCAGCATCGCCTGCCTTCGGGCCCGGGTCTGCCGAGCCGGGGCGATGCCGGCGATCGGCTGCGCCGCCTCGGGACCGAAGAACTGCCCGGCCATCCAGCGCGCCAGCAGCACCGCGAGACCCGCCAGCGGCAGCACCTCCAAGAGCGCGCCCGCCCGCGGTCCGTTCATCCCGGCGAGATCGAGGGCGCGGGCGACCAGCACCAGCCCCGCGAAGGGCAGCGCCACCTGCGCCAGCGACACGCCGAAGCCCAGCGCCCGCGAGCCGCGCCGGTCGGCGGCAAGGATGCGGCGGCGCAGATGCCGAGCCCAGAGGCCGGCACGCATCAGGATGCCGCCCAGAAGCCCGAGGAAAAGCACCTCAGCCAGAACGCCCGCCAGCGCCACCCGCCGCGCGGGCGAAGTCCAGCCAGCCCAGAGCTCGGCCCGCAGCGCCTCGGCGCGCTCGAAGGCGACGACGAGCGCGGAGGGCCAGAGCCCGGGATTGAGCGGTGAGGGCCCGCGATCGCCGAGCGCCCTGCCCCGTCGCTCGCGGATCAGCCGGTCGATCTCGCGGATCAACCCGTCGGCATGGGCATAGGCCTCGTCGGCCAGCCGAACCGGTGCGCGCAGCCGCATCAGCTGCTCGGTCAGCGCGGCGCGGCGTGCCGCGATGGACTCGTCCTCGCCGCCGGCTTCGGGCGCGGCACCCAGCGCCGTGAGTTGCGCCTCGACGGTGCCGATGCGGCCGCTATTGGCGCCACGCGCCTGCTGAAACCGGTCGCGCCAGACCACCAGATCGCCGCGCAGTCGCTGCAGCGCGAAATCGGAGCCTTGCCCGCGTTCGGACAAAGCCTCGCTGCGCGCCGCGGTGCGCTCCCAGCTTTCCCAGTTCACGTCGTCCTCGGCCAGCACCTCGGCCAGAGGACCGGTCCCCGGCAGCGTCGCATCGGCCGGGCCATAAGCCGTGGCGGGCGTCAGCTCCGAAGCCTCTTCCTCGAGGGCTTCGACGCTCTCGCCCTCGCCTTCTGCCTCGCCGGTCACCTCCGGGCTCAGGGCGTCTTCGACGCTGGCGGCCGGGGCATCGGAGGGCACCGGCTCCGCCTCGCCCGTCTGCGCCTCGGTCGTCGCATCGGCGGGCGCGTCGAACAGCCCCCCCGGCGCCGGGTCGATGCCCTGCGCCATGGCGGAACCGGCCCCGAGCAGGAGCCAGATCGGCAGGATCAGCCGCCGGGCGAGGCGCGCGCCCTTGCGGGCCGCCGCGCGGGCGCTCATGCGTCCTCGAAGACGCCCGGAATGGAGGAAGGACCGCGATCGAGCCAGTCCGGCGCCGGCAGACCCTTGGACTTCAGGAAGTCGGGGTTGAACAGCTTCGACTGGTATCGCGTGCCGTAGTCGCACAGCACCGTCACGATGGTGTGGCCCGGCCCCAGCTCGCGCGCGAGGCGGATCGCCCCGGCGACGTTGATGCCCGAGGAGCCTCCGAGGCACAGGCCCTCATGCTTGAGCAGATCGAATACGATCGGCAGCGCCTCGGCATCGGGGATCTTGTAGCTGAAGTCGGGGGTGAAGCCCTCGAGATTGGCGGTGATCCGACCCTGGCCGATGCCTTCGGTGATCGAATCGCCCTCGGCCTTCAGCTCGCCGGTGGTGTAGAAGCTGTGCAGCGCCGCGCCTTCGGGATCGGCGAGACCGATCTTCACGCCCTTGGGCTGCAGCGCCATGCCGACGCCCGCCAGCGTACCGCCGGTACCGACGGCGCAGATGAAACCATCGACCTTGCCCTGGGTCTGCTCCCAGATCTCGGGGCCGGTGCCGTCGATATGCGCCTGCCGGTTCGCGACGTTGTCGAACTGGTTGGCCCAGAGCACGCCCTCGGGGGTGGTGCGCGCCAGTTCCTCGGCGAGACGGCCCGAATAGCGGACATAGTTGTTGGGGTTGCGGTAGGGCGCGGCCGGGACCTGCACCAGTTCGGCGCCGGCGAGCCGCAGCATGTCCTTCTTTTCCTGGCTCTGGGTCTCAGGGATCACGATCACCGTCTTGAAGCCCATCGAGGCGCCGACAAGCGCCAGACCGATGCCGGTATTGCCGGCGGTGCCCTCAACGATGGTGCCGCCGGGCTTCAGCGTGCCCTTCTCGACCGCGTCGCGGATCATCCACAAAGCCGCGCGATCCTTGACCGACTGACCGGGGTTCAGGAATTCGGCCTTACCCAGAATCTCGCAGCCCGTCGCCTCGGAGGCGGCGCGCAGCCGGATCAGGGGGGTCTTGCCGACGGCGGCGGCGAGATCGGATTTGATGTCCATGGGGCAGCCTTTCCTGTGTTGTCCCGAGCAATATGCAGCGCTGCTCAGGAACTCAAGCCGCGTCGCTGCCCGCTTCGGCGCGCAGCCGCGCACGATGATGCGCGAGCCAGTACATCATGGCGAGCATCGGGATGACGTCGATCTCGCCCGTTTGCGCCAACGACATGGCCCGGTCGAAGGGCACGGCGTGCAGCCGCAGATCCTCGTGTTCCTCGTCGAGCCCGCCGCGCCAGCTTTCTTCGCGCGGCAGGTCGGCCAGCGCGAGAAAGCAGTGGAAATGGTCGGTGCTCGACCCCGGCGAGGGGTAGCCCTCGAAGATCGGGATCAGCGCGTCGAGCTGCAGCCCGGCCTCCTCGCGCGCCTCGCGCAATCCGGCCTGCTCGGGCGTCTCGCCGGCATCGACGATGCCCGCCACCGGCTCGAGGCTCCAGGGGTTGGTCGAACCGCGCCGGGCCGGTCCGCTGCGGAACTGCTCGACCAGGAGCACCCGGTCGCTGCGCGGATCATAGGGCAGCACCAGCGTCGCATCGACGCCCACCAGCACCTCCCGCGGCAACGCCTCGGCGCGTCCCCCGTCGAAGCGTCGATGCGACAGGCGCATCGTGGCAAGCTTGAAGAATTCGCCCGAAAGCGGTGCGTCGAGACGCAGCGCCACATCGCCCGCCCGTGCTTCGTGGCGCAGCGTCGCGGGGGCCGGCGTGGCCGCCGCGCGCAGCCGGGAACTGGCGCGGGCCGCGATCATCGCTTTTTGCCGGGCGAAGCTGGTCGGGCTCAGCGGTGGCGCATGATCGGCGATCTCGCCCGCCATCAGGGCCCATCGCGCCCCCTGCCCGTCGCGCCACGCCGCCATGTCCCAGTCCGGGCCGGTCGCCCCGGCCTTGGGTGCGCGGATCTCGGCCATGCGCGGTGCCCCGCCCTCGCAGTCCACCTGCGCCTCGAATGTCTCATGGCCGAGCGCCACGCCATAGGCATCGAGCCGGGCGCGCGCCGCCTCGGGCAGCGGCGAGACCAATAGCCCTTCGACCGCCGTCCCCTCACGCACGACGAGCGACGGGTCGGCATCGGGCGCACCGGTCAGAGCGTATCCCGGCAACCGCGCCGGCACCCCGTCGAGCAGCCGAGCCGTGACCGCCTCGAATGTCGCGGCCTCGGCCAGCGGCCCGAAGACGAACAGGTCCGACATGCTCATCTGGCCCGGGAATGGGTGAATTCGAGCAGCAGGCCGATGCCGATCCCGCCCAACCCCAACAGCAGAATTTCCTGCGGGTGGACGAGCCGAAGCGCGCTTTGCAGCATGAAATCCACCATCGCCTCCATCGCATCCGTCGGGTCGCGAAACCGACCGCGCCACGATGCGCGCAGTGCGAAGATCGTGCCATGCGTCACCAGCACCGTGAGAAGACCGATGATCGTCGTGGTGATCCCGTTGCTCATGCCATCGCGAAACCCGCCCCCGGCGCGCGGCCCGGCGATGAACCAGCCCATGCAGAAGCCGATCACCGCGTTGATCTGCGGCGTGTTCGGGTTCACTGTCAGCCCCTCGAGCATCGGCAGCGCCAGCACCGATGCGACGAAGCCCAGCGCCGCGAACAGCAGGGCCCCGACCAGCTTGGACGCAGTGGGCATGGCGGCTCTCCTCGATATGCGGTGCGTTCAGCCCGGACGGGTCACGGTGATCTGGGTAACGTCGCAATTTCCGGAACGGAAGGTGCTGGCGCAGGAACACAGGTAGAAATTCCACATTCGCCTGAATCTTTCGTCAAAGCCAAGCCGTGCCACCTCGTCCCAGCGCGTGTTGAAGCTGTGGTGCCACTGTCGCAGCGTGCGCGAATAGCTTTCACCGAAATTGAGCGACCCGGTCACCCGCAGCCCGGCCTGCTCGCTCAGCCGGTGTAGGATGCCCGGGCTGGGCAGCATGCCGCCGGGAAAGATGTATTTCTGGATGAAGTCGACGCCGTCGCGGTATTGCTCGAAGCGCTGATCCTGCAAGGTGATCACCTGCAGCGTCGCGTGGCGTCCCGGGCGCAGCCGGGCGCTCAGCCGGTCGAAATAGACCGGCCAGTAGCGTTCGCCCACCGCCTCGAACATCTCGATGCTGGCGACGCCGTCATACTGGCCGTCCGCATCCCGGTAGTCCTGCAGGCGCAGTTCGACCCGGTCCGACAGTCCGGCCCGGTCGATGCGGGCGCGGGCGAAGTCGAGCTGCGCTTGGCTGATGGTCAGTCCGGTGACCTTCAACCCCCGCTCGGCGGCGGCGTATTCCGCGAAGCCGCCCCAGCCGCAGCCGATCTCGAGCACGTGGTCGCCCGGGCGCACCCCCATGCGGTCGATGAGGCTTTCGTATTTGCGCCGCTGCGCCGCCTCGAGGCTTTGCTGGCTGCCCTCGAACAGCGCCGAGGAATAGGTCATCGAGGGGTCGAGCCAGAGCGCGTAGAACTCGTTGCCGAGATCGTAATGGTGGCGGATATTGCGCTTGGCCTGAAACTTCGTGTTGGAGCGCAGCCAGTGGCGCAGACGCTCATAGGCGCGCAGCAGCCGATGGCCGGGGAAGCCGTCGAACAGCACATCCACCTCGTCATGCACGAGGTCGAGCAGCGCCAGCAGGTCGGGCGAGGACCAGGCCCCGTCCACATAGGCCTCGGAAAAGCCGAGATCGCCTTCGCGGATCAACCGCGCGAAGCAATCCGGGTCGTGCACGGCGATCTCGGCGGCAAAGCCCGGCGCCTCTCCCTCGGCGCGAAACCGGCGACCGTCGGGCAGCACGATGTCGAGCCGGCCGCGGCGGATCGATCGCGTCAGTTCGAACACCTGCGCGAAGTAGCGTGGCAGCCCGCTCTGCCCCTCGGTGCCGGTCAGGATCATCGGTCGCGCGCCTCCCCGTTCTCACGATCCAGATTACGGATCGAAGCGGGCTTGTCACGTGGCGCGTGACGGGCAAATGCATGGCAAGGCTCAGCTATCGCGCCCCTTATAGGCCGCGAGCGCGCGGTCGCGCCCCTCCGCCGCGCCGACGATCGGGTCGGGATAGGGCATGTCTGCCGACAGCCTCCAGCGGCGCGGCGCCGCGTCGAGAAAGTCGCACGCGGTCCGCGGTGGATCGGCCTGACCCTCGGCGATCCAGGCGCGCTGATAGGCACCGTCGGGGTCGAACTTTTCCCGCTGCGTGGCCGGGTTGAAGATGCGGAAATAGGGTGAGGCGTCCGGTCCGCTGCCCGCCACCCATTGCCAGCCCAGCGCGTTGTTGGCCGGGTCCCAGTCGACGAGGCAGTCGGCGAACCAGTCATGGCCGATCTTCCAATGCGTCATCAGGTGCTTGGTGAGATAGGAGCCGGTGATCATCCGGGCGCGGTTGTGCATCCGCCCCGTCGCGTAGAGTTCGCGCATCGCGGCATCGACGAAGCGCATCCCCGTCCGGCCCCGCTTCCACGCCGTGGCCTCTGGGCTGTCGCCATCCTCGGACCACGGAAACCGGTCCCATTCGGCGCGCCAGTTGCGGGTGATCAGCCGGGGCGTGTGGTGCAGCAGGTGATAGGCGAACTCGCGCCAGAGCAGTTCCTTGAGAAAGGTCTCGGCCCCGCCCGCCCCGGCCTCGCGCGCGCCGAGCGCGGCGCGGTAGCAAGTCCGGATCGAGATTTCGCCATAGGTGAGGTTCTCGGACAGGCCCGAGGTGCCCTCGATGTCGGGCCGGTCGCGGGCGATGTGATAATCCTCGATCCGCTCGGCCACGAAGCGGTCGAGCCGCGTTCGCGCTGCTGCCTCGCCGACAGTCAGGTAGCGCGCCACCACATCGGCCCCGCGCCGCATGTCGCGGCCCATCCGCCAGTCGTCGAGCCGCTCGCTGTCGGGCCAAGCTTCGGGCACGGGCAGCCGCGCCGGCGCGGGCAGCGGGTCGCCCGGATCGCGGCTGCGCACCGCCTTCATGTAGGGGGTGTAGACTTTGTAGTAGCCGCCGGTCTTGGTCTCGACGCTTTCGGGTTCGAACAGCAGGTGGCCAGTGAAATCGCGGGTCTCGATGCCCTCCGCGTCGAGCCCTTCCATGGCTTCGGCGTCGCGTGCCCGTGCCTCGGGGTCGTAGGCTCGGCTCCACCAGACCGCACGGGCCCCGGTCTCGGCGACCAGCGCCCGCAGGCTGTCGAGCGCCCGGCCGTGCCGCAGGATCAGCTTCGAGCCGATGCTCTCCAAGTCACGCGCGAGGCTTTCGACCGAGAGACCGAGCCGGAAGCGGGGCGCGGCGCCCTGCCCTTCCACAACCTCGTCATGCACGAAGACCGGGATCAGCGGCGCGCCGGTCTCGACCGCCTCGGCCAACATCGGATGATCGGCCAGCCGCAGGTCGCGGCGGAACCATAGAAGGATCGGGGCGGGCATCGGGTCACTCCTCGGCGCTTTTGCCCCGAGCTAGCGCCCGACCGCGCCGATCAAGCCGCGCCGTCCCGTCGCAGCGGCTCGGCCGGATGCTCGGCCCGCGCGGTCTGCACCGTCAGTTCCTCGCGGGTGCGCGGCAGCGCGTGCGGGATCTCGGCCTGAATCCAGGCCACCAGCTTCTCGCGGATCTCGCAGCGCAGGTCGAAGGCGCGCCCGGCATTGCGGGCCGAGGCCAGCACCCGCACCTCCATCACCCGTTCGCGGAAATCGGTAACGGCGAGGTTGAACACGTCGCGGTCCCACAGCGTGCTCGCCTCGGTGATCTCGCGCGCCTTGTCGCGGATCCGGTCGATCGGCGCGGAATGGTCGAGATAGAGCAGCACAGAGGCGATCAGAGTCGAATTCTCGCGGGTCCAGTTCTGGAACGGCTGCTCGATGAAGTAGCTCAGCGGCACGATCATCCGCCGCCAGTCCCAGATCCGGATCACCACATAGGTCGAGGTGATTTCCTCGACATTGCCCCATTCGCCCTCGACGATCAGCGCGTCGTCGATGCGGATCGGCTGCGTCATGGCGAGCTGGATCCCGGCGAAGAGGTTCTTGAGCACCGGCTGCAGCGCGAGGCCAGCGACGATGCCCGCGGCCCCCGCCGAGGCCAGCAGCGACACGCCGTATTGGCGCACCTCCTCGAAGGTCATCAGCGCCGTGGCGATGGCGACGATGGAGATCAGGACAGAGGCGACGCGCAAAAAGATCTTGGTCTGGGTGACGTGCTTGCGCGCAAGGAGGTTGTCCTCGGCGTCGAGCGTGTAGCGACGCAGGTGCAGCTTGGCCCAGACGTCGAGCACCACCCGCGCGATCCATCCGATGAGCAGGATCGTCCCCACCAGCACGAGGTGCTGCAGCCCCCGCTCATCCGACGGCGAAAGCGGCGCGACGGCGGCGGCGGGCGCCATGAAGAAAAAGATCAGGCCGAGCCGGGCGGGGCCGCGCGTCTGTCGCACCAGTTCGCGGCGGAAGATCGCGCTGCCTTGCGCCCAGCGACCGAGCGCGCGGTAGATCAGCGCATGGACGAGGCAGGCCAGCGCGATGGCGAGGCCGAAATCGATCAGGATCACGGCCCAGGCCGGCAGCCAGCCAAGGCCAACATCGGAGAAGGTCTGGAATAGCATCATGCGGCGGGATGATAGGCGCGCGCTCCGCGCAGAAAAGCCCCGCAGGCGCGTTTTCGCCGCAATGCGGCGAAGAGCGGCGCGTGGAGCGGCCCCGAAGGCGGGGCCGCTCCGTTTTTCATCACGGCGTCGGGTTCTTGCGCTCGTTCTTGAGCGCGATGAAGATCGCCACGCACATCATCAGGAGCAGGAACGCAAAGGGGAAGCCGGTGGCCACCGCCATCGCCTGCAGCGCCGCGAGACCACCGCCGAGGAGCAGCGCGATCGCCACGAGGCCCTCGAAAACACACCAGAACACCCGCTGCGGCAGCGGCCCATCGACCTTGCCGCCGGAGGTGATGGTGTCGATCACGAGCGATCCCGAATCCGAGGAGGTCACGAAGAACACGATCACCAGGATGATGCCGATCAACGAGGTGATGGTGGCCAGCGGCAGCTGGCTCAGCATCTCGAACAGCTGCACCGGCAG
>Ga0310345_10005554_pt1 | contig 11166 bp, 10 predicted proteins | sample HC15DNA20500_MG_FD_204667 | JGI IMG/M metagenome (GOLD analysis project Ga0310345, IMG submission 204667) | Marine microbial communities from station ALOHA, North Pacific Subtropical Gyre - HC15-DNA-20-500_MG | ecosystem: Environmental > Aquatic > Marine > Oceanic | place: Pacific Ocean: North...
GTCTTGGCGTCGAGGTTGACCGCGATATCCCCGGTCCGGATGATCGACTGGGCATGGCCCTTGGAGCGGCGGATGATGGCGTGGATCCGCGCGACCAGCTCCTCTCGGTGAAAGGGCTTCGTCAGGTAATCGTCGGCGCCAAAGCCGAACCCCCTGATCTTGCTTTGCGTATCGTCCTCGCCCGAGAGGATCAGTATGGGCGTGTCGATCCGTGCGAGCCGCAACTGACGCAGCACCTCGTGGCCGGTCATGTCCGGCAAGTGCAGATCGAGGAGGATCAGGTCGTAGTCATAGAGCTTCGCCAAGTCGATCCCTTCCTCCCCCATATCCGTCGCATAGACGTTCAGGTTGGCATGGGTGAGCATCAACTCGATGCTCTTCGACGTGGTCGGGTCGTCCTCAACCAGCAAGACGCGCATTCCTTACCCTCCGTGCTCCGGGTTCAACCATCGCCGGCGAGTAAGCCACCGGACGGTTAACACCGTATTACCCTGGGTCAACCATGCCACTGCATCTCACGGTTGTCTATACTTCTGTATAGTCGTTACGCGCAGTCCCTCGGGGCCATGACGCCTCGCCAGTCTTTCCCAGCTTTGCAGCTCCTCCTCGGACAGGCCGTAGGTCTCGATCGCATAGTCCCGTGAAACGAGACCCACGGTGATCGCCAGCAGCAATCGCGCCTTGCGCGAGGCGACCCAGCGCTCCGTATCCGGGCTTGGCAGGTCTGCGCGCGTCAGGATGCGCCCGTCAGGCAGCGTCACCGCCCGCGGCCCCTCGACCTTTCGTAGATACATATTCACCCTCCTCTCACCCCGGCTCCGACCCTGCGCGCGCCAGGGCTAAGGAGCGGTGAAGCCGGGGGGTTGGAAATGGGGGGCATTTTCCTATATTGCGGCCCGATCGCCGCTTCGCGCGCGCCTCCACCCTGCGCCAAGGATCATCCCATGCCGCTCGACAGCTTCGCCACCACCGGGCTCAATTCGCTGGGTTTCGCCAAGCCCGCCTCGCAGACCCGCGTCGTCGTTGCGATGTCGGGTGGCGTCGACAGCTCCGTCGTCGCCGCCCAGCTCAAGGAGGAAGGCTACGACGTCGTGGGCGTGACGCTGCAGCTGTACGATCACGGCGCGGCGCTGGCCAAGAAAGGCGCCTGCTGTGCCGGGCGCGACATCCATGACGCGCGGCGCGTGGCCGAGGCGATGGGTTTTCCGCACTACGTGCTCGACTACGAGAACACCTTCCGCGAGGCGGTGATCGACGAGTTCGCCGACAGCTATCTCGCTGGCGCGACGCCGGTGCCCTGCATCCGCTGCAACGAGCGGGTGAAGTTCAAGGACCTGCTGGCCACCGCCAAGGATCTCGACGCCGATTGCATGGCGACCGGCCACTACATCCGCCGCGAGATGGGCGCCGCGGGCGCCGAACTCCATTCGGCCGCCGATGCGAACCGCGACCAGAGCTATTTCCTGTTCTCGACCACGCAGGAACAGCTCGACTACCTGCGCTTTCCGCTGGGCGGACTGGAGTCGAAGGCCGAAACCAGAGCGCTGGCCGCACGCTACGGGCTTTCGGTCGCCGACAAGCCGGACAGCCAAGACATTTGCTTCGTGCCCAATGGCAACTACGCCGCCGTGATCGAGAAGCTGCGCCCCGGTGCCGCGGAGCCGGGCGAGATCGTGCATGTCGACGGGCGGGTACTGGGCGAGCATCGGGGGCTGATCCACTATACGGTGGGCCAGCGCCGGGGTCTGGGCATCGGCGGTCTCGACGAGCCGCTCTACGTCGTGAAGCTCGACGTGGAGGCGCGTCGCGTCGTCGTCGGACCAAAGGAGATGCTGGCGACGCGGCGCGTGCCGCTCAAGGAAATCAACTGGATTGGCGGCGGTAGCTTCACAGATGCCACGGAACGCGAAGTGCTCGTGCGCATCCGCTCGACCCGCCCGCCGGCCCCGGCGGTGATCCGTCCAATCAATGAGACGGAGGCCGAGGTCGAGTTGCTCTCGCCCGAACAGGGCGTCTCTCCCGGCCAGGCCTGCGTGTTCTATGCCACCGAAGGCAGCCGCGTGCTCGGTGGTGGCTGGATCTGGAAGGGCCGCTGAGGCGGGATCAAAACTCTTCCGAGAGTTTTGGCAAATTTCTTCGAAGAAATTTGTCAGCGCATCCGGTCGAGGATGGCGCGTGCCGCCCGAAGGCCGGGCGGCTCACCCCCGGCGCCCAGCCGCCGCATGGTCTCGGCCAGCGCGTGGCGCTGGGCTTCGGGCCGCTCCAGAAGACGCAGCAATGCCCGACCGATCGGCTCGGGACGGCAATCCTTGCCGATGTATTCCGGAACGGTGCGGGTCTCGCTCACCAGGTTCACCAATGTCACCGTATCGGTCAGCAGCATCCGTCCGATGATGGCGCGCGAGATCCAACCCATGTCATAGGCCACAACCATGGGCGTGTCCGCCGCGGCCAGTTCGAGCGACACCGTGCCCGACGCCGCGAGCGCCACGTCGGCGGCCAGAAACGCGGCGCGCTTTTCGGCGCCATCCGGGTCCTGCGCGGGATCGATCAGCAGCGGTGCGACCGACCAAGTCCTTGTCTCGGCGCGCACCAGATCGGCGACGGGCGCGGCGCAGGGCAATACGACGCGGGCTTCCGGCAACGCCGCCTGCACGCGTGCCAGCGCTCCGCCGAAAGTCTCCGAGAGCCGCTGAACCTCGCCACGCCGCGAGCCGGGCAGCGCCAGCACCAGCGGCGCATCGCCGATCCCGTGACGCGCCCTGAAGGCATCCGCCTCCTTGGGGCTCGCCTGCTGTTCGGTCACCACGGGGTGGCCGACGAAATCGCACTCCATCCCGACAGCCTCCATGTAGGGAGGCTCGAACGGCAAAAGCGCCAGCACCTGGTCGATGCTACGCGCCATCTTCGCCGCCCGGCCGGGGCGCCAGGCCCAGACGCTGGGCGCCACGTAATGCACGCAGCGCACCGGCGCACCGGCCGCCTTGACCCGTCGCGCCACACGGAGGCAGAAGTCGGGACTGTCGATGGTAAGCAGGATGTCCGGCCGACTCTCGATCACCGCGCGCGCCGTCTCGTCGAGCCGCCGCATGAGATGGCGGTAGCGCGGCAGGATCTCGGCGATGCCCATGACCGACAGCTCGTCCATCGGAAAGCGGCTCTTGAGCCCTTCGGCCGCCATGCCTGGCCCGCCGATGCCATCAAAGCGGATGTCCGGGGCGAGGCTCTTCAGCCCGGCCATCACGGCGCGGCCCAGCCGATCGCCTGAGGGCTCTCCTGCGATGACAAAGATCTTCATGCCTGCACCATCAGCGCGATGCCGTGACGATCGGCGGCGGCGATGGTCGCCGCGCGCTCCAGCACCATCACGCCGCCAGCTTCGATCGCGATGGCCCCGAGACCTGCGCGCGCCGCGCCCGCGATCGTGCCGGGGCCGATGACCGGCAGATCGGCCCGCCGATCCTGACCCGGCTTCGGCGCCTTGTAGAGCAACCCGCCCTTCGCCTCTCCGCCCGCGAGGCTGGCCAGCATCCAGTCGGTGCCCGGCAGCGCCTCGACCGCGATGCAGAGCCCGTCGCGCACCACGCAGGCCTGACCGACATCGGCTTCGGCCATGGCGCGGTGCACCGCCCATGCGCGTCGCGCATCGGCCGCATGGGCTTCGGTGAAGGACACGGCGCCCATCAGCCCGGCATTGGGGAGCAGCGTGGGCGCGATCTCGTGCGCCGCGCGCAGGACAAACCCCTGCTCTTCCAAAAGCGCCATCACGGCGCGCAGCGTCGCGTCGTCGCCTTGCCCCATGGCGGCCATCAACCGCGGCACGAGAGGGGCGGTGGCGGCATCGATCCGGGACGGATCGACCTGCGGACGCGTCATCGCACCGGCAAGACAGATCTCGGTCACGCCCCATGCCCGCAGATCCGCGAGCAGCGTGCCGAGCGTCTCGATCCGGTAGCCAAGGCGCTCGGTGCCCTTCGGTGCCGTCACCGGCACGCCCGCCATCTCGCAGACCAGCGCCTCGGGGCGCTCCGCGAGGATCGCGCTCGGCAGCGCACCGGTCCCGGCGAGAAGCGCCAGCATCGGATCAGCCCTGCGGCGTCAGGAACTGGCGGTCGCTCTGCGCCGAGACGAACTCCGACAATTCACGAACGAGGTCGCTTTCCCCGGATCCGAGCGCCGCGGCCCGCTCGTGGAACGTGCCGTCGCCTTCCTTCAGCGCGCGGAACGCGGCGCGCAGCGCACCTATCTCCTCGCGCGAGGTGCCGCGCCGCTTGAGGCCGACGAGGTTGAGCCCGTCGAGCCGACCGCGCGGCCCCTGGACGAGGCCGAAGGGGATCACGTCGTTGGTCACCATCGTGACTGCACCGATGATCGCGCCACGGCCGATCCGGACCCATTGATGAATGCCACAAAGCCCGCCGACGATCACGTCATCGCCGATCTCGCAATGGCCCGCGACCGCGGCATGGTTCACGAGGATCACCCGATCGCCCACCCGCACGTCATGCGCGACGTGACAGCCCGCCATCAGCAGGCAGTCGTCACCCACCCGCGTCTCGCCACCGCCACCTGCCGTGCCGGTGTTGATCGTCACGTGCTCGCGGATGCGGTTGCGCGCGCCGATACGCAGCCGCGTATGCTCGCCGCCGAACTTCAGATCCTGAGGGATCTCGCCGATCACCGAGAAGGGGAAAACCACCGTCTCCGCGCCGATCGTTGTGTCGCCGGTGACGACCACGTGGCTCTTGAGCTCGACGCCATCGCCCAGCACGACCTGGGCGCCGACATGACAGAACGGCCCGATCCGGCAGTTCTCGCCGATCCGCGCGCCCTTCTCGATCACCGCGGAAGGGTGAATCCGCGCCATCAACCCTGCAGGTCCATCATCGCGGTGAACTCGGCTTCGGCCGCCATCTCGCCATCGACCGTCGCCACGCCCTTGAAGCGCCAGACCTTGCCGCCCGGCTTGCCGCGCGTGGTCTCGACCTTCATCAGCAGCTGGTCGCCCGGGACCACCTTGCGGCGGAACTTGGTGGCGTCGATGCCCATGAAGTAGATCAGCATGTTGCCGTCCACGAGGTTCATCGTGGTGCCGACCATCACTGCCGCCGTCTGGGCCATCGCCTCGATGATCGTGACGCCGGGCATGATTGGGTTGCCGGGGAAATGCCCCTGGAAATGCGGCTCGTTCATCGTGACGTTCTTGATGCCCGTGGCGCTCGAGGTGCCATCGATGTCGATCACGCGGTCCACCAGCAGGAACGGGTAGCGATGCGGCAGGATACGCTGGATCAGCTGAATGTCTGCGGTGGTCGGCGTGCCCGTCTCGGGGGTGTCGGTCATGTCGGTGCGGTCCTTCCGTCGCGGGGCTATTCGCGATCTGAGTAGCAACTCGCCCCCCGAGCGGCAAGGCAGGCGCGGTCAGGGATCGGCGGGCTCGGCGGGTTCCGGATCGGCGGAAAGGGTCGCGCCGTTGCCGATCGCCGCGTCGACCGCCGCGAGCGCGGCATCGGTGACATCGACCGCGCTGGTGGACAGGAAGACCGCGCGCCGGTCGAGGATGATCGAGGCGCCGCGCTCCAGCATCACCTGTCCCAGCGCCGGACCCGCGGCGGCCAGGAAGATCTCGCGCCCGGAGGCCGCCTCCTGCTGCAGGGCGCGTTCCTTGGCGTCGCGCTCGCGGCGGATCTCCTGAACCCTGGCGTCGAAGGCCTCGGCCTCGCCCCGGAACGCCTCCGGCGTCATCGACGGGCGGCGGCGCGTCAGATCCTGTTCCTCGGCGGTAAGCTCCGCCTCGATCCGGCGGTTCTCCTCGACCAGCGCTTCGGTCTGGGCCTGTAGATCTGCGGCCAGACGCTGTCCGAACAGGCTTTCCGAGAAAAGCCGATCGGTGTCGAGCACGACGATGCCGCCTGCGGCGGCCGGGGGCTGGGCTGGCGCCGGCGCGGCTGGATCGGCCACGCGCTGCGCAAGCGCCGGCCCGCCGAGCGCGAGCATCAGGCAGATGACCGCCGCCGCGCGCCGCATCAGAACCGCGAGGAGATCGTCAGGTCGAAGCCACGGGTCTCGTCGAACTCCTCGGCCTCCAGCGCCTCGGTGAAGTTGAAGCGCAGCGGACCGAGCGGCGTGTCCCAGAATACCGAGGCGCCGACCACGGCGCGCGGCGTGAACTCGTCATAGAGCACGGTCGCACCGGTGCCGCGGGTCGAACCCACATCCCAGACCGAGCCGTAATCCACGAAGGCGCCGCCGGAGATGCCGTAATCCTCGGGCAGACCCAGCGGGAACTCGGCCTCGAGCCGAGTGACGGCGTATTTGTTGCCGCCCAGTGCGTCATCGGTATCGGCGTCGCGCGGGCCGATGCCGCCGGCTTCGAAGCCGCGCATGATCCGACTGCCCATGAAAAAGCGGTCGGTGACGCGGGTGGTGCCGTCGGAATGGTTGATGATCCCGCCTTCGACAGTGGCGCGTAGCAGCACGTCCTCGCCCAGCACCAGCGTTTCGGCCGAGGCCAGCGCCGTGGTCTTGACGAAGGACTCGTCGCCGACGCCGAACTCCTGCCCGAAGCGCAACAGGATGCCGGTATCGGGATCAAGCCCGGAGCGGCGCGTGTCGTAGCTGTAGCTATAGCCGAGCGAATTGGTCCAAACGCCGTCCTCGGCCTGCTCGGCGATGATGATGTCGCTGGCATCCGGGTCGACATCGGTGATGTCGTTGTACTCGGCCGCGTAATAGGTCTGCAGCCGGCCGTTCTCGCTCACCGGGAAGGTGAAGGAGGGCGAGATACGGAAGGTGTCGGTGTCGTAGAGCGCCGAGTCGTTGTCGGTCGAGCGGTAATCCACGCCGAAGCCGAAGCGTAGATCGCGCCCGAGGAAGGCGGGCTCGGCGAAATCGAAGGAGATGACGCGGTTGTTCTCGCTGGTCGAGAGATCGAGACTGAACAGCTGACCCCGGCCAAGGAAGTTGCGCTCGGCAAAGCCCGCGACGAGGCCGAAGCCGTCATCTGTGGAGTAGTTGGCGCCGAAGGAGAGCGAGCCGGTGGGCTGTTCCTCGACATCGACGTCGATCACGACCGAGCCCGGCTCGGTGCCCGGGCGGGCATTGACCTGCGCATCGGCGAAATAGCCGAGCGCGCGGATCCGCTCGGCGCTCTCGCGCACGGCACGGGGGTTGAAGGGATCTCCCTCGACGGTGCGGAACTGCTGGCGCACCACCCGGTCTAGCGTGGTCGAGTTACCCTCGATGTCGATACGCTCGACGAAGATCCGCTCGCCCCGGCTCAGCACATAGGTCACCTCGAGCGACAGGTCGCGCGGGTTGCGGGTAATGCGCGGCTCGATCCGCAGGAAATCGATCCCGTCGCGGATTGCGATGCGTTCCATCCGCGCGATGTCGTCCTCGACCGCAGTGGGCGAGTAGTAATCGCCGCGATCGAGCCGGATCGCCTCATCGAAGCGGGTGGTCGACAGGCCGGGAATCTCGCTGGCGATATTTACGTTGTTGACCTGGTAGCGCTGGCCCTCGCGGACGTTGAAGGTCAGCAGATAGGCGTCGCGGGCGCGGGTCAGCTCGGCATCGACGTCAAGGATCTCGAAATCCACATATCCGCGCGAGCGGTAGAAATCGGTGAGCATCTGCCGGTCGAAGGCAATGCGGTCGGCCACGAAGGTGTCGCTCTTGATGAGCTGGCGCAGTGGACCGGCCTGGCTGGTCGCCAGCACGCCGCGCAGGCGACGGTCGGAGAAGGCGCGGTTCCCGGTAAAGGAAATGCGCTCGATCTCGGTCACACCGCCCTCGGTGATCTGGTAGACCAGATCGACACGGTTGTCGGAGCGCTCGATCAGCGCCGGGCGCACGACGGCATTGATCCGGCCGCGCTCGGCATAGGCGGCGGCGATGGCGTCGGCATCGGTCTGGGCCTGCGCGGGGTTGTAGACGCGGCGCTCGGTCGCGGTGACCAGCTGCGCCAACTCCGCGTCGTCGATCTTGGCGTTGCCCTCGAAGCCAATGCGGTTGATCGTCGGGAATTCGGTCACCTCGATGACGAGGCGGCCGCCCTCGGGCCGGATCTCGACCGATCGGAACAGCCCGGTCTCGCGGATCCGCTGGCCCGCATCGTTCAGTGCGGCGGCGCTGACGGTCTCACCGCGCGCGATGCCTGCATATGTCAGGATGGTGCCGGTCTCGATCCGGCGGTTGCCTTCGACCGAAACTTCCTCGAAGCGGAAATCCTGTGCCAATGCCGGTGCCACGGCGCTGATCGCCGCGATCAGCGCGGCCGCGCTCGCGGCACCTGTCAACCTACGCGCCAAGGCGCCCCTGCTTCGAGCCGTCATCGTCACCATCCCTGCCACGCGTCGTTTCTTGACTAGGGAGTTACCGACCCCGGGAAGCGTTGTCAAAAGCTCCGGTGCTTTCGGAGCATGTTCATGGCGCGGCGATCCGTATCGCCACAGTCAGGGCCAGCACCAGCGCGGCCGGCAGCAGCAGCCGGCCCATGTGGAGCTCGACTAGCAGGCCCAGACCGGCATCATCCTTCAGAATCGTGTTCATGCCTCGTCTCCTGAATACGAGGCTCGAACACTAGGCGGCAAATCCGGCGGAAATTCGACCAAGCGATGGCCCCGCCGCAGCCACGACGCGGCTTCAGGGGCAGAGAAACAGGTCGTTGAGCACCGCGAAAACCGTCATGGTCAGGATCAGCGACAGCCCCAGCGCCATCAGCACGCGCAGCGCCTTGTCGCCCGGCTGGCGGCCGGTGATCGCCTCGTAGCCGAAGAAGACGAGATGTCCGCCGTCGAGCACCGGGATCGGAAACAGGTTCAGAAGTCCCACCGCGGTCGAGAGCACCGCGACGAACCAGATGAAGCTGGTGGCACCCTGCTCGGCCATGGCGCCGGAGGCCTGGGCGATGCCGACGGGGCCGGACAGGTTGCACGATGAAATCGCGCCGGTGATCATGTGGCCCAGCCCCGAGAGCGACGACACGATGATATTCCAGACCTGCGCCACGGCGTCGCCCAGTGCGGTGCCGAGGCCCGGCGTCTCGGTCGCGGCCTCGAAGAACAGCCCCGAGGAGATGCCCAGAAGCCAGCGCGTTTCGAAGCCGCCTTCGGGGCGCGGCAGGTCGACCCGGCGCGGGGTCAGCGACAGCTCGCGTGTTTCGCCATTGCGCCAGATCGTCAGATCGAGCGTGCGGCCTTCCGAGGCGGTGACGATCTCGATCAGTTGGGCGAAGGCGAAGACCTCGCTTCCCTCCAGTTCAAGGATCACGTCACCGGCGCGCAGACCGGCCGCGTCCGCGGCCGAACGCGGGGACACGCCACCCACCAGCGGCGGCTGCGGATAGGGGCCGCGCACCAGCATCTCACGCCCGTCACGGCGCACCCTGTAATCAAGAACCGGCTCGGCCGGATACCCCTCGGCTAGTCGCGCCAGGCCATCCTCGCCGGGCAGCTCAGAGCCGCCGATGGCGAGGATCTCGTCCCCGGCGCGCAGCTCGTTCACATAGGTGGCGGGCAGCGGCAGCATCCGCTCGATCGTCAACGGATCGGCGGCGCGGCCTTGGGTGAGGATCACCGCCGCGAAGATCAGGATCGACAGGATGAAGTTGAAAATCGGTCCCGCCGCCACGGTGGCCGCGCGGGCCCAGAGCGGCGCGCCCAGCATGGTATGGCGCAGCTTGGCCGGATCGGTGCCAGCCGCCTGCCCGACCGAGGCCGCGTTGGCGTCACCGAGGAACTTCACGTAGCCACCGAAGGGCAGCGCCGCGATCTGCCAGAGCGTGCCGTGCTTGTCGCGCCGCGATACCAGCACTGGGCCGAAGCCGAGGCTGAAGACCTCGGCGTGGATGCCAGACCAGCGGCCGACGATATAGTGGCCGTATTCGTGGATCGCCACGATCACCGAAAGCGCCACTACGAAAGCGGCGAGGGTGAAGGCCACGTTGCCGAACTGCGGCAGGATCTGGGTCAGGTCCAAGGGGTCGTCCTATGTGGTCTGGAGATCGGTCCGGGAGATACGCGCGGCGCGCTCCCGCGCCTCCGCATCGGCCCCAAGGACCGCGTCGAGGCCCGGGATGTCAACCCGCAGGGCGCCCGCGCGCGACATCGTGTCCAGCACCTGCTCGACCACCTGCGCCATCTGCAAAAAGCCGATGCGCCGGTAGAGGAAGGCGTCGAGCGCAGCCTCCTTGGCGGCGTTGAAGGCCGCCCCGGCCAGGCCGCCCTCCTCCATCACCCGCCGCGCCAGTCGCAGCGCCGGGTAGCGCGCCTCGTCCGGCGCCCGGAAGGTCATGGAGCCGGTGGCGGCGAGGTCGAGCCGCGCCACGGGCAGGTCGCGCCGTTCGGGCCAGTTCAGCGCGTAGCCGATGGCATGGCGCATGTCGGGCGCGCCCATATGGGCCATCAGCGCGCCGTCGTTGAAGCCCACCAGCGCGTGGATCAGGCTTTCGGGATGGATCACGACCTCGACCTGATCGGGCGCGAGGCCGAACAGCTCGCGCGCCTCGATGACCTCGAGCGCCTTGTTGAACATCGAGGCGCTGTCGATGGTGATGCGCTGCCCCATCGACCAGTTGGGATGCGTCGCCGCCTGTTCGGGCGTGGCCGCGGCCAGCCGCTCCAGCGGCCAATCGCGGAAGGCCCCGCCCGAGGCGGTGAGGATCACCCGTTCGACCGCGGCGCGGTCCTCGCCCACGAGCGCCTGGAACACGGCGGAATGCTCGCTGTCCACGGGCAGCAGGGTCGCGCCATGGGCACGCGCCGCCTCGAGGACCAGCGGCCCGGCGGCGACCATGGTTTCCTTGTTGGCAAGGGCCAGCGTCGCGCCCTGCCGGATCGCCGCAAGGCCCGGCACGAGACCCGCCGCGCCGACGATCGCGGACATCACCCAATCCGCCTGCATCCTCGCCGCCTCGGCGACGGCGGCATCGCCCGAAGCCACCTCGATGCCGGTGCCCGACAGCCGCTCGGTCAGCTCGGACCGGCAGTCATCATGGCAGGTGACGGCGAGGCCGGGGCGCAGGCGCTTCGCCTGTTCGGCCAGAAGCGCGACGTTGCGCCCGCCCGTGAGCGCGACCACCTCGAAGCGCTCGGGCGCGGCCTCGATCAACTCGACGGTCTGACAGCCGATCGAGCCGGTGGCGCCGAGAATGCTGACGCGTTT
>Ga0310345_10005555_pt1 | contig 11165 bp, 7 predicted proteins | sample HC15DNA20500_MG_FD_204667 | JGI IMG/M metagenome (GOLD analysis project Ga0310345, IMG submission 204667) | Marine microbial communities from station ALOHA, North Pacific Subtropical Gyre - HC15-DNA-20-500_MG | ecosystem: Environmental > Aquatic > Marine > Oceanic | place: Pacific Ocean: North...
CTCGGGGCAAATCGTCACGATGACCTGCCCTCAAATCGGGAATTATGGTGTGTCATCAGAGGATACTGAGTCTGTGTGTCCCCGGGTGTCAGGGTTCGTTATGCGTGACGAGTCGCCGGTAGCAAGCAATTGGCGTGCAGACGCGACACTGCGAGATTATTTGGTCGAGCACGGTATCGTCGCGATCGCTGGTATCGACACTCGTGCACTCACTCGTCTATTGCGAAGTGCCGGTGTGATGCGCGGTGTGATTGCCACCGATGTAACTGATCCAGAGGGGTTGGTCGCGGAGGCGAGATGTGCGCCAACAATCGAAGGGAGTGACCTAGTGCGCAGTGTGACGTGCTCTGAACCCTTCGAGTGGGATCCGTCATCCGATCCGTCGTCAGAGGATTTTCGTGTTGAACCAGACCGGCCTAGTAGCGGTCCACCGTTTCAGATTGCCGCTTACGACTTTGGGATGAAACGGAACATTCTTCGTAGGTTTGATGCCTACGGTTGTCGGGTTCAGGTATTTCCGGCCGCTACGCCTGCCAAGAAGGTGTTGGCAGCGAAGCCTGACGGAATCTTCTTGAGTAATGGGCCTGGTGATCCTGCGCCGCTGGACTATGCCATTACGCACGCTCGCGAGTTGATTGAATCGGATCTCCCTGTTTTTGGGATTTGTCTAGGCCACCAGGTATTGGCCTTGGCGATGGGAGCACGTACCTACAAGCTTAAATTTGGACACCGAGGTGGGAATCACCCGGTTAAGAATCTCGTTACCGAAAAGATTGAGATTACGTCTCAGAATCATGGTTTCGCTGTGGATTCGAACTCGGTGCCCCGCGATGTCGCCGTGACCCACGTTAATCTCTACGACCAGACCATCGAAGGACTGCGTCATAAGGAGAAGCCAGTATTTTGTGTGCAGTACCATCCGGAAGCTTCACCAGGACCGCACGATGCCGACTACCTCTTCTCAGAATTCATAGATACCATGGAGCGTAGACGTAGCAAATAGTCTGTAAATCTCGTCATGCCGCGGCGAACTGATATCAAACGTGTCCTCGTTATCGGGTCTGGGCCGATCGTGATCGGACAGGCTTGTGAGTTCGATTATTCTGGCACCCAGGCTTGTAAGGCGCTTCGCCTTGAGGGCCTAGAGGTGATCCTGATTAACAGTAACCCCGCCACAATTATGACTGACCCAGAGGTGGCAAACCGTACGTATATCGAGCCACTGACGTGGGAATTGGTACGCGCTGTAATCGAGAAAGAGCAACCCGACTCGTTATTGCCGACGGTTGGTGGGCAGACCGCGTTGAATCTTGCTGTAGAGCTTGAGGAGCACGGTGTATTGGACGAGTTTAATGTCCAACTTATTGGCGCTTCGATTGAGGCTATAAAGGTTGCGGAGGATCGGTTGCAGTTTCGCGAGGCAATGACATCGATTGGACTCGCGGTTCCGGACAGCGAGTATGCACGGTCGGTAGAAGAAGCCATTGCACTGATCGATCAGTTTGGCTTTCCGGTGATTATTAGACCTTCGTTTACGCTCGGTGGTGTTGGAGGAGGTATTGCCTACAACATTAAGGAGTTTAACGAGTTGGTGGAGCGAGGAATTGAACTCAGTCCCGTCCACGAGATACTCATTGAGGAGTCCGTAATCGGCTGGAAAGAGTTTGAACTTGAGGTGATGCGCGACTGCGCGGACAACTTCGTGGTCATCTGCTCGATCGAGAATGTCGATGCAATGGGTGTCCACACTGGCGATAGCATCACGGTTGCTCCAGCTCTGACGCTGACAGATAAGGAATATCAGCGGATGCGGGACGCTGCGCGTCGGGTTATCCAAAGGGTTGGCGTCGAGACCGGTGGGTCAAATATCCAGTTCGCTATTAATCCGGACGATGGTCGGATGGTCGTCATTGAGATGAATCCAAGGGTGTCGCGGTCGTCGGCTTTGGCGTCAAAAGCGACAGGTTTTCCCATTGCCAAGATCGCAGCGAAACTGGCGTTGGGGTACCGTCTTGACGAGATCCCAAACGATATTACCCGTAATACACCTGCCTCGTTTGAGCCAACGATCGATTACGTTGTCGTTAAGATTCCACGCTGGGCTTTCGAGAAATTTCCTAAAGCTGATCGCACCTTGACCACTCAGATGAAATCTGTTGGTGAAGTGATGGCGATAGGTCGTACGTTCAAAGAAGCTTTCTTGAAGGGTATGAGATCGCTTGAGTTGGGGAGCAGTGGATTGTTGTTCGGACCTAGTTACCGAAAGAGCGGTGGGGGCGATGAGAGTTGGCTTCAGGGACAGCTAGTGTCGCCCAATGATCGGCGCATCTGGGCTGTTTTTATGGCTCTTGAGGACGGATGGACAGTCGAACAAATCCATGCGTTGACTTATATTGATCCCTGGTTCCTTACTCAGTTTGAAGCGTTGGTCAAATTGCGCCGTTCAGCAGGGGTGGTCGATTGGCGCGAGATTTCACCCGATCTTCTTCGGGAACTCAAAAGAAGTGGGTTTGGTGACGAAGAGCTTGGTGAGATCGGGGGTGTCAAGGGTAATGTGGTAATGGCACGGCGGGCGGATGAAGGGTTGCATGCTGTTTATAAGCGTATTGATACATGTGCTGCTGAGTTTGAGTCGTTTACGCCGTATCTGTACGGCACCTACGAGACGGAATGCGAAGCTGAACCAAATGATCGGCGCAAGGTTGTTATTTTGGGGAGTGGGCCAAACAGAATTGGACAAGGCATCGAATTTGATTACTGCTGTTGTCATGCAGCGTTTGCGTTGAGAGACGAAGGGTACGAAACCGTCATGGTGAACTGTAACCCAGAGACAGTCTCGACTGACTATGACACAGTAGATCGGTTGTATTTTGAGCCGTTGACTCTTGAAGATGTTCAGGGCGTGATTGCGCGGGAACAGACTGCTGGGGCTGAGGTTTCTTGCATTGTGCAGTTTGGAGGACAGACGCCACTCAAACTGGCGCTGGATTTGCAAGCTGCCGGTATTCAGGTCATCGGTACATCGCCAGACTCGATCGATTTAGCTGAGGATCGGAAGCGGTTTGTGCAACTACTGTGGGAGCTTGGAATCCCACAAGCTCCAAGTGGCGTTGCTATGTCACGTGAGGAAGCTCGTGAGGTTGCAAGCTCTATCGGGTATCCCTTAGTTGTGCGGCCGTCGTACGTTTTAGGCGGGCGTGCGATGGCAATTGTCTACGATCATGCTGCTCTTGACCGGTATATGACCGAAGCGGTGGATGCTTCTCCCGAGCACCCGATTCTCGTCGACAAATTTCTTGAGAACGCCTTCGAACTCGACGTTGATGCGGTTGCTGACACGACGGGTGCCGTCGTGATCGGTGGCATTATGGAGCACATCGAAGAGGCCGGAATTCATTCGGGCGACAGCTCATGTGTGGTTCCTCCGTATCTTGTTCCCGAGCGACATCTAAGCGTCATTCGTGACTATACGCGGAGTGTCGCGCGCGCACTGAAGGTCGTCGGCCTGCTCAATATCCAATTCGCGATTAAAGAAGAAACGGTTTATATCTTGGAGGTCAATCCTCGGGCATCCAGGACGGTGCCGTATCTGTCAAAGGCTACCGGGGTGCCTCTGGCTAAAATCGCCGCTCGTGTAATGGTAGGGAAGACGTTAGCCGACCTTGGGTTGGTGGATGATCTTGATGTTTCCGGCGTCTTTGTTAAAACGCCGGTCTTCCCCTTTGTTAGATTTCCAGGGGTAGACACCATACTGGGGCCAGAAATGAAATCGACCGGTGAGGTCATGGGTGGGGCGTCGAGTTTTGGTGCGGCGTTTGCTAAAGCCCAACTTGCCGCTGGTCAGCGGTTGCCAGACACCGGGTGTGCTTTTATAAGTGTTAATGATGACGACAAATCGAATGTCATTCCAATGGCCCGTGATCTAGCTGAGCTTGGGTTTACACTTGTCGCGACACGGGGTACGGCTGCCTATTTGCGTGCGCATGATCTCGACGTGGACGTCGTTTTCAAGATTAATGAGGGGCGTCCGCACGTGGGTGATCAGTTGCTGAATAAGAAGATCAATCTCGTAATTAACACACCGTTGGGGCGCGAGTCATTCTTCGACGACATAAGCATGCGGCGTATTGCGATGATGTTGGGTGTCCCTTGCATTACGACGTTGACCGGTGCTGCTGCCACTGTTAGTGCTATTAAGGCACTCCGTTCAGAGGAACTCGTTGTCATGCCTCTACAGGACTATCACGCACGGATGACGATCCAAGGCCCGTGAATGGTCGTCCTACTATCATTAGTTCTAGGTCTTTGGCGATATTCGAGTCTTAGTTGAGAGATATCTGGTTAAGCTGTAGATCGGTATTCAGGCTTGGCTAGATTAAAATCAGCACTCAGGGTTTGTCCTGGCCGGTGTCCTGTAGCCGTTTGATCTTCACCCACTGGTGTTCCATTTCATCAGCCGAGACATCACGAAGTGCACGGCCACGCCCGTGAAAGTATTTTTCAAGAGCACTAAAACGTTTTGAAAATTTAACGTTCGCTCGACTGAGGGCTCCTTCGGGTTCAATGCCTAAGTGACGTGCAAGATTGGCGACAGTGAATAGCAGATCACCTAATTCCTCTTCAATCTTGCCTGGTATGCCGTCGCCGACGGCCGACTCCAGTTCGCCCAGTTCCTCACGTGTCTTTTCAAGAACCTCCGTTGGTTGTACCCAGTCGAAGCCTACGGTTGCTGTTCGTTTACCGATTCGATAGGCTCGGAGCAGAGCTGGCATCGTGGGGGGAATTCCTCCGAGAAGACTAGGTGTGTTTCCAGCCGCTTCCTGTTCTGTTGCTTTGATTTCTTCCCATCGCTGCTTAACTTCAGTTGTGGTTATTGCCTTAGCGGGTGGTGTGTCGTCTTGACTGAATACATGGGGGTGGCGGTGGACGAGTTTGGTGGTCGCTGAGTTAAGGACATCTGAGATCGTGAACTGATCATTTTCGTTACAGATCTGTGCCAGAAAAATTACTTCGAAGATTAGGTCGCCAAGTTCGTTACGTAAGTCCTGGATGTCATTGCGATTGATAGCATCGATTACTTCGTACGTTTCTTCTAGTAAGAACGGCCGGAGCGACGCCAAGGTTTGTTCGCGGTCCCAGGGGCATCCGTCTGTTGAACGAAGCGTCCGCATGATCTCGACGAGTCGTTCAAACCGAGCTCCGGTCGAGTCGTCGGTCGGTTGTGGAATGTCAGACATGCTAGCATTTAGTGTACGTGTCTTCACAGGTATCATTCAATGCGTATGTGGTTTCACTTGCGACAACGGCGGCTGTGCATTTCGGTGACGTAGCAGATCCGGAGTCAGGTGAGAAGCAAACCGCCAATTTCGATGCCGCGGGCCACGCTATCGAGATGTTGGCACTGCTTGAAGAGAAAACGAAGGGGAATCTGACGGACGACGAGGTTCGTTTTATCAGGCAGGTGCTCTACGAACTCCGGCTGCGCTACGTCGAAGCGAAGAAGAACAGCGAGTCTTGAGCCCGTGCGTGTGACGTTTCTAGGTACCGGTACGTCGACTGGAGTGCCGGTAATCGGTTGCGACTGTAAGACTTGCCGATCTTCAGATGCTAAAGATCGGCGCTGGCGTCCATCTATCTATATTCAACTGGATGACGGATTGTCCGTTTTGGTCGATGCCTCTCCAGATCTACGTGCCCAAGCTTTACGATTTGATGTGCCTCGTGTCGACCTTATCCTGTTGACTCACAGCCATGCCGACCATGTTCTTGGACTTGATGACGTACGTATCTATAACATGCGGCAGGGTGGGCTGATTCCCTGTTACGGAGATGCGCGGACAATTACTGACGTACGCAGGATGTTTGCCTACGTATTTGATCCAAAGACCCCGCGTGGTGGCGGACTTCCGCAGCTTACGCTATGGCCGGTAGCTGGCCCGTTCTCTGTTGAGCATTGCACGGTCATCCCCATCCCTCTTCGCCATGGCACGCTTCCGATCTTGGGTTACCGGTTGGGTGCATTTGCCTACCTCACCGATTGCAGTGAGATTCCAGACGTGTCGTGGCCTCTTCTCCGCAACCTTGACGTGTTGGTCCTTGATGCCCTTAGGCATCGCTCACACACGACTCATTTCAATCTGGAGGGCGCTGTTGCGGCAGCGGAACGCATTGGTGCCCAGCAGACGTACTTTACCCATATGACTCATGATCTACCCCACGCCGCGACATGTGACAGCCTTCCAGAGAGTATCTGTCTCTCTCACGATGGATTAATCTGCCAAGTGTCAGAGAAGACGAATGAGACGGTCCTTCGGGATTTTGCTACCGCTAGACTATGATGTGAAGATCGATCGTGGACATCATTCATTACCCAGATGATCCCTGTCCCGCGCAGTGGGCGCGAACGATTCTTGCGCTCGGGAACTTCGATGGCTTGCATCGGGGGCACACCAAGATCGTTGAGTGCGTTCGTCGCCGCGCTCTGAAATCGAGTGCAACAGCCGCGGTGTTAACATTCGACCCTCATCCACCTCGGGTCGTTCGGCCGGACAAAGCGCCGGCACTTTTGATGACACTCGATCAGAAACTCGGTTGTTTGGCTGATGTTGGGATGGACGGCGCGGCGGTCGTGAGATTCACGAAGGAGATGTCACGATGGGAGCCGGAGGCGTTTGTGTACTCTGTATTGGTTGAATGGCTTCACGTGGCTGAAGTCTGGGTGGGCGCCAATTTTTTGTTTGGTCACGACCGGCGAGGTAATTTTTCGTTACTCCGCTCATTGGGTGCACGTTATGGGTTTCGAGTAGAAAAGATTGATCCGGTTCGCTACAAGGAGTTTGTGGTCAGCAGTACACGGATTCGGCGCCTAATAAGTGAAGGAGAAGTCGACGAAGCTGGAGCGTTGTTGGGGCATCATTATTTTGTTAATGGAGAAGTGGTGCGGGGATCTAGTCGAGGTCGAACACACGGGTTCCCAACAGCGAACCTTAGAACAGAGAACGAAATTCTGCCGTTGAATGGAGTGTACGCTGCCACTGTAATAATTGATGGAATTATTCATCCAGCGGTAACAAATGTCGGGCGTAGGCCTACATTCGAAACGGCCGGTGAACGTGTAGTCGAAACGCATTTATTGGACTATCAAGGGGATTTGTACGGACAGTATGTGCGAGTATCGTTCATTCAGCGCCTTCGGGACGAGCGTGCCTTTGACGACGCAGTGGCTTTAAAGAGTCAAATCAAAGCGGATTGTGAAGACGCACGGGCGCTCTTCGATCGGATGTCGCTGTAAGATTTATGTTTGCGTTGGCAGATTAAGTCGAATGTGTACGGCGCGCGGAGTTTGGCTGGGGAAATGGCAGCGATGTCTGGGCATTGACCATCTCCCTGTCTAAGGACGAAGAACTTTCAAAGAACGTGCTTCTGTATAACACACTTACCCGTTGTAAAGAGGAGTTCTCTCCCTCTCGAGACGGCACCGTACGAATGTATGCGTGCGGGTTGACCGTTTACGCGCGGGGCCACATCGGTAACTTTCGAACGTTTGTCTGTCTTGATGTTCTCAGGCGAACCCTGCGGCACGTAGCGGGGTTTAACCTGCGACAAGTTGTCAACTTCACTGATGTTGATGACAAGACGATCAAGGCAGCTCGAGCGGCTGGTGTCTCGTTGCGGGACTACACTGATCAGTTTGTCCAAGCATTTCGTGACGATGCGCAGGCGGTTGGACTTGAAACGGTTGAGGAATATCCTCGCGCGACCGATGAGGAAAACCTCCGGGCTATGGCTAAAACGGTCATGGAACTTGAGACTCGAGGCCATGCGTACCGGAGTGATGGGGCAGTCTACTTCAAGATCTCTACGTTTCAGAACTACGGCAAGTTGGCTCGGCTGGACCACGATGGAATAAAAATCGGAGCTCGGATTGATTCCGATCAATATTCCAAGCATGACGCCCGTGATTTTGTTCTATGGAAAGTAACAAAACCTGACGAACCTAGTTGGGACTTTGGGTTGGGACCTGGAAGGCCAGGCTGGCACATTGAGTGCTCAGCGATGGCATTACGGTTGCTAGGTGACCTTCCCATCGACATCCATGCCGGTGGGATAGATCTAGTCTTTCCACATCACGAGAATGAGATTGCGCAAGCCGAAGGAGCGACCGGGAAGACTTTTTCGCGCTTTTGGGTACACGTCGAACACTTACTTCTTGCCCAAGGCGACAAAATGTCCAAGTCACAGGGCAATGTGTTAACGGTCCGCGATGTGCTTGACCGCGGACATCGGGCCTCGGCTCTGAGATATGTCCTGATGTCGACCCATTACCGCAAGCAACTACGATTTTCGTGGGAAAGTCTAGAGCAGGCTGAGGAGTCTGTTACTCGTTTGATGGATTGTGTCGCGCGTCTTGACGCCGTGATAAAGGCCAGTTCTTGTCCGGATCTCGATGCCCGGGTATCGCAAGCAAGACAAGCGTTTGCTCAGATGATGCTGGATGACCTCAATACTCCGGGTGCCCTGGGAGTAGTGTTTGAGCTCGTGCGTGACGTCAACACTGCAATCGACGCCGGGAAGATCGGTATCGGTAATGTCGAGAACCTACGTGCTGTATTTGATTATTTTGATCAGGTGCTTGGTGTTTTGAGTCTCCGACGGGTTGAAGACACCGTCTTATCGGTAACTATTGATGAAATTGAGCGGTTGATCGCTGAACGACAGGATGCTCGAAAGAGTCGAAATTTTTCGGCGGCTGACCAGATTCGAACCGACCTTGCGGCGCGCGGGATCGTATTGGAAGATAGCTCTTCGGGTACCCGCTGGAAACGTGGATCGTGACAATCTCCTGCTATTTGAGTGAAGAACCGTTGATTGTGATGGTGCGTTTTGGCCATTGGTTGGTCGCGTGTTGACGGCAACGATTTTCGCGTTGCGGTGTGCTCGTGGAAGCGACAGTTCTTTGTGACCATTGTCTGCCAGTTGAGTTCTGCTGCTCGGGGCCGCTTGATGAGACATAATCTGCGTGGTACTCTGTTTGCTTGTCTTTGGTGAGCGGGAATAACTCAGTGGTAGAGTGCGACCTTGCCAAGGTCGAAGTCGCGGGTTCGAATCCCGTTTCCCGCTCCAATTCTTTTTTCAGGCAGCAAGATGGTCGTTCAAATGGCGCCGTCGCCAAGTGGTAAGGCAGAGGTCTGCAAAACCTCCATCCCCGGTTCAAATCCGGGCGGCGCCTCCATAAATTTATTCAGCACGTAGGGTATTTTGAAGGCGGGAATACCTTTGTACTGACCAGTTCACTAATTGCTAATGGGAAAGTACACGTATGGTTAGAGCGTCGACGAATGGCAGCTGGAACAGATGATGGGGAAGGAGCTTCGAATCATTCGTGTCCGATGACGAACAAAACCTTCACACTGCGAGCCACCGGCAAATGCCAAAATATTGTGTGATGATACGCGGAAGAGGAGGGCGAGCATGAGATGGACACTCGTCTTGCTGGCAGTGGTGCTGCTGGTCGTAGTGGCGACATCACGGAAGACCGTGGCGCAGGCAGAACCCGGCGACGGGCCGCGCTACGAGAATGGGACGAACCTAGTACGACCGGTTGACTATCGAACGTGGACGTTTCTCAGTTCGAGCCTCAACATGACGTATGAGTCTCCATCCGGAGGGTCGCGTCCGCAGATCTTTCAGAACGTGTTTGTGAACCCATCGTCGTATCGCGGGTTCATGCAGACCGGCCGGTGGCCTGACGAGACGATCTTCATACTTGAGCTGCGGCGATCCAGCACCGAGGGTGCCATCACGACTACTGGACAGTTTCAATCCGATCTCGTGGCACTCGAGGCAGAGGTAAAGGATTCTCGTTTCTCCGACGGGTGGGCGTTCTATGAATTTGGCACACCCGCGTCGATGAGCGAGGTCGCCAAGCCACTGTCTGGTGCACGAGTGGCCCCTTGCATCGAATGTCACACTGAGCACACCGCGGTAGAGCGGACGTTCGTGCAGTTCTATCCGACGCTCCTGGAGGTTGCACGCCGGATGGGAACCGTGAAACCGGGATTCTGACAGATTGTTCTCGAAAAGAATGATTCGACTGAGATCGAGTCTATGAACAGCGCAGTAACTAGTTCGCAACCATTTCACGAATCATTTTCTGTCCGGGCGTGTTTTTAATTGCTTTCGCCTCGGTTGGTGAGTTCTTACGTGAAGCATATGACCGGCACAACCTTCCGCCCGCGGACATTGGAGCGACGTCGGTTTAATGCATGGCTAGCGAGTGCAGTCAGCTGGACCGCGCTATGTCCGATCGGAACGGCAATCGCCCAACGGCAGTCCCGCGGAGCGATTTATGCCAGCATCGACGCTCGTCTCTACAGGATTCGTCGCGACGGCAATATCCTGCGTCGAGAACAACAGCCTCTGATCTTGCCTGCTCAGGTGCAAGAGGCGTGGCAGCATCCTTCGGGCAGATATTTTTACGTCGCAAGCAGCGATCAACGTACGTCGACAAGGTCCGTAAGACATCACTATGTAAATGCGTTCCACATAGAATCGTCTGGCGTTCTCAGGCCGCTCGGAGGAGCTGTCCAACTGGCACAGCGGCCGATCTACATCACTGTTGATCACCGTGGTGAGTATTTGATATCGGCATTCAGTGCGCCGAGTGGTATTTCAGTTCGTCGTCTCAATCTTGACGGGTCGATTGGTGACGAAATTGAGCAAGAAGCGAGTTTTGACGTTGGATTCTATGCTCATGCCGTTCGTGTCATGCCTTCGAATCGTGCGGTTCTACTAGTCACGCGCGGCAACGAGCCGATCCCTGGTATGAAAACGGAGGATCCGGGAGCGCTCTACGTGTACCATTTCGAGAACGGACAACTGACGAGCAAGCAGTCTGTAGCGCCCAACCAGGGCATCGCATACCGTGTTCGGCATGCCGATTTCCATCCATCTGGAAGATGGGTCTACGTAGATTTAGAGACCCAAAACCTGCTTCACACTTACAGCATTCGAGCCGATGACACGCTTTCGCCAGAGCCTTTGTTTGTCAGCACCACATTAGCCTCGCCCTCCACATCGAGTGGTGGGCAGACGACTTCGTCAATTCGTATGCATCCGACGAATGGTCGGACCTTGTATGTTGCGAACCGTGGTCAGGGCACAGA
>Ga0310345_10005556_pt1 | contig 11164 bp, 6 predicted proteins | sample HC15DNA20500_MG_FD_204667 | JGI IMG/M metagenome (GOLD analysis project Ga0310345, IMG submission 204667) | Marine microbial communities from station ALOHA, North Pacific Subtropical Gyre - HC15-DNA-20-500_MG | ecosystem: Environmental > Aquatic > Marine > Oceanic | place: Pacific Ocean: North...
TGAAAAATTTTCCTGTTTTCCAGATCTGCTGGGCATCAAAGGGCATTAGCTCAATAAAGCGAACGGTGAGAGGGTAATCTTTTGTCATGTGAACAAAGTTTGATAATTCATGATCATTGAAACCCCGCAGTGCAACAACATTAACCTTGATCGATGAGATACCTACTCTTTTCGCTGCTTCAAGCCCCTTGCAGGCTTTATCGATATAATCCCGGCGTGTAATTTCCGTATACTTTTCTTTTTCCAGTGTATCAATACTAACGTTTACTCCAGTTAGGCCACCGTCTTTAAGGGATTTAGCAGAATTAGCAAGCAATATGCCGTTTGTCGTCAAATTTATAGAATCTATACCAGGAGTTTCCGCCGCTCCGCTAACCAATTCTACTAGATCTTTCCGGAGTAAAGGTTCACCTCCTGTAAACCGTATCTTGTTTACGCCAAGTTTAGCAACTACTTGGATTACTCGAATAACTTCTTTGCGGGTTAGTAATTTATCTTGGGGCTCAAAGGATATGCCCTTTTCCGGCATACAATAAATGCAACGAAGATTACACTTCTCATTAACTGCGATACGCAAATAATTAAATGAACGGCCATGTTGATCCGTTATTCCCGGATCCTGTGTTACCGGATGAGTAACACTACGGTTAGTATATTTCTGCTCGACTTTTTCCATTCTCATTCCAAATTATTCCAAGTTACCCAAGGAATCGGGAGCTAATGCTGATGTTTCCCCCAGCACCGTACCGGCCTGCTACCATATTCGTATTTAGTGAACGTAGGCACACAGGCTAAGAGAATAGTATGTGTAAAAGAAATATAAGAGAAATTAGCGGTTGAACCTATATTTGAAAATCAATAGGATGAACTTTACTCTGGCTCATTAAAAAGACCACTGTTATGTTCATAGGTCTATAATATTGTGGCTATCTTTGATATTTATTCACTACTTTCAGTAGTTCAATAGAACACCCACAAAAAAAATGAAAACTCATACCATTTAGTGTTTCATGGCAGGAACAATTTTACAGGTCAATGTTAAATCAAAAGTTCCTGACGAACGAGGGCTTCCAAAATATGCTGTGAAGCATTCTTATGCTACTAAGCAAGGCCTGGATGGCGATTACAACAAATTTCGCCAAACCAAGAAAAAGGGCAACAAGGATATGGCTATTCTCGTGTATCCTATAGAAACAATACAAGAATTGAATCAAGAAGGCTGGCCGGTTCAACCTGGCGATGTTGGGGAGAACCTAACCGTTGAGGGATATGCACATGATTCATTCAAGGTTGGACAGCAGTATATAGCTGGAGACTCAACGATTGAAATATCCTTGGAATGTGATCCTTGTACTAATCTGGGTTTACTCCCCTATGTCGGTCAAAAGCATATAAAAACATTTATGAATACGATCTTACATAGGCGTGGATGGTATGCCCGAATAGTCAAAGAGGGCGAAATAAAACCGGGAGACTCATTCAACCTGTCCCAGATCCACTCAAAGACCTCGCATCCGCAAGGCCTGCGGAATCGGTACGGAAGGGATGATTGAAGGCGCGTCAGTCGGCAGTATTGACTTACTCGGCGAGTATACATTGACCATGGATGAAGTGATAGTGCTTTGATTTTAATTTTTGGATTAAGAAAAATCTAAAATCGCAAATCCAATATCCGGAATTGTATGCAAGGATGTAAACGATTATGAGGGGTAAAACAATCTTGATTTTAGGCGGCGGTGTCGGAGGCATCGTCACTGCCAATGCTTTGCGCGAAAGCCTGGCTTCTGAGCATCGCATTGTCGTCGTGGACAAACGGGCCGAGTACATCTTTACTCCATCCCTACTGTGGGTGATGACCGGTTGGCGGCAACCAGACCAAATCACCAAAGATTTGCGACATATGCTCCAGTTTGGCATCGAGGTAGTACAGGCCGAGGTGCAAGAAATTGATCCCGAACGGGCTATTGTTCGGGCCAACGGCGATGATCTGGCCTACGACTACCTGGTTGTGACCCTGGGGGCTGACCTGGCTCCCGAGGTGATGCCCGGGTATGTTGAAACCGCCTACAACTTCTTTGACCTGGAAGGAACTACCAAGTTGTGGTCGGCACTGCAACGCTTTGAGGGGGGGCGAGTAGCGGTACTTGTTTCGGCAATGCCTTTCAAGTGCCCAGCAGCTCCCTACGAGGCGGCGATGTTGATCGAGGATGTTTTGCGTCGCCGAGGAATCCGCGACCGCTGCCAAGTGCAGGTTTTTACCCCGGAACCGCAACCAATGCTTGTGGCTGGGGCAGATATGGGGGTATCCGTGGTAGGGATGTTGGCCACCAAAAACATCGGCTTTCACCCCAATCTATCGCTGGACCACATTGACCCGGTCAGACAGACTTTGGTTTTCAAGAATGGCCGGCAGGATTCTTTTGACATCCTGGCAGCCGTACCGCCTCACCGCCCACCGACTGTAGTCAAGGAATCGTCGCTGGCCAATGAAGCCGGCTGGGTGACGGTAGACAAGCATACCCTTCAGACCCACTTCGAGAACGTTTACGCCATCGGCGATGTAACGGCCATTATCCTGAGCAACGGCTTGCCGCTGCCCAAGGCCGGTACCTTTGCTCACGCCGAGGCAGAGGCCGTAGCTGCACGCATTATCGCAGAAATCGGTGGGAGTGTACCTCAAGCCGAGTTTGATGGGGTGGGCTACTGTTGGATTGAAGCAGGAAGCGGTTCGGCGGGTTTTTCCAGTGGCCAGTTTTACGCCGAGCCTAATCCGGTGGTAGGTCAGCCGCGCTCCGGGCGACTGTGGCATTGGGGTAAGGTGATGTTTGAGTCTTACTGGATGAACGAAGGTTTCCGGCGTAACTTAGCCAGGTCAGGGCTGAATCTGGGAAGCAAAGTCTTTGGCATTCCAGCCTCACTCTAGCTTAGACTTACCAAATAGGGATTGGCCCTCGGACAGATCCGCACATGATAAATTATTTGCATTGGTTAATGGCGGAACATTGACGGAAATGCGGCAGTACCCTCCCAATCCGGATCCGCACAACCAATCCATTCTCCTGTTAATGTATCCAGCATTACAGCATGAATTCGTCCAAATTGGCCTGGTAATCGCCTCATTTCAACCGTATAACCTAGTTGAGAAAAATACGTACTATCATCTTCGTTCCACCTAGTTCCATCGACAACTTCTAGATTAATTCCTTCTTCCAGTGGATGTACACGGGGGGCATGCAATGCTTCTGACAAAGGCATTTCATAATCAATGATTTTACTGATTACATTGACAATAGATGATGGTATCCGGCTTCCTCCCGCTGCTCCCAGGGCTAATAAGGGTTTATCATCCTTAAAAACAATTACTGGTGAGATGTGCGATGGTACGCGGAGATTGGGCTCAACTTCCCCAAGATAGCCGCCCATTGTTTGGGCATATAGAAAACCCAATCCGGGAGTGGCTACTTTAGAACCCATAGTTGGTCCAATAGTTTGGGTTAAAGACACAATCATACCGTTTTTATCCACCACTGTTAAATGAGACGTATGTCCGTTCAGATCCTTCTCGATTTCTGGAATACTATCTTTGCTACCTGTATTTGACCCATTACTTTCAGGTCCATTCATCAAGGGTGTTTCCAGGGCCCGTTTTTTAGCCCAGGATGTAGATGTGAATCTTGCTGCATCATCAAGTGTTTTTTGTTCTTTTTTATCCAAATAGGCTGCTTTGACAGCATGATATACAGCTCGTGCCCACTCTCGTTCTTCATTCAAATTGACCGGTAACTGCTCAAGAATATGCAGGGCCTCTATAGTAATCGCGCCATACGCCGGCAGCCATAAAGCCTTAATTCCATACCCACGGTAACTGCCGGAGACAATATGCGATTTCTCTGCTCGGTAATTCTCCAGGGATTCCAGGGTTAAAAAGCCACCGTTTTGACGAACGTCCCGCACCATCGCTTGCGCAATCCAGCCACGATAAAATACATCCGGACCCTTTTCAGAAATGGCCTTTAATACTTTGGCTAAATCACTTTGTATAATCCAGTCTCCCGCTTTTTTTGCAGAGCTATCCTTATTTAAATAATATTGCCATGTCCCTGCGAATTCCTTTAATATTTTATTTACGGACTCTTGTCGAAATGCTTCTCCTGGAAGTAGCGTAAACCCATTATTAGCATAGCTAATGGCCGGGGTCATTACCTGTGCAAGCGGCAACGATCCAAATTCAGATAATCCATCTGTTAATCCCTTCACAACGCCGGGAACTGCAATAGTTTCGTACCCGTATTCAACTGCTAGTGTATCCTTAAATTTATAAAATGGTGGTGCTTGGGTCGTAGCATCAATTCCGTGTACACCCCTAGTAGGAGTATATATCAAAATCTGGGCTCTGCCCCCAATACCACTCATACTTGGTTCAACAACTGATAGGGTAAATGCGGCCGCAACCGCAGCATCCATAGCATTGCCTCCCGCCGCCAGCATTTCAACACCGGCATTGGTCGCCAAGGGATGGGCTGTAGTTACTACACCACTTTTGGATCGTATAACTTTCTGCTGAGGAGATTGGTTTATAACGCTAGGTTGATGAGCCAATTTTGTACAGCTAGCTATTATCAACATTGCGAGAAATAATGATTTTTTCATTAATCTAATTTTTTCCTTTTTCATATTATTGGCCATACCATTGATCAAGGCTGCATATTTCTTCCAAGATGGTGACCGTAATATGCACCTACCGCCGTTGCGAAAGCACTGGCATAACTAGACCAATTTTCTTCCAAATCCCTGATTCCCGGTTGGGGTAATTCAACCTGGATAGCACTTATAATACCTCCATCCCTTGATCCGTAACGAGCAGTAATGTAACCACCACTAAAATACCGTGATCCTGCAGGTCCAAGATCATTGACACTAGGTACGCATGCATACCCCAGGCTATCCATAATTGTACCGAAACTAGTTTCTCCACGAAGAATATTAATAAACGCGTACGTGGACGAATCCGCCAATGCTTTGATACTGGATTGATTCTTAAAAGCTGTTGTATTCAAATCTTCATCGGGTAAATCCAATTCATCACCTTTGATCAAATACCCCAACCAGGTACGTAGATCGTAGTACCCATCTGGGTTTTCACCATGACCATGAATGTCAAACACTATACCGCTGCCATGATTCATCGTTACCAGTTCTTTGGCAATATCCAAATAGTGATGATATTCTGCCCAGGCGCGCTCTGCATAGAGGTTCCCTCCTGCCGCCTCATCTACATCCCGGTTTGCATCCAACTTCAGTCGCTCCAATAAACAGAGGATTACATGGGGTTTCCCGCCAAAGCGGGCCATTAATGTATCCATGATCACTCTTGTCAACTGATACGTATTAATATCGGTGATTGTTGTACCTTCGGTCCGGTCCGGTATTTCGGTTGGCTCTTTCCATCCTCCATGGGGTGCAGATAGAATTATCGGCAGGGAACCGGCGTGAAATTCAATATACTGTTCACGGCCAAAATAAATAGAATCCTCAAAATAAGGTCCATCGTGCCCAAGTTCCGGAAAGGTATCCTGAGGAACAGTCTGTATATAGCCAGTTTGTTCAGGTTCCGGATCTTCACAGCCTATGAACAGGAAAAAAACAAAGGTAACTGCTGTGAGGAATGGTATTCGTAGTAGTGCACTATTTTTCTTCATCTCTTTACAAGGATATACATAAAAATATACGTGTCTGACAAATATTAACAGCAAAAAATAAAAAGCCCCCAAAATGGGGGCTTTTCGTTATGCTTTCACTTCCTAAAATATAGTTGAATTACTGATTGACCTCTGTTTCTGCATATAGTCCCGGATCTTCATCCATTGTGCTATTGGAAGTTAATTCATCCTGGGCATACGGTATCCGTTCTACATGTTCTGATGCTGCGGACGTGTTTAGTGGGAAAGGAGGAATCAGAGCAGTCTCACCATCACCGCGGAGGCGCCTGTGATCATTAAAGGGCATGTAAGTACCGAAACCCGATACATACCGTTCTTCAATGATTTCACGAAGCAAGGCCGTTGCAGCAGATACACCATCGGAATTTTCCATACCGCCGGATTCAAAATCAGCAGCATCATAGGCTTCATATAAGATACTTGCGGAATCATTAAACGTATCGTTTAAGCGACCGCCACTGGCCAGCCAGGCACGATAATCGTTTAAATGGCCTAATCCATCTCCACCAGTCCGCGCTGCTGCTTCTGCCTTGATCAGCTGGTTCTCAAAATAGGTCACCATCGGCATCGGCTCAAACCGTTCAATTACGCCTAAATTACCGTCTCCGGAGTTTTCATCAATCTTATAGTAATTATGACGTGCAGTTTCGTTGGTCTTGGCATTGCCTCTATAGTTAGCCGTACTGTCATTCAAAAGTTCTAACAAATAACTGCCATTGTTGCCAAGATCACCCGCTCTTGAACCGGCCAAGATTGCGTTAAAGAGATTCTTATCACCTTCCGAAGTAGCTGCGTCACCGCGGGGAACGAAGTTCATGTCACCTGCGGAAGATGAGATACCACTGCCTGCAGCTGATAATGCACCGGCGTAATCACTTTGTACCAGCGCATAACGGGCCTTTAGCGTATAAGCGGCAGCAAGCCAATTATCTTTATCACCACCATAGTAGATATCGTAACTTTCAGATCGACTAGATGCGCTTCCAAGATCAGAAATAGCTCCATCTAATAAGGACGTCACAGCACTTAATACAGACACCTGGGAATCAAACTTCGGGTCCTCTATTTCTGATACCACTTCTGAATAAGGTACATCTCCCATTAAAATCGCCAGGGTACCCACAGCATGAGCCTCAATGACCTTTGCTATACCTACCAGAAGTTTATCATCCGGCACAGCTTCACTTATGTGCCGTGTATTAGTTAGGACGCCCGTATAACACCCGTTCCATTCATCATTGGATTCAACCGTTGATAGTGCATATCCATAAATGTTTGAATAAAGGGATGTATAGCCAATCAACTGTCCGGAAAACATACCGGTTATCCTGTTAAGATGACTGTTTTGGAGCATAATATTCGCCAGCTGTGCACCATTTAAAAACAAGTTCGCGTCAACATCCTGTAACGTTATCTCATTTGGATTATCATTTAAATCAGTCGGAATTTCACAAGATGGTAGCATCATTATTGAAGCAATCAAAATAAGGCTAAACATGTTTTTCATTGATCTTAAACCTTTCGTTGGATTTCTCATTATTTAACCCTCCCTTAGAAATTAACCGAAACTGTGAACAGATAAGATTTCGTACTTGGATTCGTAAAGTAATCCAAACCAAATCCATTAGCCACACCGGCCTGGTTAGTAGCGGGATCGAGACCCACCAATTCTTTATACCATGCCCACAGGTTACGACCCGTCCACCTCAACGTTACAGAACTCAGCTTGGTTGTTTCCCTAAATGCAGGTGAAGTGAACGTATAAGAAAGTGAAAGTTCTCGAATACGGGAAAATGTGGCATCCTTTACGGCAAAGTTATAAGCCTGGTTATCACCAAAACCACCACCAATACCGTGGCGATACCACGCTTCATCAAGCAGTACATCACCACCGCCGAAATCATGGATCGTACCGCGGACAGACGAGCCAGCAGCAATAGTATCACCGTCAACGTTTATCAATTCCATTGGAGTCGATTCGATAAAGTTTCCGGTTTCCGCAGTGGTACCAAAACGGCGTAATACCCACTGTGTTCTGGGTGAATAATCGCCGCCCTCGGAATGTTCAAATAATACATTCATATTGAAATTCTGCCAGCGGGCATTCAAACCTATAGTACCACGCCAGTCAGGGTTGGGATCACCAAGCACAATAGGCAGGGACGTAATTTGAGGAAAACCAATTTCATTCAAAATCAGTGTACCACCCACTGTACCATCATCAGTTTCCGATCCAGTCCCATAAAGAGCGCCCAGAGAATGATCTACAATCGCGACTGAATTAACGGATCCAGTGCCCAAAAAAATAACGTCAGTTCCAGCCAGGTCCGTAACCGTATTTTCATTTTTGGCCCAGTTAAAATACAGATCAAGAGCCTTATCGGCCTGGTTCATCAATAAAAATGAGCCATCCAGTTCGAGGCCTTTATTTTCCATGCTGGCTGCATTCATATACTGGGTATCATAACCAGTCGATGGTGATTTCGAAACGTTGATCAGCATATCATCAATGGTATTCTGGTAGCTTGTTATGCTTAGAGAAAACCGGTCATCAAGAAAACGCATGTCCAATCCAAATTCTGTTTCTGTTTTCAGTTCCGGTTTCAGACTTGGGTTCCCTTTATCATCATCCACCCGATAACCACCACCAAATAATGACACGTCAAGAGGATCACTATACGCACTATAGCTGAAACCAGATTCAGCCAGGGTTTCGAAACGATGGGCTGAAGGCCGTACCCCTACTTGACCCCAGGCAAGACGGAATTTCCCAAAGCTAAGCGGTGTTCCAGCTAACATGTCAGTGAACTGGTAGGCCAAATCCATGGCTGGATAAAAATACGGGTCACTAATTGTAGAGTGTTCCTCGCTTACGCCCGAAAAGTTTAGAAACAGATTGTCCATTGCGGCCAAAGACAGCAGAGCATAGGTGCGGCCAGACCGAATAAACAGTTTACCGTTGTCAACCGTTGAAGCTTCCGCTGCCGTATTCACATTAACTGTTTCTTTGTCTGTGTTTACCAAAAAGCTGGAAATATTAAAACTCGTTCTATTGTAGGCGCGGTCCCACCAATTATAACCAGCTGTTATGTTAAGCGACATCCCCCCAAGGTCCACGTTTCTCCGAGCGATGAAATCATAGTTAACTTCACGATTTGTCAGTGCATCCTCTGCGAATACGCCCGCATTCCTTGAGCCAGAAGAACCGATCGGGAAAAACCAGGATCGATCGTCACCCCAGGCGTCAATGCCTGCTCGTATGACAAAACTAGTTTTGTCATCTGGCATTACGGTCATTTCATTGGTCATCATAAAGCGATCAACTTTCGTCCCGGCTTTTTGTTCATAGATAGTCCATAAAGGATTGTTATAAATTGGATTTGAACTCGAACCACCCATATAACGACGATAGGCACGCTGACGTCCACCATATTCTACCCCACTACTATTCACATAGGTACCCTTGTAATGTGTAATATCAAAATCCGGTGCCGTTCTCAACAGGCCAAGCATTAAACCGGTTACATTGGAACTTTGCTGGGTACGGTTTGAATTCGTGTAGGTGTAGGATGCTTTTGATTCCATGGAAATCTTGTCAGATAATCTAAATTTGGTATTCAACCTGAAATTATCCCGATCATAAAATGAATTCCTGATAATTCCATCCTGACGAAGACGACTGTAACTAAACAAAAAAGTTCTTGAAGCATCACCGCCGGTGACCTGAAAATCATCCTGTGTATATTGACCGGTTTGAAACGCCAGATTCCAGTTTTCGTCTACATAAGTATCTTTTGAATTTTTGGTGATTATTTCATACTGAGTAAATGTCCCATCTTCGGAAACGAAATGCTGACCAGAAGTTTCAACTTCATCTGCACCACCAGCACGATCAGAGATACGATCCCCCCAGGATTCAGCGTGCGTAGTCCATGAACCATTACGCCCTTGGCCAAACTCATCTTGCATTGGAATACGTTCATGAATTTCATCATATGACATGGTTCTTTTATAATTCATTTTAACTCTTCCAGCATCACCATCCTTGGTTTTGATCATAACTACCCCATTGGCAGCTCTTGAACCCCATAAAGCAGCTGCAGAAGCACCTTTGAGTACTTCAACAGATTCAATATCATTCGCATTCAAGTCATTTATCCGGGACTGCTGTACAGTACCTGCACTGCGACCACCAGAAATATTATTACCACCGCCATAAACCGTAGAATTATTTATCGGCATCCCATCAATAACGATCAAGGGCTGACTAGCTCCGGAAATGGTGTTGGCTCCACGGATTCTTATTGAGGTGGATGCACCTGGGTCACCGGCCTGCGCATTGACAATCACATTGGATGCTTTTGCCGCCAGCGAGTTAGCCATTAACGATTCACCTGAACGATTCATATCTTCCGCTGCCACAGAAACGCTGGAAGATCCCTGTTCATCGCGATTGGCCGTAAAGCCCAAGGCTGTTACACTAACACCCTTCAAACCGATAGGATCAATAGCTAGGGAGAAACTTAGGTTAACGGATCCACCCACCGGTACATCAACTGAAGAGGATGAACTCTTATAGCCTATATAACTGGCAATAACTACAACCCTAAAATTTCCTTCGGGAACATTAATCATATAAACACCATCGACATCAGTAGCTGCGCCAAGGGACGTTCCCTCAACAATTACATTTGCACCAACTAATGGATTCCCAGATCCATCTGAAACAGTTCCCTCAATCGTGGACTGTGCGAACACAAAACTGGTGAAAACAAACGCGCTAATAAAAAAACAATTCCTCATTTTCATTTGACTACTCCCTATTAGTAAAGTGTTTTTATGATACAGTTAATAAAGTAAACCCAAATTCTTAAGATACAAATATAATAAAATTAAATTATTTTACAAAATGTAATATTTTTTTCCATATCATTCTAATAATTATATTTCCTTGATATATTTGTAAAGAGTCGGCCGGGTAATTGCTAACAATTCGCTGAGGATACTGATGGCACCTTTTTTATTGATATGGCCCTCTTTTTTCATAAAGGCAACTACATTTAATTTATCTTTTCTATTCAACGCTTTACCATGTAGATCGTAGGATGTAATATATTTATTTAATGCTTGCTGGATTTCATCCTTAACGGTCCACATGAAAAACTGTTCTTGATCTGGCAAATCATCCAGAACGACAGTTTTGGTAAATAATTCGAAAAATTCTTTAATATTTGCAAATGAAGAAAGATCAAAATTAAAACCCATGGAACCGATAATTTCATCTTTCCTGTTCCTGATGGTTAAGGATGACGACTTCAAATCTGCTCCGGATGGACTTTGATTATTATAATTCACAATTTTATCGGGAAGTTTATCTGCCAGTTTTTTATAACCTATGTCAGATGTACCGTCCCCGATTTTACGTCCGGTCACGTGATTGTTGA
>Ga0310345_10005557_pt1 | contig 11164 bp, 11 predicted proteins | sample HC15DNA20500_MG_FD_204667 | JGI IMG/M metagenome (GOLD analysis project Ga0310345, IMG submission 204667) | Marine microbial communities from station ALOHA, North Pacific Subtropical Gyre - HC15-DNA-20-500_MG | ecosystem: Environmental > Aquatic > Marine > Oceanic | place: Pacific Ocean: North...
CGGATAATCGCTGCCCCGTACGACCTCTGCTGGTCCCAACCAAACAATAAAACCGACCAAGCCAGCCAATAGCCCGAGCGGCAGCACGGCAACAACCCAGATCGATACGGGCGCCCGTGTTTCGCTAGGTTTCATGCTACGAAGTCTCCGCTCGAAATAGTCCCATCCAGCCAAGTTCTGCGAACTCACTCTGGTGAGCGTGAAACATGAATTCGCCAGGGTACCGAAACGTAGTCTCCAAGATAGCCCGCTCGCCCTGACACAACATTAGGGTGTCGGTAACTTCGTCTGTTTTGAGGCTGGTGCCTGTGCGGAATACGTTAAAGAACATACCGTGTAGGTGGATACTGTTTAGCAAGTCAAACTCGGTCATATTCACGAGGTAAATACGAACTAGCTGGCCAACCGTGACCTGCACCGGTTCACTTATGTGGAAGCCTGCTACCGTGTTGACTGCGTACACTTCGTTCTCGGCGTCGAAGTTGGTATCAAAAGCGTTCATTACCATCACCATTTCATCGGCTGGTGGCCGCGCCATCTTCGTCTCGTCATCGCGTGGGTCGACGATGAAGACGCCGTACAGCCCCTTATGCACGTGGCGCTTCAGTGGGCTAGCGTGGCAGTGGTACAGATGCAATCCAAACGGCTCTGCGTCGAACTCGTACAAGAACTCGCCACCCGGCATAACCTGATGGGCTTCCAACGCCCCATCCATCTCCGGAGGATGCCATCCATGGAAGTGAATCGTGTGGGGATGCGCTCCCTGATTGACGAAGTTGATGCGGATACGATCCCCCTCCGTCGCACGGATCGTCGGTCCAGGAACCTGGCCATTGTAGGTCCAGGCCGGAAAAAACAACCCAGGTGCGATCTCTATCTCTCGGTCTATTGTGTAGATCTCGTATTCGCGTAGCATCGTCCCGTTCGACCGTGGCGTCTCACGGTAGACCTTAGAACGCTCATCCGGAGGCAAATCAGAGAAGTTAAAGGTACGCAGAAAACTGGTCGGGTTGAAAACATCTGTTGATACCCGTCCGACAGGACCCATCGCCGAAGAAACATGATCCCACGTCTCGTTGGAAAGTTGACTTTCCTTCCCTATCGCTTTACCTCCCAGGAGTAACGCTGTACCCCCAGCCAGTGAACCGAGTCCCGCCGCATGCATCCAGGAACGACGAGACCAGTGAGTGCGATCATCCTTCGGTGACATAAATATTTTGAACTCTATATTTACAATATTCGACGTTTGACAAATATGGTTTTGATAAATCAAAATAAACCAACTGGTCGGGTCAAGTCAAGACAGCAGATCGGTTTCAGGAATCCGCATGTCGATGTTCCCATCAAGCACGGTTGAGAATTACCTCAAGACCATTTACATGGCCCAATCTGCGGAATCTGACGGTAACGAACTGGTTCCGATGGGCCAGCTAGCCCACGGACTCGGCGTGGTTCCTGGCACAGCGACCACCATGGTCAAGGCCTTGGCTGAATCTGGGCTGGTTACGTATGAACCGTACGCTGGGGTACGCCTAACAGCCTCTGGCTTGAAGCTAGCAGCCCTGGTTCTACGCCGCCACCGGTTGATGGAGTTGTTCTTAGTGCAAGTACTCGGAATGAGCTGGGACGAAGTGCACGAAGAAGCGGAGCGTCTTGAGCATGCCGCATCTGACCGTGTCATTGACCGGATCGATGCAATGCTTGGTCAGCCGTCAACTGATCCGCATGGCGACCCGATACCAGATCCCAACGGGGCCGTCTCGGCACGGGATTACCCAACACTACTGACGTGTCCCATCGGGGCGCTGGTTGTGGTGACTCGAGTCACCGACCAGGACGCTGAATTCCTCCGCTTTCTCGAGAGCAGCGATTTGAAACCGGGTCAGTCGGTTCGCGTTGAGGTCCGCAATTCTACCGCGGACCGAGTAGTGGTACGAGGAAAAAACGACCGGCAAATCATGATCGGGATGCGAGTCGCCGCGAAACTACAAGTAGCGCTTTCCGACGCGTAACCTACTCAAAAAAACCTGTTGCTCTCATGGTAATCCGAAAACCGCAATACGTTGTACGAGCCTTGCTTCTCTTGCTGATGGTGGCTACCACTGGAACTGGAATCGCGGACGCGCAGTCTCCGGACCTAGTGACCGATCGTCCGGATCAAACCGAGTCGGCAACGGTTGTACCACGAGGTTTGGTACAGATAGAGACGGGCTACCTTTTCGCGCGTAACAGCGACGTGGACAGCTATGAAGTTCCCGGTACCTTATTCCGTATTGGTCTCGGCGGCCAGATGGAACTCCGCATCGGCCACGCGGGCACGATAGGCGAAGGAGGCAGGCAGGGTCCAGGCGATACCAACCTTGGCGTGAAGGTCAATTTAGTAGAAGGCGGGGATGGCGCAAAGCCTACGCTCGCCATTCTCGGTGGACTATCGCTCCCGACCGGTGACCACGGGTTCTCAAGTAATAGCATCGACCCCTCATTCCTCGTTTCTTTCGCCCACGATCTCTCGCCGAGGCTGTCAATCGGCTACAACGTTGGGGCGTCATGGGAGTCTTTCTCCGATCTATCGGATCGCGATGCGTTCATCTTATACTCGGTGGCGCTCGGTGTAGGAGTGACGGATCGTTTGAGTGCATTCCTCGAGCTCTTCGGCGACCGACAGACCACCGGTATCACTGCGACCGCTATGTCTGTAGACGGTGGGCTGACATTTCTGCTAACCAAGATCGTTCAGCTAGACTTCTATGTCGGCAAAGGCTTACAGGAACCGACCGACGATATGTTCGTCGGCACTGGGCTGAGCTTCCGACTGCCGCAATGAGCACCGACGGGGCGCCGACTCTTCCCCGTCAAAGCTTCCAGGCAGACTCGGACAGGTGATGTTAGCCGAATAAGGCTCCCTAGCCAGCAAGCACCTTCCGCAGGAACCCCGTCCCCGCTAGGGCGGGTTCGATGGGCTCGGAATTACCGAAGCAGAGTTGGTGTGGTGAGTTCGGATGTGGACTTAGCATCGGACGACTGCAACGTGCCGTAGGTTGCGAATGAGGTGGGAGTCTCCCACACGGTCACTCGAACAACGGGAAACCCTTGCTCATTTGCCTGATCAAAGATCAACTTTGCGATTTGCTCAACCGTAGGATTGTGGTCAACCACAAAGACTGGTTCCCCAAGCTCTCGAAGTGGCTCAAGGAGCGGATCATCCCTACGGAGGATCATTTTGTGATCAAGCTCTCTGTCGATCCATCCTTTAACAACCCGTTTAATGTCACTGAAGTCACAGACCATGTCACGCAAATCAAGCGACTCGGTCCGCACTTCAATTTCAACGACGGCATTATGGCCGTGGGGATGCTTACAAATTCCATCGTAGTCAAGTAGCCGATGGCCGTAGCAGAAATCGATCCGTTTGGTCACTGAATACATAAAGATCCACTATTGTTGATAAACACCGATGGTAGTCGAGGCTTCGAACGACGGTCAAGAACGAGTCACCGCTGTTCTCTGTTCGGCCGGACTCGACAGCACAGTTCTGGTAGCCCATGAGGGGCAGGATGGCGCCGTGCAACCTGTGTACATCACGGCCGGGCTTGCATGGGAACACGCCGAACAACAATTGGCGGCGCGCTTGCTTGCCGCGCCAATCTTCAAGGCCTACATCCGACCGCTTAAACTTCTTGAGTGTCCAGTGGACGATATCTACCCCTCAGCTCACTGGGCACTTCGTGGTACCCCGCCTACCTACACGACTCCGGACAGCGACGTTTATCTCGTTGGGCGAAACGCCTTACTCCTTTCTAAGGTCGCCGTGTACTGCGCACTTAATCGGATTTCTCGGATTGCAATTGGACCGTTGGCTGGGAACCCGTTTCCCGATGCGACGCCAGACTTTTTTTCGGCAATAGCAAGAGCTCTGTCACTAGGTCTCGATCACCGGATCAATATCGTCACACCGTTTGCAAAGATGAAGAAAGAGGACGTCATCAGGGTAGGGAACACCCTCGGTGTTCCTTGGGAACTGACACTGTCGTGTATGAATCCAGTTGAACTCGCCCACTGTGGCCGCTGCAGTAAGTGTCGTGAGAGGCTCCAAGCATTCGCCGTGACCGGCCTTGTGGACCCCGCACCGTACGATTTCCGTCCAGAGGACGTTGTAAGCGGACGTTGACAGGGAGCCTTACGTCCGTGCGGCGACTGCCTGCCGCTTCAGGTCGCTCACCAACTCGTCACGGCGATGAAAAAGGCTTTTGAGCGACCGGCGACCCTGCTCAGCCCCAACCACATACTCGCACATCAAAGGAAACGCAATTGTTGAATCACAGTACGCTACCACGCTGTCCGACAGCTGACCGGGGTTCACTTTTCCCCAGCTGACCGCCTCTGCGGGCGTTGCACCCGATAATCCTCCCCATACTGGCTGATCGGTCGTTAGTTGAACAAAAAAATCAATTCCTCCTTTGGGAATTCCATAAAGTTCCCAGAGAGTCGGTTGTCCCTGTAAATAGAAGTTTTTTGGTGACCCGCCACCCAAAATCACACAGCCGTTTTTCTCGCCCGCCAACATAATCGCGCACACTTCGTTGACGTCTCGATTGGAATCCACCATGCATCCACCATTGTTGAGTAACTCATGATAGGCAAGGTTCATCCCGATCGAGCTATCCCCAGGCGACGAAGTGTAGATAGGCAAGCCTGACGCAGCCGCTTTGGCCACGATTGAATACTCGACACATGATGGTTGGCGCATTAACAGGTCCTGCCCAAGACGATAGTGAAGATCGGCAGAAGACGTTGGTGCGTCGTGCTCTTGACGAACAAGAAATTCCCGAATGTAAGCGTCCGTCTCCAGTAGAACATCCGCCGGAAACAAGACATCGTAGATCCGGATGATGTCGTGCTCATAGAGCTCAACATCATCAAGGAACGGTGAGCCTCGATGTAGCGTAAAGTTCAAGGCGTAATGCAGATCGTGATAAAGATTGGCCCCAGTACTAATGAGAAAATCGACCAACCCACGATCTATTAACTCGATCACACATCCACCTAGTCCTGCTGGCGTCATCGCACCCGCCATTGTCAATCCAATGGTTGTATCGTGCTCGGTGCTGAGCATACGGTCAGTAAACACATGACAAGCTTCAGACAACCGACCCGCATTGAAAGCTTGGAATCCTTCGTCTATGAGCTGCCGAATCTCCGCGCTACCGCGCGGCCGATAATAGCGGATGGGGTTTCCGCCTAGAAAACGTTGCTGGTCTGATTTGGAAGCACCGGGTCGGCGATGAGGCACAACCGTAGTGTAACAGCCCATACCCACAGTGAAAGCGCAGCCTGGTAGCTCATTCGACTGGCGGGGCGTCTCTAGGCTCAATCCAATCAGGACGCCGACCACCCATCGCTGTGACAAGCAAGGCTGTCCCTGTCGCACCGATCAAGAGATTGAGTCCATCTGTTAACCACGACTCCCATGGGAAGGTGGCAATTCGCAACAGTACAAACGTGGCAACCAACCCGCCGCCAATAATTGCAGAGGCTCGGCGAGCAAATACTATTCGCAGAAGCGATCCACGTAGACGACGGAGGCTAGGCATCTTTTCTCTACGTCAATTACATCCCGATAATGTGATAACCGGCATCTACCATAAATACTTCGCCCGTCACAGCTCGGCTGTTTTGTCCTAACAAAAACACTGCTGCGTCGGCCACCTCCTGACCATCAACAGTTCTGCGCAAGGGCGCTCTCTCGCGATAGTGCTGCAGGATACGGGTAAACCCAGCAATGCCAGATGCGGCCAAAGTCTTAATTGGACCCGCTGATAGGGCGTTGACGCGAATATTGCTCGGGCCAAGATCGCTAGCAAGATAGCGCACCGAGCCCTCGAGCGCCGCTTTTGCGATACCCATAACGTTGTAGTGGGGAAATACTCGACCGCTCCCAAGATAAGTAAGCGTCAGGATGCTACCGCCGCCGCGCCGCTTCATTAGCGGCGCGGCTCCACGGGCAAGAGCCACCAGAGAATAGGCACTGACATCCAGTGACTGGAGAAAATCACGGCGATTGGTGTTCACAAATGGTTCAGAAATGGCTTCTCTCGAAGCAAAGGCAACACCATGCACGAGGAAATCCAACCCTCCATACTCACCATCAACCGCCTTGTAGAGTGCGTCGATCTGATCATCGCTGGTTACATCGCAGGGCACCAACTGAGCTGGCTGATTCAACGTTTCAGCCAGCACCCGAGTCTTTTCCCCAAAACGATCGTTGGCATAGCTGAGAGTAAGCCTGGCTCCAGCGGCGTCTGCCGCCTTTGCGATCGCCCATGCAAGGGAGCGCTTATTCGCGACCCCAACAACGAGACCGTTAGTTTCGCTTAGCTCGCCCATCGGCACGATTGCGGACACGTAGTCCGCTTAGACATCAGCGAGAACGACCCTTGCCTCGGTTTGAGGATGTCGCCCGCGAAGTTGAGTTGACGCGAGGCTGCCCACCTCGCTCGTTGTACCGGGCAGACCTTGAAGACCTTGTCTTCTTAGAATGATTCTTACCTGAGGCTTGGCGATTATTGCGCGGCTTGGAGGTATTCCCACGATTGAACCCATTCCCGCTCTGCGGCTGCTGCTGGTGTGAGGTAAAAACAGGTGCTTGCCGCGGTGGCGGTGGTGCTCCCGACTGAGGTTTAAGCGTCGCTCGAATTAGCGCTCGGCGCACAGTTCCCTCTTCTACTTTTGGAGGCGACACCTCAGAAACCTTCGTCGAATTCTTTTCTGTTGATTCCGATTCCTGGTCGGATTCACGAGACCGCTGATCCACCGGATTACTCTCGCTCATCGGATCAACTTAAACTTAGTTACAGCACTCACAATCACAGACATATTCAATAACACAGTATTCAAGCGGAACTTGATCATTCCTATGCGAACTCAGCGCTGACCAGCTTCCCTAAAGGCTGTGGCGGAATGGGAACGTGAATGCGCAGGAATTAAAAGTCTAGCAGAGGCTGCAAATATCACGCAACCCTGAAATTCAAAACCTCACCGGCATTTTGAGACCCACTCTCGGACACGAGCCAACGCCGCCTGAACAGCCTTCGGATTAGTAGATTGCGGTGTCGCGCGAGCATCAACTGATCCGCGTGGTGTTACCCGTTCAACAACGTCGTCCTCGAATAATTCATGATGACTTTTCCATTCATCTGGAGTGAGTGACGAGAAGTCACGACCACTCACCATGAGCTCACGGACAATTCTACCGACCACTTGATGTGCCCGCCGGAACGGAAGTCCCCGACCGACAAGATAATCAGCAACATCAGTTGCCAATAACAGCCCAGTCGTCGCAGCTTCGCTCGCCTCTCCGTTCGTCTCAAGACTCGCTACCACAGCATTCACAGCTTGTAACGATTTAAGCACTGTGCGTTCTGCATCGAACACTGCTTCTTTGTCTTCCTGAAGGTCTTTATTGTACCCACTAGGCAGCCCCTTCATCGTCGTCAGCCACCCAGCAACGTGGCCAATGACTCGACCGGTTTTGCCGCGAACGAGCTCCAAGGGATCAGGATTCTTTTTCTGTGGCATCAAACTACTTCCTGTTGACACGCTGTCCGCGAGATCAAAGAACCCGAACTCCTCGCCTGTAAAAATGATCAAGTCTTCTGCCAAACGACTGAGGTGGACCATAACCAATGCGCAGGCGTGCAGGGTTGATGAGACAAAGTCCCGGTCAGCTGTCGCATCGAGACTGTTCTCAACAACCCGCGAAAAGCCCAGGCGCCGTGCCAGAGCATTCACGTCAATTGCATAGCTAGTCCCAACGACTGCGCCAGAACCAAGCGGCAACGAATCAGACTCGTTCCAGGCTTCCGTAAGACGATCGTAATCGCGTCGCAGTGCGGCAGCATGCGCAAGGAAAAAATGTGCCACGAGCACAGGCTGTGCGCGGCGTAGGTGCGTGTACGCCGGCATCAGGACCGTGCCCGCGGCATCAGCCTCACACGCGAGCGTATCTACGAGCGCAACCAAAGCTCCCTGTAGAACCGGGATGCGACGACGCAAATACAATCGAAGATCTAGAGAGACCTGTTCGTTGCGTGATCGACCCGTATGTAGACGACGCCCTACGTCACCAACCCGATCAATCAACGTACGCTCTACGAATGTGTGCACATCCTCGTCAGCAGTGTTGAAAAATTCTGGGTCCTGGCGTCCCTGATCCAATATGAACGAGAGTCCGTCTTGAATCGTAGCGGCTTCCTCGGCGGACAGCACCCCAGCCCCCGCAAGCGCTTCGACCCACGCCAGACTCCCTTGCACATCGTCCTCAAACAGATGACGGTCGAAGGCGAACGACGCCTGAAATTGGAAAACTTCAGCGTCAGGTTTTCCCGTAAATCGACCAGACCACAGATTTTCCGTTTCGCTCATCTATTTTTCCGTTTCGGACGACAGAATGCCCTTTCGCGCAGCGGTTTCGATCGGGAGTCCCCAAATCTTGATAAACCCTTCAGCCGCAGAGTGGTCAAACTCGTCACCAGCGTCATAAGTGGCAAGCCCGGGTTCATATAACGCATTTGACGACCGACGACCCACAACCCGGCAATCTCCTCGGAAGAGTTTGAGTCGGATTGTCCCGTTCATGCGCTCTTGAACCTTGGCTACAAAGGCGTCAATCGCGTCGCGGGTCGGACTGAACCATAAACCGTTATAAACCAGATCGGCATATGTGCGACCCATATCGTCTTTAATTCGATCAAGATCTTTTGGAATCACTAACGCTTCCAATTCCCGGTGGGCTACGTGCAGAACCGTAGCCGCAGGCGCCTCATAGATCTCACGCGATTTAATGCCCACAAGCCGGTTCTCCACCATATCGATACGACCCACTCCATGCGCGCCGGCAATCGTCTCTAGGGAATGAATTAACTCAGTCAGAGGCATAGCGATACCATTGACCTTCGTCGGCACCCCTACTTCAAATTCCACCTCTACGTACGCAGGTACATCAGGACACTCAATCGGTGATTTCGTTAGCTCATAGATATCCTCTGGGGGCTCTGTCCACGGATCCTCCAACACACCGCACTCGATCGAACGCCCCCATAAATTCAAATCGGTGCTGTAAGGCTTTTCTACAGAGTTTGGTATCGGAATATTTTGGGATCGGGCATATTCAATTTCGTCTGGCCGTGTCATTCCCCATTCACGAGCCGGGGCCACAACACGAATAGAGGGATTTAATGCCCGGGCAGAAACATCCATTCGCACCTGGTCATTGCCTTTCCCGGTACATCCGTGAGCAATCATGCTGGCGTTCTCGAACGCGGCGATTTCGACGAGTTTCTTAGCGATAAGCGGTCGACCGAGCGCGGTAGCCAACGGATACTTACCTTCGTAGATCGCACCTGCCTGCAACGCAGGAAGAATATATTCCTGTGCGAACTCATCTCGGGCGTCGACAACATGGGCGCGGACGGCTCCAACCCCCAATGCACGTTCGCGGATGTCATCAAGCTCCTTACCTTGCCCAAGATCCATAGTAACTGCCACCACCTCAGCGTTGTACTTGTCGGCTAACCATCGAACAGCCACCGAGGTGTCTAGGCCACCCGAATACGCCAACACAATGCGTTCCATACCAGCTCCTTTCCTCCGCGTTTTGTTACCCACGCGCCCAGCCTTCGAATAATCGCGTCACCTCTCTTCCGGCCCTGGCGTGTCTCGTGATAATCAGAATCGTGTCGTCACCTGCGACCGTGCCGACCACCTCAGGAAGTCCTGCTCGATCTATAGCCACCGCCAACGACTGCGCCTGACCTGGATCCGTACGCAAGACAAGCAACTGTTGGACTTGGTCAAGCCGGCGCAAATATTCGGAAACGGCACGACGAACTTCTTCCTCTCCACCTCGGCGTCCGCCAGGCGGCACTCCCGGTTTCTGATAGGCCCCGTCAGCTGCCCGTTTCACTAGTCGCAGTTCCTTAATATCTCGGGAAATTGTGGCCTGCGTGGCGTGGAAACCGCGCGCCCGCAACCGTTGCCTAAGCTCGTCTTGGCTAGACAAGGATTCTTGTGCAACGAGATCGATAATCGCCGACTGCCTGTATCTCTTCATTGGATTTTATATTCAGACTTATGAATTATTATACATGCCTGTATTGCTTGAATCAATCCTTGTTATTTACTGATTATAAATATTTTATATAGGTTTAGTGAGAGCCTCATGCTTTGACTTAACAAGTCGTTATGTCGTATATATAACCTTTATTCGCTATTTTAAATCATGTCTAAGGTCCGCATCGGAATCGCGGGTGCTACCGGATACGGGGGGCAAGAACTCTTACGTCTTGCCGCGAGACATCCCAACGCACAGGTCACCGTCGCGATGGCATCAAGCACCGCTGAAGACACACGGAGCCTTCCTGCTCTTACCGGAGTGTGGTCGGGTGAGATCGCGCCACTATCAATCGAAACGTTGTCCCAAAACACTGATGCGGTCTTTCTTGCACTGCCTGAAACAGTGAGTGCCAAGGTCTTGCCCCTGCTATCTGCGAGGGGTGGACGGATTTTTGATCTGTCCGGTGCGTTTAGGCTACGTGACGTCACGCAACGAGCCCGCTGGTATCCGGACACTCCGGAGCTCGATTTTCCGGTGGCATATGGATTGACTGAACGGTGCAGAGAAAGCATCGCACAAGCACCGATCGTTGCCTGCCCAGGATGCTATCCGACCGCAGCTCTCCTAGCACTTGAGCCCCTCGCCATCGGGGGTCTAATCGAGGGCGATGTCGTCATTGACGCAAAATCTGGAGTTTCCGGCGCAGGCAAGAAACCGAGTGAGCGAACCCACTTTTCAGAATGCCACGGGAGTGTAGCCGCTTACGGCGTCTTTGCTCATCGCCACACTGCTGAGATCGAACAAGAGCTCTCTCGACAGGTAACATTCGTTCCTCACTTAGTCCCCCTTGACCGAGGGCTTCTGACAACGATCTACACACGTGTGCGGAGCAGCACGACCGAGAAAGAGATCCACTCTCTCTACTTAGAGGCGTACGGTAATGCGCCATTTGTGCGGCTCCGCGGAAACAGACTCCCGGAGATCAAACATGTGGTGCACACCAATTTCTGTGACATCGGATGGACACTAGATACAACAGGCGGTCGATTAGTG
>Ga0310345_10005558_pt1 | contig 11163 bp, 7 predicted proteins | sample HC15DNA20500_MG_FD_204667 | JGI IMG/M metagenome (GOLD analysis project Ga0310345, IMG submission 204667) | Marine microbial communities from station ALOHA, North Pacific Subtropical Gyre - HC15-DNA-20-500_MG | ecosystem: Environmental > Aquatic > Marine > Oceanic | place: Pacific Ocean: North...
TTAAGAGTATTATTAAACTCTTTCCATCCAAATTCCCATAATGTTTCATCATTGTAGTTAAGTATAAATTGATTTTTCAACATTTTATTATATGTTCTTTTTCCTATGGAAAAATTTGATTTTCGTTTTTTAGGAAGTTCTGTTTCCAAAAAAGTAATATAATTTTTTAAGTTCTTTAAAGAATTTATTCTTAGTTTTTCAATGGATATTAAATTTTCTTTTTTTGAAGATTTGCAACTATTAATAAATTCCTGAATTTCTATATCAAATATTGAAATAGAATTCTTTGCCATAAATAAACCTAATTCTTGAAACCTTGGGACATATTCATTTAATTGTCTTGTTCCATACTTAAGATCTTCATTAATTAATAGAAGTGTTTTTTTAAGTGATTCTATTTTTTCTTCACATACATTTGGGCCATTGATTATACTAGAAATTGTTCTGAATTTCATATAATCTCTTGGATCTCTCTTCCAACTTCTAATATCTTGATATTTTATTTCTTCACCATTTAATATACTCTCAATGAATTTATAATCGATTTTATCATCTTCGTTTAATTTGTCAATATCAATTCTTTTAAGTTCACTAATTTTTTTTCTTATCTCAAAAAGATTTCTTTTCATCTCTTTTTCATCCATTCTATTTTCTATATCAGATAAGTTGTTCTTTCTTTCATTAAATGATTTAACCAACTGATTGAAATTATTCTTGTTTTTAGTTATCAGATTTTCAGGAGAAAAATTTATAAAAAACATCCATATAACACCTGCGGTGATTATTAATCTTGCTATGAAATCTTTCATTATTTAAATTATTAATTAGAATTATGTTAAATATAATAATAAAGAAAGAATATCTTCATTAATTTTTTTGGGTCTTTATATATATTTAAGTTCTTTTATAATATAATCTTAATTATTTAGCATGAATTTTAATTACAAAACAGTCAAGCATTTGACAATTATTTCAATTTATATATTTGTCAATTCTGCTTATTTATTTGGAAGTTCTAAGAAATATTCTTCTTCTATAAAAAAAGAAGACTTGTTTAAACACCTTTCAATATTAGCATCTGACGAATTTGAAGGAAGAGAAACAGGAAAAAAAGGAATGGAACTAGCTGCTGAATATATTTCAAATCATTTCAATAATATCGGTTTAAATAAAATATTTTCAGATGGTAATAAAGAAACCTATTTTCAAAATTTTTCAATTCAAAATAGAAGAAAAAAAGTAATCAAAGGAAAAAATGTGATAGGATATATAGAAGGTTCAAAATATAAGGATGAATATGTTATTTTAACAGCTCATTATGACCATGTAGGTATTAATGATAAAAAAGAAATTTATAATGGGGCAGATGACGATGCTTCTGGCACAAGTGCTATATTAGAAGTTGCTGAAGCTTTTTCTTTAGCATTAAAAGAAGGTAAAATACCTAAAAGAAGTATTATTTTTATGTTAGTTTCGGGTGAAGAAAAAGGATTACTTGGATCAAGATATTATGTAAATAATCCAATTTTTCCATTAGAAAATACAATAACTAATTTAAATATTGATATGATAGGAAGGATTGATTCTGCTCATTTTGAAAATAGAAATTATGTCTATTTGATTGGCTCAAACATTCTTTCAGATGACTTACATAATTTATCAGAAAGGGTTAATAAAAAGTATACTAAGTTGAATCTTGATTATAGATTTAATGATCCTGATTTTCCTGTTTATGAATTTGGTAAATTTAGGGCAAATAGATATTATTACAGATCTGATCATTACAATTTTGCTGAAAAAAATATACCTGTAATATTCTATTTTAATGGGACACATATTGATTATCATCAACCTACAGATACAATAGAAAAAATTGAACTTGACTTAATTACTAAAAGAACAAAACTTATTTTTCATACTGCCTGGAAAATTGCAAATAGAAAAAAGAAAATCAAATTAAATTGAACTATTTCAAAATTGAATATAAATGATATTTAGATTATTAATTTATTTACAGCTTCTAGTATTTAACTATTCATTTAGTATAGCTAAAGATCCATATCCAAAAAATAAAAATATTGATATCATAAACTATGCTTTTTCATTACACTTAAATGACAATGATGATATTATTGATGGTAAAGCTATTATAGATTTAAAAATAAAATCAAAAGATGTAAAAAACTTAAGATTCGACTTGATTTCTATAAATGATAACAAAAAAGGAATGATTATTAGTGATGTTTCATTTAATGGGGCAGGAGTGTCTTTCAAACACACAAACAATGAATTGAAAATAGATTTGAGTAACGTAGAAGTATTAAAAAATAATAAGGTTAGAATTAATTACAAAGGCATTCCAATAACAGGATTGATAATTGGTTCAAACAAATATGGAGATAGAACTTTTTTTAGTGATAATTGGCCTAATAAAGCTAGAAATTGGCTTCCTTTAGTTGATCATCCTTATGATAAAGCTACATGTGAATTTATTATAACTGCCCCAAATCATTATCAAGTAATCTCTAATGGTTTGCTGATTGAGGAAACTAATCTAGAAAATGGTTTTAAATTAACTCATTGGAAACAATCTGTTCCCATATCATGTTGGTTATTTGCAATTGGAGTTGCTGAATTTGCAGTCCAATATGTTGATATTTTCGAAGGAAAATCAATACAAACATGGGTCTATAAACAAGATAGAATAAAGGGATTTTATGATTTTGAGGTACCAACAAAAGAGGCAATGCAATTTTTTAGTGATTATGTTGGACCTTTTGCATATGAAAAGTTAGCAAATGTACAATCAAACAGTGTAGGAGGGGGAATGGAAGCAGCTACTTCCATTTTTTATGGAGATAATTCTGTAACAGGAACAAGAAGTGTTAGGTGGAGAAATGTTATTATTCATGAAGTTGCTCATCAATGGTTTGGTAATTGTGTAACAGAGGATGATTGGGATGACGTTTGGTTGAGTGAAGGTTTTGCTACTTATTTTACTTTAATGTTTAGAGAGCACGCTTATGGTAGGGATGATTTTGTGAAAGGACTAACTAATTCAAAAAAACAGGTTTATAAATTCTATGACAACAATAAATATTATACAATCGTCCATAATAATTTAAGTGATATGAAAGATGTTACAACTGGGTATATATATCAAAAAGGTGCATGGATATTGCATATGTTGAGAAATTATATTGGAAATAAAGCTTTTAAAGATGGGATAAGATCCTATTATAAAAATAACTTTAATTCAATCACTAATACTTCTTCTTTTAAAGAGGAAATGGAAAATGCTTCTAATATGGATTTAACAATATTTTTTAATCAATGGCTTTATAGTGGTGGAAATATAATCTTGGATGGTCATTGGAGTTATAATAGAAAAGATAGGAAGATTATTATCAATCTTGAACAAGTTCAAAACGATGGTTATTTGTTTGAAATGCCATTAGAAATTGGTGTTTTTTATGAAAATGAAATATTACCTAAATTTGAAGAGATTAAATTAAAGCCAGGAGCTATAGAATTTGCTATTAATTCTGATAAAGAACCTATAAATTTAATTTTAGATCCTAACATTAAATTATTAGCTGAATGGAATTTTGAAAAAAAATAATATATTAAACTAAATGTTAACCCTATGAAATTTATAAAATCAATAATAGTACTTATGTTAATTTTTTCTTTTGAATCTTATTCACAAGAAAATGAAAAAATTATTTCAAATCTTCAAGATTTAAAAATTGATGTTGGAGAAAAATTTTCTCCAAATACAATGATTATGGATTCTAATGATAAAAAAATGAAATGTGAAAGAATGATTTATTTTTCGCGAAATCCTGAAGGATTATCTGTTGACAATGAAACCGGTAATGTTACGGCACATATACCAGGTGTGCATGATGTTGTCGCTATTTGCATTAAAGAAGGTGGTAATAATAGATTAAGGAAAAGCTTTAGTGTAAGGGTAAATTATCCTCCTGTTAAAGAAATAAAAATGTTATTAAAAGAGAATTCAATTTATCCTGGATCATATATACCAATAAAATATGAGGTTATTGATGAAAAAGGTTTTATTAGGACTAATGCAAATTTTACCTTAAAGAGTTCAAACAATATAGTTGAAATAGATAATTTAAATAATATAAAAGCCATAAGAACAGGTAAAACAACAATTGAAGCTTCTTTTGATGGTATATCAAATTCTATTAATGTAGAAATTTCTAAAAATCTCGTATCAAGAGTAGAAATTGTTTCAAGTCTTGATGCTGCAAGAACTGGTGATGTCTTCGAGTTAAAATCAATAGCCTATGATAGAAAAGATCAAGTTATTGATGATGTTAATTTTAATTATTCTTTTACCGGGATTTCTTATGATAAGAGTAATACAGCATCAGCTCTAATTAATAATGATGGTAGATTTGTAGCTGATGTGGCTGGGCAATATAAGATTTCATCATCTGTCGGAAATATTACTTCCTACAAAATTTTAAATATAGTTGAAAGAAATGTTAATAGGATATTTAAAAATGTTGGAACTGGTCTAGTTAATGATAAACATTCTTCAGATTTTTGGGTTTTTGAAGGTGTTGATGGTAGAGATTATGCTGTTTCAGGAACATGGGGAGCGGATGGAACATCATATTTTTGGGATGTAACTGACCCAAGTAATATTCTAAGAATTGATAGTGTAAAAGTTGATGCTAGAACAGTTAATGATGTTAAAGTATCTGAAGATGGTAAAATTTGTATTATAAGTAGAGAGGGTGCTTCTAATAGAAAAAATGGAATGATTATCATAGATGTAACAAATCCATATGATGTAAAGATAATTTCTGAATACACAAAAAATTTGACAGGAGGTGTGCATAATCTTTTCATTTATCAAAACCATGTTTATGCACTTAGTAATGGTGAAAGATATTATGTAATAAATATTGAAGATCCTAAAAATCCTATTGAAGTTGGAATGTTTGAAATTGGAAAACCAGGACAATCTATTCATGATGTTTGGATAGAAAAAGGAATTGCTTATTCTTCAAATTGGAGAAATGGTGTTTATTTAGTTGATGTAGGAAATGGAATTGCAGGTGGATCACCATCAAATCCTGTTCCTTTTGCAAATTATAGTTATGCTAGTGGAGCTCATCATGCTACATTTCCATATAAAAGTAAGTCAACCGGAAAATTTTATGCAGTTTTAGGTGATGAGATTTTCCCTAGAGGTATAGATGTTAAGGGTGAAAATCCGACTGCTGGATTTTTACACTTTGTTGATTTTACTGATTTAGAGAATCCTGTTGAAGTTGCGAGATATGAATTACCAGGTCATGGTTCACATAACTATTGGATTGATGGAGATATTCTTTATGTAGCAATGTACAGTGGAGGGATTAGGATTGTTGATTTAAGTGGTGATTTAATAGGGGATTTATATAAACAGGGTAGGGAAATTGGTTATATATTACCAGGTGGACCAAACGGTTTTATACCAAATGCAACTATGGCATGGGGTGCCCAATTATATAAGGGTCATGTTTTTTATTCTGATTGGAACAATGGTATAGGGTCTGCTAAAGTTGAGCCAATAAAACCTGATAATTCAAAAGTTAATCAGTATTTGTATTAAAATGAGACTTTTATTCTTGTTTTTTTGTTTTTATAATAATCTGATATTTTCTCAAGATTACTATGTATATGTCAAGTTTCATTAATAAAATTTGATGGTGAAAAAGCAATTGAATTAAAAAAACTCAATGTTGGTGTATGGCCAGCTGAAAATGAAGGACCTCATGGTATTACAGTTGATCCTAACGGAAAATATTGGTATTTAACTTTAGCTCACGGAAACCCTTATGGAACTTTATATAAGTTCTCTACAGAAACTAATGAAGTTGTAGGTGAAACTAAATTAGGTATTTTCCCTGCATCAATGCAAATATCTGTTGCAACAGGATTGCTTTATTGTGTAAATTTCAATCTTCATGGAAAAATGGAACCAAGTAGTGTTTCTGTTGTTGACCCCGAAGAAATGATAGAAATTAAAAAAATTACCACAGGATCAATGCCACATGGCTCAAGAATATCCCCTGATGGTCTATTTCAATATTCTGTTGCTATGATGTCAGGTGAACTTTTTGAAATTGATGCAATAAGTTTAAAAGTTAATAGGGTATTAAACTTAGAAAATAAAATGGATCATAGTTCTATGAATCATACTATGCATAATTCAATGAAACATTCCTCTGTAAAACCTACTTGGGTAATACCTCATCCATTTAAAAAGATCGTATATATTGCAGGGAATGGATCTAATGAAATAATTGAGGTTAATCTAGAAGAATGGTTTATTTCTGATAGATTTAAGACAGGGAAAGGTCCATATAATGTTGAAATTACACCAAATGGTAAATTTCTCCTTGCTACTTTAAAGGGTGAGGGGAGCACAGCAATTTGGAATACAGAAGATAATACTCTTGTTAAGATAATTAAGAATTCTACCACTGTCTCACATGGTATAGCAATTTCGTCAGATAATAAATTTGCTTTTATTTCTTTAGAAGGGGTGGGGGGAGAACCTGGTGTTGTTGATGTTATTAATTTAGAGAAATTTGAGTTAGTGAGCTCTGTAAATGTTGGAAAACAAGCGGGAGGAATAGCTTTTTGGAAAATATCTAATTAACTTTCCTGACTCCTTAACTACTAAAATTTTTGATTATGAGAAATTTATTATTCTTCTTTTTTTTTATATTTTCTTGTAGTATAAATGAGAATTCTGAAGAAAATCTTAACAAAAGAGTAGATAGCATATTATCATCTATGACTTTAGAGGAGAAAGTTGGTCAAATGACTCAAATTAATCTTACAGTTATAGCTAAAGGACCCAATAAGTGGGAGTCATCTTTTCCTCTTGAAATCGATCCAAATAAGGCTAGGGAGGCTTTAATTGATTATAAAGTTGGTTCTGTTTTAAATACTATTAATAATACAGCTTTGAAACCAGAGATTTGGTACAAAACGATATCTGATATTCAGAGTTATGCTATGGACAGCACTAGAATAAAAATACCAGTTATTTATGGTATTGATGCTATCCATGGTACAACATATACTGATGGGGCTACAATGTTTCCACAGCAAATTACTACTGCAGCTAGCTGGAATCCAGAAAATGCATATAATATGGCTTTAGTTTGTGCTTATGAGACAAGAGCTTCAGGTATTCCTTGGAATTTCTCTCCAGTTTTAGATCTTGGTACGGATCCTAGATTTCCAAGACAATTTGAATCATTTGGGGAAGATCCTCTTTTAGTAGAAAGATTTGGTAAGGCTATGATAGAGGGGTATCAAGGTAAGAATAATGACATTGGAAATAAATATAACGTTGCAGCATGTATGAAGCATTTTGTGGGATATCACGCAGTTATATCAGGTAAGGATAGAACTCCTGCATATATTCCTGACAATATTTTAAAAGAATATCACATTGAACCATTTAAAAAAGCCATTGAAACTGGCGCTAAGACTGTAATGATTAATTCAGGTTTAATAAATGGTATCCCTGTTCATGTAAATTATAATTTGATGATTGATGTTTTAAGAAATGAGCTTGGTTTTGAGGGAGTAATATTAACTGATTGGGAAGATATAAATAAATTGCATGATCGTGATAAAGTTGCAAAAAGTAAAAAAGAAGCAGCTAAAATAGCAATTAATGCAGGTATAGATATGTCTATGGTACCTTACGACTATCAGGAATTTTGTCAAAATTTAATTGAATTAGTCAAAGAAGGGAAGGTTAAAATGAGTAGAGTAGATGATGCTGTTAGGAGAATATTAAAATTAAAAATAGAACTAGGTTTGTTTGAAACACCAGTTACAAATTATGAGGAATATGATGATTTTGGATCAAAAAAGCATCATGAATTATCATACAAATCAGCATCTGAATCAATAACTTTGCTTAAAAATGAAGATAATTTATTACCAATTAAAAATAATGCTAAAATATTAGTTACTGGTCCAAATGGAAACAATATGAGAACTCTTAATGGTGCTTGGTCATATTCTTGGCAAGGTGACCTTACAGATAAATTTGCAGGTGAATTTAATACCATATATGAAGCTTTTTCTAACACCTATGGTAAAAATAATGTAAAATACGTTCCTGGAGTATCTTACTCAGATGGAGGGAATTATTACGATATGGTTGAAGACGATATAAATAAGGTAGTTTTAGAGGCAAGAAAATCTGATTACATAATTTTGTCCCTAGGTGAAAATTCTTATACTGAAAAACCCGGGGATTTAAATGATTTAAGTTTACATCATTTACAAATAAAATTAGCTAAAGAATTAGCTAAAACTGGAAAACCTATTGTGTTAATTTTAAATTTAGGAAGACCTAGGTTAATTACTGATATTGAGGCACTTATGAAATCAATAATAAACATTTATTTACCTGGAAACTTTGGTGCTGATGCTTTAGTAGATATTGTTTCAGGTAAAGTAAATCCGTCTGGAAAGTTACCTTATACATATCCAGCGTTTCCGAATTCATTACTTACTTATTACTATAAGCCTTCAGAAGTCCAAAATAACACTCAAGGAGCATATAATTACATTGGAGAGGTAAATAACCTATATGATTTTGGCTATGGTTTAAGTTATTCAGAGTATGAATACTCTAATATGAAACTAAATAAGGATAATTTTCTATTAAATGATACCATAGAGTTAAGTATTAATGTTAAGAATACTAGTGATATTGATGGATATGAGACAATTCAAGTTTATTCTTCTGATCTTTACGCATCTATGACACCAGACATTAAAAGGCTGAGAGAATTTGATAAAATCAATATTAAAGCAGGTGAGACCGTAAATATTAAATTTAGACTTCCAGTTAGTAAATTAGGCTTTGTAAACGTCGATAATAAGTACATAGTTGAACCTGGACGATTTAAATTAACTATAAATAACCAGAATAGAGAAATAGTCGTTAATTGATAAATGTTATATAATTTATATTATGTTAAATAACTAAATATGATACCAATAATTATTATATATATATCTACTACTCTAATTAATAATATAGAAAAGAAAAAAATAAATATGATATTAGATAATCTTCATAAATATGCAAGTGAAGCTAATGGGAAAATGTATTTTGATTTGTTTAATGAAGATGCTGTATTCTTTGGTACTGATGCATCAGAAAGGTGGACTATTAATAAATTTAAAGACTATGCTCAAAAAAGATTTGACAATGGTGATGGTTGGACATATTACTCTATAGAAAGAAATATTTTTTTGAATGAAAATAATAACACAGCATGGTTTGATGAGATATTAAAAAATGAGAAATATGGTTTATTTAGAGGAACTGGTGTGCTCACAAAAAAAAAAGAAATATGGAAAATAGAACAGTATAATCTACTTCTCCCTATTCCAAATGAACTTCTTATACGATATTCACAAGAAATTAAAAAGTTTCTAAATAAAGATCTAGACTATAATTATTAATTCTCGTTTTCTAATATGATTTGATAAATTCTTTCAGCATTTTCAAAGTCTTTAACTTTTATATATGCATTTCTTAATACTTCTAAGTATTCCATATTACTTGAATCTCTCTCAATTGAGATATTTAAGATAGAAATTAAGTTTTCATAATCCTCTACTATAGAGAAAACAGGATAAAGACTATTTATATCTTGTTCTGAGATACCATTTCCTTTTATTTTTTTATATCCTCGAGCATAAATTACAGCATCAGCTAATCTTTTATTTCCTTCATTTTTAAGACGATTAGATTCAGCTTGATATTTACCCTTTAATGCGAGAAAATCTAAATTTCTTTCTTTATCAAAATATGGTTTTGCAAGCGCTTTATAGGCATCAATCATATACAGTATTGCTCTATCATTTTCTGGTTCAAGTTCTAGGACTCCTTTATATGAATTTATAGAAATATTATAGATTATATCTAAACTGTCTAACTTCATTTTTTCTTCCATTTTTTCTCCATCTACAGCCAAACCTAGATTATAATATAAAACAGCTTTATTAAATAATAAACTTGTATTTTTTGGATCATTATTTAATTGATTATCAATTTTATTTCTTGCCTCATCTACCCTATTTAGTTTCATGGCAATATTTATTTCTATCGAAGGATAAAAATTATTATTAGGAAATCTTTCTCTAGCTATAGAAACAAGTTTCGATGTCTTATTGTATTCATCACAATCATTAATTAATTCACATTCATTAAAACGAATATTAACGGATTGCTGAAATACTCTATTCATATTTTCTTCATTAAGACTATTTAAGCTCAGAAGTTTGTCATAATATTTAAGAGCTAGAGTAAATTCTTTAACTTGTTCAGCCACATATCCACCATAAAGAAGACCTAAAGTGTCTAATGGGTTAATTTTCAAAGAATTTTTAAATTCTATTAAAGCTTTTTCATAATCTGGATTCTCAGAAGATTGGAGAGCATAAACTGCTTCGTTAACAAAATAACTTGATAAGTTTTGAATTCCTACATTAGTATTTTTAATCATATTAAGATCATTAGTTTTTGCGTGGTCAGTTCCAACTTTACCAAATGCTTCAATAGATTTTTCAATTGCTAAAGAATCTATATCTAAGTAACCTTTAGCTATAGCAGCATAAACATTTCCTCTTACAAACCATGTCCTTGCTTTGGAAATATTTTTTTCAATTGTAATTGCTACATCAATTTCACCTTTTGCTGTCATTAATAAGTCTCTTTTTTCACTTTCAAGAGATTTTAAATCAACCTTATTTAATGCACTTTCAGCTTTTGTTACACTTCCTTTATATTGACCAAATAATGAATGAGCAATCAAATTGATAAGAATTATTAGAATTATATAATTCTTCATAATTAAATTATTTTAATTAAACATAAATATTTACGAAACATTTTCATCTATTATTTCAATTTTTGCAACAGATGAAATTTTATCATTGTTAGTTAATTTTATTAACCTTACTCCTTGAGTTGCTCTTCCCATAACCCTAACATTTTTATCAGTAATAGATATTCTTATAGTGATTCCAGATTGATTAATAATCATCAATTCATCATTAGTTTTTACTTCCTTGATAGATACCAAATTA
>Ga0310345_10005560_pt1 | contig 11161 bp, 7 predicted proteins | sample HC15DNA20500_MG_FD_204667 | JGI IMG/M metagenome (GOLD analysis project Ga0310345, IMG submission 204667) | Marine microbial communities from station ALOHA, North Pacific Subtropical Gyre - HC15-DNA-20-500_MG | ecosystem: Environmental > Aquatic > Marine > Oceanic | place: Pacific Ocean: North...
GTCGAAGTTGCCGCCCAAATAGCTGCTTCTCTAGCCTCACCGATCGATCCGCGCTTGGGACAATCGTTGCAGGCGGTTTCGCCGAACAGGACGGAAGACGTATCCCGTCTGAACACTGACCGATCAAAAAACGACGTCCATCGAGCTATCGATATCATTGCGAAAGCGCCGCTCCTTGTCAGCGACGTGGAAGGAATGCTTCACGTCGCGGTGCGCGACGATCCTGACCAAATGATCGCGGGCATCGACTTGTCCGCAGCGCAAAGACGACTTGCGGGGATACACCGAGTGCAGCAACGTGAACTTGCACAGGTGCAAGCTTTCGCGCGTCGGCACGGCGGGGCTGCATTGTTTGACGATGATTGCGAGACGCACACCGCATGGTTCCAGGGGGCGATGCGTAAATGGCGGGATGCACCCGTCATGCAGCGATGGTCGCAGGAATTGGAGCTGTCACGAGCGAGCACTCGGGCGGTTGATATCGCGACAATTGGTGCACGCCTCGACCGGAAAGGACGTGAACTGGCCGATCTGCCCTCCCTGGACGGGCTATCCTCGCTCGATGAGATACCGTTCCTCAATGACATTCCTGGATATCATGACGAGGAAGGAGGATCGGAATTCTCGGCGCCGACGCACGCACCTGCGTCGACACCGGCGGCGCCTCGCAAAGAGGACAAATCGCGGTCACCAAGGCCGACAATTGAACCCGATAAACGGCCATCGCCGAAACCTCGGTGGACCGAGATCGAACAACGTCATCGCAAGGAAGTCGATAGGCGCGCGACCCGCGATCGTGCAGAGATCGATCGTTCGATCGAGACCGCATTAGTTCAGCGAACTGGTGGCCGCGATGCGCTTACGCCCTATGCCGCTCGCCTGCTACGACGGATCGAAAGCGGGCTCGACCCGGCGAACGTGCCGAGAAAGATTGGCCCGGCAGGCCAAGCGCTGGATCAGCGTTACGCCGCCGAAATCCTAGTGCTCTCGCGCGAGCCAGCGTTCCGCGCACGCGTTGAGGCAGCCCAGCGTCGAGACGCGGCACTGTCGGCAGAGATCGCAGACGCCATGCGCTACAGCACACCACCCGATCTCTTGGGTAGGGTCGGCGTTGAGCACGATCGTCTTCAGTTCGGGCAAGTGACCCGCGAGGCGTCGGGCGGGTTGCGCACACCGTTGGAATGGGCCGAACAGACGACAGCGTTAGTCATCGAACATGGGATACCGCTTACTCGGCACAAAGGCCTGACTGGCATCTACGACGCAGAGGTTTTGACGCGGTCGCATTACAATTATGCCGGACTGCTGCATCCGTCAGTCCAAAGCACGCTGGAGGTGGAGCAGCGCATTCAGGCCGAGCAGATGCGGGCTATTCTGGGCAAGGTGCAAGCAGGCGCGCTCAAGGTCGAAACCTCTATCGCGCAAATCCCGCTGTCCGACATGATCTCCACCTCGGTGAGAGTGCTGAACGGTACAGCGGAGGAACGAGCATTTGTATTTCGTCGCCAATCCGATGCCGCTCTTTATTTTGAATCCCGCAAGGCGCAGGCTGCAGGGTCCGAAAATATCGTTCCACTCCGACATGCCAGCGCGGTCGTGCGCGCTTGGCTTCTGGCACGAGATGACGGGGCATCGTCACAGGTGATGAGCCTGTTTGCCGAAAGGCTTCGCGCGCTGAGCAAGGAATTGGACGTCGTCGGCATGCCCCCCAGCGATGCTAGGGCGCTCACGGATGTTTTGGCTCCGCCGACTTTCGAACCTGTCCGTCCCATCAGGCGCGGTAGCCGTGTTCAGGTCATTCGGAATGAGATTGATCCATAAATGCCAATTTAGCATTCTGAATTGATGGCGAGCGCCGTCTCAATATTGGGTTTCGCGCAAGGCAACCGGATAATCATGGTCAAACGCGAGCCAGTGAGGAAGGAAGATCATCGGCAGGGCCAAAGCCCCGCCCCGTCAACCAATGCCATCCCCCGCGGCACTTCGCGCCAACCAAAACCCCGGGACCAGTTCTGCATATCGCTTTTTTTGCTCGGCGGTTGCCCCGAGGGTCACAATCATCAACGAAAATGGCGTGTGCTGGCCCTGTCCTCGTGGGTCCAAAAATCGCACGCGCCCTCGTAGTAAGTAGATGTCAGCGTCGGCGCTGAGCGTGTCGTGAAACCAGCGCGAATCGGTTCTGACTGGCCCCAGGCAAACAACGGTCTCGACCGTTCCTGCTCGCCACTGGCCATGGGCGCGCTGGAGCCATTTGAGAAGCTCGCTGAAGGGTGGGTTGACGAACACGAGCCTGCCCGACCAGGCGTCAGTCAGCCCGTCGCCGCCCTCGCTCAACAAAATTCGGCGGCGCGCGATGACCGGGCTGAGCACGTGGCCGCAGGGGTCGAGATCGATTTCACCAAATGCCGTATAGATCGCAGCCATGAAGTCGGGCGGCGTGAATCGGCTATCGCGATCGTCCTTGTCGCCCTGTCCCCAATAGCTCCGCTCTTGCGCGCGGCGCCGGGCACGGGGCGCGAGCACCGCCATCAAGCGCAGCAGGCTTTTGACCGACCCGCCGCCTCGCTCCAGACTGGCGATGGTCGTCCTCGATAGCTTTGTCTTTTCCGTCATCTCATCGAGCGACATCGACCGTTTGCGCCGGGTGGCCAGGCCGGTAAGCCGAAAGTCCAACGCCCCCATCACCATGATGAGGGTCCCGACCGAGCCGACGCCCTTCTCCAGCCGCTTGATGGCCTGGGCATCGAGATCGACTCGTCCGGCTAAGGTGCGTTGCGACCATCCCGCCAGCCGTCGAGCCTCCCGCAATTCTTTGACCAGCATTCGATACCATTTGGGCTCAAATTCTACTCTGATACAATTCAGGGCGGGGGTCAGCAACACTCAAATCCATCCGAGCTCGTTCTCGATCCTCAAGGCTAGAGCTGGCGGGCATGCATCGCGATGTCGCGCCCGCCGTTCGAACATGGCCGCCTGTCAGGCCGCCATGACGGTGAGCGACGCGACTGCTTTCAGGGCAAGTCGGGTGGAAAACGGCCTGGCCGCTTTGGAGCGATCGTTTGAGGTAACCGGACATTCGTTGTCGCGCCTCGTGGTGTTGGCTCCGCGCTCACCTCCAGTCAGGGCGCGCGGGCCAGGCTAATCCTAAATGCCAACCTGTCGCTGTCGGCGGAGGTCAGTGATTGACAACCGACTCCCCGATTTGCTCAATGCATGCATGGGGTTTGCGATCTCCCCATGAGGCGACAGCCGAAGCATCGCGTCCCTGATGTCACGGAGGACGCACTATGCCCGCCATCAATGCCATTACTCCTGAAAAACTCGCGCGCCTGATCGGTTTGCCCCGTGCGCCCGCGATCATCGATATTCAGACCGACGAGGATTTCGCGGCCGACCCTCGGCTAGTGCCGGGTGCCGTTCGTCGCCGTCATAGCGACGTCACCGCCTGGGCCGCTCGCTATGCCGGGCGCAACGTGGCAGTCGTGTGCCAGAAGGGCCAGAAGCTCAGCGAAGGCGTCGCCGCCTGGCTGCGGCACGAAGGTATTGCCGCCGAATCGCTTGACGGTGGCGCGCTTGGCTGGGCGGCTGCAGGCCTGCCAATGGTGCCCGAAACGGTGTTGCCACCGCGCGACGCGCAAGGGCGCACCGTCTGGGTCACGCGCGCGCGGCCCAAGGTCGATCGCATCGCCTGCCCTTGGCTGATCCGCCGCTTCGTCGATCCGAACGCCGTGGTCCTGTTCGTCAGCGCCGCCGAGGTCTTGGGGGTCGCAGAACGTTTCGATGCGACGCCGTTCGATGTCGAGGGCGACGGCGTCGTCTGGAGCCACGATGGCGAGCGGTGCACCTTCGATGTGATGGTCGACCGGTTCGGCCTGACGGGCTTTCCTGCGCTGGCGCATCTCGCGGTCATCGTGCGCGGGGCCGACACCGGGCGGCCCGATCTGGTGCCTGAAGCGGCGGGGCTGGTCGCGCTCTCGCTTGGCCTGTCGCGGATGTTCAGCGACGATCTGGCCCAGCTCGATGCCGGGATGCTGATTTACGACGCGCTCTATCGCTGGTGCCGCGATGCGACGAGCGAGAAGCACGACTGGGTCTCGCACCAGCCCAAGGTGCGCGGCAAGGTTCCCGCATGAGCACCGCCGCAATCGAGGCGGGCCTGCTAAGGGCGCGGCCCGAACCGGTGTCGCTCGGCGAAGCCTTCTGGGTGTGGCTGCGCATCGCCGCGCTGTCATTCGGCGGGCCTGCGGGGCAGATCGCGGTGATGCACCGCATCCTCGTCGAGGAGAAACGCTGGATTGGCGAGCATCGGTTCCTGCACGCGCTCAATTATTGCATGCTGCTGCCGGGGCCGGAGGCGCAGCAGCTGGCGACTTACATCGGCTGGCTGATGCACCGCACGCGGGGCGGCATCGTGGCTGGCACGCTATTTGTGCTGCCCGGCGCGATCTCGATCATGGCGCTGAGCTGGATCTATGTTCTTTATGGTCATGTCGGGCTGGTCGCAGGCCTGTTTTTCGGGCTGAAATGCGCGGTGCTCGCCGTCGTGCTGCAGGCGGTGGTGCGCATCGGCAGCCGATCGCTCAAGAATAGCGTCATGCGCACGCTGGCCGCGACGGCATTCGTGCTGATCTTCTTCCTCGCGGTGCCGTTCCCGATCATCATATTGAGCGCCGGACTGATTGGTTTTTTCGGGGGGCGCGCCGGTGTGCCCGCGTTCCAGATCGGTGGCGGACACGGCGCGGCCAAGGGCAGTATCGTCGCCGATGCCGACACGCTGCTGGGCGAGGCGCTACCCGCACATGCCAGCCCCACGATCGGCCAGTCGCTGCGGCAAGCAGCGGTGTGGCTGGTGCTCTGGCTGGCCCCGATAGCGGCTCTGCTTTTCCTGCTGGGCGGCAGCAATGTCTTCACGCAGATCGCCGTGTTCTTTTCAACGATGGCGGTGGTCACGTTCGGCGGGGCCTATGCCGTGCTAGCCTATGTCGCGCAGCAAGCTGTCGAGCAATATCACTGGCTGACCGCCAAGGAGATGCTCGATGGCCTCGGCATGGCGGAGACGACTCCCGGGCCGCTGATCATGGTGCTGCAGTTCGTCGGTTTTCTCGGCGCATATCGCCACCCCGGCATGCTCTCGCCGCTACTCGCGGGGACACTCGGCGGGTTGCTCGCGACTTGGGTGACGTTCGTTCCGTGCTTTTTGTGGATCTTCCTCGGCGCACCGTTCATCGAGCGGATGCGCGGCAACAAGGCGCTGTCGGGGGCGCTGTCGGCGATCACGGCGGCGGTCGTCGGCGTCGTGCTCAATCTTGCGGTCTGGTTCGCGGTCCACACGATCTTCCGGAGCGTCCGACCGTTCACAGCGGGGCCGATCCACTTCGACCTGCCCGTCGCGGCGAGCGTTGATCCCTGGGCGCTCGCCATCTCGCTCGCCGCGATCATCGCCATGTTCCGGTTGAAGGTCGGCATCTTCACGACGCTGGCGGGTGCCTCGACAATTGGCGTCATCCTCTTCTTGACGGGCATCGTCGACTGACTGACGCATCACGCGGCTAGGCTGCCGCAACGGGAGAATGACTATGGATGAGCCATTGATCGACCGTCGTAATCTCCTCACCGCCGGGGCAGCGCTGTCGATCGGCGCGACGGCGCTATCGGCCCGCGCCAGCGCGGCACCGGCACCGCCAGCGTCGAGCGGCTATACCCCGCAGCCCGTGCCGCTGCCGTTCAATCCGAAAGCGATCACCGGTCTGTCTGAAAAGCTGCTGACGAGCCATCACGACAATAACTATGTCGGGGCGGTGAAGCGGCTTGGCGCGATCAACGGCCAGGTCGCGGCGCTCGACCCGGCGACCGCGCCAGGGTTCGTGCTGAATGGCCTCAAGCGCGAAGAGCTGATCGCCTGGAATTCGATGATCCTGCACGAGCTGTATTTCGCGGGGTTGGGCGCGCCGACTCGGCCAGGCAAGGCGCTCTACACCGCGATCGAGCGCGACTTCGGCAGTGATGCGCGCTGGCGCGCCGAGTTTGCAGCGATGGGCAAGGCGCTCGGCGGCGGGTCTGGCTGGGTGCTGCTGACTTGGAGCGAGCGGGACAACCGCCTGGTCAATCAATGGGCTGCCGATCACACGATGACGCTCGCAGGGGCTACGCCAATCCTCGCGCTCGATATGTACGAGCACGCTTACGCGATGGATTACGGCGCCAAGGCTGGCGCCTATGTCGACGCATTTATGGGCGCGGTGAACTGGCGGACGGCCGATGCGCGGTTTGCCAGGGTGGCGGCTGCAGGATGACGCTGCGGAACCCGGGATAGCAACTCCCGACCGGCCGTAGCTCAGAGCCCACCAGACGGCCCGATTGAAAATGTGCTGGTTGACTTGACCTATTTGCCCGCAAGGTCGACCGCAATCGCAAAACCGGGGGGCGGCTGGACAGCTACAGATCCACCATGCGCCAACACAATGGCGGAGACCATTGCCAGACCCAGCCCGTGTCCGCTGGTGGAGCGGCTGATATCACCACGGCTGAAACGCTGGAACAAGGTTGCCGCCGCTCCCGGTGAAACGCCGGGGCCATCATCGGCGACGCTCAACCGAACGCTGGTGGCGGTCCGCTCAAGCGTGACCGTCACTTTGGTGCCGGTGGGTGTGTGCGCAATCGCGTTGTCGAGCAGATTGCTGAGCAGCCGCTGGAGCAGCCGGCGATCGCCCTGGATATTGATGCCCGGCGCGATGACGATTGCCAATCGATGCCCGCCCACTTCCATGGCCGGTCGATAAACCTCGGCAAGGTCGGCAACGAGCACGCTCAGCGCCACGTCGGTGAAATGGGCACGCGCGCTCATCCCTTCGACCTCAGCGATCCGCAGCAACGCGGCGAAGACCTCCAGCAAGTCGCGTGCTTCGACTGCCGCTGCCTCGATAGCCACAAGTTGAATGGCACGGTCGTCGCTCGCCAGCGCTTCGTCGAGCCGGTTGTGCAGCCTTGTCAGCGGGGTGCGCAGGTCATGCGCGACGTCGCTCGATACCTGCCGCAGATTGTCCACCAGCCCGCCGATCCGATCGAGCATACGATTGAGCGTGGTGGCAACCCCGTCAAACTCGTCGCCGCTGCCGGTGACCGGCACGCGCCGAGCGAGATCGCCGTCGATAATCGCCAGCGCGGTCCGGTCGATCCGCGCCAGCCGCGCGCGCGTGACCGCCCCGACGATCCAGGCGGCGGCGATGCCGAGCAGCAGCATCGCGCCGAAGGATTCGGCGAAGAGCCGCAGCAATGTTCTATCCATTTCGTCGATTACGGCGCGGTCCGCTGCGACAAGCAGCCGGTGCCCACTCGGCAAGATCGTGCTCAGCGACTGTGCGATGCGGCGCTCGCCATCCGACGTGTAAGGCAGCAGTTCGACATAGCCCGGCTTGGTCGGCACGCGCGCGTCGAGCCGCCCGGCCACTTGCCGACCGGCGGCATCCACCAGCCGGTAAGCGAGGCTCGCGGTGCTGCGCGCTGCCTCGCGACGACGGATCGCCATAGCGATGCCGGTCGGGCCGTCATCGCCCTCGTCGATCAATGCCTGGGTCTCGGCGGCGATGCGGTGATCGAGCTGCTGTTCGAGCGCCTCATGCGTCGTCTCGAACGCCACGACGCCGATCGCCAATGTCGCCAGCGCAAACCCAAGGGCGACCAGTGCGACGAGCCCGAATGTGCCGCGCCACCAGCGCTTCATCACTCGCCCCGGATCATATAGCCCGCGCCACGCACCGTCTCGATCGGGTCGGTATCGAACCCGGCGTTGAGCTTCGATCGCAGCCGACTGAGGTGCGTTTCGACGATATTGGTCTTGGGATCGAAGTCGAAATCCCAGACCCGCTCGAGCAGCATGGTGCGGGTCATCACCCGGCCGGGGTTGCGCATCAACTCGACGAGCAGCACGAACTCGCGTGGCTGGAGCGCGACACGACAACCCGCGCGCGTGACTGTACGACGATCGAGATCGACGACGATATCACCCACCGTCAGCCGCGCAGGTTGAACCGAAGTGACCGGGCGACGACCCAGCGCCATGACCCGCGCGGCGAGTTCGCTAAACGCGAAGGGTTTGACAAGATAATCATCGGCGCCGCCCTCTAACCCCTCGACCCGGTCGGCGATGCCATCGATCGCCGTGAGCATCAGGACGGGCGTGGTGTCGCCGGTAGCCCGCAGCGCCCTGACCAGGGAGAGGCCGTCGAGGCCGGGGAGCATCCGGTCGACCACCAGCGCATCGAACCCGCCCTCGGTCGCCTGGAACAGCCCGTCGCGGCCATCGGAGCTGGCGACGATCTGGTGCCCCAGTTCTGTGAGGCCGCGGGCAACGAAGCGGTTGGTGTCGGCGTCGTCCTCGACGATCAAGATGCGCATCGCGTCATTCTAACGACGACGCAGCAGTGCGCCAGCCTCCGCCGAGCGCGCGGAATAGCGCGACTTGCGCCTGTGCGATGGCGAGATCTGACTGACCCAGTGCGAGCGCAGTCTGCGTCGCCGTTCGGTCGGCGTCGAGGCGCAGCAACGGCGCGGCATCGCCCAGGCGCACCCGCGCGGCGGCGCGGCGCGCGGTGAGCCGGGCTTCGCTGTCCGCTTCCGCCAGCGCTCGATTGCGGCGTTGTTCGGCATCGTAAGCGGCTAGCGCGGTCTCGACTTCGCGCAGCGCGCGCAGCACGGCAACGTCCCAACTGGCAAGCGCAGCACGTTCGCTCGCCCGTGCCTGCGCTAACCGGGCCCTTGCGGGTGCCTGGTTAGGGAAGGCCCAGCTGACCAGTGGCGAGCCGGTCGCGACCAGCCGACCGGTCAGCAACCCGATCGCGCCGCCGAGATTGACGCGCGGATACAGGTCGGCCCGCGCCACGCCGATGCGTGCGGCGGTGGCAGCAAGGCGACGTTCGGCCTCGCGAATATCGGGGCGACGCAGCAGCAGCGCAGCGCCATCGCCGATCGGCGCGGCGGTGCGCAACTTCGGCAACGCCTGGCAAGTGACGGGATCGACGCGCACCTCCGCCGGTGGCCGCCCGGCCAGCGTCGCAAGGCGGTAGCTGGCATTGGCCTGTGCCGCTTCCAGAGGTGCCTGGAGCGCGGTCGTCGAGGCCAGCAGGCTCGCTGCCTGCGATACTTCCAGCGGTGAGACTTCGCCCGCGTTCAATTGATCGCGCGCCACCGACACCGCGTTTTGCTGAACCCCAACCTGCTCGGCGACGGCGGCCAGCGCCTGCGTCGCGCCGCACAGCTCGACATAGGCGAGCACCGTGTCCGCCGCCACGGCGACGCGGACGCCGTCCAGTGCCGCTTCCTGCGCGGCTGCATCGGCCCGCGCTGCAAGCGTCGCCGATCGCAGCCGCCCGAACAGATCGGCATCCCAGCTCGCGGTCACCGCAAAATCATAATCGGTGGTCGGCACATTGGCGGACGCGCTCGGCTGGCCCGCCGGATTGTCCACGCCGAGGCTGCTCTCGACCGTCGTCTGCGGCAACCGCGCCGCGCGTGCCTGACGCAGCGCTGCGCGCGCGCCGTCGAGATTGGCATAGGCAACGCGCAAGTCCGCATTGGCGGCGAGGCTCGATTGCACCAGCCGGTCGAGCACCGGATCGTCATACAATCGCCACCAGTCATCGGGCACCGGCTCGATCGAGGCACTCGGCAGATCGGCAAAGGGGCCCGTTGCGGTTGGCGGCGCGATCGTGAGCGGCGGAGACGGCGCGGTCATGCAGCCGCTCGCCAGCAGGACGATCAGCGGAGCGAGGCGCTTCACGCCGTCACCGGCTGCGGCTGGGCATCAGGCACCGATCGGGCTTTGCCATAGCGCGCGTAAAGCGCTGGCATCAGGAACAGGTTGAGCGCGGTCGACGACATCAACCCGCCGAGGATGACGATCGCCATCGGATGCTCGATTTCATGCCCCGGCGCATTGCCCGCAACGACCAGCGGCAGTAGCGCGAGCCCTGCACACAGCGCCGTCATCAGGATCGGCACCAGCCGCTCGGCCGCGCCCCGGATGATGAGTTGCGGCCCGAATGCTTCGCCCTCGAACCGGCGTAGGTGGTCGTAATGCGACAACAACATGATGCCGTTGCGCGCCGCGATGCCGATAACGGTGACAAAGCCGACTAGCGACCCGAGCGACAACACGCCCCCGGTCAACGCCACGCCCACCACCCCGCCGACCAGCGCGAACGGCAGGCTGACGCCGACGAGCGCGGTGATCCGCGTCGAGCGGAATTCCATCCAAACCAGCAGCAGGATACCGACTAAGCAGGCAAGGCCAATCGTCCACAACCGCTGGCGCGATTCCTGAAGCGCTGCATATTCGCCCAGCACTTGCGGATGGTAGCCTGCAGAAAACGTCACTTGCGCCACCGCTTCGTCGACCGCGCGAGCAACCGAGCCGAGATCGGAGCCCTTCACATTGAGCGTCACGTCGATGCGGCGCTGACTGTTTTCGCGCTTGATCTCGTTGGGCGCGGGCACCACCAGCACATCGGCGACATCGCGCAGCCGTACCGGGGCCCCTGTGGGCGTCTGGATCATCAGATCGGCAAGCGCATGCTGGTCGCGGCGCACGCTCGGCTCGCCCCACAAAGCGACGTCGAACGCCTTTTGGTCGCGATATATCTCGCCGAGCTTCTGCCCCGCCACTAGCGTCTGCGCCTGCCGCCGCACTTCGCCCGGCGACAGCCCAAAAGTGACGAGATCGGCGGGGCGCGGACGGATCTGGATTTGCGGGACCAACACCTGCTGCTCGACCTTGAGATCGGCGACGCCTGCGATGCCAGCAACCCGCGCGCGCACGCGCTCGGCGGCGGCACGCAGTTCGTCCTGGTCGGGGCCGAAGATGCGTACGACGATCGTCGCACCTGCGCCCGACAGCACCTCCTTGATGCGCTCGCGTAAATAGGTCAGCACGTCGCGGTAAAGGCCGGGATAGCCATCGATAGCCGCCTTGATCTTCGCGACGCTGACATCGTAATCGGCCTTCTCATCCAGGCTGATCCAGAATTCGGTGAAGTTCGGCCCGACCACCTCGTCGGCGGCCTCGGCACGGCCGATATGCGCCCCGAAATTGCGCACGCCCGGTATCGCGCGCAATTCCTTCGACGCTCGGATGCTGATGCGGTCCATCGCCTCGATCGAGGTCCCC
>Ga0310345_10005561_pt1 | contig 11159 bp, 8 predicted proteins | sample HC15DNA20500_MG_FD_204667 | JGI IMG/M metagenome (GOLD analysis project Ga0310345, IMG submission 204667) | Marine microbial communities from station ALOHA, North Pacific Subtropical Gyre - HC15-DNA-20-500_MG | ecosystem: Environmental > Aquatic > Marine > Oceanic | place: Pacific Ocean: North...
TAATTTCCATCGCTTTCTTTGTCTATGCCATCGGAATGGTAGGAGACGTGAACAAAACAGCTAGGGTCATAGCCCTCTCTCAAATCGTGCTGGTTGATGTTTACTATGTGATTAATGGAGAAAGAGGAATTACAGCAGCTGCAATGAGTGCGGTCATACTGCTTGTTGGTTGGACTCTAGCAGGGAAAGCCTATAGTCACTTCTCTGGTGGAGAGTCCAGCGATGATTCTTCCACTGCAGCAGTGGAAGAACCCGAGCCCGCTCCCTACTCTCCTCCAGCAGAGAATACTGAGGAACCAGAGAATACTGAGGAACCAGAGAATACTGAGGAACCAGAGAATACTGAGGAACCAAACAGCTCTTCTTTCCCATATTAGAAAAGGCTGGTAGCGGCTAAAAACTGGGGAATGTATCATCAATTTCCCTATGTAAAAGTGGGAGATGACCCAAGAAAAAGGTCGTCTCCCATTTTTCACTCTTTGATAAATCATTGGAACAGACCATCTAACAAACTGGATTCTTCACCAGCCTACAGCATATGCAGCACGACGAGGATCCGCTCCAGCCATGAATGTTCCCAAACTGGTATTTTTCAAAATTGCTTGAATGCTGCCTAATGAGTATGATGGGGCCAATTCAACATTGTGCCCTAGTCCCTGCAAACCCTGGAAATGCTCTACTGAAATTCGGTCTTCAATTCTCACAGTGATTTCAGAACCAGCTCTATAGAAATTGGGTGCCGCGAATAGACTAAAGCGTGGAGCCTCTATGGCTTCTTGGACGGACATCCCTAGATCGAGAACGTTCACTAGGACTTGGAATTGTGTTTGTCCAATAGTCTCGCCACCCGGGGTCCCTAGAGCCAGAACAAATTCACCGTCCTTAAGTACTATAACTGGCGAATTGTTTAAAATAGGAACCTGGCCCCCTCGGGCGTAATTAACATGATCAGAGTAGGGTGAAGTAGAACCTATACGTGTTCCATTATTGAAGGTGATACCAGTATTCCCAACTACAACTCCAGTCCCGAAAGCACCTCCGTGGGTAGGCGTACACGCCACTATATTCCCCCCTTTATCCATAATAGAAAAGCTGGTTGTACTTCCTGGATGACTAACTTCCCTATCATAACCCAACTGTAAGCTTTCTCCTGTAGTTCGAAATTCATTGGGGTCACTATCATAACCATCAGGTTTACCCGCCATCGGGTAGGCCATACTAGCAGCCTCTGAGATCAGATTGCTCCGAAGAGAAAGGTAGTTTTCATCCAGCATGCCCTCTATCGGGACAGTGAAGTGTTTCGGGTCGGCAACGTACTGGTAAATGTCAGATTTGGCCACTTGGATTGCTTCGATCATTAAATGAGTGAGAAGAGGACTACCAGCTCCAAGTGCTTTTGTATCAAACCTTTCGATGAGTTTCATCTGCATCAATACTTCCATTCCGCCCCGGGATGTCGGAGGAGAGGAATAAATGTCATACCCTCTGTATTTCACATGAAGAGGACTGCCCCATATAGGAGCAAACTGCTCAAAATCTTCCTTAGTAAATAATCCTCCCTCTTCCTCATAAAATCGAGTGAATTCATCTGCAATATCACCCCTATAAAATCGATCGAAAGCGGCATCTAGTGCCTCAGCACGACTCTTGCCCCCACTGAATGCCGTTTTTTCTGCTTCCATCAATTTTCGAAATGTGGATGCTAACTCTGGCATCCTGAAAAGCTCTCCAACCTCAGGTATTTTATTTCCTGGTAGAAATGTTTGAGCACTGGAAGGATAACTCCTGAATAAATCCTGTTGAGATGTTATAGCTTGGACTACTGAGGCCTCTATTGGATGACCATTTTCTGCGTATTCCACAGCCGGCATTAATACCTCAGATAAGCTCATGGTACCATACTCTTTAAGCATTGATATCCAACCCCCCAATAAACCAGGAACCACACCAGCATAGATCCCTTTATTGAGCTCTTCTGCTTCCCGTTCACTCGCCACCAAAGCTTTAGGAGCGGCCCCTGCAGCACTTAAAGAATGGACGTCTCCAGATGTTTTGTCGAAATAGGCAAGAAAGCCATTTCCTCCTGCGCCCGACATCTGTGGTCGGACAACGTTTAGTGTCGCTAGCACTGCCACTGCCGCATCTATTGCGTTACCACCAGCCATGAGGATTCGTAATCCTGCCATCGACGCCAAAGGATGGCCAGCTGTCACCAAACCATTGACCCCAGGAACTGCTGGACGGTGACTCGTCTTTCCTTCACTCATTTGTAATGGGTAAGCATTTTCTTGTGCCATGATTAGATCAACGCCTGAAAACATCAGGTTCATATAAACAATGGAACCTACAAAAACTGTTCTAAGAATAAACAGACTCATTTTACATCCTGATTCAAATTTCTAAGTCATCTCGTGGTACAAAAGAAATAACATCTTTCTGGACTTCACGCTTCGATTAAGCTAGCGATCTAAACAAAGTAGCCACCTTGATATACTATTCTTAGATAGCAATCTAACCGTGACACTTACTATGCTGGATTAAAGACCTTCTATGTATACCGTAAAAGAGATCTACTATACACTACAAGGGGAAGGCAGGTATACTGGACGCCCCGCAGTGTTTCTTCGATTTTCTGGATGCAACCTCTGGACTGGGCGGGAAAAAGATAGAAGTAAAGCTACTTGCCAGTTTTGTGACACAGACTTCGTGGGAGTAGATGGGCCGGGAGGAGGCAAATACAAAGACCCTTTGTCATTATCAAAGTCTGTCGAGAAAACCTGGACGGACTCGGTTGAATTCGATCGGAATAGATACGTTGTTTGTACGGGAGGGGAACCACTTCTGCAGCTGGACTCTCCGGCCATTGAAGCACTGCACGAAAAAGGCTTTAAAGTAGCAGTAGAGACGAATGGAACCATAAGCCTACCCAAAGGAATCGACTGGACTTGTGTCAGCCCAAAAGCAAATACAAAGCTCATTGTCAGAGCTGGAGAAGAGCTCAAATTTGTATTTCCCCAAAAGGATGCTAACCCGAGTCAGTTTGAAAATTTACCATTCGACCACTTTTCATTACAACCTATGGATGGTCCCGATCTAGCGGCCAACACAGCTAAGGCAATCGCATACTCCCTGAAGAATCCCAAATGGACTCTGAGCATTCAAACCCATAAGATCCTCGGAATAGAATAGAAACTAAGTTAAACTAACGGAGCCTTGACCTTTTACTTTACCTGATAGTATTTGCTTTCCCGGTGGACAAGAAACCTCAACGGAGATTCAAAACCAGTGAAACCTAGACGATTTATTGCTTACACAGCCCGTACACTAAGATCATTCCTTTATCTTACGCTGCTCTGGTCTTTTACAACGAACAATGCCTCAGCACAATCAGACCAAGTGACCGTAATCAAGGCAGACAAGGTCATCATCGGTGACGGTACAACAATGAATTCCGTATCTCTAGTTGTCATCGGTGATAGAATTTCCGAAGTAGGACCTTCCGCATCTATAGAGATTCCTTTGGGTGCAAATGTCATAGATTTATCGAACCATACGGTCCTGCCAGGTCTTATGGACATGCACACCCATATCAACTCTTCGGATCATGACGGTGGAGACATGTCTGTCCTCCGTGAACATGGAGCTCATGGAGCCATCTACGGTGTTGTAAATGCTGAAAAAACCTTACAAGCTGGGTTCACCACTATCCGCAACGCTGGAGCACTTCACTACGCAGACGTGGCCCTGCGTGACCTGATAACCCAAGAGGTCGTTCCGGGTCCGCGCATGTATGTTGCGGCTGCATCCCTGGGAATCACCGGTGGACATTCGGACGTCAACGGGTGGAGCCCCCTCATCGACATCCCCGGTACTGGAATGGTGGTTGATGGACCTGATAATCTGCGAAAGGCTGTTCGAACTTTGGTAAAATTTGGTGCAGACCACATCAAAATTGTAGCAACTGGTGGAATCTTATCGTCGGGAGATGCAGTAGACCATCCCCAGTACAGCGATGAAGAACTACGTGCAGTTGTTGAAGAAGCAGGCAGACTAGGTCGCAAAGTTATAGCCCACGCTCATGGAGCGGAAGGACTGAAAGCAGCTGTCCGAGCCGGCGTTGCGTCTATAGAACACGGCAGCCTAATAGATGATGAAGGTATCGAACTGATGAAGGAAAAAGGTGCTTTCATAGTCCCGACACTTTTGATACTGGATGAAATCATCGAGTTTGGAGAAGAACGAGGTATCCCAGATTATTCCATCCAAAAAGCCATAGAGATGTCTGGTCTGAGAGAAACGGCAATGAGAAAAGCCTATCAAAAAGGAGTCCGTTTCGCATTCGGAACTGATGCTTCTGGCGACTTACACGGACGTAATGCACAAGAATTCAAAGTTATGATTAACACTCTTGGAGCCACTCCGATGCAAGTCATTCAAAATGCCACGTCTGATGCAGCAGAACTCCTTGGGATACTCGACCAGGTTGGCACCTTGGAACCAGGGAAATGGGCTGACCTGATAGCTGTACCAGGAAATCCTTTGGATGATATAACCCTGCTTGAAAAAGTGAGTTTTGTGATGAAAGCTGGAAAAATATACAAATATGTGGACAACTAGATTATGGCTATACTCAGAGTGCAACATATAGGAATTGTAGTCAAAGACCTCCACGCTTCATGTGCCCAATTCAAGAACGCTTTAGGACTCGAGGCTATCGATTTTCGAGATGACCAAGGGCAGGGAATGCAATTGGATGCCAGGATACTTTTAGGCAACGAATGCTGGTTACATTTGGTCGAAAACTGGAATCCCGAATCCAGGGTAAACCAATTTCTACAAGAGAAAGGGGAAGGCCTCGAACACATATCTCTGGAAACCGACGATATTGAAGGAGATGTTGAACACCTTAGAAACATTGGTATTCCCATCTGGGAAGATACGATTTTTGACGCTAACGACGGATATGAAGCTTTTGTTTTCCCAGATCAACTACCTGGACTGACCATCGAACTCATTCAATCCCACGATCGCAGTTGGTTCTATCCGCCAGAGTCAGTCGGTGCACCTGTAAGTGAAACCCTCGAGATAACCAAACTCCAGCATATCGGATTATGCGTAAATGATCTAAACCAAGCCTGCGATCGCTTCGAGAAGCTTTTCGGACTTAAAGCACAGGATCTTAGGGATGACCAGGGTCAAGGCATGCAATTAGACGCCAGAATACTCCTTCCAAATCAATGCTGGTTACATTTGGTCGAAAACTGGAATCCCGAATCCAGAGTGAATCGGTTTGTCCAAGAGAGGGGTGAAGGCATGGATCATCTTGCCCTACGGACTAAAGATATTCATCACGATATTGACCACCTGAGAGAGAATGACATTCCTATTTTTGAAGATCGAATCCTAGATGCCAATGACGGATACGAAGCCTTTGTCTATCCTAACAAACTTCCGGGTATGACAGCTGAACTAATCCAGCCCCATGCCCATAGCTGGACCTATCCCGACTTGTAAGTTTATTCAAAAATATTTTCCCAAACTGCAAAGTCACGAAATGAGAGCTATCACTGGAATTTTAAGACGAACACACGGAGCAGAATCAGGTTCTCGAGTTATCGTGTGGATCGCTAGAAACACCCTCATTTCATGGTTTATGACCTTATCAGGGTGTGGAGATAGCCAAGATCCAATTAAACCCTCCATCCCAGACGATTTGACCCCATGTATAGAAGCTTCCAGTGCATGTTCCCAGTCGGTTCAATTGGGCCAGCAATCATTCCTGCCGATATTGAGAACCCACCCTCTAGACAGAGGGGATCCACAAGTTCAGACCGCCATCATCATAGTCCACGGAACAACAAGGAATCATTCTTCAAATTTCGAAACGATGATCTTGGCAGTCCAACAAAAAGATCCATCCCTAAGTGAAACAATTGTCATAGCACCTAAGTTTCAAATAGCAGAAGATAACCCCACTGCCAACGAACCATTCTGGACCAACAGTGGCTGGAAAAAGGGGCACCTATCTGTGACCGATAGCAAACCTAGGCCACGAGTTAGTTCATACAGCGCTATTGATAAAATCATAGAACTCTTGAGCATAAATTCGGGATTCCCTGCATTAAGAGAAATCATTGTCACTGGACACTCGGCCGGGGGACAAGTCGCACACAGATTTGCTGCAGGAAGTCAGGCAGAGGAAACCTTTGAGCATATCACCATCCGCTACATTGTGGCCAACCCCTCCACCTACCTATACCTCGGACCAGAACGTTTTATCGATGGAAAATTTGGCTCACCAATCCGCTCGGAATGCCCAGAATACGACTACTGGCATTATGGCCTAAAGAATCTCAACACATATATGCGATCTATAAGCCCCGGTCAAATTGAAGAGAACCTGGTAGCTAGAAACGTTACCATCCTGATCGGGGATCAAGATGTGGACTCATACCAACTAGATGTATCCTGTGGCGCCAACTTACAAGGCAATAATCGGTTTTCAAGAGGCCAGAACCTGGTTATATACATGGACACACTCTTCCCAGGAAACAACCACACTCAAAAGATTGTTTATGGTGTGTCGCACTCAGGCAAAGGTATGTACACCTCACCCGAAGGAATATCTGTACTGTTCCCGTCTTGATTACCTACTAATCTTGACCCACTCGAAATTTTTGCACTCTCCGTCCAGTAGAGGCTTCTCCAACATACAAATTCCCTTCTGAATCTGCACTCATGCCATGGGGGCGTAGGAATTGCCCTACCTGTCTTCCTCCCCTACCGAACTCACCTATTATTTCTAAAGTTTCTCTTTCCAAAATCCACACCTTGTGATTGGTGCCATCAGCCATGTAGAGCCACTTCTGTTCCTCATCAGGAGAGAGAGCGAATACGAAAGCAGACCCCGAAGCTAGTGTTCGAGGCGCAACAATCTTCTCCATTATAAACTCTCCATTTTGGCGAAAGACCTGTATCCGATTACCTCTTCGGTCGGCTACGTAAATCAGGCCATCGTTAGTCCCTAGGATACCATGAACTGTGGAAAACTGACGAACAGGAGGACCTTCCGGATTTCGGTCACCATAGTCATACTCATCATCTGGGGTTTCACCGTAAGCTCCCCAGTGCCTAAGATATTCCCCGGATTCTCCATCATACACCACAACTCGGCGATTTCTATATCCATCGGCTATATAAGCTTCATTCGTTGCAGGATCAACCCAAATGCCGGCGGGTCCGCCTAACAGATTTTTGTCATTGCTGCCGGCATTTTGATCATACTCCCCTAAAACCAAAACCACGTCACCCGAACGAGTAAACTTCATCACCCGATGGTGCCTATAACTCCCTACCCAGACATAGTCGTTGTGATCGACAAAAATCCCATGGGGGTTTCTTGGAAATTCCTCTACGTTTTGAGAAGGGTTTCCCCAAGCCTGGATTACCTGACCAGCTTGATCAAATTCGATAACTACAGGAGCTGGAGCACAACATGTGCCAATTGGAGGGTCCTGGACAGCTGAGGTCTCCTCCGCCGTCAACGTCTCTGGAAGGTGGGTTACCCAAATATGCTCCTTCTGGTCCACGAAAACGCCCGTCACTGACCCTAAGATCCAATTGTTAGGCAACTCTAGTGGCCAAGTAGGATCTACCGAAAAGGACGGGATACCCTCATTTTCTAGGCCATTGTTCGACTCATCTCCAGCTTCCGATCCACATCCTGTCTGTAAAATGAACAACAAAAAACTCAAGCTGATCAAGTGTCTTCGTTTCATCATTTAGTCTCCTGCTTGCTTCGAATATTTTGTGGCAAAGATTGCGAATCCTTCTGCTTCCAGTTTCGGTCTAAACCACTGCTTCTCTGCCACACATTCTCTCAGATCGACACAATACCAAAATTCTTCCTACCTCTACTCCTTGCGACACAGTGTCTATTACATACACTGTGGTAACAACAAGATAGTTCTGTAGGCTGTTTATGGAAATTCTGCAAACAATTTACTCAAGAGTGTCCGCTATGATTGTTGAACCAGGAAAGACTAGAGTCGGATGGATTGGATTAGGCGTTATGGGACGCAGTATGTGTAAACACATCATCGACCGGGGATTTAGCACAACAGTATTTACCCGAACTAAAGAGAAAGCGAAGGAAATTCTACAGAAAGGGGCAGAGTGGAGAGATAGCCCTCTTGAAGTCGCAAAAAACAGTGACGTGATTTTCAGTATAGTCGCCTTTCCAAGTGATGTCCGAGAAGTCTTCCTGGGTGATGACGGCCTCCTTCAAGGATGCGATCCTGGAGATATTATCGTGGATATGACCACAAGCGAGCCATCTCTGGCCAGAGAAATCTATCAACGGGCAAAAGAAAAAAGAGTGGCCGCGATCGATGCTCCGGTATCTGGAGGAGATATAGGTGCAAGGAAAGCACACCTGTCAATTATGGTTGGAGGTGACACAACGGCTGTCGACACTATACGACCCTGTTTTGAGTCTATGGGAACCACAATCATCAACCAGGGAGGTCCTGGATCTGGACAACACACTAAGATGGTAAATCAGATATTAATTGCGTCCGGGATGATAGGGGTATGCGAAGCCCTGCTCTATGCACACAAGTCTGGATTGGACCTAGACACAGTCATGAAATCCGTTAGCTCTGGAGCGGCAGGCAGTTGGTCCCTAGACAACTACGGGCCCAGAATAATTAATAACGATTTCGATCCAGGATTTTTCGTGGAACATTTCATCAAAGACATGGCCATTGCCCTGGATGAAGCTGCCCAAATGAACTTATCTCTGCCAGGATTAGCCTTAGCACATCAGCTATACAACGCCTTAAAAGCTCAAGGTGGAAGCCGGAATGGGACACAAGCACTTCAGTTGGCCTTATCTCGTCTATCAGCCTTAGATTGGGAAAGAAGATAGTTCTCTCTGACTCCAGTTCACGTAACCACTAACTACTAAAGACTTGGACAAGGACCCTTTCCAGTCTGTCTAACGTGCGATCTAGATTCGCTAATTTATCTAGGCCAAAGAGCCCAAGACGAAAGGTTTGAAAGTCTTTCGGTTCATTACACATCAAGGGAACGCCAGCGGCTACCTGCATCCCCAGTTCGGAGAACTTTGCTCCGTTCTGCACCATAGGATCATCTGTGTAACTAACAACGACACTGGGAGCCTCGAAACCCACTTCGGCTACACTTTTGACGTTGCACCCTCTAAGCAGAGCACGAACCCGTTTTCCTAATTCTTCCTGGTTCTCTTGGGCTTCCCGGAAGCCGAATCTCTCCGTCTCTTCCATCACTTTGTAGAACTGCCGCAAAGAATCCGTAGGCATAGTAGCGTGATATGCGTGTCCACCATTCTCATAAGCTTCCATGATCTCCTTCCATTTTCTGAGATCAGTGGCAAAACTAGTACTCTTGGTCGAAGTCAGCTTTTCAACAGCACGAGGGCTTAGCATAACCAAACCACAGCATGGCGACCCACTCCAACCTTTCTGCGGTGCTGAAATCAGCACATCCACACCAGTTGCTTCCATGTCAATCCATAGGGCTCCTGAAGCTACACAATCCAAAACAAAAAGACCCGAAACTTCATGAACAACCTCTGCTACAGCACTGATATAGTCCTCGGGTAATATGATGCCGGATGCAGTCTCCACATGGGGAGCGAAAACCACCTCCGGCCTATCCCGTTTAATGCAGTTGACCACCTCGTCAATCGCTGGAGGTCGGAAGGGCGCCTGTCCGTTTTCAGAAACCCGACTCGCTTTTAGAACATTACTTTCGGATGGAATAGCACCCATCTCGAAAATTTGAGTCCAACGATAACTAAACCATCCATTGCGAATTACTAGACAACTCTTGTCGGTCGCAAACTGCCTAGCTACAGCCTCCATGCCGAATGTTCCACCACCAGGAACTAGAACCACTGATTGAGCCTTATAGGTCCTCTTAAGAATTTCTGAAATATTCCTCATGATCCCCTGAAAAGACTGGGACATGTGGTTCAGTGAACGATCAGAAAATACCACTGAGTATTCTAAAAGTCCTCCTGGATCGATATCAAATCTTTCGTTTTCCATTTGGTTTCCATTTGGTTTATCGCTTTAAAACAGTTACTTGGAGTAACCCTATATCTACGGGATGGATAAATCTAGTAGTGTTACTTTTTAATGGGGTACTACCCCATTATACTGCTAACCAGAAAATCTGGAACTTGTATCATTAAGATCTAGTCTAACTAGCTCGAGATATATTAGTCATGAAGATGTCCACTCCGTGGAAAGGACTGTATACATGTCACGTAATATGACTGGATTCAGACAAACCAAGTGTCTAAACTCGGTTTTCATGGGAGCTTCTCTTCTATTGACCGCTTGCAATTTCACGGACAGTGGAAAAGGTCAGCATATAGAAAATGTCTCTGAAAATAAGTCTCCAAATTTCTCTCGGCATCAATTCGAAGCTTTCTCTGACGCTGGGGCACAAACCAACGCTTGGGGTGATTACGACTCAGACGGAGACCTGGACCTGTACGTTGGATTCCGTGGGAAAGCTAACAGATTATATCAAAATACCGGAGGCGTCTTCACCGATGTAGCACCCAGCATTGGTTTGGCAGATGAAGATGAAACACGAGCAGTAGCTTGGGGTGATTACGACTCAGACGGAGACCTGGACCTGTACGTTGGATTCACCGCTGATTCAACAAATCACAACAAACTTTACGAAAACCAAGGCGGCGGAGAGCTCTTCATTGATAAATCATCACAGCTGGGACTAGACAGATCCGGGGCTACCCGTCAACCCTCGTTCATCGACTATGATGGTGATGGTGATTTAGACCTTTTCGTGGCCTTCCGGGACCAGCCCAATCGTTTGTACCGTAATGAACAAGGGAGTTTTGCAGACGTCACAGAAATCTCCGGGATTGGAGATCCTAGACGTACGGTCGGAGCATCATGGTTTGATGCAGATGGTGATGGTGATTTAGACCTTTTTGTAGCAAATCAGAACGGAGACCGAGACGGCCTATTCCTTAATCTAGGTGACGGTTCATTCGAAGACGTCGCTGAAAATCTGGGCATAGATCAGCCAGGAAGAACTGCATCTCAAGGAAGTGTAGGAGTCGCCGTTGGGGACTACGATAA
>Ga0310345_10005562_pt1 | contig 11159 bp, 9 predicted proteins | sample HC15DNA20500_MG_FD_204667 | JGI IMG/M metagenome (GOLD analysis project Ga0310345, IMG submission 204667) | Marine microbial communities from station ALOHA, North Pacific Subtropical Gyre - HC15-DNA-20-500_MG | ecosystem: Environmental > Aquatic > Marine > Oceanic | place: Pacific Ocean: North...
CTGGGACACTGCTCTGGAGGCGCTCGATCCGCGCCTGAGCGCGGCGCTCGAGCGCGCGGTAAAGAACATCACCGCCTTCCATCGAGCGCAGCTCCCGGCCGAGCTCACCGTCGAGGTGGAACCCGGGGTGCGCCTCGGCCGCCGGTTCGGTCCGCTCACCGCAGTGGGCGTATACGCACCAGGCGGCCGCGCCGCCTATCCCAGCAGCGTGCTCATGGGCGTCGTGCCCGCGCGCGTGGCCGGAGTCCCCGAGATCGTGGTGTCCTCACCGCCGGGAGAAGACGGCCAGCCCCCCGCGCCGGTGCTCGCCGCCGCCGCGCTCGCCGGGGCGACGCGCGTGTTCGCGCTGGGCGGCGCGGGAGCCATCGGCGCGCTCGCGTTCGGCACGTCGTCGGTGCCCCGGTGCGAGGCTGTCGTGGGGCCCGGCAACCGCTGGGTGCTGGAGGCGAAGCGCCAGCTGGCGGGGGAGGTGCGCATCGATTCTCCGGCCGGCCCCTCGGAGATCCTGGTGGTGGGAGACGGGAGCGCCGACCCCGAGCTGATCGCGGCCGAGCTGATCGCGCAGGCGGAACACGACCCGGACGCGGCGGTCGCGCTCGTGACCACCGCGGCCAGCGAAGCGGACGCGGTGGCCGGCACGCTCGCGCGCAGGGTCGCTGCGGAGCCGCGGCGCGCCGTGGTCGAAGTCGCGCTGGCGGGGCGGGGCGCGTTGCTGGTCGCTGACGACCTCGAGGCCGCGCTCTCGTTCGCGGAGGCGTACGCCCCCGAGCACCTCCTCGTGCTCACGCGTAACGCCCGCGCCGATGCGGCCCGTGTGCGCACGGCGGGGACGATCTTCATCGGACCGGGCAGCTCGGTCGCGTTCGGCGATTATCTAACCGGCGCCAACCACGTGCTCCCCACCGCCGGCGCGGCGCGGAGCTTCGCCGGCCTGTCGGCGCTGGACTTCCTCCGCTCCTGGACCTACCAAGAGGTGGCGCCGGCAGCCGCGCGCGCGCTCGCGGACGACACCGCGCGCCTGGCGGAGGCCGAGGGGCTCCCGGGCCACGCGGCCGCGGCGCGGCTGCGCGGCGATCGGGGAGCGGACGAGGCGCTCGCGCCGCGGCTGGAGAAGACCCGATGACTTGCTTCCCCCGACCCGACTACCGGAGCCTCGAGCCCTACGCTCCCGACCGCCGGCCGGTCCCGGTCGATCTCTCGGACAACACCAACCGCTGGGGCGCCCATCCCGACGCGATGGCGGTCGTGCGGGCGGCGGACGACGACCTGCTCACGCGCTACCCGGACGTGTACGCGCGCGAGCTCAAGGCGGCGATCCAGCGTCGCTACGACGTGCCCCCCGACTCGATCGCGACCGGGTGCGGCTCGGACGACGTGCTCGACTCAACCTTCCGCGCCGCGGGGCCGGAAGGAGGAACGGTCACGTTCGCGGGACCTTCGTTCTCCATGGTCGAGATCTTCGCCCGTATGAACGGACGGGACGCGGTGGAGGTGCCCTGGTCGAGGGCGCTCGCGAATCCGGAGCTGCTCCTCCACGGAGATCCAGCGGTCGTGTACGTCTGCCGCCCCAACAATCCCACGGGCGAGTCGGCTCCGCGGTCATGGATCGATGCGCTGCTTGCCGCCGTCGGCCCCGGCAGTCCCCTGCTCGTGCTCGACGAGGCCTACGCGGACTTCGCCGACGAGACCCTGATCCGCGACGCGCCCGCGCACCCGCGACTCCTCGTCGTGCGTACGCTGTCGAAGGCGTGCGGCCTCGCCGGCCTCCGCGTCGGTTTCGCAGTGGGCGCGCCCGAGGTCGCGTGCGAGGTCAAGAAGTCCCGCGGCCCCTATAAGGTGAGTCGGATCGCCGAGCGTGCCGCAGTCGCCGCGCTCGACGACCGGAGCGGATGGGCGGCGCGCACGACCGCCGAGTGCGTCGCGAACCGCGACCGGCTCCTCGCCGAGCTGGAGGCGCGCGGGCTCGCGCCGCTCCCGTCAGCCGCTAACTTCGTCTTCTTCCCAGTGCGCGCCGGCTCGACCGCGGCCTGGAACCAGGCGCTGCGCGAGTGCGGGGTCGCGGTGCGCCCCTTCGCGGGCTGCATTGAGGTGGGCGACGGGCTGCGCGTCTCGGTCGCGCCCTGGCCGATGATGGCACGCTTCCTGGAGGCGCTGGACCAGATCCTGGCGGAGGGGCGCGTCCCGGTGCCCGTGGGGAGCGGCCGATGACGCCCCTTGTCGCGCTGCTCGACTACGGCGCCGGCAACCTGCACTCGCTCGCCAAGGCGCTCGAGCTGGGTGGTGCGACAGCGCGCGTGACGTCCGATTGGGACGTGGCGCTCGCCGCGGACGCGCTCGTGCTGCCGGGGGTGGGCGCGTTCAGCGCCGCGGTCGAGGCGCTCCCTGCGGAGCGCGTGCGCGTGCGCGAGGCGCTCGCCGGGGGGCTCCCGTGCCTAGGAATCTGCCTCGGCATGCAGCTCTTCTTCGACGGCAGCGACGAGGGGGAGGGCGAGGGGATCGGCTTGATCCCGGGGAGCGTGCGGCGGCTCGACACTCCCGTGGTCCCGCACATGGGATGGAACGACGTCGGAGCCGCGGCCGACCCGCTGTTCGCCGGGCTGGACGAAGGGCTCCCAGCGTACTATGCGCACTCGTACCGGTGCGATCCCGAGGACGAGGGCGCGGTGATCGGCTGGACTGATTATAGCGGCGAGCGGATCGCCGCGGCGGTGCGCATGGGGCGCACCTGGGGGGTGCAGTTCCACCCCGAAAAGAGCTCACGGCCGGGTCTCCGGCTGATCGCGAACTTCCTCGAGGAGGCGCGTCGATGATCGCCGTACCCGCGGTAGACCTGCGCGAGGGCCGGTGCGTCCAACTGGTGGGGGGACGTCCGGAGGAGGAGCGGGTGAGCCTCCCCATGCCTTCGAACGTCGCGCTCAAATGGTGGGATACGGGCTTCAAGCAGCTGCACGTCGTCGACCTCGACGCAGCGATGGGCAAGGGCGACAACGACGGGCTGGTGGGCGAGGTCGTAGTAGCGAGCCCGGCCGAGACCCAGGTGGGGGGCGGCGTGCGCGACGGAGAGCGCGTGGACTTCCTGTTCGCGGCCGGTGCGAATCGCGTGATTGTGGGCACGCGCGCCGTGGATGATCCGCAGTGGCTGGCAAGGCTCGTCCAGCGCTACCCGGGGCGGGTTATCGTCGCGGCGGACGTGCGCGAGGGAGTGGTGCTGCGGAACGGGTGGACGGAGGCCTCGAAGCTCCGCGTCGAAGCCTTCCTCGAGAGTCTCGCCGAGCTGCCCCTGGCCGGCGTGCTCTGCACGAACGTGGAGCGCGAGGGACGGATGGAGGGGATCGATCTGGCTGAGGTGAAGACCGTGATCGCGGCGTCCAAGCACCCGATGCAGGTGAGCGGTGGGATCACGAGCATGGACGATCTGAAGGCGCTCGCCGACGCAGGCGCATCCGCGTCGGTGCTCGGCATGGCGCTCTACACCGGGCGGCTGGATCCGGAGGCCGTCGCGAGAGCATACGGGGGGATAGCATGAGCCGCATCACCCGGAGGACACGCGAGACGCGAATCGAGCTTGAGCTGAGGCCCGGAGGGGGCGGCTCGGAGATCGCCACCGGCGACGCCTTCCTCGACCACATGGTCGGCACACTCACGCGCTATGCCGGCCTGGAAATCCGGCTCACCGCGAGCGGCGATCTGCGCCATCACCTGGTCGAGGACGTCGCGATCAGCCTAGGGCTCGCACTCCGGGACGAGGTCCCCGACACGTGCGCGCGCTTCGGCTGGGCCGCGGTCCCGATGGACGACGCGCTCGTGCGTGCCGCCGTTGACGTGGGAGGCCGCGCCTGGTACGAGGGGCGGCTTCCCTCCGCGCTCTACCAGCACTTCCTGCAGAGCCTGGCGGTGAACCTGGGCGCGACCCTACACGTGGAGGTCGCGCGCGGACGTGACAAGCACCATGTGGTCGAGGCAGCGGTCAAGGCGACGGGGCTCGCGCTGCGGCAGGCACTCGCGCGCGGCGACGCCGTGTTCAGCACCAAGGGCGCGGTGGAGCTCGAGCGCTCGTGAGTCTCCACCCCCGCGTCGTCGTCTGCCTCGACGTGAAGGACGGCCACGTCGTGAAGGGGACTCGCTTCGAGGGGCTCCGCGATGTGGGCGATCCCGTCGAGCTGGCGGCGCGCTACGAGGCCGAGGGCGCCGACGAGATCGTCTACCTGGACATCTCGGCGTCGCGTGAGGACCGGGGAACGCTGCTCGAGCTGGTGCGCCGCACCGCCGAGGTGCTGTTCGTCCCGCTCACTGTGGGAGGCGGGGTCCGGAGGGCCGAGGACATCGGCCCGCTGCTGCGCGCAGGCGCCGACAAGATCAGCGTGAATACCGCGGCCGTGCGCGATCCCGCTCTGCTCGCTGAGGGCGCGCACCGCTTCGGCAGCCAGTGCATCGTGATCAGCGTGGACGCGGCTCGTGACGGCAGCGGGACCACGACGTCAGGCTGGCGCGCGTACACGCACGGCGGCAGCGTGCCGACCGAGCTGGACGCGGTCACCTGGGCTGCGGAGGCGGTCCGGCGCGGTGCCGGAGAGGTGCTGCTCACCAGCATCGACCGGGACGGCGTGCGCACCGGTTACGACATCGCGCTCACCCGTGCGGTCGCGGACGGAGTCGCTGTGCCCGTGGTCGCGTCCGGCGGCGCGGGCGAAGCGGCGCACCTGCGCGATGCGTTCATCGAGGGACGGGCGTCCGCCACACTGGTGGCCGGTATCCTCCACGACGGGCTCACCACCGTGGGCGCGCTCAAGGGCGCGCTCGTGGGGTGGGGGGTGGACGTGCGGCGCACGGACACGGTGGACGTGAGCGCGTGGGACATCGGATGACCGACCGACGGATCCTGGCGGCGGCCGACCTGGACGCCGTTCGCTACGGCGAGCGGGGGCTCGTCCCCGTGATCGCCCAGGATGCGCGCGCGGGACTCGTGCTCATGGTCGCGTGGGCCAACCGCGAAGCGCTCGCGAAGAGCCTGGAGACGGGGGAGCTCCACTTCTGGTCCCGCTCGCGCGAGGAGATCTGGAGGAAGGGGGAGACGAGCGGGAATGTCCTTCGCCTCCGCTCCCTGCATCTCGACTGCGACGCGGACACGGTGCTCGCGTTCGTCGACCCGGCCGGACCGACCTGTCACACGGGCGAAGCGACTTGTTTCGGAGACTTACCGGAGACGGATGCATCTGCGAACGTGATTCTCGATGAGCTCTGGGCGATCATCGAGGAGCGCGCGCGCGCGCGCCCCGAGGGCAGCTACACGACCCGCCTGCTCGCGGACGAGAACCTGCGGCTCAAAAAGCTCGGTGAGGAGACCACCGAGCTGGTCGTGGCACTGGCGCGCGCACCCTCTGAACGCATCCCGGAGGAGGCGGCTGATCTGGTCTATCACCTCCTGGTCGCGCTCCGTGGCGCGGGAGTTGAGCTGCGCACCGTGCTGGAGGCGCTGGAGGACCGCCGCCGGTAGACCCGCGCCAGGACGTCGGCGGCGCGCCCGCCGCGGTCGAGCCGCTGCGCCGCCCCTGCTGCCCTTTCGCCTCCCCCTGGGATCGAGGCCCGCGGCGAGCGAGATTCCCTGGCACCGTGTCCGACTCTACCATCGCGCACCAAGAAGAAGAGGCGCTGGGCAAGGCGTACGACGCCCACTTGATGCGCCGGTTGCTCGCGTACCTGCGCCCGCATCGCCTCCCCGTGGCCAGTGCGCTGCTCATGCTGCTGGCAGGCGCGGCCCTGGAGGTGGTCGGCCCCTGGCTCGTTCAGATCGCGATCGACGAGGCGATTCCGGACCGCGACCTCCGGCTGCTCGCCCTCCTCGCCGCCGCCTACGTCGCGGCGAACGCGCTCGCCTTCCTGCTCCAGTACCTGGACAAGCTGCTCACCACGTGGCTGGGGCAGAGCGTCATGTACGATCTCCGCACGGAGATCTTCGCCAAGCTCCAGCGCGCCGACCTGCGCTTCTACGACCGCAATCCGGTCGGGCGGCTGATGACGCGGATCACCAGCGACGTGGAGACGCTGAACGACCTCTTCAGCTCGGGCATAGTCACGGTGTTCGGCGACCTGTTCACGCTCTTCTTCATCGTCGCGGTGATGCTCCGCATGGACTGGCGGCTGGCGCTCGTGACGCTCGCTGTGCTCCCATTCGTCGTCCTGGTCGCCTTCGTCTTCCGCGCCCGCATCCGCGAAGCGTATCGGGACATCCGGGTGCGGCTCGCCCGCATCAACTCCTTCCTGCACGAGCGCATCACGGGGATGCGCGTGGTGCAGCTCTTCAACCGCGAGCAGGCGGACGCCCGCCAGCACGAGCAGATCAACCGGGACTACCTCGAGGCGCACCTCCGCTCGATCACCTACTACGCGCTCTTCTTCCCGGTGATCGAAGTGTTCACGGCGATCGCGCTCGCGCTGATCATCTGGTACGGCGGCGGCGAGATCGTGCAGGGCGCGCTCACGGTCGGCGTGGTCGCGGCCTTCCTCCAGTACGCGCGCCGCTTCTTCCGTCCGATCCAGGATCTCTCGGAGAAGTACAACCTGCTCCAGGCGGCGATGGCGTCGTCCGAGCGGGTCTTCCGGCTGCTGGACCGCGAGGAGGAGCTGACGGATCCGGCCCACCCCGTCGCGCTCCCTCCGCACACGCGCGGCGAGATTGAGTTCCGTGACGTGTGGTTCGCCTACGGCCAACGCGAGGACGGCGCGCCTGACTGGGTAATCAAGGGACTCTCGTTCGGCACCGCGCCGGGCGAGAAGATCGCGATCGTGGGCCACACCGGAGCGGGCAAGACCACGATCATCAACCTGCTCATGCGCTTCTACGACGTGCAGAAGGGGGAGATCCGACTGGACGGGGTGCCGATCCAGCACATCCGCATGCACGACCTGCGCGGGCGCATCGGGCTTGTGCTCCAGGACGTCTTCCTGTTCAGCGAGGACATGCGCTACAACATCCGCCTAGGCGCGCCGCTGAGCGAGGAGCGCGTGTGCGAGGCCGCGCGGCGCGTGGGTGCCGACCGGCTCGTGCAGCGCCTGCCGCGCGGCTACGATCAGCCGCTCGGAGAGCGCGGCACTTCGCTCTCCGTGGGGGAGCGTCAGCTCGTCTCGTTCGCACGCGCGCTCGCGTTCGACCCACCGATCCTGGTGCTCGACGAGGCGACCAGCTCCGTGGACTCGGAGATCGAGGCGCAGATCGAGGCCGCCACGGACGAGCTGCTCGAGGGACGCACGAGCCTGGTGATCGCGCATCGCCTCTCCACCGTGCGGGGGGCAGACCGCATCCTGGTGCTGCACCACGGCGAGCTGCGCGAGCAGGGAAGCCATCATGAGCTGCTCGCGCGCGGCGGCTTGTACGCGCGGCTCCACGAGCTGCAGTTCGCACGCACGCCGGACGCCTAAGGGTCAGCGGCGTCTCACCACGGATCGAGGTGGTTTGCGAGTCGCTCGACCGCCTCGTCGCCGCACACCAGCACCAGTCGATCGCCGGCCTCCAGGACAGTGCTCCCGCGCGGACCCATCATGTGCTCCCCTCTGAGGATCGTGATCACGGTCGCGCCCATGGCGGCGAACTCGCGGCCACTCTGGCCGATTGACGCATCGACCAGCGCGCTGTCCAGCCGCAGAACACCGACCATCATGCGCCGGCCCTCGCCGATGTCGACCGCGAGTCCCGATTGGAGGAGCGCGATCAGGTCCAGGTTGCCGAGCTCGTCCAGGTTAGAGAGCCGCCGCTCTCGCAGGATGCGGAGCGCGATCTCGAGATGCTCGGTGTGGTGGGCGGGCGACTCCGCTCGACTCCCGACCTGCGCCTCGTAGATGCTGCGGTGGCGGAAGCTCGCGCTCAGGCGATGCTGCACGACGTAGCTCAAGAGCACAGCCAGGGCAGCCGGCGCGAGCAGCGTGTAGCCCCCCGTCATCTCCACGACCATCATCATGGCAGCGAAGGGCACATGGGCGGCTCCGGCGAACACCGCCGCCATACCGACGACCGCGAGCGGCGCCGCCTGGAGGCCGGCGACTGCCGCGCACGCGGCCCCGAGCATGGTCCCCACGAACAGGCTGGGAGCGAACACGCCGCCGGACCCTCCCGAGGCGATGGTCAGGCTCATCGTGAGCATCTTGGCGAGCGTGAGCGTGAGCAGGAGCCCGAGCGCTAGGCGCCCGTCGATCGCCTGCTGCATCCACCCGTAGCCGCCGCCGAGAATCTGCGGGAGAAACAGCGCGATCAGCCCGGTCAGAAAGCCACCGATAGCGGGCTTGAGCGCCGCATGGACCGGGAGCACACGGAAGAAGACTCGCGTGCGGTAGAAGAGGACCGGCAGGGCCGTCGCCACACCTCCCGCCGCGAGACCGAGCACGACGTACCATCCGTAGTCGAGCGGCCGGTCGAGAGTGAGGACGTCCGTCGGAACCGAGAAGAGCGCGCCGAACCCACTGGCCAGGCCGCTCACCGCGTACGCGACGATCGCGGACAGCGTCGCGTACAGAAGGGCGCTGGCCTCGAACTCCATGTCCGCGTACAGCACCTCGACCGCGAAGAGGGCGGCCCCGATCGGTGATCGAAAGATCGCCGCGATGCCGGCCGCGGCCCCGATCAGGAGCAGCAGCCGCCGGTCCTCCTCGCTCCGTCCCATGCGCTCGCCGTACCACGATCCGACTGCGGCGGTGGCGAGGGCGATGGGCCCTTCCCGTCCGGCCGACCCACCCGAGCCGATGGTGATAGCCGAGGTGACGAGCTTCACGGGTGCGACCCGCCCGCGCAGCGCTCCGCGCTGGCGGTGGAAGGCGCGAACCGCCGCGTCCGTGCCGTGTCCCTCGGCCTCCGGGGCGAAGTGGGTGGTGATCAGCCCGACCAGGAGACCACCCGCCGTGGTGACCAGAGGGATCAACCAGAGCCCCTGTGGACCCACCAGCTCCGCCGCCACGCCCCCCTCACTCGGGAGCCCGGGGGGACGGTAGCCTGCCAGCCTCTCGAGCAGGGACACGCTGACGAAACCCAGGAGGAGACTGAAGACCCAGGCGCAGGCGGCCGCCGCGATTCCCAGGATCACGGCGTCGACGAGGAGCCGGCGCTGGCGGACGTCGCCTGGTATCAGCGCCCAGCCGGGCCGTCCCGGGTGACCAACGCGGGCCGGTACGATTAGGCCGGCCACGGACGGTAGGCTGGTCTCGGGGACTGCGGAAGGAGCACTCGTGACAGCTGTGAGGGCGGCGGGCTCATTGGCGAAGCCGGAGGCGGCGGCGCCTTCGGGCCGACGGTCACCGATGCACTAGGCGCACACGAGGGCCAGGGAGAGCAGAAGGTTGCGAAGGTTGCGAAGGTTGCGCATGGACGGCCCGGCGGGATCACTCAGTAGGCGCGGAGCGTGGGATCGATGTCCTCACGCCACCGGAGCACCCCTCCTTTGAGGTTCCAGACCTGCTCGAACCCGTTGGCCAGGAGGTGCGCCGCGACCTGCCCGCTGCGCGCGCCGGAGCGGCAGTAGATCACCAGATCGGTCGCGGGATCTAGCTCGCCCGCTCGGGCTGCGATCTGCTTCATGGGGATCCGCAGCTGCCCCACTTCAGGGAGATCCGCGATCGCGTACTCGTGCGACTCGCGCACGTCGAGCAGCACGAGCCGATCCTTCCGCTCGAGCCGATCCTTCAGCTCGATCGGGGTGATCTCGGGAAACCCAGGGGCTTGCAGGCCATCCGGAGAGGTCATGGTGTCCTGGCTAGAGTTCGGACGGGCGCCGTCCGGTGCAACTACCGTGCGACAGGATCGTCGATGCGCTGGGCGAGGAGCGCCGCGGTCCGTGCCGCGGCCCCCCGATGACTCTGAATATAGTGGAGCGCGGCACTCCCCGCGGAGGCGCGGGCGGCCCCATCGGCGAGCCACGCCCCAAACGCCGCCGCGGCGCCGGCCGCATTCTCCACCACGCGCGCTGCGCCGCGCCGCAGCAGCTCGCCGGCCGCACGCGCGTTCCGGTGCCGCGGACCGAACACGAGGGGGAGGCCAGCCGCCGCGGGCTCGAGCACCGAGTGGAGGCCGGCGGCGTGGAAGCCGCCCCCCACCCACGCCAGTTCCCCCACCGTATACAGCTCGGCGAGGATGCCGACACGGTCGACCACCACCAGGTCCGCGTCGCCGGCCCCGCCGCGTTCGATCTCGGCGAGCCGGGCGGTGCGCCACCCCTCCGCGCGGAGGCGGGCCTCGAGCGCCCGCATGCCGCGCTCCTCCGGCTCGTGCGGCGCGAGGATCACGCGGAGCGGCGGGTGGGCGCGCCGGAGCTCCACGCACGCCGGTACGAGCACGGCCTCGTCGGCCGGCCAGGTCGAGCCCGCGACCAGGGTGGGGCGCCCAGACCCGCAGATAGCCGAGCGGAAGGGACGCAGGTACGGCGCCTCCTGATCGGTTGCCAAGACCCGCTCGGCGGCTGCGTCGATCCCCGGATCACCGGTCACGCGCACGGCACCAGCAGTGGCGCCCAGCGCGACCAGCCGTTCTGCGTCCGGCTCGCCGACCGCCGCCACCAGATCGAGCGCCGTCAGCGTGGGCCGGAGCACCGCGCGCGCCGGCCAGCGCACGCGGGAGGATCCGTCCGGCAGCGTGGCCGCCATCAGTGCGGTGGCCGCGCCGCGCTCGTGCGCGGCACGCGCGAGCACCGGCCACAGCTCGGTCTTGGTGAAGCAGAGCAGGTCGGGGCGGATCGCCGCTACGGCGCGACCCGCCTCGTCCGGAACGTCCCACGGCAGCGTCCCTGCGAAGTCCGCCGGCATGCGCGCGGCGAGCCGCTCCGCCGAAGGGGAGAAGTGGGTGAACACCACCTGGACCTCCGGAGCGCGCGCGCGGAGCGCCTCTATCACCGCGTGGGCCTGGAGCCCCTCCCCCACCGACGGTGCGTGGGCCCAGAGGAGAGGACGGTCGGGATCGCGCCCCCGCCGCGCCCACTCGATCAACTGATCGGCGGCGCCGCGCCGCGCGCGCACCGCACGGGCGAGCTTGGAGTCGCCCCGCGCGAGCAGTGGGGCTGCCCGCCGGGCGACCCCGCTCAGGGTGCGGTACGCGCGCTCCATGGTCGACACGGCGGCCACGATAGAGCGAGTTCCCGGATCGGCGCCACACTTTAGCGTCACAGCCTTCCGCCACGCCGCGTCCC
>Ga0310345_10005563_pt1 | contig 11157 bp, 5 predicted proteins | sample HC15DNA20500_MG_FD_204667 | JGI IMG/M metagenome (GOLD analysis project Ga0310345, IMG submission 204667) | Marine microbial communities from station ALOHA, North Pacific Subtropical Gyre - HC15-DNA-20-500_MG | ecosystem: Environmental > Aquatic > Marine > Oceanic | place: Pacific Ocean: North...
TGACCCCGGCCAAGACCTTCGACGAGATCAAGGTATCGCTGGCGTCGCCGGAACGGATTCTCAGCTGGTCCTTCGGCGAGATCAAGAAGCCCGAGACGATCAACTACCGGACCTTCAAGCCCGAGCGCGACGGCCTGTTCTGCGCCCGCATCTTCGGGCCGATCAAGGACTACGAATGCCTGTGCGGCAAGTACAAGCGCATGAAGTATCGCGGCGTCGTCTGCGAGAAATGCGGCGTCGAGGTGACGCTGCAGAAGGTCCGTCGCGAGCGCATGGGCCATATCGAGCTGGCCGCGCCCGTTGCCCATATCTGGTTCCTGAAGTCGCTTCCCAGCCGGATCGGCCTCATGCTGGACATGACGCTTCGTGATCTCGAGCGGATCCTCTACTTCGAAAACTACGTCGTCATCGAGCCGGGTCTCACCGACCTGACCTATGGCCAGCTGATGACCGAGGAGCAGTTCCTCGACGCGCAGGACCAGTACGGCGCCGACGCGTTCTCGGCCAATATCGGCGCCGAGGCGATCCGCGAGATGCTGGCCCAGATCGACCTCGAGGGCGAGGCCGAGCAGCTGCGTGCCGATCTCAAGGAGGCGACCGGCGAGCTGAAGCCCAAAAAGATCATCAAGCGCCTGAAGATCGTCGAGAGCTTCATCGAAAGCGGCAACCGTCCCGAGTGGATGGTGCTGACCGTGATCCCGGTGATTCCGCCCGAGCTGCGTCCGCTGGTGCCGCTCGACGGTGGCCGCTTCGCGACCTCGGACCTCAACGACCTGTATCGCCGGGTGATCAACCGCAACAACCGCCTCAAGCGGCTCATCGAGCTGCGCGCGCCCGACATCATCGTGCGCAACGAGAAGCGAATGCTGCAGGAATCCGTGGACGCGCTGTTCGACAACGGCCGTCGTGGCCGCGTCATCACCGGTGCCAACAAGCGTCCGCTGAAGTCGCTCTCGGACATGCTCAAGGGCAAGCAGGGCCGCTTCCGCCAGAACCTTCTGGGCAAGCGGGTCGACTTCTCGGGCCGTTCGGTCATCGTGACCGGCCCCGAGCTGAAGCTGCACCAGTGCGGCCTGCCCAAGAAGATGGCGCTCGAGCTGTTCAAGCCTTTCATCTACTCGCGGCTGGAGGCCAAGGGTCTCTCTTCGACCGTGAAGCAGGCGAAGAAGCTGGTCGAGAAAGAGCGTCCCGAGGTCTGGGACATCCTCGACGAGGTGATCCGCGAGCATCCCGTGATGCTCAACCGCGCGCCCACCCTGCACCGTCTCGGCATCCAGGCCTTCGAGCCGCAGCTGATCGAGGGCAAGGCGATCCAGCTTCACCCGCTGGTCTGCTCGGCATTCAACGCCGACTTCGACGGCGACCAGATGGCCGTGCACGTGCCGCTCTCGCTGGAAGCCCAGCTCGAAGCGCGCGTCCTGATGATGTCGACGAACAACGTTCTGTCGCCCGCCAACGGCGCGCCGATCATCGTGCCGTCGCAGGACATGGTTCTCGGCCTCTACTACACGACCATCATGCGCGAAGGCATGAAGGGCGAGGGCATGTCGTTCAACTCGATCGACGAGGTCGAACACGCGCTGAACGCCGGTGAAGTGCACATGCACGCCAAGATCACCGCGCGGATCAAGCAGATCGACGAGGAGGGCAACGAGGTCGTCAAGCGCTTCGAGACCACCCCGGGCCGTCTGCGGCTCGGCGGTCTGCTGCCGCTCAACGCCAAGGCGCCGTTCGAGCTGCTGAACCGTCTGCTGCGCAAGAAGGAAGTCCAGCAGGTCATCGACACCGTCTACCGCTATTGCGGCCAGAAGGAGTCGGTCATCTTCTGCGACCAGATCATGTCCGCGGGCTTCAAGGAGGCCTTCAAGGCAGGCATCTCCTTTGGCAAGGACGACATGGTCATCCCCGACGCGAAGTGGACGCTGGTCGACGAGACCCGCGACCAAGTCAAGGATTTCGAGCAGCAGTACATGGACGGCCTGATCACCCAGGGCGAAAAGTACAACAAGGTCGTGGACGCCTGGTCGAAGTGCAACGACAAGGTCACCGAAGCGATGATGACCACCATCTCGGCCAACAAGAAGGACGAGAACGGTGCCGAGGCCGAGCCCAACTCGGTCTACATGATGGCCCACTCCGGTGCGCGTGGCTCGGTCACCCAGATGAAGCAGCTGGGCGGCATGCGCGGCCTGATGGCCAAGCCGTCGGGCGAGATCATCGAGACGCCGATCATCTCGAACTTCAAGGAAGGCCTGACCGTGCTCGAGTACTTCAACTCGACCCACGGTGCGCGGAAAGGTCTGTCGGACACCGCGCTCAAGACCGCGAACTCGGGCTACCTGACGCGTCGTCTAGTCGACGTGGCGCAGGACTGCATCGTGCGCGAGCACGACTGCGGCACCGACCGGGCGATCACCGCTGAAGCGGCGGTCAATGACGGCGAGGTGGTCTCGCCGCTCTCCGAGCGCGTTCTGGGCCGGGTCTCGGCCGACGACGTGCTGCGTCCGGGCACCGACGAGGTGCTGGTGGCGGCGGGTGAGCTCATCGACGAGCGTCGCGCCGACATTATCGAGCAGGCCGCGGTGCAGAAGATGCGTATCCGCAGCCCGCTCACCTGCGAGGCCGAGGACGGCGTCTGCGCGATGTGCTACGGGCGGGACCTCGCGCGCGGCACCATGGTGAACCAGGGCGAGGCCGTGGGCATCATCGCGGCGCAGTCGATCGGCGAGCCGGGCACCCAGCTGACGATGCGGACCTTCCACATCGGCGGCGTGGCACAGGGCGGCCAGCAGTCCTTCCTCGAGGCCAGCCAGTCGGGCAAGGTCGAGTTCCGCAACGCCAACCTCCTCGAGAACGCCGCAGGCGAGCAGATCGTCATGGGCCGCAACATGGTCATCGCGATCATGGGCGAGGATGGCGAGGAGCGCGCCAGCCACAAGATCGGCTACGGCACCAAGGTCTTCCTCAAGGAAGGCGCCGAGGTGAAGCGCGGCGAGAAGATGTTCGAGTGGGACCCCTACACCCTGCCGATCATCGCCGAGAAGGCCGGTACCGTGCGCTTCGTCGACCTGGTGAACGGCATCGCCGTGCGCGAGGACACCGACGACGCGACCGGCATGACCCAGCGGATCGTCACGGACTGGCGTTCGGTGCCCAAGGGCAACGAGCTCAAGCCCGAGATCATCGTGGTGGGCGAGGATGGCGAACCGGTCCGCACCGACAGCGGCAACCCGGTGACCTACCCGATGTCGGTGGATGCGATCCTCTCGGTCGAGGACGGCCAGCAGATCCAGGCCGGCGACGTAGTGGCGCGGATCCCGCGCGAGGGTGCCAAGACCAAGGACATCACCGGCGGTCTGCCGCGGGTGGCGGAACTGTTCGAGGCTCGTCGTCCCAAGGACCACGCGATCATCGCCGAGATTGATGGCTATGTGCGCTTTGGCAAGGACTACAAGAACAAGCGTCGCATCGCGATCGAGCCCACCGAGGAAGGGCGCGACAAGGTCGAGTACATGGTGCCCAAGGGCAAGCACATCCCGGTGCAGGAAGGCGACTTCGTGCAGAAGGGTGACTACATCATGGACGGCAACCCCGCGCCGCACGACATCCTCGCCATCATGGGTGTCGAGGCTCTGGCCGACTACATGATCGCCGAGGTGCAGGACGTCTATCGACTGCAGGGCGTGAAGATCAACGACAAGCACATCGAGGTGATCGTTCGCCAGATGCTGCAGAAGATCGAGATCATGGACTCGGGCGAGAGCACGCTGCTGAAGGGCGAGCATGTCGACAAGGCCGAGTTCGACGAGGCCAACGAGAAGGCGATCTCCAAGGGCGGTCGTCCGGCGCAGGGCGTGCCGGTCCTGCTCGGCATCACCAAGGCGTCGCTGCAGACCCGCAGCTTCATCTCGGCGGCGTCGTTCCAGGAAACCACCCGCGTGCTCACCGAGGCTTCGGTCCAGGGCAAGCGCGACAAGCTGGTGGGTCTCAAGGAGAACGTCATCGTCGGCCGCCTGATCCCGGCGGGCACCGGCGGCGCGACCAGCCGCGTCCGCAAGATCGCCCATGACCGCGATCATTCGGTGATCGAGCAGAAGCGCGAGGCCGCCGAGCATGCCGCGGCGCTGGCGGCTCCCTCGGAGCAGCCGATGTCGGACGATCAGTTCGACACGATCTCGGCCCGTGCCGAGGACAGCCGCGACTGATCGCAAGTCGATCATCGTTAAACACCAAAGGGCCCCCGGGAAACCGGGGGCCCTTTTTGCTGCGGGCTCCGCGCAAGCCCGTTGGCAGGATCGTCGCGCAGGCGGATACTGTATGCGGGGGCCAAGGCCGCTTGGCCGGGCCCATGGTCCTGTCATGGAGGCGCAGATGAGCTTCATCGCCGAAATCGGGGAGGCGGAGGCGTCTGGCCCCGCCGCCGCCTATTATGCCGCTGCCAAGACGCAGCATGGGCAGATCTACAACCTGCACCGGGCCTGCGGGCGGTTGCCGGAACTGGCGGAGCATTTCGAGGCCATGACGGCGGCGCTCAAGGAGCGGATGGGGCTGCGGCGCTACGAGCTGGTCACGCTGGCCGCCGCGCTGGCGCTGCGCAGCTCGTACTGCGCGCTGGCCCATGGCAAGGTGTTGCTCGACAACGGCATGACAGCCGAAGAGCTGGAGCGGATCGCGACCGAGCGGGGCCATACCTCGATCACCCCGCAGGAGGCCGATCTGATGGGCTATGCCGCCGATATCGTCGAGGATGCCACGGCGATCGGCCCGGCGCGGATCGCGGGGCTCAGGGCGCATGGGCTCTCAGACGACGAAATCGCGCAGGCCGCCGCGGCGGCGTCGCTGCGCTGCTATTTCAGCAAGTATCTCGACGCGCTCGGCACGCGGCCGGACCCGGCCTTCATGAAGCTGCCCGAGGCGCTGCGCACGGCCTTGGCACGGGGACGGGCAATCGAGGAACCCGAGGATTAGGCCGCCACCACACGTGAAACACTCAATCCGCCGCCTCGGCCGCCGCGATCTCCGCGTGCCATCTCGGATCGTCCTGCGGCGCGCGGCCCTGATGCGCGCAGAGCCGCGCCACGAGATCGGCGCAGCACAGGTGATGCAGCCGCGCGACGCCGGGCAGTGCCATCGCCTCGGTATGAATGCGGTCGAAGGCCGCGGCATGGGCCAGCGCCGATAGGTCCCGTCGCCCATTGCGGTCGCGCGCGTCGAAGAACGCCTGCGTATAGCGGTCCTTGGCCGCCGTGGCCGAGAGGGTGCCGCGCTTGGCCTCGAACTGTTCGACCGAGCGCAGCACGTAATGGTTCATCTGCGCATAGCGATGCGTCACCTGTGAGACATCGGTATAGCGGACCGGATGCGGACCGGTGAGAAGCGCCTCGATGATCCGCCCTTCGCTGTCGACGATGCGGTTCGTGCCCCGGTCCCATTCTCCGTCGAACGCCCAGGGCATGTGATCGCTCCAGCGTTCGAAGCGGCGCGGGGTGCGGAACAGCGTCTTGACCATGACGTTTGCGGGGCGCTGCGAGGGGCCGCGCCGCCGGAACTGCCGATGCACGAGACCCGGCTGGTAGCGCTTCCAGCCGCCCGTGCCGAAGCACTGCCAGTGGAACGCGACCCCCAGGAAGTCCCTGCCCAGATCGTCGAGATAGGACGCGATCGTGCCGTCGCCCCGGTGCAGCACGAGGAACTCGTCCACATCGCAGATCAGCAGCCAGTCGGTCTCGGCCGTGGCGGGGTGGCGCTGCGCGTGACGATGCGCGGATTGCTTGGGCGGCGTGCCCTCTGGCGGGCGGTGCTCGAACCATCGCAGCCAACCGGCTTGGGCGAAGGCGTCGAGCAGGGCAGGGGAGCGGTCGGTGCAGTCATTGACCCCGATGAGGATCTCGAAGCCCAGCATGCGGTACCAGGAGATCCATTCGACGAGAAACGCGCCCTCGTCGCGCATGCCGGCGAAGACGAGAAAGCGTTCGGAGCGATCGGACATGCGGCGGATGAAGCACGGATGGCCGCCGCCGTCCATCCCGGGTAGAGGGCGCGCGCGGCGCCCTCCACGTGTTCTTAGGCGGGTTCGGTCCGGGCGGCGGCGCGGGCGAGCACCCGCATCCGGCTGTCGAACTCGCCCCTATCGACATAGCAGCCGCGCAGGTGCCGAAAGCCGGTCGACGGGTCGAAGGCGGCGCGCCCATGCAGGACGCGGCGATTGTCGAACACCACCATCTCGCCGGCCTTCAGCTTCAGCGTCACCAGATAGGCCGGGTCGCGGGTCATCTGCATCAGCCGACGATAGGCAGCGTAGTAGTCCGGCATGATCACCGGATCGATGTCGAGGATGTCCGCCAGATGCGCGTTGAAGCAGATCTCCTCGACGCGGCCACCTTCGCCGCGCCGGATCACCGTCTTGCGGGCCCGGATGTCGGTCTCCGCATCGTGGAAGCGGAACGGGATGTCGATACTGGCAAGAAGCTCAAAGCCCTCGGGGTCCTCGAGCGCCAGATCCTCGGCCACGGCGACGCCGTCGCAGAATACCGAGCCGCCGCCTTCGGCCTCGTTGGCGAGGCAGTGTAGGAATTGCCATCCCGGCGGCAGCTCCTGGTTGGTCAGATCGGTATGCAGCGGCAGTGCATCCGCGGTGTAGGCGAGGTTGTTCGGGTCGGGCTTCGAGACCACCTCGAAGGTGACGCCGAAATTGGTCTCGCGCAGGAAGCCGATGCGCCGGGCGATGCGGCAGCCCGCCTCGACGTCGTCGGCCAAGCCTTCGACGATCGACAGGCCCATGGCCTTGCTGCGCCACAGCCAGTCGGCGAGCGCCGCGTCGCTCTCGGCGACATCCGCGGCGCGGGCGCGCGGTATCCCGGCCGCGCCGAGATCGCCGCGCCAGCTGCTCGCGGGCACAAGGGCCGGGTCGGGCCGCCGCCGGCCCGGGCGATTCTCGCGCAGCCAGTTCAGGTCGAACCGGCTCGGTGCGGCGTCACCGGGCCAGTCCAGCAGCAGCGCCTCGTCCTCGATCCGCGCCGCCTCGGGCGCGAGATCGAGCGGCACCGAGGTCAGGTCGAAGACCCGCTCGCCGGTGCGCGGGTGAAACCCGGCCGGGTCGGTGTCGCGCAGCCAGATATAGGGAAAGGCATCGCTGCCGCCATCGGCCCAGTCGAGCCAGAGTTGCCGCGCCTCGAGGCGCGCTCGTGCCATGTGTCGCATGGATCGTCTCCGTGATGTCAGTGGGAATCGGTCTTGGTCGGCACGGCTTGCCTCGGCGGCGGCCACCAGTCATAGGCCTTCGCATGCGGATGGCCCGGGCGCCTTCCCAGAACGACACACATCTGCGGCCCGGCCCTTTCCATCTGGCTGAAACGATCTCCGGCGGGCAGACTAGCATGGGCGCGAACGCCTGTCATTGCGGCTCCGAAGCGGCCCCGGGGACGGGTGGCCCCCGGCGCAGTTGACACCCTCCGCGACTCCCCCTATACGGCCACCACTTGGGCAGGGGGCAGTCCGCTTTCCGCCCTGATATCAGAGCTGAAGTGGTCACGATCCGGGCCTTGCGCCCCGATCCTCTGGAGACCCACCGCATCGTGTCCGGAAGAGGGGCGCGTTCGCGGGTTTTTGTGCTTTACGGACGCGTGAAGTGCGAGGAATCGAAATCGGCGGGCCGTCCGGTCCGTGACACATGTGCAGGAAACGGGGAAAGACGCCCAATGCCAACGATCCAGCAGCTGATCCGCAAGCCGCGGCAGCCGAAAGTCACCAAGTCCAAGTCGCAGCACCTCGAGTCCTGCCCGCAAAAGCGTGGCGTGTGCACTCGGGTGTACACCACGACGCCGAAGAAGCCGAACTCGGCCATGCGGAAAGTCGCCAAGGTGCGTCTGACCAATGGCTTCGAGGTCATCAGCTACATCCCGGGCGAAAGCCACAACCTTCAGGAGCACTCGGTGGTCCTGATCCGTGGCGGCCGGGTGAAAGACCTTCCGGGCGTCCGTTACCACATCCTCCGCGGCGTGCTTGACACCCAAGGGGTCAAGAACCGCAAGCAGCGCCGCTCGAAGTACGGCGCGAAGCGTCCGAAGTAAGGAGAGAGAGCGCCATGTCGCGTCGTCACGCCGCCGAGAAACGTGAGATCCTGCCCGATGCCAAGTTCGGCGACCGGGTCGTCACGAAGTTTATGAACAACCTGATGATCGACGGCAAGAAAGCCGTCGCCGAGCGCATCGTCTACAACGCGTTCGACCGGGTCGAGACCCGCCTCAAGAAGGAGCCCGTCGAGGTGTTCCACGAGGCGCTCGACAACATCAAGCCGTCGGTCGAGGTCCGCTCGCGCCGCGTCGGCGGTGCGACCTACCAGGTCCCCGTCGAAGTCCGCCCCGAGCGCCGCGAGGCGCTGGCGATCCGCTGGCTGATCGACGCCAGCGCGAAGCGCAACGAGAACACCATGGAAGAGCGCCTGGCCGGCGAGCTGCTCGATGCAGTGAACGGCCGCGGCACCGCGGTTAAGAAGCGCGAAGACACCCACAAGATGGCCGACGCGAACAAGGCGTTCAGCCACTACCGCTGGTAAGCGGGAAGGAGTCCAGACATGGCACGCGACTATCCTCTGCAGCGCTACCGCAACTTCGGCATCATGGCCCACATCGATGCCGGCAAGACCACCACGACCGAGCGGATCCTCTTCTACACCGGCAAGTCCCACAAGATCGGCGAAGTCCATGACGGCGCCGCGACCATGGACTGGATGGAGCAGGAGCAGGAGCGCGGCATCACGATCACGTCCGCGGCGACGACCACTTTCTGGCAGCGCCAGGAAGATCCGACCGCCGAGGGCACTTCGGATACCAAGTACCGCTTCAACATCATCGACACCCCCGGCCACGTCGACTTCACCATCGAAGTCGAGCGTTCGCTGGCGGTGCTCGACGGTGCGATCTGCCTTCTCGACGCCAACGCCGGTGTCGAGCCGCAGACCGAGACCGTCTGGCGTCAGGCCGACCGCTACAAGGTCCCGCGCATCGTGTTCGTCAACAAGATGGACAAGATCGGCGCCGACTTCTTCAATTGCGTGAAGATGATCAAGGACCGCACCGGGGCGACCCCGGTTCCGATCGCACTGCCGATCGGCGCCGAGGACAACCTCGAAGGCATCGTCGACCTGATCAAGATGGAAGAGTGGGTCTGGAAGGGTGAAGATCTGGGCGCGTCCTGGGTCCGTCAGCCGATCCGTGCCGAGCTCCAGGACGTCGCCGCCGAGTGGCGCGCCACGCTCATCGAGAATGCCGTCGAGCAGGACGATGCCGCGATGGAGGCCTATCTCGAGGGCGAAGAGCCCGACGAGCCGACCCTGCGCAGCCTGATCCGCAAGGGTACGCTGTCGCTGTCCTTCGTGCCGGTGGCCGCTGGCTCCGCGTTCAAGAACAAGGGCGTGCAGCCCCTGCTGAACGCCGTCATCGACTTCCTGCCCTCGCCGCTCGACGTGCCCGCCTACATGGGCTTCTCGCCGGACGACGAGACCGAGACCCGCAACATCCCGCGTCATGCCGACGACTCCGAGCCCTTCTCGGGCCTGGCGTTCAAGATCATGAACGACCCCTTCGTCGGTTCGCTGACCTTCACCCGCATCTATTCGGGCGTGGTGAAGAAGGGCGACACCATGATGAACTCGACCAAGGGCAAGCGCGAGCGTGTCGGTCGGATGATGATGATGCACGCCATCAACCGCGAAGAGATCGAGGAAGCCTTTGCCGGCGACATCATCGCGCTCGCGGGCCTCAAGGAGACCACCACTGGCGACACCCTGTGTGATCCCCAGAACCAGGTCGTCCTCGAGACCATGACCTTCCCCGATCCGGTCATCGAGATCGCGGTCGAGCCGAAGACCAAGGCCGACCAGGAGAAGATGTCCGCCGGTCTGCAGCGGCTTGCCGCCGAGGACCCGTCCTTCCGCGTCGAGACCGACCTCGAGTCGGGCCAGACGATCATGAAGGGCATGGGCGAACTTCACCTCGACATCCTGGTCGACCGCCTCAAGCGGGAGTTCAAGGTCGAGGCGAACATCGGTGCGCCGCAGGTGGCCTACCGCGAGACCATCGGTCACGCCGTGGAGCACACCTACACCCACAAGAAGCAGTCGGGTGGTTCGGGCCAGTTCGCCGAGGTGAAGCTCAACATCATGCCGACCGAGCCGGGCGAGGGTTACTCGTTCGAGTCGAAGATCGTCGGCGGCGCGGTGCCCAAGGAATACATCCCGGGCGTCGAGAAGGGCATCAAGTCGGTGATGGACTCCGGTCCGCTCGCGGGCTTCCCGGTGATCGACTTCAAGGTCGAGCTGCTGGACGGCAAGTTCCACGACGTCGACTCGTCGGTCCTCGCCTTCGAGATCGCCTCGCGGATGTGCATGCGTGAAGGTCTGCGCAAGGCCGGCGCCAAGCTGCTCGAGCCGATGATGAAGGTCGAGGTGCTGACGCCCGAGGAGTACACCGGTGGCGTCATCGGCGACCTGACCTCGCGTCGGGGCCAGGTGCAGGGGCAGGACACGCGCGGCAACGCCAACGTGATCAACGCCTTCGTGCCGCTCGCCAACATGTTCGGCTACATCAACACGCTGCGGTCGATGACCTCCGGTCGCGCCCAGTTCTCGATGATCTTCGATCACTACGAGCCGGTGCCGCAGAACATCTCGGAAGAGATCCAGAAGAAATACGCGTGACGGTCGGCGGGGCCCCGCACGGGGCCCCGTCATCACGACGCCTGACAATTTGAAGGAGCCGATCATGGCCAAGGCAAAATTCGAACGCACCAAACCGCACGTGAACATCGGGACCATCGGTCACGTGGACCACGGCAAGACGACGCTGACGGCGGCGATCACCAAGTATTTCGGTGACTTCCGCGCCTACGACCAGATCGACGGCGCGCCGGAAGAGAAGGCCCGCGGGATCACCATCTCGACCGCCCACGTCGAGTACGAGACCGAGTCGCGGCACTACGCCCATGTCGACTGCCCCGGCCACGCCGACTACGTGAAGAACATGATCACCGGCGCGGCGCAGATGGACGGCGCGATCCTGGTGGTGAACGCCGCCGACGGCCCGATGCCGCAGACCCGCGAGCACATCCTGCTCGGCCGCCAGGTGGGCATCCCCTACATGGTCGTCTACATGAACAAGG
>Ga0310345_10005564_pt1 | contig 11156 bp, 12 predicted proteins | sample HC15DNA20500_MG_FD_204667 | JGI IMG/M metagenome (GOLD analysis project Ga0310345, IMG submission 204667) | Marine microbial communities from station ALOHA, North Pacific Subtropical Gyre - HC15-DNA-20-500_MG | ecosystem: Environmental > Aquatic > Marine > Oceanic | place: Pacific Ocean: North...
CCTGAAACACAACCTAATAAATCACCCGGTTTAAAGTCTCTTCCTTTAGGTGTAGGTAGCGTCATTCCGTCTGGATATTTTTCTAATTTTGGTAGATCCTTAACTGGATAGCTTGTAGGCATTCCGTCTTTTGGATCATCGTATAATACACAAAGTATTTTCATTACTCTCCTTATTTAAAACTATTATATACTATTATATACTATTATATTTATTTGTCAATTAAGTACTTCCAACTAATTGGAAATTCCTTGCTACAATGCGTTGCAATCGCATTCGCAACGTCTTGTGTTTCTTTTTGTACATCTGGTTTACATCTTAAATTACATACCCTAGCAAATGCATATAAACTTCCTGACCAATACCATTCAGTCATCATTGATTGTGGTAAAACCATTCTTGCTTGTTCAGGTGCTATATTTTTACCAATCAAAGCATTATATAAAATTTTACATTGTTCCATAGCAGTTGAATAAAGGTGTTGTAATGTTCTATCAAGTTTTACTTCACCTGCAGAGCCTTGTTTAGAATTTATAGGTCGTCCTCTCCATGTGTCAGGATGAAATAATACAGGAGGATAATCTACATAACGTCTACTAACTTCGTTCCATATTAATCCTACTTGATGTTTAACTAATTGTCTTGCAACAAATACGGGTGCTTTAATTTTAAATTGTAAAGAGGCATGACCAAATGGTGACCAATGTCCATGTTTAGCCAAAAATGCAATTAGTTTTTCATCTTTGTCTTCAAATTGTTCTTTAGTTTTTGCGTAAGATACTCTAGCGGCATTTACTACCGTTAGATCAGTACCCATTTTGTCTATAAACTTAACTTCCATGCTATATTATAACAGATTAAAATTTTCTTTTAAAGACAAAATTTAAACTTCTACCATTTTGGCTAAAACCATGTGGTGATTCGTAATCTTCATCTAATAAGTTATTAATACTTACACCGAATTCATAGTTGTAATAATCTTTTGTTATACCCAAGTCTAACAAGTGTGTTTTAGGCATGGTAATAGTAGACCAATTGGAATTATGTATGTCTAGGTGTTCACCTTTAAAATTATAATTTGTAATTAGATTAAAATCGTTTGGTAATACTTTATTATGATTAATTCCAAAATTCCATTCAGGACGTCTTAATTGAACGGTATCATTTTTCTTACTATTTAAATGTGATCCATATATTGTAAAGTTGTCAATATTATAAGATAGTTCTATACCATCGGTATTTAAATCACCAATATCAGTTTGGAATAAAGATAGTGTAAAATCGTCATAGTCAAAACTTAATTCATTAGATTCACTTTGTTCCTCAAGTGTATAAAGGGTTCTATTTTTATAACCTGTTGAATGATTACCTCTAATATTAAAATTAGGTGCTATTTCTTTAAAGAATCCTATTTTATAACTATCGTTGTCGTTGTCTTTTCTTGCATGAAATGAAAATATGTTATAATTAAAATTTCCAAATAAGCCAACGTTATCATCATTAGCGGTTAATGATTGATCATACTTGTAATCAAATCCTATTCCGTAATTTTTAGTTTGGTGTTCTGTTCTAACGGTATAGGATTTAGAATTGTAATTGTCAGTTTCGTATTGTCTATCGTATTCGTGTGTATGTAGTGTTATAGAGTTAATAGAATTTTTAGTTGTATAGTCAAAACCAGATTGGAAAGCATAAAATGAATTGTCACTATATCCATTTTGTATTGCTAATGAATGGCCATCTAAATCTGTAAAAGTATTTCGTGTAAATAAGTTTGTTCTAAATTTTAATTTATCTGTAATCCATTTTATAATATTAACCCCAAATGATTTATTTTTAGTTCCATCTTTGTCAGTACCTCCGGATAATTGCGATACAGTTTCAGATTCGTGTGTTCCACCTTGTATGTTTATATGCCAGTCATTTAAAATTGTTGTATAGTTTCCTTGTACAGTTTTACTATTGTTATTTCCACCAATTGAAAACCGATTGTCATAGTCAACAGTAGTTACAAAATTAATTGCACCACCAATAGCATCAGCACCAAAATGAGCACCAGCACTTCCTTTATAAACTTCAATTTGCGTTACATTAGACATAAAGTTTTGTCCAAAGTCAAATGCTCCTGTTGGAGTAGAAAAATCATTAATGGATATACCGTTTAGTAAGACTAATGTATGATTAGAATTAGTGCCTCTCATAAACACAGATGATTGTTGTCCAGTTGAGCCTGACTGTGTTATATTAACACCATTAACAAACTTTAAAACTTTAGGGAGGTCAATTAAATTATTTTCTTCAATTTGTTTTTTGGTGATTATAGTGGTGGGAGAAATTTTATCGGATATTGCATTTGAATTTGGAATTGTTTTTCTAATTGTAACACAAGGAACACCTTCTTGGTTTTCCCATTCACATTTTATAATGTTGTCTGCAATACCACGTTTTTTTATGTTTATAATCTCTGCTTGGGCTATGGTAATCCATGCAAAGAATAATATTAGAATTATTCTAATCATTGAGTCTCCTTGCTCTACTTTGTGCTAGGTGGCATTCGGACTATACCGCATCAAGTAATGTGGACGAATTACACGTCACTTTCCCACTATGCTTTTAACACAATACTATTATATGATAGATTTGGTGTCCTGTCAATATTATTGCCAGAACCAAGAAGGGTCGTTGCTGTTTTTACTGTGATCTAATTGCTTTAATAAGTCTTTGTTAAAATGTTCTATTACCATTTTAGATAGTTTTCCATCTGTAATTTGATCAATTATTATATCACTATCGCATTCTAAAAGACTTAATAATCTTTTATCTTTAAATGGTGTAAAAATCATTGTGTTATTAATGTGCCAAACTTGTATGTCATTACAAATCATTTGACTTACTTTATCTACATTAACTGGTTCAATTTTTTTACATTTTTCTCTGTAAACTAAATCAAAAAATTTTCTCATATAGCAATCTGGTTTGGCATCAAATATTTTAACAAGGTCTTGTCCTCTGCTTTTTAATATGTTTTGAACGTAGTAAGGGTTTCTTAAAATGTATTCATCTCCATAGAATCCTGTAATAACACATTTAGAAGAGTCAAATTCTTGTATTTGGTTAAAGCCGTAGTAATCTTTTTCTAATGTATTTTGTAATTTTTTGTAATCTAATTTTTCAATATCAAATAGTTTGTAGTCTACATCTAAATAATCTAATACACTTCTAACTGTTAGTGTATCAAGTCCGTTGTTGTTTGGTACTAGTATGTCTAGTGTATTGTCTTTAAGAAATGCTTTAGTATTGTCAAGCAATACTTTTTTAATCAGTGTTACTGCATATTCTTCTTCTTTTAATCTATGCCAACCAACACATCTTCCAACAGTCGATCTACCACAATTACAAGACTTAGGTTGTGTATAAAAATCTTTTTTATATGTTAAATGCCATTTGCTATCGTACTTTAATATTCCATCAACAGGAACATTGTTGTCTAATTTTATAAAGTTACTGCAGGTGTGTTTGTTAAAGGATAATGGAAAGTCTCTTATTTTATTATGTAAAATTTCAATAGTATTACCAAATTTAATTGTACAAAAATTGTTTGAGGTGCCTTTTGATATACTATTGTTGTCAGCTTTCCAGTTGTTGTCAAAAAATATTTTAAAGTTTTTATAATGAATTTGATTTAAATTAAAATCGTTTTTGTAGTTTGCATTATTAGTAATTAAGAAGTTCATTATTGTTCATTAAAAAATTCTACTAGTTCATTATAACCACCAATATATTTGTCATCCACAAATATTTGAGGCACCGATCTAGCACCTGGTACTACTTCTAATAATTGTTGTATTTTCCAATCTTTTGCTAAATTTCGTTCTTCGTATTCAATACCTTTTTGTTTTAATAAGTCTTTTGCCATCTCACAAGAATGACATCCAATATTACTCCATACGATCGCTGTCGTCATTGTCTCTCCATTCTCTTAATTTTTGTCGTTTTTCCCATTCTATTTGTGCTCTTAGTTTAGCCTTATACCAAATATAAAACATAAAGTCAGCCCAAACATAATTTAAGACGTAACCCATTATAGTAAATCTAAGACCCATTACTCCTGGAAGAAACCATAAGGCAAAAATCATTAATAAGATATAATGTTTAACAAACCTATATGGTACTGCAAAAGTACTCCACTCAAGCTTCTCCGTCATTACTATTAATTAGTAAATTTGTCGAGTAGATTTTTTATTTTAGGAATTCGTCGGGTGCCTATACCGTGTAAGATCATTCCAACGAAAGGACGTGCAATTCGAGGCCAGAAACGATATCTTTGAGTATTTTTATAAAAGTCTTGTATTGCAGTGTAGCAGGCTAAAAGTTCAGACTGATGATCTACTTCTTTTACTTTGTCTTGTGAAAGTTTTATTAATATTGTATGAAATCTTGAAGTAGCATAATCAAGGGTGCCGTAATATTTGTCAACTTGTTCATCACCCGGAACACGATCATTTATAAATTCAATTATTTTTTTATTTTCTAATACAAAGTCTTTTAGGTTCATTGCTTTTTAACTTTTACTTGTAATGGCATTCCTTCTTGTCGTGCAAGTAATGTTGTTTCAATTCCTTTTTGTTCAGCAACCTCGTGTACAAATGATCCAACAGTTCCTTGTCCATCATTATGTATTTTTTTCATAATACCTTCTGCTTGATCTTGTGATTTGTTAAAAATTTGTTTTAGAACTTTAACAACAAATTCTTGTGTAGTAATGCTGTCATTTAAAAAAACAACATCATACAAACCTGGTTCATCAAGTTTAATTTTCTCTTTTGTAAGGGTTTTTACTCCTATATCCATTATACCCATATTTATTTTCCTTTTTTCTTATCTTTTACTTCTTCAAAGTCTGCATCAACAACGTTTTCTTTTTCTCCACCTGATGTGCTTTCTTGTGCTTCTGGTTCTGGTTTTGGTTGTTCTTGTTGGCTTTTATAAATTGCTTCACCTAGCTTCATTGAAGCCTCAGCAAGTTCTTTTGTTTTACTTTTTATAGTTTCAACATTACCATCTTTAATTGCATCTTTTAAACTAGTAAGACTGCTTTCAATTTTTGCTTTATCTTCTGCAGAAATTTTATCACCGTGTTCTTTAAGTGATTTCTCTGTTGAGTCAGCAAGTGCGTCAGCATGATTTCTAGCATCTACATCTTCACGTTTCTTTTTATCTGCTTCTTTGTTCGCTTCAGCATCTTTGATCATGTTTTTAATTTCATCTTCGTTTAATCCACCTGATGCTTGAATTGTAATTTGTTGTTCTTTACCTGTACCTTTATCTTTAGCAGATACATTTACAATACCGTTTGCGTCAATATCAAATGTTACTTCAATTTGTGGTATACCCCTTGGTGCTGGTGGAATACCTTCTAAATTAAAGTTTCCAAGCATTTTATTATCAGTTGCCATTTCTCTTTCACCTTGTACAACTCTAATTGTAACTGCCGCTTGATTATTTTCAGCAGTTGAGAATACTTGACTTTTCTTTGTAGGTATTGTTGTGTTCTTATCAATTAGTTTTGTAGTAACTCCACCTAATGTTTCAATACCAAGTGATAAAGGTGTTATATCTAAAAGTAATACATCTTTAACATCACCTTGTAATACTCCAGCCTGTATCGCGGCACCTATTGCCACAACCTCATCTGGATTAACTCCTGTATGTGGTTCTTTACCAAAGAAACTTTTAACTGTTTCAATTACTTTTGGCATACGAGTCATACCTCCTACAAGGATAACTTCGTTTATTTCACTTTTACTAAATCCTGAATCTTTTAATGCTGTTTTACAAGGAGCAAATGTTTTTCTAATTAATGATTCAGTTAATGATTCAAATTTTGCTCTTGTAAGTTTTATGTTTAAATGTTTTGGCCCAGTTTTATCTGCTGTAATAAATGGCAAATTAATATCTGTTTGTGTTGTAGATGATAATTCACATTTTGCTTTTTCAGCCGCTTCTTTAATTCTTTGAAGTGCTAAATTATCGCTTTTAATATCTATTCCTGAATCTTTTTTAAATTCACTAACAAGATAATCAACTAGAGCATTATCAAAATCTTCCCCACCTAATGATGTATCACCATTTGTAGATTTAACTTCAAATACGCCGTCACCTATTTCTAATATGGATATATCAAATGTACCACCACCTAAATCGTATACTGCAACTGTGCCTGCTTTCTTTTTATCTAAACCATAAGCAAGTGCCGCCGCGGTTGGTTCGTTTACAATACGTTCAACTTCAAGTCCTGCAATCTTACCTGCATCTTTTGTTGCTTGTCTTTGTGAGTCATTAAAGTATGCTGGTACTGTTATTACAGCCTTTTTAACTTCTTGACCTAAATATTTTTCAGCAGTTTCTTTCATTTTTTGTAAAACGAAACCTGAGATTTGTGCTGGTGAATATTTTTTTCCTTTTCCTTCTAGCCAAGCATCTCCGTTATCTGCTTTTATAATTTTAAATGGTGATGTCTGTATATCTTTTTGTACAGAATCTCCATCAAATTTTCTTCCAATTAATCTTTTTGCCGCGAATATAGTATTTGTTGGATTAGAAACTGCTTGTCTTTTAGCAGGTTCTCCAACTAGTTGTTCATCGCCAAATGCTACTACTGAAGGTGTTGTTCTAACGCCTTCTGCATTTTCTAATACTTTAGCTTGTGAGCCTTCCATTACGGCCACACAAGAATTTGTTGTTCCTAAATCTATTCCTATTATTTTACTCATATCTCTCCATTATTATAACACGTTTTTAAAACTTGTCTACTGATATGCAGGGTGAATTGCTCCACCCTACCTATCATATATTATTGCTTTACTTTATTTCGATAGTTTTTGCTTTTTTGGCCTCTGGAATTATTCGTTCCAAAGCAACCGTAAGCAAACCATCTTTAAGTTCAGCACCTTTTACTTCTACATCAGTAGCAATGGTAAATGATTTTGAGAAGAATCTTTGAGAAATTCCTCTATGAATTATATTACCATCTTCATCAGTCTTCTCAACCTTTTCAGATTTTTTAGACTTGACAGTTAAAAGGTTATCCTCATATTGAACTTCAATATCCTTTTTGTTAAAACCTGCAAGTGCAAGTTCTACATCATAAGAATTTTTTCCAGTCTTTACAATATTGTAAGGTGGGAAGTTCGCAGTAAGTCCGTTTCGATAGAAACCGTCGTCCATTAAGTGTTCAAAATGGTCGAACATATTATCGAACCCTACTGTTATGGGTCTTAAGTTATTAAAGATAGATAGTGCATTTTTCATGTCTTTGCCTCCTTTTATTAAGCGAGTTAAGTTTGTGGACGTCCTATCTATTAGCAACGTCTAAACTTATTTATCTTATATTATAACATATAAGCATTATTTGTCAATATACGACCTATTTGGTAAATTATTTTCTACGACCCATGAAACGATTATCATCTGCATCGCGTCGTAATCTACGTAGAACCATGAGTCTTTTTTTAAGTCTTTCTTGGCGTTTATCTGAGGGCTTATGGTAATATTGTCGTTCTTTAATTTCTTCTATAAATTTATCGTCTTTCATTTTTTTCTTAATTTTACGATAGGCTCGCATAGGATCTTCACCGTCACGGACTTCAACATAGTATCGGCAATTAGGTGGCATTGCCGGTCGAGGTTTCCACTCTCTTTTGGGTTTACTATCCCATTTGGGTTTACTATCCCAAGATTTTTTAAACTGATTGTTTCTTTGATATGGTTCCATTAGATTTCTTGAATAGTAATATAGGATCAGCTCCGCTAGTAACAACCGGACCTGTAATTTTAATTGTTTCTACTCCTTTACCTTGCATTTCTTGAGCATCAAATTGGTATGGAAGGAGTACTTTGTCTATAATATTTTTTAAACCTCTAGCATTTGTACCTAATGTTTTGGCTTTTTTTGCTATGGCTAGTTTAGCATCTTTATCAAATTCTAATTTAATATTATCTAATTCAAATAGATATTGCATTTGTTTTACAATTGAGTTTTTAGGTTCTGTAAGTATTTGAACTAATTGTATTTCACTTAAATTATCCACGTGTGTAATCATTGAAAATCTACCTACAAATTCAGGTATCAATCCATATTTTGTTAAGTCTTCTGGTTTGACATCTACAAGATAGTTTTTAATATTATCATCTTTAAGTTCAGAGCCAAATCCTATTCCACCTGATTCTTTACTTCTAATTTGTTTTTCTAGGTCTGTAAATGTGCCACCAACTATAAACAATATATTTTTTGTATTAATAGTAATCATTTGTTGATCAGGATGTTTTCTACCTCCTTGTGGTGGTACTCTACATTCAGTACCTTCTACAATTTTAAGCAAACCTTGTTGTACACCCTCTCCTGATACGTCTCTTGTTATAGAAGTATTTTCACTTTTACGTGTAATTTTATCTATTTCGTCTATGAATATAATACCTTTTTCTGTTTTAAAAACATCTCCATTTGCATTAGCATATAATTTTTGTACAACATTTTCTACGTCTTCCCCTACGTATCCTGATTCAGTAAGTGTAGTTGCGTCAGCAATAGCAAATGGTACGTCTAAATACTTTGCTATTGTTCTTGCCATAAGTGTTTTACCAGCACCAGTGGCTCCTAATAATAATACATTTGATTTGTCTAACTCAAAATCTTTAGGGGGGTTTGTTATTCTTTTATAGTGATTTGATACTGCTACTGATAGTACAGTTTTAGCAGGATCTTGTCCAATAACATATTGATCAAGATATTCTTTTATTTGAACAGGATTAAGAATATCCTTATCGCCTTTTGCAAATTTTTCCTTGTTAGTTTTAACTACGTCTTCATCTAATATTTCAACACATAGTTTTATACATTCATTGCAGATGGCAACTTTAGTTGCACCTACAATCATTTTTGTAACGTTTTTTCGAGATTTACTACAGAAGGAACAGACTAAAGATTCTTCTCCCATTTATCTACTATCTTTTAATTTTTTAATTTTAGGAAATAGCTCGTGCATTCCTGCAAATATATTTCTATTAAGAACGCCAAATGCTGATGCATCATCTTGATTAGAATTAATAAACCAAGTTTTTGACATTGTAAGAATATAACCTGACCAAACTTTTAATTGATTAGATGAATAATCCATATTCATTACAATTGTTGTAGATGCTCTACAGGCATTTAATAACCAAGTATAATCTCTACCTGCTTTGTTTGGTTTCCAATTTTCTAAGTATTGTTCGTATTCAGGGTCGCTGTCTTGGCCAAATGGATCTAATGCAGAAAAGTTGTTGTCATCCCAAAGATATATTGTTAAGTCATCTTTAGGAAACCATTTGTTTACTGCATTTGCAAAATTATCTTTATCTTTTTTGCTAAGATTAATTAGACAAAAACTTCTGTTTTGATTTTGAAAGAAAGAAGGTGGAGTTACAAGTGTAATAGTTCCTTGTTTTTTTCTTAATTCCAACTTTTTACCAACTACTGGTCTTTCTGGTTTTGCTTCTACGTTTGGTTTTTCAGCCATTTTGATTCAATATATCTAGTATAACTTTTTGATCTTCATTAGTCAACTCATTTAATTTAATTTCTTTGTTCTCTAATTTAATTATTAGATCATTTATACGTTGTTCTATTCTTTGATGATAACCTTCGCCAGTAGTAACCCTTTTCTTGTATCTATCAAATTTTTCTTTAGGAATAATGCTTTCTATTTCAATTTTGTCAACTAATTCAGGTATATCGTTAGTTGTACTTTTTAATTCTGGTAAAATGATTTCATTCTTTTCGGGTTCCGGTAAATCTAATTCTTTAGTTTTTTGCCAAAGTGTTTCATTAGTTTGTTCTTCGTTTTGTACATAGTTTTGTTCTTCTGGTTTTTGTTCTTCAAAACCTTCTAATAAGTTGTCTAGTTCTTTATCAGTAATTGGTCTGTCCTCGATTTCTGGTCGTTCCATAAACTTTTCTTTTAAGCCTTCAGTAGTCATTGTTTCGACATTCTCATCGTTTTCTGGTTTTAAAGCAGAACCTTCTGATATAATATCTGGATCTTTGTATTCACTTAATAATACTGCAATAGTTTTAGCTATGTCAGGTGGCAAGTTTTCAATTGTACTGTTACCTCTTAATACATCATCTATATGATCTTGAAAGAATGCTTTTCTAGATGCTGTCATTGGGGGATGATTAAGAGCCTCTTCTTCTGTTAATGAAACGTCGGCTAAAAATTGTGCTTTGTTGGCATCATCTCTATCCTTTTTAAGTTCTTCATCACTAATGTCTTCGTATTTGCCATGTTCTTGATGAAGTTTGTTTAGCATACCTGTACGTTCAAAATCTGTCATTGTTGCAGGATCTAGTTTTGGTTCTTCTATTTTAGGTGCTTTAGCAGGTTGTTCTTCTATTACTTTGCCTTTGTCAACTACTACTGCACCAATATTACCAGTTACTGCTTTTTCAGATTCTATTACTTCAGTGAAATCAGGTTTTAATCTTTCTGGTTCCATTACTTCTTCTATTTGTTCTGAAATAGTTGGTTCTTCAAATGTTGGAATACCATCTTCTTCTTTTTCTTCTTCTTCTTCTTCTTCTTTCGCTCTAGCTTTTTGTTCTTCAGCAAATCCTTCAGCAAGAAGTTCAGAAACAGAAGGTTCTTTATCTGCTACTATTTCTTTGTCTTCAGTTTTTTTTTGGCTTTTAAGATCTATATGTGGAATAGTCTCTTTAGTTTCTTTTTGTTCTTCTAATTCTTTGTCTCGTTTTGCTAATCGTTCTTTATTAAATTCATAAAGTTTTACTTCCCAATCTCTTTGTATTTTTTCTACTCTTTCTTTTTCAGCAAGAGTATTTGCGTTCGTTATCATATTATTCCAATCGTCAGCTTTATCTCGTGGACGTTCAATAGGTGGTTCATATGGTTCTGGTTTTTCTAAATCAGCAATTTCTGGTGGAGGAGGTAGTGGGGCAACTGGAAATCTTCTTATTAAACTTTGATTAGCCGCTAGTAATAATGCAACTGCAAGTGGATCAAATACTACAATTATAAGCAAGATAACCCATCTTACTGCTTCATTTAATTCAACTTCTTCTGTAACTCCCCAATCAACTACAAGTGCCGCAATATATT
>Ga0310345_10005565_pt1 | contig 11154 bp, 2 predicted proteins | sample HC15DNA20500_MG_FD_204667 | JGI IMG/M metagenome (GOLD analysis project Ga0310345, IMG submission 204667) | Marine microbial communities from station ALOHA, North Pacific Subtropical Gyre - HC15-DNA-20-500_MG | ecosystem: Environmental > Aquatic > Marine > Oceanic | place: Pacific Ocean: North...
GGCCATTTTCCACATGTAATTGAGGCGCTGTCCGTTCGGGGCCCAGGGCATGTAGTTCCTGATGTAGGCGTAGCGATGATCCCGCATTCCGCGGACCATGTCGGCGCATTCGTCGGCCCGTTCCCGGAAGCTCAGATGGTACCTGGGGGCCTCCTCGATTCCGTCTCCCAGGAAAACCCTGCCCTGGTAGCCCTTTGGGACCCTGGCGCCGGCGAGGCTGAGGAAGGTCTTGGGCATGTCGACAAAGCTCACGATGCGGTCCACCGTCATTCCCGGCTTTTTCGCCGGCCAGAAGTGTTTCCATTTTTCAGGAATCCGAACAATGAGGGGGCAGTGGATTCCGCTCGAATAGAGGAAGCGTTTGCTGCGGGGCAGGACACCGCCGTGGTCGGAGCAATAAACGACAATCGTGTCCTCCTCGTGCCCGTTCTCTTTCAGTTGCGCGAGGATTTCTCCCACCTTGGCATCCATTCTCTGCACGGCATCGGTGTAGGTGGCATAGGTCATCCGCATCTCCGGAAGATCGGGATGGTAGGAGTGCAGGATCATCGTGGCCGGATCGGTCCTCACCTGTCCTTTCTTCTTTGGAAAGGCCCGGCTCTCGTGGCTGTCGCCGATGTTGCGAATCTGAAAGAAATTTTGCCCGGGCTGGCGCCTGGGCAACTTACCGTTGACTCTCCAGACGCCCCGGTCATCTCGGCCCCCGATGTTGTAGTCCGTCTTGCCTCCGTTGGCGACATGGTAGCCTGCTGTCCGCAGCAAATCGGGGTAGTAGGGGATCTTGCCATGAGGAATCAGGTAGCGACTGCGCATCGGCTGGGTTCCAAGCGAGATCGCATAGTGCCCCGTGATCCAGGTGGCGCGGGTCGGAGCGCAGACGGCCGCATTGTCGAAACAATGGGTGTAGCGGAAGCCTTCCTTTGCGAGCCGGTCGATGTTGGGCGTCTTCGCATTCTTGCTGCCGTAACAACTCACCCAGGAGATGCTGTTATCCTCACTGGTGATCCAGAGGATGTTCGGGCGGTCGGCAGCGTGAGAGAACAGCGGTGCCAGGAAGAGAAGGATAGCGGGTAAGAGAGGAGTGCGATTCATGGGGAGTTATTTTCCTGCTTGACTGATCTTTGGTTTGCTCAAAGTGTTAGTTGTTGAAAATCCGGTGCATCCTTGTCCGGAAGTTTTCCACCTTCTCGGGCAACTTGCCACCCTAAGCGATGCCCCGGGCGATAAGCAACCAGGGGGGCTATCTTGCAGTCCAGCTTTGCGTGCAAAGACAGGCGGCGCAACCCCGGCCCTTTTTTGCCGAAGTTGCGCCGTCTGTAATCAACAACCGGTCCTTATTCGCAGCCTGCGGTGGCGGTGAGACAGCCGAGATCGTCGGCCGTACGATCCAATCCACAATCCGGGAAGGGAGTCGGGGGCGCGCTGTCGCCGCGGAACGAATAGTTGAGGGAGTAGATCACGTCCGCGAGCGTCACGCTTCCATCGTCATTGGCATCCGCGGCATCCGCGCAGGTCGATCCGGGACCTCCCATGAAGAGGTTGCGCAAGGTGTAGGTCGGGTCGGAAATATCGATTCCCCCGTCACCGTTGGCGTCGCCGCGGACGAACTGGGCGCCGCAGGTCACGGTCACGTCGAATGTACAGCTCGACGTATTGCCGCTAGCGTCCGTCGCCGTGACCGTTACCGTCGTGGTGCCGACGGGAAAGAGGCTCCCCGAAGCTGGCTCCGTAGAGACAGTCGGGCTGCTGTCACAGCCGTCGGTCGCGGCCGCGGCGAAGTCCACCGTGGCGCCGGCCAGCTGATCGCACTCTACCGAGACGGCCGCCGGGCAGATGAGCTGAGGCTGCGTTCGGTCCTCGACGGTGATCGTCGCCGTACAGGAGTCGGCGTTGCCCTGGTCGTCGGTTACCGTGACCGTCACTTCGGTGCTCCCGAGGGGGAAGGGCCCCGCGGGCTCCAGGGCCAGGGTGAGGGCCACCTCCGGATGCGTGAATCCGGTGTAGACGAGCTCCGGCGCTACGGCCGCCTCGCAGTCCGCACCCGCCGCTACCGTGACGTCCCGGCAACGGGCCACCGGTACCGTACTCAGGACGCCTCCGATGGCGCCGCCGGGACCGCCGTAGTCCTCCGACGGACCCTGGTCGTCGTACAGCAGAAACAGGTAGAGGACGTCGGTGGGATAGGGATTCCCGTTCGGATCTGTCATTCCCGCCTCGGCGAGTCGGCCAGTCCTGTTGTCAACTCGCGGCGCGGCGGCTGCGTGGGCATCCGGATCGAACGGGACCAGGAAGCCGTCCCCATCGAGAGCGAAATGGCCGCCGCTGGTATGCATCATCAGGAACCAGTGGTCGGGATGCCGTGACACCTGTGCCAGCCGGTGGTTCACGTAGTTCTCGCCCACCAGGAGGTCATGGTTGGACCAGCGGTTCCCCCAGCAGATGTCCGAGTCTCCCAGGTCCGCTGCCTCCGGATTTCCGGGGATGGCGTAGAAGTGGGCCTGGGACACATCGAACGCCGTCTCCATCACGATGTTGAAGTCCATCGAGTTTTCACCGGGGCGGATGGTCATGACGGCGCTCCCCGAAGCATTCGGATCGCCGTCGGGCAACCAGCTGTGCGCGGCGCTCGGGCCGCCATCCATCAACACGTAGAGGCGTACCGGCTCCACGGGACCGGCAGGCACTGTCTCCGGCAGGCGCGACCGCAGATAGGCTTCCACCTCGGCGATCTCGCCCGCGGTGAGCGCCCGATCGTAGACGATGATCTCCGCCACATCCCCGTTCAGGACGTTGGAGGAGCCGCCGGAGGAGTTGATCCAGGAGCCGATGGACATCTGGGACCAGTCCGAGCTGTAGGACGCCGATGGTCCGCCGGCCTGCGAGTCAACCCCGTCGAGGAACCCCAGGTGGGTCGAAGCGGCGGAGCCGTCGTAAACCTGTGTGAAGTAGTGGAACTGGTCCGCGGGTATCTCGACCCCCTTGTGCGCCGCGCCGCCATCGTAGTGATAGTAGGCGTCGAACGTGCCGGCGCCGTCATCGCGCGCCAGGGCGTATTGGCTCGCCGCGCCGTTGCGCCGGCCGAAGCAGTACCAGTAGGACGCCGAGGTGGTCTGGCTGGGTACCAGCAGGTTGCCGATGGTGAAGATGGTGGCATCCGCGAGAACCTGGTCGAGGCTGCCGCGGAAAGGAGAGATGCCCCCCATGCGCAGGAAGGACAGGCCCGTGGCGGGATCCACGATATGCGTGGCGTCACCGCCCGCCAGGTCGATGGTGTTGGCGGACTGGTCCGCCCAGGTCGACACCACCGAGCCGTTGCCGGTGCTGTCGGTGCCGGCATCGGCCCGCACCCAGAGCGCCAGGTCCGGGCGCAGAGCAGGCACCGGGCCGCTGGCGGGATCCAGGGCCCGTCCACTGAGGCCCAGGACGAGCTCGGGTGTTTCAGCCACGTTGCTCGTGATCCTCAACTCGCCGGTGAAGTCGCCGCTGGCGTCGGGGGCGAACTCGATGGCGACGATCTCGTCATCACCGGGCTCGAGGCTGGGCCGCGGAGTGGCCGCCACGGAGAAGGCCGCGTCGCCGGTCAGCTCGGCGGTCCAGATCAGCGGTGCGAAACCGCTATTGGTCACCGTCACCTGCCGCGTTGTGGAGCGGCCGCCGGGTACGAACACCGGCGGCAGGACAAGCTCACCCGCCTCAGGCGTCACCTGGATGTAGGGCCGGGGCTCCACACCGGTGCCGGACAGTTCCACCTCGAAGGTGGGCGAGGACCAGTCGTTGCTGGCGATGACCAGCGTGCCGGTGAAGGAAGTTCTGCTGGTGGGGGCAAACTGGAGCAGCACGTCCTGGCTGTCTCCAGGAGCGATGGGTGCCAGCTCGGTGGGGGCGCTGAAGACAGGGTCACCGGTTAACGACAGCGAGTAACTCAGCTCCGCGTTGCCGGTGTTGAGAATTGTCAATGTAGCGGTGCTCGGGAGCCCGGGGGCGCCCGCGTCGGAAAACACCAGGCTGCTGGCGCTTAGGACTGCCTCCGGTTCGGATGGCGCCGCAATCGCCTCACCTGCAGATGCGAGGTTCGTCGCTACGTAGGCGCGGGTTAATGGCCGGTTGTAAACGGCGAACAGGGAGCAACTCGTCTCCTCCTGGTAGACAGACGCATCACCGAGGATGGTGAGGGTGTCCGGATCGAGCGATGCGGGACCGTCGACACCGCCGCCGCCGCCGGTGGCCACCAGCACGCCGTCAAGGAACGTATCGAACCGGTCGTTGGCCGCGTCGACTACGTAGACGAGACGGTACCACTCTTCTGGCGCCAGGGAGCCTGCCGGTGACCATATCTGGTTCGCGCTTGCCAGCCAGATGCCGACGCGATCCTGGTTCTGGTAGTAGGAGCCGCCGCCGCCCTTCACAAGCCGATTCCACGACGCGCTGACCTGGCTCGGGCTGAAGTCCATCACCAGGGTGAACTGGTTTGCCCGGTTTCCGCCGCCGTTGGCGTGCAGATTCGGATCCACGCCCAGCCAGGCGTTGTCGGGGGCTCTCACCGAACCCGTGTCGGCGGCAAAGCCGGGCACGCCTGCCTGCGCCGTGATCTCTCCGGCGCCCTCCATCGTCAGGTTCGCGCCGAGAGAGGCCGATGTGATATCACCCGCGTCGTTGAACTCCCACAGGCCGACGATCACGGGTTTCCTGGTCACAACGGCCGCCAGGATGAATTCGCTCGTCTGCGGCTCATCGGTCGTGATCGTCAAGGTGGCGGTGAACATTCCGGTGGCGGTGGGGGTGAACAGGACGGTCACGTCCGCCGCGCCGGCAACGTCGATGGACTCCGGGGCGTCGCCGAGCGCGAAGCCCGCGTCACCCGAGATGTCATAGGAGAGCGAATGGGCGCCGGCAGCGAGGTTCGTCAGCCGGGCGACCACCTGCCTGGCGGCCGCGTCCTGGGGGAAGCTGGCCAGGAAACGTGTCTCCGCCTCTTCGACGACGACGCCGCCGGGCTCTGCAATCGCCCCGGCGGCGGGCGCCCCGAGTGCCGCGATCTCAGCCGCCGACATGGCGTAGTCGCGGATCTGGAAGTTGTTGATGTAGCCGTTGCGCTGTGCCGTGCCGTCATCGGTGAAGAGGTACACGCCGGGATTGTCCCCGGTCGGAAGGTGGATCGCCCCGGCGCCCGGATCGTCGACAGTGAATGAGGCATGGCTGAGCGCGTTGTGCGCGATGCCATCGACGTGAACCTGCAGCTGGTCGGCGGCGAGAGTCAGATCCACCGTGACGACGAAGCGGTGCCACGTGTTCACCGCCGGACCCGAGCTCCCGTAGTCGCCGTAATCCCCCAGGTTTCCGGTACCCGATTGGAACCAGAGGTCGCCGTCCCAGTTGCCGTTGGCGTTGCCGTGGAAGACAGAGCCCCAGCCGCTGTGATCAGGGTGCAGGACGTCGAGGATCAGGGAGTACTGGTTGAGGCGGGACCCGCCGCCATTCTCGGTGGCGTTGGTTAAGAACAGGATTGCGTCCCCGGGACTGCCGGTGGCGAAGTTGTAGTAGTAGACCTGTTCGTCGGCTCCGTCCACCAGCGGTACTCCGAAGGAACTGCAGGTGCCGAACTCGCCCGTTGTTGTCCCGGCGGCGCCGACGAACGTGCCGTCGAGGCCGACGTCGGCCTCGAGGTTGCCGTCGAACTGCCAGGAACCCGTTACGTCACCGGCTTGCGCCGAGCTGTACGGGCACAACAGGAGTCCGAGGTGGAGAAGCAGAGCACCTACAAGAGGTTCAGAGATAGTGACTGGGAGTTTCATCGATTCTCGCTTTCAATCTATAGAACAGGAATTACAAGACCCAACCCACCACCATAAGCGATGTTTCAGGTGTCAATCAAGCAGTGTAGCCCTCTCCTTGCTCCCGCCCATGGTCTCGCATAGGCTATTGGCCGGGTTCAGTTAATATAGAGAGGGATTCGACTCTCGACTCACTTAAAGGAGAGTTCTCATGGAGCGCCTGGTTGCTTTGGTGCTGTTGGTTGGGTGTGGGCCATCAGTACCAGGCATTTCAATTCATCAGTCCTGGGCAGGTGGCTAACCAAGAAAGACGTCTTGGTATAAAATGAGGATCAAGATCAGCATATGAAACCACGAAATCTGTACATCGGACTTCTGGTCCTGGCGGCCTACGGCGCCGCCTATGGCCAGGACATCTACCGCAGTGCGGACCCACAGCTCCGGCTTGATGTCATCCACTCCGACCTGGAAGCCTTTTACATCAGCATGGACATGGATCCGCGCGGCAACCTGTATGTCGGGGGGCGCGACGCCGTGTACCTGTTTGAGGCGGATGGCCAGGGTGGCTTCGGGGAGCGCCGGACGATCACGACGCTGCCGAAGGATACGTGGGCGTACTCGCTGCAGGTGGCCGGTGATGATCTTTACGTGCTGACGGTCACGGCGCTGTATCGCCTGCCGAACGTGATCCGGGATCCGGGCAAGGTGAGCTTTGAGCGCCTGGTGTGGGGGATCCCGCTCGGCCACATCCACCAGGGTTTTCACGGCATGCGCATGGGTCCCGATGGTTGTCTTTATCTCGCCTACGGAGATCCGCACCCTGGTCCCTTTCGCTCCAGGACGAATCCCGGCCACGTATGGCATTGGACGTTCCTGAGCGGTCCGAAGGCGAAGAAGTTTCCATGGACCGGTGTGGGGGCGGTGATTCGATACGATCCACGATCGCATGACCTGGAGGTGGTCTCGCGAGGTTTCCGCAACATCTGCGATCTCGATTTTGACGAATACTGGAACCTGTTTGGCAGCGACAACGACCAGGAGGGCAGCTCGCTTCACAGCTTTGGACGGCTGGTTCATCTGACGGAGGGATCGCATTACCAGTGGTCACGTGGATGGCTGGAGGCCAAGGAGCCCTATCGCAATGACCTGATCGAAACGATCGACGCCAGGCTGGGTCGGTTTGTGCCGTTCGGCACGTGTTACTACAACGAGGACCACCTCGGTAGCGCCTACAAACGTTCGCTCTTTGTCGCGCGATGGGGCAGCCGGGAGCTGGGGCAGTTTCCGTTGAAGCCTCGCGGTTCATCGTTTGTGAGCGAGCAGAAACTGCTGCTCACCGGCAAGGGGACAGCACGCCCGGTGGCTGTGTTCACGGGCAACGACGGCCGGCTGTTCGTGAGCGTCTGTTTCATGCAACGTAATGAAGCGTCGCCCGTGAGGCGCACGGATCTCGTTGCCGTTTCGAATCCCGGACGTCCCTGGAAATCCACGGCCTTCGACCCATCAAAGGCAGACGTCGCGAGGTTGCTGAAGGAGATCGAATCGCCGTCGTGGAAGCGGCGTTTCAATGCCCACAGGGAAATTATTTCGCGCGGCCTGAGCGGCGATAAGCAGGTTCGAGAGCGGTTCCTGGATTGCAAGGCCGGCGAGGCGCCCTGGTTCTCGCTGGCCTGGCTTGCCGGTAGAAGCGATGACAAAGAGGTCGCAGGCGCGCTCGCCGGGGCGCTGTCTTCAGATAACGCCCAGGTGGTCGCAACGGCGGCGGATACGCTACGGCGGTTTCATCGACTCGATGAAGCGCAGGTCAAGTCGCTGCTTTCCCACCAGTCTCCTGTTGTGCAGCTCGCCGCTTTGCGGGCGGTGGAAGGTTTTGATCTGCGGGAGCCCATCGCCGTGCTGGCGCAGAGTGATGACAGCCTGGTTCGGCAGGCGGCCCAGCGCGGATTCGGGCGGCGCGCGACCTGGACGATGCTCGAGGAGCAATTCAGGACCGGCGAGCTGCCGGCGCGCCGTGCCGCGCTCGCAGCCGCGATGTGGAAATGGAACGACACGGTTGAGAACGGAACGATTCCCTCCGGCGTACGACTCAGTCCCGCTGCGAAGAATCATCTGGGTGGTTTCGGCTATGTGGACGATACGAAATCGAATCTCCAGACCGAGTCCCGGAAGCATGGATTTGCCGTCGGCGGGCTGTCCCTGAAGGACTGGTGGAGGCAGCTGGCCTCGTCGGATCCCGCCGCGCCGGTGATCCAGCGGATGATCGCGCACTCCATCAGCGACACCGACGACGCGCACCGCAAGACGGCGGCGGTCTTCGCCAATACGCTGGGCCTCGACGACCTTGCCGCCCGGGTCCCCGGCCTGGCCCAGACGCGAAAGATCAAGGCGAACCTTGCGGTGGGGGCCAAGCTCTCGGCTAATAAGGCGATGCCTCCGGCCTACCAGGCAATCGACTGGACGAAGGCCTGGAAAGCGGGTGACGCGGCCACCGGGCAGGACCTGTTCCAGCAACGCTGTGTCGCGTGTCACGATTCCGGCCAGGGCGGCGGCATCATCGGGCCTTCCCTGGCGGGCGTCGCAAAACGTTTCACCCCGCAGTACCTGGCCGAGTCCGTGGCGGTTCCGAGCAAGGACATTTCGCCCAACTTCCAGGCGTGGTCTGTCATCCAGGCCAGGGGCAAGGTATGGCTGGGATTCCTCTCCGGTGAGGATGAGAACCGCGTCACCCTGCAGATGATGGACGGCAGCCTGAAGGCCATTGAGAAGTCCACCATCAGGAGCAGGAAGCCCAGTGCCACTTCACTCATGCCCGTCGGCCTGATCACGGGCCCTGATGAGCTCAAGCACATCGTCAAGTTCCTGATGAGGACGGAGACCGGTCGGAAGCCGGATGAATTCAACGACTTGTTGGCCGGTGGCGATCTGAAGGAGCATTTTGAGACCACCGGCAACTGGAAGCTTTCCGAAGACGGCGTCGCGCACCTGCAACCCCGGCCGGGCGAGACGGACTGGAAGCGGTATGGCGACTACCTGTGGCTCAAGCACTCCTACCAGGACTTTGAGTGCGAGTTTGAATACAAGCACGACAAAGGAGGTAACAGCGGTTTTTACTTCAATGTTACCGATCGCCAGCAGGCCGTCGGGTCCGTCATCGAGGTTCAGATCCGCGATTCAGCAGGCGCAACCAAGCTCGGAGCGCATGGCATCGCCGGGGGGATCCTGCCGGGTGTCGCGCCGAAGGCCAATGCCGTGAAACCCGCCGGAGAATGGAATCGAATGAAGGTGGCCAGCATGGGCGGGAAGATTACCGTCACCCTCAATGGCAAGCTGGTCAACGAGGTCACGCTCTCTCACCCCCGGCTGCAGAAAAAACCGAAGCAGGGATTCATCGGATTCCAGGACCATGGACTGCCGTTCTCGCTGCGAAAGATCAGGATCCGCGGCCGTGCCGCTTCGCCATCACCGCCAGCTGCTCCGAAACCGGGGAAGAAAGCGAGTCCGCCTGCCAGGCGTGCATCGGCCGCGAAACCGACCGGTCCCAACGTCGTCCTCATCATGTCCGATGACATGGGTTATTCCGATCTGCCGAAGTTCGGAAAGTCCGAGATCCCCACTCCGAATATCGATCGTCTCGCGAAAGAAGGAACTCTTTTCACCGATGCCTACGTGACCGCCCCGATCTGTGTCGCGTCGCGGATGGGATTGCTCTCGGGCCAATACCAGCAGCGCTTTGGCATTTATGGGAACATTTACGGCAAAGACAAGACACGGTTGTTCCTTAACCAGACGTTGCTGCCCGCGGTGTTTCAGAATGCCGGCTATCGGACTGCCCACGTTGGGAAATGGCATCTTAGTGGAAACAAACGGCTGCAGTACCAGACGGCGGGACCGCGCGAACGTGGCTTCGATGAATCTATTGCCATTCGTGGCGGCGACTCGGCGTTCTGGAAAGGCACACCTGTTTTTCGTAACGGCAAGCAGTTTCCGGCTCCGCAATACCTGACCGACTATTGGGGAACGGAAGCCTGTGCCTTCATCGATCGCGCCCATGCTCAACCCTTCTTTCTGTACCTTGCCTACAATGCGGTTCACTCACCGATGCACGCACTCGATGCGGACCAGGACAGGTTTTCGGATGTCGCGGACGAGAACCGCCGCATCTACGACGGCATGCTGCTGGCCATGGATCGAAGCATCGGCCGCGTGCTGGAGCGATTGGACAGGCACGGGATTGCCGACAACACGATCGTCGTCTTTCTCAATGACAACGGTGGGGGTGAAAGCACGGAACGATACGCGCGGCATTCGAGGAACTTCGCCAACAACCTGCCGCTGCGGGGATATAAATTTGATCTCTTCGAGGGCGGTGTACGTGTGCCCATGATCGTGCGCTGGCCGGGACGGGCGCCGGCCGGAAAGGTCTATGGCGAGATGGTATCGAGTACCGACGTGTATCCCACGCTGCTGGCGGCCGCCGGCCTGCAGATGCCCGGGAGGCAACCGACAGACGGCGTGGACCTGCTTCCATTCATCAACGGAAAGAACAAATCCAGGCCGCACGAATGGCTCTGCTGGCAGAACCGCAGCTGGCTCCCGCGAAAGAAGGGCGGCTTCGTCACACCCACCCCGAAGGTCCACAACAGCGCCATAAGAAAAGGGAACTGGAAGCTGGTGCGGCTGAACGAAAAGATCGGCTCGGACACTCCTCCACCCGCCTGGCGGCTCTACGACCTGGCGAAAGACATCGGCGAGCGAAACGATATCGCTAACCAGAACGAGGATGTAGTCAAGGAACTGAGCTCCCTGTTCGGCTCCTGGCGATCGACAATGCGCCCGACCCTTGAGTAGCGGTTGGCCGCCCTCTCCTTGCCCCCGCCCATGGACTCGCATAGGCTGTTGGCTGGGCCTTACGATCTAAACACTCCATGGTTTAAAGCTGAGGCGGGTGTGGGAGCGCGAAAGAGATGACAATAGACGCCGCGGGCAGGGAAGAACTGATCGGGATCTATCGCAACGGTCTGCTGGATGACGTCCTGCCGTTCTGGATGAAACACTGCGTCGACCGTGAGCATGGCGGCTTCATGATGTCGCTCGACCGGGACGGCAGCATCGTCGACACGGACAAGGGCACCTGGCAACAGGGGCGGTTCACGTGGTTGCTGGGCGAGTTGTATAACAACGTCGAGGCGCGCGATGAATGGCTGGAGCTGGCGAAGCACGGGGCGAGGTTCATGGACGAGCACTGTTTCGATCCGTCTGACGGCAGGATGTGGTTCCACGTGACTCGCGAAGGGGAGCCGATTCGTAAGCGACGCTACGGGTACTCCGAAAGCTTCGCTGCGATCGCCTACGGTGAACTCTCCAAGGCGACCGGCGAGGAGCT
>Ga0310345_10005566_pt1 | contig 11153 bp, 10 predicted proteins | sample HC15DNA20500_MG_FD_204667 | JGI IMG/M metagenome (GOLD analysis project Ga0310345, IMG submission 204667) | Marine microbial communities from station ALOHA, North Pacific Subtropical Gyre - HC15-DNA-20-500_MG | ecosystem: Environmental > Aquatic > Marine > Oceanic | place: Pacific Ocean: North...
ACGATTTGGCGTTCGAGCTCCGTCCGAAGGTCGCCTCCCCCAAAGATCCGGAGGCGCACGTCTCGGTTCTCCGCCACGAGCTTGCCGATCGCGGCGATCGCGTCGCTGTGGCCTTTCTTTTCAGTCAGTCGTCCGATGCTAACAACAGTGAACGCCCCCCCCTCCTCCGGGTCCCAGACCGGCATCTCGTCGACCCGGCGCCCCACGTGAACGATACGGACTTTCTCCGGAGGGCACCCCTGTGCCTCTACGGCCTCCCGCATCTCCTCCGAGAGCACGGTGGCGAACTGGATGAATGGCCATAGGCCCTCGCGGTAGCGCCGACGCCAGACGTCTTGCTTGACCAGTTCCGAAATGTCGTATCCGTGGAAGGTGACCACCATTGGGACTCCTGCAGCCTGAGCCGCAGGGGCCAGGATCCATGCGTCGTTGCCAAAGTGGACGTGCAGAACGTCAGGACGGAGGCGGCGGAACGCCTTCTCCATGCGTTTGTGCACGGTGGTGTACCACGACGTCTCGGCGGTCGTGCGACCGAGCGCCTCCATCCCCCGCCACCACAAGCGATCCGCATCCCAGGGACGCGGGACGGGCACGATGTGGACCGGTTCGAAGGGGCGCTCCGCATCGTGAAGCCGCTTCCGGGTCATCACGTGGCAGTCGACGCCCTGCCGCTGAAGCTCCGTCACCCACGTGTAGATCGCCGTCTCCGAGAGTTGAGAGAACGCCTGGGTGTAGTGGACGACGCGCATCAGGGAGTGTGGGGGGGAGGGCGCTCCGCCCGCCCAAGTCGTCGGATCCGACGGAGCAACTGGAAAACGCCCGAGGGGAGGACCGTTTCGAGCAGGAAAGGGTACGCGGGATACGCCCCCGGTGTCTGGAGGATAGAGAGGACGGCCCGCCAGATGGCCTGGCCCTTGTCACCAGACGCTCGTTGCCTACGAGCGCTCTCGAGCAAATAAAGGTGAGCGGTGCGAGCGCGCCGCATCTCCGCCCCGTGGGAGCGGTAGAGCCAATCCCGAGCCTCCAGGTTTTCTGAGGCGTTCAACGATTTCCGCTCGACGCCGACGGGGTCGTGGTAACGGATGAGCGGCTCGGGGATGAAGTCCACATCGAAGTGCCGGACGACGCGGAGCCAGTAGTCGTGATCCTCGATAGCCGGGATCCCCTCGTCGAAAAAGCCGGCGCGTTCGGCGGCGGTGCGGCGGAGCATGACGCCTGACGTGCCGTGGATCACGTTCCGCTCCAAGAGAGTGCGGTACAGGTCGCCCCGGTGCGTCGGCGTGTAGACCTCGCGCCCGCCGTCCGGCCCCAGGTTCTCGACGCCCCCGTAGAGCAGGCCCACGCGGTCGGGCAGTTCGCGAAATCGCTGGACTTGGCGCGCTAGCTTCTCCGGGAACCACTCGTCGTCGGAGTCGAGAAAGGCGATGAACTCGCCGCGGGACTCGCGGAGCCCCCTGTTGCGGGCAGCGCTCACGCCCGCGTTCTGCGGCTGGCGGAGGTAGCGGACGCGGGGGTCCCGCTCGGCATAGTCTTTCACCAATTCAGCCGTCCCGTCCGTTGAGCCGTCGTCTACGATGAGTGCTTCGAAGCCCTCGAACGTCTGTGCGAGCACGCTGTCGAGCGCACGCGGAAGGAGGTGCACTCGATTGTACGTCGGGACGATGACGGAGACGGAGGGGGACACGGACATGGAGGGCGGGCTCGCGGCCCGTCGCTTATATGATTATGATACCGAACGTCCGGGCTGGCGTCTCAGGGGGTGATCAGGCCCCCGCTCCGTGGGCAGCCACTACCGATCGTCGGTCCTCAGCCTCACCGTGGCGCCGGCACCAGGCGGGGCTGGGACTCGCCAGGCGCCGGTGCGAGGCGCGTCTCCGCCATCTCAAGTCCCCCCAATACGCGGCGCCGCAGCGTCTCCAAACGAGACGTTCGGGCGGTCGACTGGCCTGTCGACCCCGAGGTCTGGGTCGTCCCGTCGGATGTCGGCCTCGGCAGCATGGGCCGCCGTGCACTCGTACGCGAACACGGCGTGGTCGCCAGCCACAACGAACCCGTGCTCAACCCGGGTGGGAGGTAGAGCTGGACCCCGATCTCGGCCGAGAGCGTTTCCCCGACCCACTGACCGGTCGTCGCGCTCCCCAGGCGTTCGTCGACGGCCACGTCGAACACCTCGCCGGAGAACACTGACGCCAGCCCCCCTTCGCGTGCGGATTACGCTGGCGGTGGAGCCTCCGGAGCACCCCGTCCTCGGAGTCCGACACGTTGTCCTCCCCGAAGGTCTCGGCGATCCCGGCCTCAGCATAGAGCTCGGAGTTCCAGGCATCCACGAACCAGCCGCGCTCGTCGCCGAACCCCCACCGGTCGATCTGGAGTACGTAGGGGAAGGCGGTTGGGGGGCGGGAACGGGGCGCCGACTTGGACGGGGTCGGGGGCGGCCGCGAGCACCATGCCCCGGTCGTCGACGTAGAGCCTGTCGCGGACGTTCTCGCCCGTCCCGTAGGCTGGAGGCGGGCGCCCGCGCGCCGCCGGGCCACGACGACGGGGATCGGTTCTCGGGTTAGTGGAATGGGCCGTGGTTGCTCGGGCGGTTCGACTCGGGGACAAGGGGCCCGCACGTCCGGCCCCACGTCCGGAGCCCATGGTCTAGGGCCGGCCGGCCGCTCACGCTTGCCCGCTCGAACGTGTGACGCCCGCCGGTGGCAGGAGGTGCTCTCAAAGCCGCCAGCGCCTTAGGCGAGTCGGCGCACTCCGGGTTGTCAACGATGATGACCTCGCGGTCAAGGTCGCCCGTGGGGGCCGGACCATGGAAGGGGACGAGCCGATGGAGGCGGCCCCGTCCGCCACCAGGGCGCGCGTGCCGCCGTGTTTCTTGCTACTTGAGGAACGAAGTCTCGGAGTCGTGGCTGACGACACGACTGTCGTGGGCCACTAGGTCCGCCGTCTCGCCGGTCAACCCCTCGTCGTCGACGAGGACCTCAAGGTCCCGGGGCGTTCGGCAGAACGCCCACGGGGAGCGCCCGCCCACCTAGGTCGCGACGATGACGCCGACGGCCGGGGAAATGTGGGACCCACCCCCGAGGGGATATCATAGCAACGTTGCTGGTGCCATAGTAGGCGCCGCCCCACGGTCGTGCCCCACGGCCCGCTTGGCCCCTCCGTAGGGTCTCAGGAATGAAGACGGCTCCCCCACCCGATACGCCCCTGCGGTACCGAGTCTACGAAGACGCCCTCATCGCCCCCTCGGCCTCTCGGACCGTCTACCGCGACATCGACGGCGGCGCCTTCGACGCTGCCCTCCAGCCTATCGAGGGGTCGCTGCTGACGCGCACGTGGACGCCCCCCCAGATCTCCTACCCGCCCGACATAACCGAACTCGACCTCGGCGCCGTGGACATCGTGGAAGGGGCTCACATCTACGGAGGTTATTTCTTCAACCACTTCGGCCACTTCCTGCTCGAGTCGCTCGCTCGAGCCTGGGTCGTGGAGGAGGTCGGCCACCTCCCCTTCGCGTGGGCCGCAGGCGATTCGCCTAACGCCTGGCAGGCCGAGATCCTGTCCCTGCTCGGCCTCGACGTGCCCCATTGCTTTCCCCGGCGGCCGACGCTGTTCCGCCGCCTGATCATCGCAGATCCGGGCTACCGCATCCAGACATTCTTCCACCCCCGACACGCCCGCTTTCTGAGCTGCTGGGGGGAAGCCCCGGAGGGAGGCCCCTTCCAGAAGGTCTGGCTCTCGCGAACGGGAGTGCCTGACCCTCGGCGGCGCCACCCCGGCGAGGAACGCCTCCAGCGCGCGCTCGCCGCCCGCGGTTGGCGCATCGTCCATCCACAGGACATCAGCGTCACGGAACAACTCCGGACGATGGTCGACGCCGGCGTCGTGGCCGGGATGGAGGGGTCCTCCTTCCACGCGGCGATCCTGCTGAAGCGCCCGCCCTGTCCGTTCATCGTGTTGCGGCGCGGCACGAGCCCGAACTACCGCACCATCGCCGACCGCAAAGGGGTCCTCGAGTTCGACCTCTACGGCGCCCGGCGTGTCCACGACGGACACGACAGGAAGGACCTCCGCCTTACGCGTCCGGAGCGCTGGGCTCGCGTCGTAGACGACCTCGCGAGGCGGATCGCGGACGGCAGAGACGACCGTTCCCAGTTGGAGCGTTTGAGGGAGGAGTTCGAGTCTCGCTACGACTTCGGGAGCTGGCACCGTCGGCAGGCGTGGCGCTCGGCCGTCTCACTCGCGAGGTCCCTGGTCCGCAAGGCTCTCGATCCGTTTAGAGCGGCTGCCCGATCCCAGCGACCGCTCTAGCAGCCGTGTGCCGGGCACTCACTCGTTGGCCTAGTGACCAGGGAGGGCCACTGGACGACCTGCCGTTGAGGGGGAGGAACGTCCTCACGCGGTCAGCGCGTCGAGCCCGTAGCGAATTTCGCTCGACGGAGCGGCGGCGGGCTGCGAACGCTTACGAGCGAGCAGCCGGCGCAGCCGGCGTTCGATGCGGCGGCGCGTCCGGGTCCATGGGTATGCCGCGTACTGGCGGGCGGCTTGGACCGTGCGTTCGGCCACTTCTGGGTGTGCGTCCCCGCTCTCCCACGCCAGCCGTTCGAGGGCCTCGTCCAGGAACAGCCGGTAGTCCCTGAGCCGCCCCTCATGCTCCAAGGTCTGGGCCACCTGTTCTAACACCCAGAGCCGAGCCTCCAGCCCCGGCCGCGTGAGCCTTTGGCTACTGACCGAGGGGGCATCGACCGGGCGGAGCCGCCGGTAGAACGCCTCGCCCCTCTCCGTGAGCACGAGTGGGACGCCCCGCGACAGCGCCTGCATCATCACGTGGCCGTCGTCGTTCGGACCGCCCCGGCCGTCCCACTGGCCCACCGTCTCGAACGCCTTGCGCGACCAGATGACTGAACACGGCGGGTGATACCATCCCGTAAGCCATCCGGCGAGCGGGTCCTGGCCCGCGCGGCGAGGTGCACAAGAGGCCGGCTTCTTGACCCACAGCCCGTCCTCCTGTTCCAGCCTGAACCACGGACACGCAGCGATAGCCCCAGGCCGCTGGCGGAGCCCCTCCACCAGCGCCTCGAGGGCCGTCGGTCCCACCACGTCGTCGGCGTCGAGGAACATGAGCGCGTCGCCGGTCGAGTGCGCGACCCCCTTGTTACGCGTCGGTGAGGCCCCCCCGTTCCGTCCGGTTAGGAGACGCACCCGGTCGCCGAAGCGGCGGACGACCTCTACGCTCCGGTCCGTAGACCCGTCGTCGACTACGATGACCTCGTCGGCCTGGCGCGTCTGCTCCAGCACGGACCCGATCGTCTGGGCGACGTACGGCTCGGCGTCGTAGCACGGGATGATGACGGAGACAGTCATAACGGGCGGGGGCTTGGGGGCTCGTAAGGGCATCGGGGAGGCCGGCTGTGGAAGGGCGCGTGGTCACTCACGAGACGCTGAACCGACCCCATCCAGGTCTGACATGGGCCCAGGAAGTCAAGCCATCTTGCCTCGCATGCGGCCTTTAAGGGCACCGGCTCGGCACCGCGCCGCCCGTTCGACCCGGTGGGCCGTCAGCACGGCACGGCTCGAAGCTCGGCCCGCTGCCCGGGCCGGTGCGGGAAGCGTGGGGGTGTAGCCCCACTGTGCCATCAACCCCTCACAGGCGCCCTCGACGATGGCGACCTCGCGGGTAGACAACTCTCGCCTCCACTTCTCAAGCGAGCCCGTCGAGATCGGGCGGAGGGTCTTGGCGTGATGCTCGCGCTGGTAGTCGGCGAGCCGCGCGTCGGGGACTTCGGCGGCCGGCGGCCGGACCGTGTCGGTCGATCGGCCCTCGAGCATCGTCGGCTCGAATGGTTCACCCAGGTGCTCACAGACGGCCCTGACTTCGGCCTCCGGGTCGGCGACGAGCGCCTCGTAGGCCACGACGCGGACGCGAGGGTCTTCCAGCCACGGCGGGACGTGGTCCCGATAGATCCTGGCCCACCCCGCCACGTTGCTAGCGGCGGCATGGAGCCGGCTCCGGACCACCACACCATGCCGGACCGATGGGGGCGTGATATCACGCGTGACCCAGGGGCTCCGGAGCCTTGAAGCTAGAACTGCTCGGGGATCACGGATCATGACCAGCACGCGCGCCTCCGGGTACCACTCGAACAGGCGTGCTAGGTAGCGAACGTGGCTCGGGCTCTTCTCTCCTACGCGGGCCTTTCCCTCCTCCTCGCCGTACGCGGCGAGCATAGCGAGGAAGGCGTTCCGGCACGTCGCACCGCCCAACCCCGCGGCGATCTCGCGACACCGCTGGCGCTCAACGCCGAGCGCCTCGAACCGCCACGTAGTCATGTAGTCCTCCCAGAGAGGACTGAAACCCGTAGGTGACATCTCGAAGGCGCCGCAGCGCTCCGCCCACTTCATGTAGTGCGTCTCGGGCGTCACTGCGAGCCTCGAGTGCGCCGAGAGCAGGCTCCTCAGCAGTGTAGTCCCTGAGCGCCCGGCCCCGACGATGAACACGGGGGGGCGCGAGTGCGGCAAGACGTTGGACACGGGCGTCAGGGGGTTAGGGGGGCAGAATCAGGGCTTACTACCCGGCACCCTGGTAGCTCAACGGAGGCACGTCGCGGCCGGCACGGAACAGGCCTCCACAACTTGGATGTAGTCCGGCCTGCCGCGGTCCGTGGTGCCCTCACGCTGCATACCGTGGCTCACGAGGTGGCAAGCATGGGAGCGATGGGAAGGCTGCGATGGTGAGGTCATGAACAAGTCCAGGGTAAGGCGTGCGACGCTAGTGACCGCACTCCGGAAGGACCAGGGCCCCTAGCTGTCCTACGCGGCAGACGTGACTCTGATCTCAGAGGTCGTCGGTAGGGAGCCTCGACGCTGCGCCGGAGGACGTCGCCGCCGGTGGCGATGGATCCGGGCGTTGCCCTGACTTCTCTTGGTTGAGCCGTCTTCTCAGGCCTGGGATGAGACGACCGAAAGCCTGACTCGCTCCAAGATCGTTCCGCTCCATAAGACTTTACAAGCATGGGGGTCGAAGGGCCTCGAGGACGTGGGGGAGGATGGCCTGAATCGCTCCGGGGTCGACACGAAGGTCTTTGTCGAGCGGGCGCCCCTCCCCCACCGACTCCGCCTGGACGATCCAGTACGGGTGACCAAGGGCGGAGGCGAGCGCGTAGAAGTTGGGGTTGGGGAACCCGAGATCGGCGATCTCGACGATGCGGGTGCCCTCGGCGCAGAAGATCATGTTGGTCAGGCCCGCGCCGTGGGGCGCCGCCAGCACGGCCGTCTCGCGCATGAGACGGACCTGCGCCTCGAACGGGAGGTCCTCCATGAACACGCGCTCGAAGCCCCGCCGCGAGAAGATCGGCCACACGGCGTCCTCGTTCGCCAGCCGACGCCGCGACGCCCTTGCCCGGCTGATGTAGACGCGCCGGTGGGCCTCGACGGCGGGGTCGGCATAGGCCTCTTGGACCTTCCGGATCAGTTCGGGCCGAAAGCGATCCGTGCCGACGACGGTCAGCTCACCGACGAGGATCGGCCGGTCCATCCGGAACGTCGGGAACGCCTCTGGCTCTAGCCCGAGCATTCGGAGCGCCCCGTCGATGGCGTCGGTCCGCTCGGGCGGGAGGAGCACGTCCCCCAGCGCCCCTCGCTCCTTCAATAGGAGGAGCTTCGGGAGGTGTGCCGTGAGCCAATGGGAGTGGTTGTCGTAGACGCGCTCGGCGAACCACGTCGCCCGCTCTAGGTGGACGGGCGGGTCCGACCGGCGGAGCACCGCCCCGTGCTTCGGCCGGAACCGGATCTCACGAAGGTTGAGTCCACGGCCGTCGCCGGAGAGGAGCGCCGGGTAGAAGTCGTCGCCGCGGTCGGGGTCCCGGTACCACGTGATGAGAACGTCACGGAGCGTCGCGATGAACGTCTCTCCGCTCGTCCGCTCGGGGACGTCCCAGAACGAGTAGCCCCACCAGCCCCGGTCGTCCGGGAGGTCGCTTCGGTCAGCGACGTTCTGAGGGAGCGGGTTATGGGACACGCCCTCCGGGTGGACCGTAACGATGCTGCCGGCCGACGCGCCACCCCGGGCAACGTGCTCGGTAACCGTCTCACGCTTAACGTGCCGGTACCCCACTCGTGCGGGATGGAGCCCCCGTTCGACCGCCACGCGGGGTAGCGCCGCTAGAGGGCGTGAGATGGCGTTGGGAATTAGCTGAACGAGCGGCGCGATGAGACTCATACCTAGAGAGTGTCACGGGACCTGAATAAAGAGCTCCGCAGGTAACGCGTGCGTTACCGCGGACGGGTCATCTTCACGGCGTGGGCGATACCCGCTCTTGTCTTATGGGAGCGTAACCACGCCTCTTTCGCAGCCAGCCAGCACCGCCACGCTACCCATTCACTCCCGGTGTACCAACCGCTCCGCCGGGCGGCCCTGAACCACGCGTAACGGTAGGACCTGTAGACCGGTGCATCGCCAAATCTTGAACAGTACGCTACGTGCCATGGCTTGTGCTTCCCAGTAAAGTGGAGGGCAGCGACCTCGGAGAGCGGAGGAGGCGACGCTATCGTGACCGGGCTCCCAGTCTGGACGTTCCACTCCGGCGGGAGCGGGGCCCACCGGTTTTGCAGGACGGCGTTGAGGCCGCACTGGTCCCAGAACTGGTAGAGGTGCTGGTGCACGAAAAGGTCATCTAGGACGGCGACACCAATGTTCTCGGCCCGCCAGCGGTCGAGATCGAGGAGCATTACTCCCGCGTTGATGTAGGGGGCGGAGGGGTCGAGCCCCCGCTCCTCCCAGGCCCGCATGTTCGATCCGATCGTGTCCTTCGTGGCATTGAGGGCGGCGGCGGCGGGGCTGCCCCCGAGGTCGAGGTCAAACACTTCGCCCACGTCGCGGCAGACGACTACGTCGCCGTCGAGATAGAGCGCGCGGGGGACGTCGGGGAGGAGGTCAGCGATCTGGAGGCGGAGGTAGGTCGGGGCGGCGACGTGAGCGTGGGTGGAGAGCCCGACGACGGCGTCCACGTCTGGCTCGATCAGTACGGGCTGGAGTTCCACGCCACGCTGTCGGACGCGAGCGGCGGTGTGGCCAAGGGATCGCCGGAGCCGGGCCGCTGTCGGAGGGGTCATCCCTCCGTCGAGGATATAGAGGTCGAGAGCACGGCCAGGCTCGGCGGAGTCAGCAAGGGACGCGACCATAGACGCCGTCGGGAGCGCGAAGCCGTCATCTGTGGCAGCTACGACGGCTAGTCGTCTTGAGTCCTCTGTCATAGGTTGTCAAACCGCTTCTGGACTGATCAAAGGCAACGCAGCGGGCCTGCTAATCCCGGAACTACACGCTCAGTGCCGGAACGCTTCCCGGAGCTTCGCCCTGAGGCTCTGGCGCACGTAGCCGAGCTTGTACCTCGACCTATCAGAGAGCGGAACCATGCGCCGGGCGTTCACCCTCTTCTCCCCGGATTCGGCCACGCCGGGGACCCCGAGGAAGTCGCAGAGTGCGTCCGTGTCGAATCCGCCGGAGATGTCGAGGATGAGCAGATCCTCCTGTCGGCCGGCGAAGTGGTCCGCTACGTCCGCGTGGTAGGCGTACCACCGGTCCGTGAGCAGGGCCCGTCGGTACCGCGTCGTCCCGTAGAGCCGCCGGAGGTACTCATAGGCCTCAGGCCCCCACCTCCAGAGGGCCGGACCGTGTTTGAACATCCACCGTACGGAGTCCAGCCAAGAATCGAGGTCCCTCGTCGTCAGAACGAACTTCGCCCCGGGGTACCGGTGGTCCAACTCTTTGTAGAGGTGCGGGACGGGGAAGTCCGTAAGCGCGTCGGCGCCGTCCACAACCGACCAGTCTGGCGGGTCGAACAGTTCGGGGACGTAGTGGCGGGACCTGTAGCCTGCTTCCGTCAGAACTGCGTGTAGCTTCTTTGTTCCTGTCCGGGAGAGGCCGATTCCGAAGACTTTGTCGGGGTTCGCAGACACTAGCAGTTGTGGGAATGAGGAAGAGGTGCCCGTCGTGACGCGCGCAGTCACTCTAGTCTGGCCAGCCGCCGTGTCGAAGTCCAAGGCAGCGGGCGCCCCAAGATCTCTTCCAGCGCCTCGACCTCCGGGGCGTACAGGGCAGCGAGGTACGCGCGGTCCTCTTCCGAGACCCCGAACTCCCAGGCGGGGTGCTCCCGGAGCCGTCGCGGGACGTAGCCCATGAGGCGCCGGCCGATGCGCCCGGCATGGCGGCGGCGCATGTCAAAGTACGACGCCCGGTCGTTCACGCGGTCCGTCATGCCGGATGGGAGGAAGGACGGGTCGGCGCCGATGTGCTCGAACACCCGTCGGAGCGTCGGCCCCTTCGCCGGGTCAGGACGGATGTCCTCTTCGAACACGAGGAGCAAGAATTGATCACGGTCGAAGCAGCGGAGCCATTCCTTGATCTGGAGGGCGTAGTACCCCTTCTGCACGATGCCGGGGAGCTTCCGGGTCGCCTCCTCAATCGGGACCCCCGGCCGGACCCGCCCGTGCCCGACCAGGTGGAGGTACGCACTCACTGCCCGCTCGACAGGGTCGCGGAGGCTGGCGACCAGGCGGAGGTCCGGGTACGCCGCGGAGATCCGCGGGGCCGTCCCCAAAAGGTGGGCCGTCGGGGGCACGTCCCCGACCGTCCACAGGTACGCCGGGGTGCACTCGCCGACGAGGTGCGCCGAGGGGTTCCGGGTGAACTGGGCCTCGTACCAGTCCCTCCCCTTCTCGTAGTTCTTGGGACTGTTGAAGAAGTGGATCTCCTTGTCCTTCCCTGAGCAAACGTCGGGGTGGCGCGCAACCATTTCGAAGAGCCAGGAGGTCCCAGCCTTCTGGGCGCCAATACCGAGGAAGGTGGGGGCGGGCATGGGGTAGGAAAAGCAGTTGGGGCCTGAGCGGAGCGAACGGTTTGGAGAGTAGGGGCAGGCAAGACTGACCTGCCCTGCCTAGTGCCCAGCCGGGTCTGTGTGTCAGATTGGATCGGCAGCAACCTGCGGAACATCCCGATCAGGAGGGCTTGGACTTGCTGGATGTGGAGGCGCGGGCCTCCAGGCGAGAGAGGATGGCGCGCCTGCCAGTCCAGTTCTCAGCGGCAGCGGAAACCCGGCAGTTCTGGCACGGCTGGAACACAGAGACCACAGGATAGCTGTAAACTCAACAGACATCAGCCGCGG
>Ga0310345_10005568_pt1 | contig 11149 bp, 6 predicted proteins | sample HC15DNA20500_MG_FD_204667 | JGI IMG/M metagenome (GOLD analysis project Ga0310345, IMG submission 204667) | Marine microbial communities from station ALOHA, North Pacific Subtropical Gyre - HC15-DNA-20-500_MG | ecosystem: Environmental > Aquatic > Marine > Oceanic | place: Pacific Ocean: North...
CTGTATAGATCCTGACGGAGAAGTTTGGAAAAGAAAAAATCCTGATGAGTATTATGCTTGGGTGGAAAAGAATCCTGGGAAAAGCATTCTTGGAAAATCTAGATATCATCGTCCTTATCAAGCAACTATGTTACGCTGCACAGCTAAACGGAAAGTATTTCGTATTGGTCGTCAGGCAGGAAAAACAGAGACCCTTGTAATTGCAATGCTCTATTGTCTCTTTACAAAACCTGGAATCCCTGTGGGAGAAGGTTTCAAAGTTATTCTCATTACTCCCTATCAGGCACAAATCGATTTAATTTTTAATAGGATGATGCAGTTGATACGTTCTAGTCCAATTACCGCTAACTCCTTAAGGAGGAATGTGAAGGCTCCAATCTATACGGTGGAGCTACATAATGAATCCATCATTAGGGGCTTTACTGCTGGAACCAAGTCTGGTGGCAATGCGGAGGCTGTTCGTGGACAGCATGGTAATATGCTCGTATTTGATGAAGCAGACTACCTGAGTTCTGGAGACATGGATGCTGCATTAAGTATTATTACCAACTATCCAAATGCTACAGTTTGGATGAGTTCCACTCCCTCTGGTAAGCGAGAGAGATTCTTTCAAACATGCGGTAGTAGAATTTTTAAAGAATATCACTACACATCTCAAGTTAATCCCATGTGGAATGAAGAACTTGAAGTTTTGTTTAGAGAACAGCTAACTGAAATCGGCTATGATCACGAGATCCTTGCTAACTTTGGTGAACAAGAACAAGGAGTGTTCCAAAATACTTATGTTCAGGCAGCAAAACACAGATACGAGTATGGAGACTTAGCCTATAAAAATACATGGACCTACACAATTGGAGTCGATTGGAACGACATCGGAAACGGCACAACTATCTCTGTTCTTGGTTTTAATCCTACAGAAAATTTATTTTATGTAGTTGATAGGTGTGTTGTTTCAAGAGAAGGTTGGACACAATTGAGTGCATGTCATAAGATAGCAGAACTAAATAGAGTGTGGAGACCAATTGTTATTTATATTGATGCTGGTTTTGGTGGAACCCAATACGAGGTTCTTAGAAAGTATGGATTCGATTCCTTAATCGATCCAGTTAAGGGCCCTACGCATCCCGATTCTCGTTTAAGAGATATAGTTAAAAAATATGATTTCGGCAGTAAGGTTGACGTACACGATTTATTTACTAAAAGATTAACTAGCAAACCTGCAAAACCGTTTCTTGTTGAAAGCACTGTTCGTAGATTTGAATCAAATGATATTAGATTTCCCCAGAGTGATGAAAAATTAGAAGCTCAGCTTCAGGGTTACATTATAGATAGGATTACCCCTACAGGAACTCCTGTTTATAAAGCAGGGGATGAAAGTGCTGGAGATCATGCTCTAGACGCACTAATGCTTTCTGTGCTAGGTTTTACTTTGGAAGTGACTCCATTAGGAAAACCTAAATATGATACAGGAATTGCCTTTTCTGGAAAATTTGGAGAAGGTGTGGATGCAATGATTCATGAAGGGGATACTGTTATACATCCAGGAAATACAAAAGAGAATAATATAAAAAATAGGGAGGCCCAAAGACCTACACCTGGAAGAGATACTGTTGTTAATAAACAATTAGGTCTTTTCGGTGAGAACAGTACCCTCCCAGCATCAAACACTCACAAGGGTAGGCAGAGTATAGGACTTTGGAGTTGGCCTGGATTTGGACATGATGCTCCAAAACCAAGAGTCAGAACTCTTTCTGAAGCAGAAGGCGATGCCAAAAAAAGATTAGGACTTAGACCGAAAGCTTCTAGGAAACCTGTGAGAAAAAAGATATAATCTTAAATCGAGGAAATAGAAATGGCAATTGAATTACTTCCAACAGACACAGCAACGACCTCTTATAGTGATGGGGATTTTAGCAAACCCCTTTGTTTTACATTTGATGGGATACTCGGGGGAGTCCAAGAGAAAAAAATGTATTTGAAAAACACATCTACTTCAAGTGTAACTGTAGATGTTGAAGTTACAGGTATCAATCAAAGTGCTCCCTATAATATATATTTAAAATCTTCAACAACGAATGCTGAGTGGACTACGACAACTCCCAAGCTTACTGATGTGTCGATTCCGGCCAATTCGGGAATGAACTATTTTTTCATCAAAATGGAGATCAGTTCAGATAGTCCAGTAAATTCTTATAATGAACTTAGACTATCAGTGGAAGAACAATAATGAGTGAGAGGTTAAAACAAGAAAGTCGTTCTATATTAGAATACAGACCGAACATTGCTTTTGTAGAGCCTGATGTTGTCAGTGTTACTCCAGGTGTTGTAGATCACTCTGAAATAAAAGGCGAATATGACGGAATCACTGAATTAAAAAATGTTCAACAACTTGCAAAACATGTTGCAGCAATTGGGCAAAAAGTTCAAGAACAAGCAGACGAACTATCTAAGGGGTTTGAAGTCAATTTAGATGCACAAGTAGATGCGAATTGCATTCGTGCCCTACAAAGGCACTACCCTGGAACTAACCCCATGAAGGTAACCTATGAGCAATACCGACAATGTAAAGATCACCAAAGGGAACTTATAGAAAGTATGCCAGATAAGATTTTAAATCCCTTAAAAGCATCTGAAATAGAAAAGGCAGGAACAGCTTTAGCAGAAGGAAATATTTCTGATTTCTTAGGTTTTGTAGGTCGTCCAGATATCGATCCTAACCAGCAGATCATACCCCCTACAGATATCGATGCTGTTCAAGATAGTGTTTTAAGAGCTTTGGCCAATATGCTTTGGAAGAACTTCATTAAACCTGTCATCCCTCTACCCCCAGGAGTATCTTTTCTTCCTGATGAGATTGCTCCGATGCCTGCTGGAAGTAGTCCAGACGAGATGATGGGACAGGCACATCAAAAAAGTGGGGGTTCTGAATAGATGCCTAATAGAAGTCCTACGTTTTATGCTGATTGCGAAATCATCATAAAAGCATTTGAAAAGGGAGCTGCTTTTTCAGCTGACCCAAAGTCAGTATATGCCTTAAGTACGACTTTAATTTCTAAAGGAATTGCAAATGCAAATAGCACAGACAAACAGATAGGTATCCAGTTCGAAGATCTTGATAGACAGAATACAACTCTTGGAATAAACGAACCAGGATTTACTAGAACTACTTTTTCTAATAAAGATCCCAGTCAACCGACAGCATCAGCAGCACAAAAAGCTTCCAAAGCAAGCCAGAATGAAACTGCCGAACCTCCCACAAGTTCAGGGGCAGAAGTTTCTCAAGGTAGCGAGACTCCATACACTGATAAGGCATTTGACTCACTAGGAGAAGTGGAAAAGTGTATTCCTTGTAGGGATAGATTTGCTGGAGCTGAAATGGCAATGGTCGGCTTTGGTAAAAAATGTGAAGATTGGTTAGAGCTACCTAAGCAAAATTTAATTGGAATCTTACATCAGCTAGAGCAAATGGTGGAGATGTTCAAAGATCAAGGACGTTCAGCAATGATTGGATTATGTGAATTTATAAAATCCTTTCAATTGCTTCAATGTCCAAGTGATTTGATGAGAATAATTGGTGCCCTGTCTGCTGCCTTGACTAAGCTGTCTATAGATCTTTTGGGAGATCTTGGAATGTTTTTGAGCTTAGCTAAAGGGCTCTTGACTCCTCTATTCAGTGCGGCAATTCAGCTTATACAAAACTTCTTACAAAAAATAATCGATCCTATTCATTGCATTCTTGACGTTTTCCAAAAAGAAATGGTAGGCGTTCTTGGAGACACGATGGAAACTATTTCAAATCTTCAAGGCCCCTGGGAAGTTGAGGCAGGTCTTGCTTCTACCTGGAAAGATGCGGATTGGAGTTTAACTCAAGTTCCTGGCCCTGCAACTCCATCAGATTCCCTACTTCCTGATACTAGTGGACCTGTTGGAGGGCATCCTTTTAAAACGAAACCAAGAGATATTTACAGACCTAGTTACGAACAAGCAGATTCAGGAAGTTATGAACAATACCTGAAAACAGAACAAGAAATTCGAGAATTAGAAGCTGCCAAACCCAAGCTCGGAAGCAAACAATATAAAGAACTCAAAGAGAAAAAAAGTGAGTTTAATGAGCAGAAATTTAATAAAACCATCAAGGCTATAAAAGATTTCAACAATGATATAGATAAAGTACAAAATCAATTTCAAAATATTTTTGAGGCTACGTTTACACATCTAACGAGTATTGCTACATTTATGGAAGAATTCTATGCTACTTGGGTTGAAGAACTTTCAAGATTGGTGGGAGGTTCCTTGGTTGTTGAATTTGGATTTGCTCAAAAGGGAGTACAGAAATTAAGCTTAATCACGTTAGTTGGAACCTTCTTATCTCTATATGATTTGATTTTCAAAACGGAAGGGGGCTGTGATGCTCCTGCAGATGTTTTAGAAAATATTATTCAAGCTCAATTCAAGGGAACTGATCTTGTTATCAGGAAGGAAGAGGATGGAACACTGACTGTATTTGATAAAATTGAAACTGATGTCGAGTCATCAAGCCCAACTCCTCAATATTCTTTTGCAAGTACTGGCGATGAAGAAATAGATATAAAGATTCAAGATTTAGCAAAGCAGATAGAGGAACCAGCACCTGCTATCTCTTTTCATTGCAGAAATTCTGTTCCACAAGATGCGGATACTAATCAAATTTATAAATGGATTGCAGAATTAGAAGCAGCTGGTATATAGGGGAAATATTATGAAAATATTTGGATACGAATTTAAATCAAAAAGAGAAGAAGCCTTTCAGCAAATTGAACCTGACATTATTGAAGATAAGGTTCCGCAGGTTAAGGCTATTATTGTACCTAGTAAAAAACCAGCCCTAGTTCCTCCAGTTAGAGATCCTGCTTTACATTATTACTCTAATACAAATATTTCTAGAAGAAGTATTTTTCATCTTCCTGAATATGACCTGGCTGAAATTGGTAGAGTGGAGGATGTTGAAAGTTTTGCAAGACAAGCTTTTGATAAAAAAGTAGCCTTGATGTTTAAAGAAGGCTGGGACCTTGTAGGAAAAAACCCTAAGCATATCAAGTATATTCAAACTCGATTTGAACAAATTGCACAAGCTTCTTCTTTGCCCACACAAGCTTTGTTTAGAAATATAGGTTCTTCTCTTATTAGAAAATCGAATTGTTTTCTTGTTAAGGTCAGGAAGGTAGAAGCTTCAGGTGGTAAAATTAGAGTACCCCCAGGCCAACCAAAAAAACCAGTGCTTCCTGTTGCAGGATATTTTGTAGCTCCTGCTGAAACCATAGAATATAAAGTTGCAGGGAACAAGGTTAGCAAGTGGCGGCAGAGAATGCCCGATGGAAGCAAAAAACAATACAGTATAGGAAACGTTGTCCATTTTTATATGGATAGAAAAGAGGGATTTGTATTCGGAACACCTTCGATTGTTCCTGTTTTAGATGATATCAGGGCACTTCGTAAAATTGAAGAGAATATCGAGTTGTTAATTTATCAGCACCTGTTTCCCTTGTTTCAATATAAAGTTGGAACAGAAGATGCTCCTGCAGGAATCACAGAAGCTGGTCATAGAGAGATTGATGTGGTTCGACAAGAGATTCAGTTTATGCCATCAGAGGGTGGGATTGTAACTCCTGAACGTCACGAAATTACCACTATCGGTGCAGAGGGTAGAGCCCTTAGAGCAGAAGCTTATTTAGAGTATTTTAAGAAAAGAGTTATCGGTGGTTTAGGAATTTCAGCTGTAGATCTTGGTGAAGGTGCTACGTCTAACAGATCTACTGCAGATAACATGTCTAGAAATCTAATTGATTCGGTTAAAAATGTTCAACAGATAATGGAATCTTTTGTTAATCAATATCTTATTAACGAACTTCTTCTAGAATCTACCTTTGGTGACGAGGTTCTCGATGAAGAGAATATTGTTAAGTTGAAATTTAAAGAAATTGATATTGATGCCCAAATTAAAAAAGAGACTCATTTAGCTGATCAATTCAATAAGGATTTAATTACTCATGACGAAGGTCGTAGACGTATGGGCTACGAACCCTTAATCATTCCAACTCCCGAAGAAATTGATAGTGGTGGAGATATTGCTGAGAATTTTCCTGAATGGCATAAAACAAGATGGAAGATGTTTGAAATGCCTAAGCTTTTAATCCAAGCTCTTGATGAGCCTTATTCTGCAATCGCTAGGGGATTAGCTAAGGACAATTCTGTTAGTATGACTTCGGGGGATTTTGCACAGTCTAGCAATGAACAACAATCAAAAGAACTTGAATTAGTTAAAGCTAAGAAGCCACCTCCAAAGCCAGCAACCAAAAAAGACGGATATCTAACATCTACTTTTATCCAAACGAAACAAGATGTTCTCTATAGGATCTCTGCTAAAAACAGGTTAGAGCAGGATTGGATTGCAGCACTGGTAAGAAGCGAGTTGTTAACAAGTGTACAAACTCTCCTTTCAGAACAAATACTTGCCTATAGAAATGGTTATGGTCGGCATGCAAACGTATATGACCCAAGATTTATTGAAGGAACAATGTCTGCTAGAGCATTCTTTAGGAGTAGACTGGAACGTTATGTTTACAGATTAACAGAAGAAGTCATTTCTTCTTTAAAAAGAAATGTTAAAAATGATTCTTCTCCCGAAGAGATGATTGCAAAAGCAAGAGCAATTTTTGATTCTTTTGAATTTAGAACTAGATTCATTGAAGATGTAGAAATTCGCAAAGCATTTAATTTTGGTGAAGTTATTGCACAAAGAGATATTGGAATCCAATCGCTTTATGTGTATAGTGATATTGGAAATTGTGAAATAGGAAATGCACTAAAGGGGAAACAAATATTATTAGAGAATATCACCTTAGAAGATGTCCCTCCTTTTCACGCAAAGTGTAGCTACACTCTTGTTCAAAATATTTAAAAAAGATATCTTTTTGAAGATTAAGGTTGTGTTAAATTTAAAATCGTTGTAAAAACTTGATTCTTTTAAGAATTAAGTCTAATATAAGAAATTGACACCCTTAAATTATTAGATAAATAAAAATTAGAAAATTAGATTAGATCATATTACGATTAGAGCCCTTTTTATATTGGAGCAATAAACCTATGAGTAATCAAAATTATTTGAAAATCAAAGACTTAGTGAAGTTTTCTTTGGTTGATCAAAGTCTGATTAGTGTCCGTGATGATTTTCATAATACCTCAGATTTCGAAAATGCCAAGAGCATTAACAAGGATAATATGGGGAGTTTGCTGTCTTTAAATCAAGCAAATCCTCTAAGACAAGGTTTGCAGGTGAGAATTGCTGCAACCCATGCTGGTATAATTACCAGAAATAATGGGTTCTATCTCCCAGATAGTATGAAAAAAGGAGCCGCTTCATTTACCGATGGGTACCCTAAGCCAGTTTTATTACACCACGAGGATCACAAGGATCCAGTCGGAAGAATTATGTCTGCTAATTATCGAGACACTTCTCAAGGCGTTGGTGAACACTACAATGGGATGCTTGTTAAAAATAAGCATGGTGAAGAAGTCGGAACAATTACCGATACGCTCATAAATGATTTTGTGAGCAACCGAATGCCGTTTGGCATGCAAGTCGATATCGTATCAAGTATGTTTACTGATAGTCTTCTTTCTGATAGTTCTTATCGGGGATTAGGCCACATAGAATTGGTAGCAAATATTACAGATAAAAATGCAGTTGAAAAACTATTAGACGGTCGATACATTACTGGTTCAATTGGAGCTAGTACTGATAAGGCCGTTTGTTCTATCTGTAAGTCGGATTGGACCAAAGAAGGTCCTTGCGATCACAAGCCAGGTGCAGTATATGATTCATCTAAGTGTTTCATTATTGCTGGAGAACTGGTATACGATGAATATTCATTTGTGAATGTCCCCGCAGATAAACACTCTAGAGTTCTAGAGTTAAATTATAATGGTTTGCAAGATCATATTGAAATTGCAAATGATTATGAGGGGCGTCTTTATGAGGTAAAATTAGAATTCCCTCAATATGATTCCAAAGACAAGGAGAAACAAGCAGTGTCAGAGCAATTACCTATAGACATCAAAGATTCCGCCACTGTTGATCCCCAAGTTGAAACTTCTACCGTGGAAGATACCATGGTAGCAAGTGATCCTACAGTAGAGGAGGCTTCTACGGAGGAAGTGCAAGTGACAGATAATCTTGTAGAAGATTTGGAAACTGCAGTTTCTTCTGAAGAAGTCGTTGAAATTACTGATGGATCATTTGAGGATTTAACAGCCAAGATTCTTGATGGAGTCAAACCAACTGATGAAGATAAACAAAAACTCTATGACTATGTTTGGGAAGAAGTAGAGCAAGCAATTAAGAATGGAGAACTTCCAGAAGATGTTAAGGATGCAAAACTCTCTGCTAAGCAGAGAAAAAAGTTAGCAAAATCAACCTTCTGTGGTCCCCTACGTTCCTTTCCTGTAACTGATGGTGCACATGCATTCGCAGTTACCCGTTTACTAAATAAGTATAATGGAGAAGGAAAAGAAAAAATCTTAGCTGCTGCTAGCCGTAAAGCGAAAGCTTTGGGTGTAACCTTTAACGTAGAAAATAGTGTTATTGAGGATCAAAAAATCAGTAGAGCTGAGGTATTAAGTCAGCTCATTCAAGTTTTCGAACAAGAGAACTTTCACGTAGACGATAGCGTCGAGGTCCTAAATGAGGATAAGAGCACGTTGAAACAATTGGTAGCGAAACTATCAACTGTTGTTGGTGCAGAATTCTTGCAAGATGCCCTTGCTGATAACGGAGTAACTTCCGAATCAGAAGAGCAGCTTTTGCAAGAAGTTGAAAAATTAGAAACAGTAGCAGGAGATTTAAGAGATCAACTTGCTGCAATTCGTAAAGAGTATAATTCTTTATTCCAAGATATGGAATCTCTTCAAGATGCCCGTATTGAAGATATCTCTAGTCTCCGAAAGGTGAAAGAGAACTATCTATCAACACTAGTTAATCTAGAAGAGAAAGAAGTTAAGGAAAGAGACTATACGGAATTTACGGATTCTAGTTTGGATTCTGAATTAAATAGGATCGTTGGCTCAGTAAGCTTAGAGAAGATTACTGATAAACTAACTGACGGACTATCGCGTATCCCTACAGAAACTGTAGAGGATCCAATTGGTGTCCAGGAGACTGGGCAGTTTAACGTATCTGTGGAAGATCTTGCTAAAATTGAAGAGCACTATATGTACTTAAGATTAGGTAAGAGTGAGGCAGCGGCTGAATCCTATCTCTCTCGTATGAGAAGAGAAGGGAAGCTTCCAGAGAAAGAACATAACTAAACGGAGGAGAAACAAATGGGTTTTGATAGTTTAGGGCGATATTCGCCCACACACAAATCTTGGGATCATGTTGGAAATATGATTCCTGTCGTTGAGCACTCCGAAGGTGTTCGGCCACATGGGGAATTCAAGCCAGCAGCTTGGCTCCCAGTCAAATTCTTTGACAAGTATTATGAAGAATACTTCGTGGTCATGCCTGGTAAAGTGCTTGCATTCGACAATGACGGGAGAGTATGTCCCGCACAATACGGCCTCGCAGGGGCCTCGATTACTTATAGTACAAATGATGTAACAGCAGGAACAATCTCTGCAGCTACTGGTGTTCCAGTTACTGCAGCTGAAGTTGCTGGTGGAGCCATCAACGTAGCTGATGTTACTAGCTTTTTAGGTGGTGGATCTGCTATGGCAGTTAGCGCACCAGTTGGTGTTGCTCCATATGCTTATTGGCAGTGGGCAGGAGACAGTTCATCATTAGATGATGGATTTAATCCTTCTGCTTATCGTCAGCATAACCACAATCTTCAACACAGAGTTGCAATTTTATGTGACTACGTATTGGAATTGCCTTTAGTGCCAGCGAATACAGCTGCAGAAGCTGCCGTTTTCGGCACTTATGATGTGGGAGGTTCTGACCTTCTGGTTTTAGCTGCACTAAGCAATACTGCTACACTTGCTGCTGATACACAGCGCTCAAGAGTTACTTTTGCTGGAACTGCTCCGGCAGTTGCTGCACTGTTTCTAGTGAGGGTTGATACCTTGGCTGAAGTGGATGCAGAAGGCGAGTGGCACTTGGACCAAGCAACAGGGGTTATTACTCTGTTTACTACTACATCTTTAGATGCTGCTGGTGTTAATGGTGGTAAATTAACTGTTAATTATTATCACTATGGTGCGGCTGTAACAGGAGCAAGTGTTTTTGCTGCTGCTTCAGGCAATCTGAAAGCTGGTGATTTTGTTAAGTGCGATGCGGAGTCTAACTTCGTATTGGCTAATCCAGATCCATCAGACGCAGCTGATTTAGATGCTGCAGCCGATGCTCTCTTAACCAGAGGCAATATCGGTGATACTTTTGCTAGTATTGTTGGTCAGGTTATTGAATTAGAAAATGCAAATAAAGACGCTCTTGACATGGTCAAGACCGCATACAATCCACCTTTAGGCACTGATGCAAGTGGTAGCTCTCCGGGCTACGCTGGTCAAATGGATCAAATGCCAGGTTCCGCAACCGGTGGCGTATCAGATAAAGTCCATTACGCAGGTGCTGCAGACTTAGTTGTCCGCATCAACCTGGTATCGCGATAAGGAGGAATTGAAAGATGATTGAAATCAAAGACGCAAAACAATTTGAGTATCTGTGGAAGAATAACGGAAATCTCGAAGATGGTCAGCGTGTAAAATTAAATGATGCTCTCTCTGTTCCCAATGCGCCAATGTTAATGCCGAAGGTTATTAGCAATATCGTTAAGGAAGCTGCAGAGCCCCTATTGGTAGGTACAAGCCTACTCCAAAGAATTAACTATTCTTATGGACAAACTATTACTTTCCCAGCTGTTGGAGCCATGGTGGCTGCTGACATTGCGGAAGGTCAAGAATATCCAGAGCGTAGCCTCCAGATGGGTGGAGCTACCGTTACAGCTAGTATTGGGAAGTCCGGTGTTGCCGTTAAGGTCACTGACGAAATGATTCGTTATTCTCAATTTGATGTAATTGGTATGCATCTCCGCGCAGCTGGTCGGGCATTAGCTCGTCACAAAGAAGTTAAGATTTTTAACTTCATTCGTAGTATGGGAGTAACTTGTTTCGACAA